>LIDZ01013035.1_pt1 | contig 51445 bp, 53 predicted proteins | sample 644651 | NCBI WGS metagenome assembly LIDZ01 (sample SAMN03856242, study PRJNA289617) | food metagenome | isolation source: wine grapes on drying loft during traditional withering process | host: Vitis vinifera cv. Corvina | place: Italy: Gargagnago di S. Ambrogio di Valpolicella | collected 2014-01 | reverse complement strand
GTTCAGCCTGTCGGTATGGCTTGTAGAGCTCTGCAAAGGTGCTGATTGTAATCTGCTCCGCATCCGTGGATGCTTCTAACAACAAGGAGCTTAGGGTGAGGACTGTGCCGGAGTACTTTTGAACGTATTCGGTAAAGGTGGCGCTGTAAGCTAATTCTGTAGGTAATGGGTCTGACATGGGGGCACGTTCCTTTCTGAATGTAAGATTATTTGTTCTATAATTTCTAAAATATGGAAAAGTAAGCAATAGATTTGTCTATGAGCTCGGTTGTATTCCAATCAGGCCAGTTTCGCTTCTGAAGCGACAGGCCAGATAGTGATTTCGATGGCCTATAATACAATCGTCCTCCTTGTGAATTCCCACCAGCAACAGCTACATGTAGACGGTCAAGCTGGATATGCCCTGTATGGAATTTGCCTTGCAGTTTGGCGCTCAAGTCCAGCAAGGCCATTTGCACCATTACAAGCTGGTCAGGTTCCCACACCGTACTCTGGCAGTTTACGATAGTTAAGGCCTCGTCTAGCTGACAGTTGCGGATGCTTCTGAGGAAAGTAGCCCATTTGATGAGATCGAAGCTTTTCGCATTATTAGTTATGATGCAGGCTCCCCAGCTATGTTCATTGTGGGAAGTGAGTTTCAGAATGCCATAACGGTCACTTTCGGATGCAATCATTCCGTGGTGGACAGCTTGTGGCTCATTGAATGCAAATACTTCAATACGCGACAGTCTGCTTTGAGCCATTGTAAGTTCCTCATTTCTTTTGTTATCCCTAATTGCGGCAACCCAAAAACCGCAGACAGAGGAGGACCTCTGCCTGCGGTTTTTGGGAACAGGCATAAATAAACCTGCGCAAAAGCGTGGCGGATCAAGGATCTCTCTCATTACGCTTACGAGGTTAGCTGTCGGATTCGGACGGTGAGAGTCGCCCTACCTTAATGAGACTATAACAATAACGTCTCTTTTGGATTCACCCCAAGTAGACCCTGCGGCCTGATGGTTCCCCCGTTTCCCGCGAGGCGGGAATTCAGCGTGCATTCAATAATGATTTCAAATCGAATCATACACTTTTAGGGTTTTTTTGTAAAAAACAAAAGGCATTCTTTATAGTTCGATATTGCGCAAATTTAGGTGGAAGCAGGAGCGAAGGTGATCCAATATATATATTTCATCAATTATCAGCCATTTTTCTCTGCAATGCGCCATTTCTCAATTTACTTATCGTAGGGAGGGGAATTCTCAGGATTCACTTTTAAGTTGAAATAAATCAGAATAATAACGATTAATCGCTAATGGATAGAAAGACGAGTAAATGAGCGAAAATAAGAGATTAGCCCTCAAGTAAGCGTTACCTTTCTTGTAATTAGTTTTCTTTAAGCATTATTTTGGCAGCCTTCGTGTTTTACAAGCGATCCTGTCGGAGAGTATGATTACATCTGTTTCCACCGAGCCGATGTGAGAGTCGGAGTCGATTTTGGAGAGATTAAGTGTAATGTGATCGTAAGTATGCCGCAGAGGATGTCCTTTGGGGTTTTTTGCTGTTGACTTGGAGCATACTCCAGGGGATATCATTCAATGTGGAAGTACTTACATGAGAGGAGCCTATTAATGTTAGAGCCTACTTTTACCATAGCCGAGGTCGCTGAATGTACAGGTCTTAGTCAGGATACTCTCCGCTATTACGAGAAAATAAAGCTGCTGCCATCCACTAAGCGGAAGGAAAATGGTCAGCGGGAATATAGCAAGCTGGATCTTGACCGCGTACGCTTCGTAACTATCCTCAAACGGACCCATATGCCGCTGCGAAAAATCAATGATTATATGAATAACTCCTCTATTAAAAACTATGAGGAGTGCTACAGCTTACTCGATGAGCATAAGACGCTAATTGAAACGCAAATGGCGGTGATGGCGACGACGCTGGATATTCTGAAGAATAAGCTGAAGAACTTTGAAGAGCTTAAGGAAGGCGATTTTCTTAAATAAATGAATCCATTGGAGGAAATATAGGATGCAGAATATGATAAATGATGAGATTACGAAACAGGTTCCCCTAAATTCGGGTTTTGGGCCCCAGACGACAGCTGCAGAAGCGCTTGGTGGCCGTGATTTGAGTGGCAAAATTGCGATCGTGACTGGAGGGTATTCTGGATTGGGACTTGAAACCTCCCGCGTGCTTGCCGAAGCAGGAGCTTCCGTTATCGTCCCTGTGCGCACACCAGAGAAAGCTCGCGCTTCTTTAGCGGGCATTCCGCGTATTGAGATGGAAATTCTGGATCTGCTTGATCCTGCCTCAATTGATGCCTTTGCACAGCGGTTTCTTGATTCCGGGCGGCCGCTGGATATCCTCATCAACAGCGCAGGTATAATGGTCCCTCCATTGGTACGTGATGCCCGTGGCTACGAATCACAGTTCGCTACGAACCATCTGGGTCATTTCCAGCTGGTTGCTCGTCTCTGGCCTGCCTTGCAGCAAGCTGGAGCAGCACGGGTCGTTGCAGTTTCTTCACGGGGCCACCACAGAAGCGGAGTGAACTTCGAAGATCCAAATTATGAGCAGCGGGAATATGAGAAGTGGAATGGCTACGGTCAATCCAAGACGGCCAATGTCTTATTTGCAGTGGAACTGGACAAGCGGGGGGAAAAGCATGGCGTTCGGGCGTTTTCCTTGCATCCTGGCAGTATCCTGACAGATCTGGCCCGTAATTTGTCCGATGATGAACTGCGAGCGATGGGTGCTTTGGACGATGATGGGCAGCCTATTTCTGCCGAACTGACGACTCATATGAAGACTGTTCAGCAGGGAGCTGCGACTAGTATCTGGTGTGCAACGAATCAGCAGCTGGAGGGCAAAGGCGGTGTCTATTGCGAGGACTGTGATATTGCTGAGATCGCTCCGGTGGACAGCGAGAAGAAAGAAGGAGTACGACCTTGGGCGATTGATTCTCAGCTTGCTGAGCAGCTTTGGGGGCTGAGCGAGAGTTTGACTGGCGTGAATTTCGCCATCTAACAATTTTCTAATTAAACACGGTCGTTACAATTACAAAACGGGTGCCGTCCATATCAAGGACAGCACCCGTTTCTTCTTGCAAAATTAATTCATGTAATGAATGATTCAGCAGTTTAATTATTTACCTACTGTTTCGATAAGAACCTTGAGTTCAGGGAGGTTAAATCCCTTCACCACTTGATCTCCGGAGACAGTAACAGGCACACCCATGAAGCCGAGCTGCTCAACTTCTTCCTGATAAACGGTGCTGGTCATGACATCTCTCACTTCGAAGGGAACCCCTTGTTCGGTGAGCAGTTGTTTGACCAAATTGCAGTCACTGCAGCCTGCTGTGGAGTAGACTATGACTTGCCCGCTCATGAGTTAACAGCCGCTTTGATAGCATCTTGCGTGATTTTCCAGTGGGAAGCATTCCAACGGACTTCTGCGCCCTCAAGCAGGAAGATCTGCGGAGATTCATGCTTAATGCCAAAATCCTCAGCAATTTGTGTAGAGACAGGGCGATCCTCAATGACAAGGACGATGGCTGCTGTAGTATCTGTATCTTTTAGAAAGGCTTCAAATTCCTGATTCGCCTTCGCGCTGATAGGGCAGGTAGTGCTGTGTTTGAAGAGCAGTTTCTTGCCTGGTTGCTCAACATATTGGTGCAAATCCTCCAGAGAATGGAGTTGTTGGATAGACAAAGTTATCACCTTCCTGGGATAGTTGTTTGCTAACAATTGTGTTGCTAGCAACTGTTATCATAATTGTAACATAGTTCAAAATTAAATCAAAAAAATTCTTAACGGCTTGGATAAGTAAACTGAAATGAGTAATGAATAGGGCGTTGAAAAAACAGATGTCACATGCTAAGGTGTGAGGGTGATGGAAGTAAGATAACCAGTATTTCGCCACAGGAAAGGGAGCCAAGATCATGCAAAGGATCGCTTGTGTTACCGGTGCAGACCGAGGTCTGGGATTATTTATTGTACGTTGGTTACTGGAGAATCAGTTCTCTGTATTTGCGGGCCAATATATGGAGGATTCAGAATTCCTGAGCGCGCTTAAATCCCAATACCCAGAGAATTTAACGCTGATTCCCTTGGATATAGGCAATAGTGACAGTGTGAAGCAAGCGGCACGAGCCATTGCAGGCAGCACCGGGCACGTCGATATTATTATCAACAACGCCGGCATTATTCATAAAGCTGATAATGCCACGATGCTCGTTGATATGGACGATGAAGCCATGGCACAAATCTATAATGTGAACACACTGGGGTCTTTGAGAGTCAGCAATGCGCTGATGGGTCTGCTGCTGCAAGGCAAGGATAAACTCATTGTCAACATCTCCTCGGAGGCTGGCAGCATAGCGAGCAATAAGCGAATCAACATGTACGGCTATTGCATGTCCAAGGCGGCGCTTAATATGCAGTCCTCCTTGCTGCATAATCATTTGAAAAGCTTAGGTGGTCAGGTCATGGTGTTTCACCCCGGCTGGCTGCAGACCTATATGAATGGCCATAAGAATGAAGAGGCGCCGATATCACCTGAGGAGTCCGCTAATAAGATTATGAACCTCGTGCAGCAGCATAAGGATTATCTTGGCGAAGAGCCTGCTTATCTCGATCTGGACGGCAAACATTGGCCTTGGTAACAGGGTTTCTGTATTTACTTTGAAATGACAATAGAAGGGCGTGGATAAATTGTCTACAATAAAAGCTTTGGCGCTGGGTAGCTACACAGAGGCTAAATACCATCCTTTTGCCGGTGTGGATCATGAATTTCAACAGATTTTTGCTGGTGAGCTAGAGGTGAAATCTTCAGAGGATTATGGCCTGCTTAATAAGAATACGTTATCCGAATATAAGCTGGTAATTGCCTATACTGAATTCTCTGATGTCAAAATATCCCCGCAGCACAGCAGCGCATTGCTCTCTTATGTGGCTGGTGGGGGTGGACTACTTGTTGTACATAATGGGATCTCGCTGCAGCGGAATCAGGAGCTTGGCGTTATGCTGGGGGGTTATTTCACTCATCACCCGGAATATACTTCTCTCCATATGTCGATCCCGGTGCCGGAACATCCAATTATGCAGGGGATTGGAGATTTTGTGATCGAGGACGAGCCGTATTATTTCGAGATGCAGCCCCACTTTGAGACGACAATCCTGGCAGAGTATCCGCATGACGGTGCCATGAGACCGGCAGCCTGGTGTCACGAGTTCGGTCTAGGGCGGGTAGTCTATCTAATGCCTGGTCATCATTTGCCGTCTTTCTCGGTAGAGCCCTTCCGTCAGATGATCAAGCAAGGTGGACTCTGGGCAGCAGCATTGCTGTAACCGCATTCACTCTACATTAACCTCTCACAAGTTTCTGCTGAAGCGGATACTGTCCTTAACGGGATGGTATCCGCTTTCTTTGAATATTGAAGAGTATGGGGCCTCGGGTACAGCAGCCGAATAAGGGGGATGCTCCGTAAGAAAAGTGTTGACCCTCACACTGGTGTCAGGGTTTATACTGAGTGTAAACCATTTCTCATGAACCCCGGGGAGAATGCCATGAAAATAGGTGAACTTGCAGTACAAACGGGCGTGAGCGTCCGTTCATTGCGATATTATGAGAGTCAGGGATTGATTACACCGATTCGTCAAGCCAATGGCTACCGAACGTACTCACCGCTTGCAGTGGAAACGGTGGAAACGATCAAGCTATATTTAAATCTGGGACTGTCCACAGAGCAGATTGCCGGCTTTCTGCACTGTGTTCTGAAGAACAAAGAGGCTTTCTGCGCGGAAGTGATGCCGCTATACCAGACTAAGCTTGCCGATATTGAAAAACAGCTCCTGCAGCTGAATCAGATTAAGCTGAATTTAGAGCAGCGCATGGCAGCTATACTGCACGAACAGGAGCAAAGTGATAGCGGGCAGGAGGCTGATACCAGCTTATCGCCTAAGTGTGCCTGCCCTTAAGATGATGTAGGGAGGAATGTTAGATGGCTATTATAAATGTGGACACTGCCGATCAGCTGCAGGCGAAATTGCAAGGCGGTGGAACGGTATTGGTAGACTATGGGGCACCATGGTGCCCTCCTTGTAAGGTGCTGTTGCCTCTGCTGGAGGAGCTTCATCAGGAATACGGGGACAATGTATCTATTCTAAAGGTGAATTGTGATGACCTGCCAGAGCTGGCAACTGAGGCTGGTGTTATGAGCATGCCTACGGTTATTGTATTTAAAGATGGACAGCCTATGGAAAAACTGGTCGGATTACGTCCGAAGTCAGCCTACCAAGGCATACTAAATAAGTATATTCAAGCGCCGAGCATTCTTTAATAAGCAGTAAAAGGCAGAAAGAAGCATAAACTCTATGCGACTTCCTGCCTTTATTAGTTCCGTAGATAAACGGATATTCACCACTAGTTACTTTGTTTTATCAGCAATATGGACGACATCGTTCTGATGCAGAGCATCCAGCACTTCAGCTCTCAAGGTGCTTGTGAAGGTGTTCCATGTTTTTTTGCCAATATCAAGCTCAGCGCGTCCGATCGAGTTAAGCGTATCCAACCATACCCGTTTGTCATTAATGAGCCCAAGCTGTTCCTGAATATTCTTATATATTTCTTCATGAGCATGAAATTTCTGATTCAGTGTAAAGGCAGCCGCGCTAGCGGTGTAGCGAAGCTCTTTGGCAGCGATTCGCAACTGGTGCAGGGAGTCGAAGGCCTCTGTAGATTCAGCATTCTGCTGGAATATGGTTTTGCAGGCTTTTTTCTTCTGCTCAAAGGCTACTTCAAGCTCGCGCATAACGACATTGGCATCTCTTTTGGCTACCAAACCTTCAAGCTGTCCGCTTAAGAAATCATTCCACAGTCCATCCAGATCCTTGCCCGTCAGTTTCGGCAGTTCTTCCGCCAGCTTCTTGCGGTAGGTCTTACGCTTGTCCTTCTGGTGTTTAATTACAGCCTCCAATAGTTCTGCGGTTCTTGTGTCGCCGTCTTCCTTGGCTAGCTTGCGTCTGCTCTTGAAGGAGTCAATCAGCACATCCGCATCTCTCACCTTGCCCAGTCTTTTCTGGGCTTGCTTGAACACGGGGTAGAGTCCCGAAGTATGCTGAGGATCAAGAATGGAGAGTAGAGTCAACAGTTTCCGGCTATTTACTCTAGCCTGATGAATGTCTTCGCTGTCGAATGTTCGAAGTGTCTCCTTACTGTAATCTCTAAAGTTAACATAGAGCAGATTGAGCGCTTGCTCCCATTGTCTGGTCTTGCTCTGGTCCTTGGATAGCTGTTCCATTGTCATGCAGCATCACTCCTAAAAGTTGTGTATAGCATGAACCTCTAGCGCATAAGCTTTCGCTTGGGAATTCGTTATATACTCTAAGGATAGCGTTATCATAGCGGTATATCAAATGCTAAATGGACGAGTAGCAGATCGGTTACAATGTAACTAGGTAAGGGAAGATGAATTTGATCGGTACTTGGAGGTATTGTTCATGATTAGTGGGTCAATTAATGGAGAAGAACGATCTTTAGGGAGAGAGCTTCCCGGGGTTATGGCACTCTTTCAGCATTTGATTGATGAGAATATAGAAGGAGTGGTCGGAGCAGGTGGAGATCTGCTGATCCCCTTTGCTTTCGAAGAGACGCTCTGCAGGGATATCGGCACAGGCCTTGCCCCGCCATCGGTGCATCTGTGGAGTCATCCCGGAGGCGTGGCTTTAGGTTTGCGGGACAGCAAGCTGCCATTCGCCGCGCCGGCGATGACTAAGCTTGAGCGACGCGGGCTGCGCACAGCGGTCAGGCACTCTGGCGGCGCGGCAGTACCACTCGATGCAGGGATCGTCAATGTCTCCCTGATTCTCCCGAAAAGCCGCGGCAAGCTGGACTTTCACGATGATTTCCGGCTGCTCGCTTCACTGATTACCGAAGCGGTAGCTGTAAGCCACCCGCAGGCTGCAGCACAAATCGTAGCAGGTGAGGTCCAAGGCTCCTATTGCCCTGGCGAATTCGATCTGGCGATTGGCGGCCGGAAATTCTGCGGAATTGCCCAGCGGCGGCAAAGTAACGCCTATTTTGTCCATGCTTTTGTTGTAGTCTCAGGCTCCGGACAGGAGCGCGGAGAACTTATCCACAGATTCTATGAGGATGCCGCAGGCGAAGAGCAGTCGTTATCTTACCCCCGAGTAATTCCGGAGACCATTGCCGGACTCCAAGAACTCGGCGGACCAGACACAGCCGGAATGTTTGCCGCAGGGTTCAGGCAGGCGTTAGCCCGCCGTGGCGTAGAGCTTACCCCATCGGCCACCTTGCAGCAAGAGACAGGTTATGCTCTAGAGTATACAGACCCGCGGGTCGTGGAAGCCACCCGGATGCTGCGGGAGCGTTATTCCCTGTAGTAGTGAAAAAATAAGAATTTATATTTTCACAGAATAAATTAGCTTAATCTCAACATCAGCGCTTGCTTATTAGAAAGAAAACCTAATCCTATTCTTCGATAAATATGCCCGCACTTTTGAATTAGAGGGATTTTCTCCCTCTAATTTCGTCATAACCTTTACTTTTTAGGAAGTATAGGGAAAAACTCCCTCTAATTCCTTTCAAATCATTCCTTTATGCTTAAATGGAGAAATTTAGAGGGGTATTTTCCCTCTAATCTCAAAAATATCCTGATTAGAGTGCAATTAAGGGGAGGAAATCCCGCTATTTCGAAGTGCTGACTTCTGTCATATCCGTAGGAAGTGGCTATATGCGTGTTTGACTATTTAGATTACTGTTAAGACTCCGTCGTTTCATCTCCTAAGGGACACTCTATGATTACAAGTATAAATGAGGTCTTCTATCGGAGAAAATTGGAATTTGCTCCCGAATCTCCCGCACTCTCGGCAAATCAAGGGTGCCAGTGAGGATCTCTTCACCTTCAGACGCTTCACAAATGATGTCTCCCCAAGGATCAATAATCATGGAATGGCCGGCAAAAGTGTTCGCAGGGTCGTAGCCTGCACGATTGCAGGCTACGACATAACACTGATTCTCGATGGCGCGGCTAATTAGCAAAGCTCGCCAGTGAGACAATCTTGGCAGCGGCCATTCCGCACTGATGAATAGCACTTCGGCACCTTGCGCCGTATGCGCGCGAACCCATTCCGGAAAGCGGATGTCATAACAGATCAGACCCGCGCATAACGTGCCGTCGAGCGTAAATAATCCTTTGGCCTCACCTGGTTGTAAGTATAAATCCTCATCCATTAGCCGGAAAAGATGCAGCTTGCTGTACTCACCGACCATTTCTCCCTGGCGACTGAAGATGAACATGCTGTTGGTTATCCCTGTGGCCCCTTTGCTTGCCACGGAGCCTGCCACAATGTTGATATTATATTGTTTCGCCAAAGTGGAGATGAAGCCTTTGGTAATCCTGCCTTCAGGATCTCCTATCTCTTCAAGGCGAGTCAGATCATAGCCGGTAGTCCACAGCTCAGGAAGGATCAAGCAATCGGGTTGCTCAGCGGCAGCCTGATGAATTTTACGTTCCGCAGCAGCATAATTAATCTCGGGATGGCCAAACGCGATATCAAGCTGGATAAGGGATATTCTCATAAATAATCCTCCTGTGTTTTTGACTCACTCTATAATATTTGAATATTGGTTGACGGGTCAAGTAATTAGGTATAGTATAATTTTTATTAATATAGTTTTGCACAATACATTACGAAAGAGGAGGTTGATTTTGAGCGAATATCAGCCTGAGGAAGAGCGCATCTTTGAACTGCTACAGGCGTTGAACAAAGGGATCGCTCCTAAATTTGAACGCTGTGCGGGTATCAGTCCCACTCGCCTTCGTCTTCTCCATGAGCTATTTCAGGTTGATGAGATCAGCCAAATCGCTCTGCAGAAGGAAATCGATATTGATGCCGCCGCTATTACTCGGCACCTGAAGAGCATGGAAGAATATGGGACGATTACACGTCGTAATAATCCAGCCGATAACAGAGTCACGCTAGTCTCCCTTACAGAGCAGGGGCGAGGTAAAGTAGCCTCATACAGAGAAGAGAAGAAACGTTTTATCAGCAGTCTGCTCACGGGCTTCGATGATCAGGAACAGACAGTGCTTATAGATATGCTTAACCGTCTGCAGCATAATATTAATCTGCTGTAGCCGCACCCTATAATTATATAATAAAGGAGAATAACACATGAGTACTACACAAATCAGTGATTTCACAGGAATAATTACAGGTCGCCGCTCCATTCGTAAATATGATCCCACAGTCAAGATCAGCAAAGAAGAAATGACCCAGATTCTTACGGAGGCCACACTTGCTCCTTCTTCAGTAAACATGCAGCCTTGGCGCTTCCTCGTGATTGATAGTGCAGAAGGCAAGGCAATACTCGCACCGCTCGCCCGCTTTAATCAGACGCAGGTAGAGACCTCAGCAGCAGTGATTGCCGTGTTTGGAGATTTGAACAACTTCGATTATGCTGAAGAAATATACAGTGCCGCTGTTGAGCGCGGGTTTATGCCTGCCGATGTCAAAGAGAATCAATTGGCTAGACTAGCAGGCCATTTCTCCACCTTGCCAGCAGCAGCTAACAAAGACACCGTGCTGATTGACTCCGCTCTGGCTTCCATGCAATTGATGTTGGCTGCCCGTGCGCATGGCTACGACACCAATCCTATCGGCGGTTTCGAAAAGGATAAAATCGCAGAAGCCTTTGGTATGGATAAAGAGCGTTACATCCCAGTTATGCTGATTTCGCTCGGTAAAGCTGCTGAAGAGGGCCATGAATCCGTTCGTTTGCCAATTGATAAGATTGCTCAGTGGAAGTAAAAATTAAAGGAGGATACACAGACAATGATTATTATTCATGCCGTATTTCATGTTAATCCCGACCTCAAGGTGCAATTTCTGGAAGAGGTTAAGCCGCTGATTGCAGCTACTCATGCGGAAGAGGGCAATCTCTCTTATGACCTTTACAATCATGCAGAACAAGATAGTGTATATATCATGGTAGAGACTTGGCTTGACTCTGAAGCGGTCTCCAGCCACAATACAAGCAGTCATTTTACAGCCTTCGCAGCCAAGGCGGGCGAATTCTTGACTGCACCGCTCGACGTTAAGGTATATAACGGCGAACAGATCAGCAAGTAACTTTTCCCAAAAGAGGGTGCCAGCGCTATTGAATATTTTCGAGCCGTCTGAACTGTTAAATAACCTGCCCAAGCAGTTTTTTGCTGCACTGGTCGGCAAGGCTGCTGCAGTAGCAGCACAAGGGCATGATGTTATTAACCTTGGACAGGGTAATCCTGATATGCCTACACCGGATCATATTGTTGAAGCACTGCAGTCGGCAGCGGCTAACCCTCTGAATCATAAGTATCCGCCGTTTCGCGGTCATAGTTATCTTAAGGAAGCAGTGGCGGCTTTTTATAAGCGGGAATATGGGGTGGACTTAAAGCCTGACAGTGAGGTGGCTATCCTGTTTGGCGGCAAAACCGGACTGGTCGAGGTCGTGCAGTGTCTCCTGAATCCCGGTGATACGGCGCTTGTGCCGGACCCCGGTTATCCTGATTACTGGTCAGGGATTGAGCTTGCGCGGGCCGTCATGGAGATGATGCCGCTGACTGCGGATCATGCTTACTTGCCTTCATACGCGGATATAAGCCCTGATATTGCTGCCAAGGCGAAGCTAATGTTCCTGAATTATCCGAACAATCCGACCGGAGCAGTAGCAACGGAGGATTTTTTTCAGGAGACGGTTCATTTTGCGGCGCAGCAAAATATTTGTGTGGTGCATGATTTCGCCTATGCTGCTATCGGCTATGAAGGTCATAAGCCGCTTAGCTATCTCCAGACGCCAGGAGCCAAGGAGAACGGCATCGAGATCTACACGCTATCGAAGACGTACAACATGGCCGGCTGGCGCGTGGCTTTTGCCGTGGGGAATGCCAGCGTAATCGAGAGCCTGAATCTGCTGCAGGATCACATGTATGTCAGCCTGTTTGGTGCAGTGCAGGCCGCAGCGGCAGCAGCGCTGCTCGGTTCGCAGCAATGCGTCGAAGATTTGGTAGCCCGCTACGAGAAACGGCGGAATATCTTGATCGACGGGCTGCGGAGCATTGGCTGGACTGCTGTGGCGCCAGGCGGTTCATTCTTCGCCTGGCTGCCAGTTCCCGAAGGATACACTTCGCAGAGCTTTGCGGATCTGCTGCTGGAGCAGGCGCATGTTGTTGTGGCACCAGGCAACGGCTTTGGTACATACGGTGAAGGTTATGTGCGAGTAGGTCTGGTGAGTGATAAATCACGGCTGATAGAAGCTGTGGAGCGAATCGGCAGGCTTGAACTCTTTGCTTAGAAATAACAATTGTCGCTGAAACAGGGTGTTCCGAACCATTTGGAACACCCTGTTTTTGTGCGAAAATGTGGTGGCACGTTTATAAGAAGCTCATCTTGGGTATCTAAGTTTAGCCCTAATCGGGTTGGTCCTTAACGATGTTAATAAGAATAAACGGAGGTCCTTACCTATGGAGAACAAGCTGCCCATTTCGGAGTGGGATGACCGCTCACAGAAGAATATGATTGATTACGTGAACTATTATTTATCCGGTGGTTCACTACATAGTATTGAGCCGGAAGCCAGCGAAGCAGCGGAGAAAATTACAGAGGGGATAGATCGGGAGGCTGCTCGCGCATATCGTCAGGAACTTGGCGGGGTAATTACGGATGCTGGGCAACTTCAGCAACTTCCCGGCTTTAGTCAGGTTATGCTCGAACAGCTTGCTTTTGCCGTGAACAGAATCGATTCTGGTAAGCTCAGAGCGCTTGCTCCGCAAACGACTCGGAATAACTGTGTAGATCCGTATACGAATGGTCCACAGTGTCTAGAGATGCTCTTGGATGAAATCGGAACAGCAGAGCGGTATATTCATTTGTCCGTGATGCTGTTCTTTAACGATATTTCTGGAAATCGTATTGCCGAGGAACTGCTTCGTGCGCTTGGACGTGGAGTGCAGGTCCGGATTATGGTGAACTATACTATCACAGCTTTAGGCTATGGTAACAATCTGGAATTTGGGGAGTTCTCCAAAATTTCTGCTCGGTTGGAGGCGGCAGGAGCTAAACTGCTTAATACGTCCAATTCCTGTTACACTACTGTGGAATGGAGTATGAAGCGGAAGGCACTGAAGCAGCAGGGCGTTCCTGAAAGTATCCTGTTTCTGCAGGATAAAGTAGAGAAGGATGTAGAAATTTCCGGGCTGAATGTTATAGACCACCGAAAGTTTATGATCATCGATGGTATAACCTCAATTGTCGGCAGTTTAAATATTGGGGACCAATATACATACGGAACGCCTCTGAAGGAATCCTCTATCGCAAGTATAGACGGGCAACTCCTTGGAATCCCCGGTAAAGTGGAGGAGTGGCACGACGGTTGCTTTCGGGTTCGCGGAGCGGCGGCGTTGCCGCTGAATGTCATGTTTCAATCGAGATGGATGCTGCTCGGAGGGGATCATTTTGAGGCGGACGATTCCTTTTACCATCCAGATGTGAATTATGATTGCGGAGAGGAAGAATGTACGCTCTTTGTGAGCTTTCCGGGCAATCCGGTTAATCTGATACAGCAGTATTATCTGGATTTAATCACTTATGCCGCCGAGGAGACGGTAATTGTGAATCCTTATCTGATCGATCAGGCTTTTTGGGATCGGCTGGGTGAGCTGGGCCCAGACTGTTCGGGTCACTTATCGATCTGCAACCCGCTGCTGGTCAATGATCACCCTACGAACCGTGCGGCAGTGCGTAGCAATATGTACACGCCTTTTGGCAATGGTGTATCTTTTTACGATTATAGCTTAACCGGCCGTTTCTCCCATTGGAAAATCACCTATGATCACAGATCGCGGGCCGTTTTCCATGGCTCTTACAATATCAATGAAAGAAGTGCTTGCCACGATTTTGAATTGGGCCTGCTGGTCAAAGGAGAAGCCTTTGCAAACAAAGTGAAATTGATGATCGATTATGACCTTGGCGTCTCCAGAAAAATCACGGATAAGAAGGAATTCTTCAAGCATCCCTGGCTTCATCCCAGTACATATGTGAATAAGTCGACTCAAAACTACACTTGATCACTGAAGTCCAACTTCATGTATAATGATCGGTATAACTTTACAGATGGAGCTTATGACATGAAAATAATAATTTCTAAAATCGGCTTGAACCCTAATGAAGTCTTCTTTGTCACGGAATTCGGTGAGGGCAAGGGCAGCTGGTATGGGCCTCAGGTGGAGCCAGGTGCAGAGTGCGAGGTGGAGTTTGAGCTTACGGAGCTGTTCATGCGCTGGGTAGATATCGTGCCGTCAGACAGCGATCAATATCATATTCGCCTGGATAGAGATACGATTAGTTTCGTCGGTATCCTGGATAATCTTGAAGAAGACGGCACGGGATATTTGCGGGTTGGCGATAGTCTAATTATGTTTGAGAGCTTGGGCGAGCCTATGAGGTTGGGAGTTTATGTAGAGTTGAAAACCAAGGCACTCAAGATATATCCGCTAGTCTTTTGAGCTAAAACGGGATATTCCCCCGACGGTCTTCCCTGGAGGTGAGGTTTATCCACCGCTGCGGCTATGCTATGATAGCTAATAGAATCAGAAGTAAAGCAATAAGGAGCAGAGTCCATGAATAGCGAAATTCAGCAATTTAAGACAGAATTTTTTAAGGCACTGGCTCATCCCATGCGAATTCGCATCCTTGAGCTACTGAGTGAAGGCGATAAGAACGTAAATGAACTGCAGGCCATACTCGGTTCTGAAGGATCAGCAGTATCCCAGCAGCTAGCTGTATTACGCGCCAAGAATGTGGTAGCCACAGTTAAGGAAGGCACTACTGTTATTTATTCCCTCCGCGACCCCCTGATTGAAGACCTTCTGGCTGTAGCCAAGCAAATATTTGATAATCACCTCGTAAGTGCTATTTCTATGCTTGAAAGCATTCGTAGTGAGTGAATTTGGAAATCATGAATGTCAGTTTGACGTTGACAAGAGCGACAAGCAGGAGTAATATTTACCTTATATTCAAATAATCAGATATTTAAAGAAAAGAAGGTTAGATCATGACAGGGTGGGGCCGTTATAAAGGCTACAACATTGCTTCTCTGCGCAAGGATATTATCTCAGGGACAATCGTCGGCGTTATTGCCATTCCACTAGGGATGGCATTTGCTATTGCTTCCGGTGTGAAACCGGAATATGGAATTTACACAACTATTGTGGCTGGTATTCTAATTTCACTGCTTGGCGGGTCCAAGTTTCAAATCGGTGGACCTACAGGTGCATTTATTCCGATACTCTTCGCTATTGCGATGCAATATGGTTATGAGAATCTGCTGATTGCCGGGATGATGGCAGGCGTTTTCCTAGTCTTGATGGGGGTTCTAAAGCTCGGAGTGTTGATCAAGTTTATTCCCAAACCGGTAACCATTGGCTTCACTGCTGGGATTGCCGTGATCATCTTCAGTGGACAGGTTGCCAACTTTCTAGGGCTGAAGGATATGAAACGGCATGAGAGCTTTGTGGACAATATGAAAGAGATTGGTATTCATATATCGACTATTAATATTTACAGCATCCTGACGGCTGCTATATGTCTGATTGTTGTAATCCTGACGATTCGGTTCGCTCCAAGGATTCCCGGATCGCTGATAGGTCTCTTATGTGCTACGGTGCTGGCGGCGTTGTTCTTCAGCGGCAAGGTCACGACTATTGGTTCAGCTTATGGAGCCATTCCTAATACACTGCCAAGCTTTCACTTTCCAGTAATCACTTGGGATCGTATCGTTACACTAATTCGGCCTGCATTTGTAATCGCAATGCTGGGTTCGATTGAATCGTTGTTGTCTGCCGTTGTTGCAGACGGAATGACAGGCACTCGACATAACAGTAACCGTGAGTTGATTGGTCAGGGTGTTGCTAATATTATCGCACCGATGTTCGGTGGGATTCCCGCGACAGGGGCCATTGCCAGAACAGCTACGAATATCAAAAGTGGTGCTGTATCTCCTGTATCCGGGATTGTACATGGCATAGTTGTATTTCTTATTCTTCTGCTATTTGCCCCCTATGCTTCAAGTATTCCATTGGCTGCCATGGCTCCAATATTGATGGTAGTTGCCTGGAATATGAGCGAACGCAAACAATTTCTTCACCTGCTTAAGATCAAGACCGGAGATTCGCTGGTATTGGCAATTACATTTTTATTGACGGTGTTTGCAGACTTGGCACTGGCGGTCGAAGTAGGACTAATTCTTGCTGTAATTCTCTTTGTGAAACGGATGGGTGAGGTCCATCTGGTCTCCAAAGTGCTGCCCGATCCAACTTCAGTTAAAGTGGGCGCACATATGGTTACGGAGAGTCATGATTGTCCGCAGATCGGGATTTATAATGTGGAAGGGCCTTTATTCTTTGGGGCTGCCTACAGATTCGATAATACGATGCCAGGTTATGGTTCCGATCATCCTAATATTATTCTGCTACGTATGGGAAAGGTTCCATTCATGGATACGACCGGAGAGGCCAATTTGGCAGGACTGATGAAGCAGTTGCAGAAAACGGGTGGGAAATTAATGATTTCCGATATTCAGTCCCAGCCGCTTGATCTGCTCAAAAAAACTGGACTATATGAAACCATAGGCGCAGCACAATTTTATGATCATACGGGGGAAGCCATTAATGTAGCGCTTGGTGCACTTGATTATAACAAGTGTATCGGGTGTACCCATTCTGCCTTCAGGGAGTGTAAAGCACTTTCCGGTCTGGATGAGGCAGGAAGCCTGCGCGGCTTAAAGGTTGTTTCGAAGCCTGTAGTAGCGCGTGAGCTAAGCGGTGGCATTTGAGTATAGCCCACAAACGCTTTCTGCAGGAACTATATAGCAATGATCGACCCGAGCGCTTCCTGCGTTCGGGTTTTTATATTAGAATGGACTAATGCAACGGTACTCAAATGATAAGGAGAATATTGCTAATGAAGGAACTGAATTATCCGTTGGTGTTTTTGTTCTTGGCCGGGTTGTCTCTGGCTACACTGGGGGTGTATTATGTGGTTTCGCTGCGGACCGATACATTTTACAGCTTCCTAATCTGGAATTTGTTTCTGGCCTGGCTTCCGTTTTTTTTCTCTATGGCTGCCTTTGAGCTGGACAAACGGAGGATAGGAGGACTGCTGCTGCTTCCACTGGGCGTGGCCTGGCTGCTGTTTTTTCCTAATTCCCCCTATATCATGACTGATCTAGTGCATTTAACGGTAAGAAAAAGTAAATATATTGTAGATGGAGCTATTCAGAGCCTTTACTGGTATGATCTGGTCACTCTCCTGCTGTTTACGTGGAGTGGCTGGTTAACGGGGTTCTTTTCCCTGTATCAGTTCCAGAGTGTTATTTATCGCAAAAGCAGCCTGCTGCTGTCATGGGTGTTCGTGCTTGTAGCTTGTATTCTTGGCGGTTACGGTGTATTACTTGGCAGAGTGTACCGACTGAACAGCTGGGACGTTTTGACGGACCGACACCAATTGTACCAGCTAGTTCTGGATAGTTTGAATCGGCAATCGGTATTTTTCACCCTCTTCATAGCCTTTGTACTGCTTGTTATTTACGCTACGATGTATTTTCTGCTAAACGGTCTGAGCACTAGAGAAAGAGGACCGCAGGCCAAGAGACGCAGAGCTTAATCGGTCGGTGTAGGGTGATACTCATATTGTATTAGGTCTATAGCGCCTTTTTCATCAAAAAGTATACCTTCTCCCTGCAGATATAGCTTCTGCAATGAACTGGACTCATCGTCCATGATGGAAATCATGCCTTTTACATTCACGACTCTGTGCCACGGAAGTCTGAATTTCCGGCTCATAGAATGGAGAATGCGAACGACCTGCCGTGCTGCTCTTGGACTGCCTGCAGCTCGAGCAATCCCTCCATACGTCATAACCTTGCCCTCAGGTATGGATTGGATAATACCAATAACCTTTTCTGTAAATGGTGTCATAGGGAGCTCCTTACTTGAGTTGTTCTCTAAATTATAACAGAGGCTATATAGAGAATGGGAACCGTGAGATCTGGATACTTGGAAATAACAAAAGGAGAGCGACTGCTGCTTTCCTTTTTTGCTTTGGCTGTTGTACATAACCGCTGCGGCCGCATGACTACTGGCTATTAAAGTATAATTTTGGCGAATAGGAGTAAGAGGTACGGGGGATAATCTCAAGGAAAGCTACTGTGACAGGAGTGACTACTGTGGAGAAACATCCCGCTGGAGCGAACAGCACCCGTATGCCTAGTAAGAATGAAACTGCGCAGACTCTGAGTACGTCACTGGATGAAACTTTGAGCCTGTTTCGGCGAATATTCAACAACGATGGAACTCTCAAAATAAGAGTGATAAACAACATGCACTGCGACAAGGTCCGCTGTGGCTTAATCTATATTGACGGTATGATTGACAGAGAACTGGTTCAAGAGGGGATTATCAGACCGGTAACGAGCTTTGATTTCACCAAAGTCGATATTAGCAAACCAGCCGAACTGATGGAGAGAATCCGCACTCAGGTTGTCAGTATTAGCGATGTGATCGTTTCTACAAATCTGGAGGAGTTAATTAGTGCTGTTGTAGCAGGAAAGACTTTATTGTTATTGGATGGCTATGGTGGAGGACTTAATCTAAACGCACAGGGCTGGGAGATGCGGGCAATAACTGAGCCAACCACCGATAAAGCTGTCCGGGGCCCGCGGGAAGGCTTTACGGAGTCGCTGCTCGTCAACCTGACACTCATTCGTCGCCGAATGCAGAATTCTGATTTGAAATTTATCTTTAGCGATATTGGAACCCGCTCCAAGACACAGGTCTGTATCTGTTATATGGAAAGTCTGGCTTCACCGGATATTCTTAAAGAACTGCAAGGCAGGCTCGAACGGATTCAGATCGATCATATTCTAGATACCGGATATTTATCTGAATTAATTCGGGATGAACCCTATTCACCATTCGAGATGATTGGAAGCACCGAACGGCCGGATTCTGTGGTGAGTAAAATGATGGAGGGTAGAATTTCCGTACTGATAGAAGGAAGTCCTTTTGCATTGACACTGCCCTTTGTGTTTGTGGAGAATTTCCAATCGAGCGAAGATTATTATATCAATTATTATTATGCCTCGTTTAATCGATTCTTAAGGGTAATAGGAGCATTTATGTCCATAAGTATACCAGCTCTCTATGTAGCTCTGGTCACTTTCAGTCAGGAGATGCTCCCTACCATGCTGCTGCTCAGTATTGCCACCGCCAGACTGGCGGTGCCCTTTCCTACCGTTGTAGAGGCAGTACTGATGCTAATCATATTCGAGATTCTGCGTGAAGCTGGGGCGCGGATTCCCACCTCCATTGGCCAGGCTGTCAGTATTGTAGGTGCTCTGGTGCTGGGTCAGGCGGCTGTGGATGCGCGGATTGTTAGTGCACCCATGGTTATCGTAGTGGGTTTAACCGGAATAACGACGTTATTAAATCCACGGTTGACAGGCCCTCTGATCATAGTACGGATATTGCTGCTGTTTGCATCTTTTTTCCTGGGCATCTATGGGTATTTCTTCGCCTTACTGGGTTTAGTTATTCACTTAATGAGCCTGCGGTCTTTCGGAGTTCCCTATATGCTCGGAGTGGGTTCCATCCGGCCACAAGATATTAAGGATACAGCAATCAGGGCGCCCTGGTGGCATATGCAACAACGTCCGGCGATGATTGGGGCGCGCAATATGAAGAGAATGGCGCCGAAGAAAAAGGGAAGACGACCATGAACACAGGAAGAAGATGGCTATTGATCATGATGTCACTGTTCATGCTGCCTAGTCTTTCAGGCTGCTGGAATTATGCTGAAGTGGAAGAGATGTCAATTGTAGCGGGTGTAGCCATTGACAAGAATGAACCGGATGGCAAGTTATTACTGACTGCAGAACTGTTCGATACCAAGGGGCAAATGCAGCAGAATCAGGCGGGCTTCAAGATTGTCAGTCTTACAGGGGTGACGATGTTTGAAATTGTCCGGAATATGATCTCTTTGACCGGGAAGAAGCTATTCTGGAGCCATGCTAAGGCGATAGTCCTCAGTGAAGAGATTGCCAGGGAAGGGATTATCAAGGTTATTGATTGGTATAGCAGAGATACGGAAACAAGATCGGATGTTTATGTGTTTGTATCTTCAGAGAAGAATGCTCGGTCCATCTTTAATCTGAACGGCATATCAGAATCAATCATGTCCTTTGAGCTCGCCCAAATGATGCGTGATGAGAAGCATGTCAGCACGGCGCCAGTGGTAGAGATCTGGGATTTCATTGACAAGCTGGAGACCTCGGGAAAATGTGCAATAGCACCGCTTATCTCTATATATGACAAAGCGGGACAAAAAAATGAACGAGTGTACGGGACCGCTATTTTCGTCAAGGACAAAATGGTAGGCAAACTTAGCGGCGAAGAGAGTAAATATATGTTGTTCGCTACTGATAAAGTTACAGGAGGCGTGCTGGCCGTTGATAACGAGGCAGGGATTCCAACCTATTCATTGGAGGTTTTATCCAATAGAACGGAACTAAAGCCCCAATGGGTAAATGGCCGGCTGCAAATGAAAATCCATACAGAATCACATACCAATCTGGATGAGGTAATGACAGCGGAGGGCTTCTCCACTCTGGAGACCAAAAAAGCTATTCAAAAGCGAGCAGAGGATGAATTACAAAAAAATATAGTCTCTGTAATCCATAAACTGCAGCATGAATATCATGCAGATATCTTTGGCTATGGAGAAATTATTCATCAGAATATGCCGAAGGCCTGGAAGAAGCTTAAGCAGGATTGGGAAGAGACATTTGTGGATATGGATATAGATGTTACCTGCAAAATAATCATCGACAGCAGTGCTAAAACTTCAAGATCCATCAAGCGAGGAGATTAAATTGGCCATTTTAGTGATTGTTGTATATATTTTCATCGTCCTATCCGATCCTTATGGGTTGTTGAAGCAGGGGATGAAACGGGATTTCTATGTGTGCTCTGCCTTGTGCCTTATTTCCTTCTCCATTGCTTTTGTAATGGCCATGAAGTGGCCGATTCCTAGTCCTTCACCTATAATTGTCAGCTGGGTCAAAAAATTATTATAGACGACACTCCTGAGGGGAGGTAGAGCATGAGTAAAGAGACTATACCGGCAGGACAGTCCATTAGTATAGTTATCCTGTTTATTATTGGAAGTTCGCTGTTCATGGGAGTGGCGGGGCAATCGGGCAATAGCAGTTGGATTGCCCTGCTGCTTGCTATAACATTGGCGGTTCCTCTAATGCTCATGTACGCCAGATTCCATGTTCTTTTTCCGGGCAAGGATCTCTTTGATATGCTGATACTCGTGTTCGGGGCTCTGTTCGGGAGAATTCTCTCTTGTTTGTACATATGGTATTCTCTGCACCTGGGTGCACTTGTGCTTAGAAACTTTGGGGAATTCAGTGCCACTGTAGCCTTAACTGAAACACCAATGATTGCACCTATGTTATGTATCGGACTGCTCTGCATTTGGGTGGTTAAGGCGGGGCTTGAAGTTTTGGGGAGAAGTGCTAAATTTCTGCTGCTATTCTCCATTATTGTGATTGTTATCGTCCAAGTGTTATCGATACCCAGATTCGAGTACGACCACTTGAAACCGTTACTTGATAATGGTTGGACAGTGATTTTTAGCGATATGATGGGTTCTTTTACGTTTCCGTTTGCTGAGATTGTAATATTACTGGGTGCATTCACGGTTCTTCCGAATAAAGGATCGGCCAAGCGGGTTCTATTAAGCGGAATGCTCATTGCCGGCTGGATTATTCTTGCAGTATCCATACGTAATTTGCTGGTACTTGGTCCTGATATCCTGTCTAGCTTATATTTCCCCTCTTACGTAGCCGTGAGCAGGATTAATATAGGTGATTTTCTGACTCGAATCGAAGGATCTTCAGCCATTGTTTTTGTGACGGCTTCTTTTGTTAAAGTCAGCTTATGTTTATATGTCACATGTAACGGCATCGCTAAAGTCTTCAAGCTGAAGAGCTATCGCTCTGTAGTACTGCAGATGGGATTAATCATGGTATACTTGTCCAAGTTTATATACAAGGATATTATGGAAATGCAATATTTTGCTTATCACATCTATAAGATATATGCGCTGCCCTTTCAGGTGTTTATTCCAGTGTTGCTATGGATTTGCGCCGAGATTGCAGCCAGAAAAGGCAAGCAGAAGCAGCCAACACCACAGCCGTAGACTTGGCGAATAACGGTTTCCAAAGTCTAGAATAGATAGCTATAATGATATAAAGGTTTGCAGCAGGTATTTTTGCTGAGGGGAGAGATTCACTTGAGTGTCAATTACATCGTGATGCCCTCCTATTGGGGCAGAGAGGTTAGACATAAGCATATTTCACAGGGCTCTAAGGTACTTGTGGTTATTTTTCCAGGTAAAAATTATTCGGCAGAGCGTCCATTGCTGGAGTATGCGGCCAAAACTGCCTGGGAGTATGAGTGTGATATTCTACTGCTGGAATACGGTTATCAGAGTGCCAGAGCAGAGTTTAAGCGCGAGGAAATGAGCATCGTTGTCGAAGAATGTATGGGGGCTATAGCCTCACTGCCAGATTATGAGCAGTTTATATTCATCAGCAAAAGTATAGGTACGGTTGTGGCAGGGAAGATAGCGAAAGCATTGAATATCCAGCAGAAGACGGACCATTTATATTTAACTCCTCTGCCTGAGACCCTGCCTCTGATTCGACAGAGTCGGGGCAGCCTTATTTATGGGAGCAGTGATCCCTTGTTCAGTGAACAGCATTCTGGAGAGATTAGCGGGTTATCCAATATTAAAGTCTATCGCATCGATGACGCTAATCACTCTTTGGAGGTAGACTCGGTAAATGAGTCACTGGCTATACTTATTGTGATTATTAATATATACCATGAATTTTTCCGCACTGCATTGGTCTGAACGAAATGGAGGGATTGCATGAATGGAAAGCTTATAGGAGAAGGTCGGACAGCTGAAATTTGGGAGCATAAAGATCAGACCATTATGAAACTGTACCGGGAGGATGTACTGGAGGAGCATATCAATCGCGAGTACACTATCAGTCAATTTGTCCATGCACAGGGCATTCGTACGCCACAACCCTTTGAAATCGTAACCATTGAAGGGCGTAAAGGCATTATATTTCAACAAATTCATGGTCCTACTCTATTAAAGGTGATGAGCGAGAAGCCTTGGAGAACCCGCGAGTATGCCCAAAAGCTGGCGGAGCTGCACTACAGCCTGCATAAGCTTGAAGCAACACAAGACATCGGGCAACAGAAGGAAATGCTAAGGGGCTGTATCATAAAGGCGCCTATGTTAACCGGAGCTGAGAAATCCACTATTCTAACCCATCTGGAGAAGCTGCCACAAGGAAAATATTTATGTCATGGGGACTTTCACCCTGACAATGTGCTTGTGGACGGACAGACATGGGTTATCGACTGGATGACTGGAATGGTGGGAGAGCCAGCCGGAGATGCCGCGCGTTCGGTAGTTATGTTTAGTATGGGAGCGATGCCGCCAAGAGCGTCACTCATAACTAAACTAATGATAGGTATTGTTAGAAAAAGATTAACTAAAGGATATATCCGGGAATATATCCGCTTGTCGGGACATTCTAATGTGGAAATTGATCGGTGGATTCTGCCAGTAGCCGCCGCCAGGTTGGTGGAATGGCTTCCACTTCAGGAGAAGGAACAACTTGTTAAAGAAATTCGTAAACGTCTGCAGTCCATACCTGCCAGTTAATGAGACAAGCTGAGGCTCCATGCCATGGAGCCTTTTTTTGCGTTGAAATGGAGGTTGTCCTGCCAGAGGACTTGATTCAGCAAACATTCAGCCCACATTCATTGTGAGTTAAGGTACGGGTGCAATAATACAATTATGGAAAGATTGAACCGGGGGACGTGTAACTGCCGGAATTATAGAGTTATAGATGGATAGGAGTGGAGAGACATGAGATTATTCAAGAAAATGGGTTCAGATGTTGTTCTGTTGGTCATCTTGCTGCTTGCAGCGTTTCTGTACGGTTATGGAATTTGGAATGATCAATATGCAAATACGTATTATACGACCGCAGTAGGAAGCATGATGCAAAGCTTTCATAACTTTTTCTTCGCTTCACTCGATTCCGCAGGTTCGGTAACGGTGGATAAGCCGCCGGTAACGTTCTGGATTCAGACTATTTTCGCTTTGATCTTTGGACTGCATGGGTGGAGTGTGATTCTACCGCAGGCGCTAGGTGGGGTTGGCTCGGTATTGCTTGTATACCTGCTGGTGAAGCCTACTTTCGGCCTAACACCTGCACGTTTAGCCGCACTGGCTATGGCAGTTACCCCGGTAGCAGCGGCTGTCAGCCGCACGAACAACATTGATGCCATGCTCGTATTCACCCTTTTGCTGGCTGCATGGTTTCTATTTAAAGGAACAAGGTCTAATAAATTAGGCAGTTTGCTTGCCGCATTCGCACTGATCGGCGTCGGATTTAATGAGAAGATGCTGCAGGCCTATATGGTATTACCGGCCTTTTATCTATTTTATATCCTGGCAGCTAAGGTGAATTGGAAACGGAAAATAGCTGTACTGGCAGCAAGCACGATTTTATTAGTAGTGGTCACTCTTTCTTGGGCAGTTACGGTAGATTCAATTCCTGCCAGTGAGCGTCCTTTTATGGGCAGCAGTGGTACTAACTCTGTACTAAATCTTGCCTTCGGTTACAACGGGGTTTCCCGTTTGACTGGCGATCGTGGTACAGGCGCTAGTGGTGGTGGCATGACAGGCAACTTCCCGGCCATGAATGGCGACATGCCAGCCATGAACGGAACTGGTGGGCAAACGGCTGCCGATGGCACTAGAACCGATGGTGGCCGAGGGACTGCAGCTCAGGGAAGTAGTACAGCAACGGGCAGCGAAGATGGCGGAATACAAGGGCAGATGCCTAGTAATGGAACGGACGCTGGCGGACGGCAATTTGGTGGTGGAGATGGAGGCCAAGGCACCCGTGGGGGTATGAATGGCGGTGGTGGTGGCGGCGGCGGGATGTTTAATACAGGAACCGCGGGTCCATTACGCTTATTCCAGAAAGATCTGTCGGGTCAGGCCAGTTGGTTGCTACCCTTCTTATTGTTCGGCTGTATCGGATTATTCGCCAGTTTGCGCAGAAAGAACTTTACGCAAAAACATAAAGAAGCATTATTCTGGCTGGCATGGCTGGTGCCCATTATGGGCTTCTTCAGCATCGCAGGCTTCTTCCACCAATATTATCTGGTGATGATGGCTCCGCCGATTGCCGCACTGGTTGGTGCAGGCTGGTCACAGCTATGGAGCTTATACCGGGAACGAACAGGCTGGTTATCCTGGCTCCTGCCAGCGGCAACGTTGCTCACTGCAGTCTTTCAGTGGTACATCATTCATCCTTATGACGATACCATTGGCAGCGGCTGGTCCATAGGTGTTCTGGCGGCAGGCATCGTTGTTGCTCTGCTGCTGGTTGTCTTGAAAGGGAAAGAGAAACCATTTATGTATGCATTAGGTGTTACCGGATTGCTGGTCCTGCTAATTGGACCACTCTACTGGGCAATCACTCCAATAACTTATGGACTGAACAGTATGACTCCGGCAGCAGGACCTGATAGTAGTAGTGGTATGGGCGGTGGAGGCCAAGGTGGAGCCATTCGAGGTGGGTTTGGCCAAGGCACAACAGGTCAAGCTGCCACTAACCAAGCACCTAGCGGTCTGGGCGCTATGGGCCGAAATAGCTCTGCGGGAGTTAATGAGAATTTACTAACCTATCTGCAGGAACATAATACTGGCGAGAAATACCTGTTCGCTGCTATGGATTATAGTACAGCAGGCCCTTATATCATCGATGAAGGCGCAGCAGTGGTCATTCTGAACGGCTTCAATGCTTCCGATACGGTATATACCACGGATACGTTGAAGGCATTGGTTGAGAGCGGGAAAGTGAAGTACTTCCTGGTATCGAGCGGTGGCATGGGCGGTGGACGCGGGGGTAACTCTGAACTGACAACATGGATTACCGAGAATGGAACTGAGGTTCCGGCCACAGATTGGCAGGGGTCGGGTGCTAGCAGCGGTACATTATACGAAATCACTTTGAACTAAGACAATGTTTAGTTATTCGGAGCGCGTTTTCGAGCCTAGCTATGGCGCGCTCCATGATTACAAATTAGAGGAGGAGCTGCTCATGAGTACTACAGTGCGCTATTCCATTATTATACCGATGTTTAACGAAGAGGCAGTTATTCAGGAAACGTATCGGCGGATCAAGAAAGTGATGGGATCGACCGGTGAGGTCTATGAGCTTATTTTCATCAATGACGGCAGTACTGACAATTGTGCGCAAATGATAGAGGAGTACAGTTATTGGGATGAGAGTGTGAAGCTGATTGATCTGTCCCGAAATTTCGGGCATCAGGTAGCGATCACAGCAGGGATGGATTATTCACTAGGGGAAGCAGTAGTCATTATTGATGCAGATTTGCAGGACCCTCCAGAGCTGATTCTCAAGATGATCGAGGAATGGAAAAATGGTTATCAGGTTGTCTATGCCAAACGCATCAAGCGTAATGGTGAATCCTTATTTAAAAAGTGGACGGCTAGCCTCTTTTACAGAGTGCTGCGTTATTCAACGGACATCTCCATCCCGGTGGATACAGGCGATTTCCGTCTCATGGACCGTAAAGTAGTGAATGAGCTTAAGCGTCTTCCGGAGAAAAATCGCTTTGTACGCGGCCTGGTTAGCTGGGTTGGCTTCCGCCAGAAGGCGCTTGAATACGAACGTGACGAACGTCTGGCCGGAGAAACCAAATATCCGCTGAAGCGTATGATCAAGTTGTCGCTCGATGGCATTACTTCGTTCTCTTATAAACCGCTGAAGCTGGCCGGATATCTAGGAGCTCTGCTGTCCGCATCCGGGTTTCTGTACCTTATGTATGTGTTCTACTTGGCGATCTTTACGGACGAGGCCGTTAAGGGCTGGGCGTCGATGATTGGCATTACCCTCACCTTCAACGGGTTTGTGCTTGTTATGCTGGGAATCCTAGGAGAATATGTTGGACGGATATATGATGAGTCCAAGGGTCGTCCGCTCTATATTGTTCAGGAGTTCTATGGAGGAAAGAAGCAGCAGGATATTCAGGAGCGACGGGTAGCCCATCTCAATAAATAAAGTGCAGGAGAGTGATCCATCGTGAAGATCAAAAAAGCTGTTATTCCTGCCGCTGGACTTGGCACTCGGTTCCTGCCGGCAACTAAGGCCCAACCGAAGGAAATGCTGCCAATTGTCGACAAGCCAGCCATTCAATACATTGTGGAAGAAGCGGTCCGGTCTGGAATTGAGAGTATTATTATTGTGACAGGACGCAACAAGAAGTCGATCGAGGATCATTTTGATAAATCGGTGGAGCTGGAGCAAGTACTGTTGGAAAAAGGGAAGCTAGATCTGCTGCGCGAAGTGCAGGCGATCAGTGAACTGGCGACCATACATTATATCCGGCAAAAAGAACCGCTAGGCTTAGGACATGCCATTCTCTGTGCCGAGCAGTTTATCGGCGATGAACCATTTGCAGTTCTGCTTGGGGATGATATTATGATCTCGGAAACACCGGCGATTTCGCAAATGATGAAGCTGTATGAGCAGACGGAAAAGACGATTGTTGGTGTCCAGAAGGTTCCCAGACAAGAGGTCAATAAATATGGAATTATCGCTTCCAAAGGTTCCCTGAATGGTGTCCATGAGGTGAGTGGACTAGTGGAAAAGCCAACTCCCCAGGCAGCACCGTCGGAGAACGCGATTATGGGACGTTATATCTTACAGCCTTCGATATTCTCGGTACTAGCTAAGCTCGAACGCGGGGCTGGCGGTGAATTTCAGCTGACGGATGCCTTGCATGAGGTATGTCGCAGCGAAGGGCTGCTGGCTCTTGATCTGATTGGCAAACGTTATGATATCGGTGACAAATTCGGTTACATTCAAGCTACGCTGGAAATCGGCTTACAGCGGGAGGAACTGCGTCCACTGCTTCTGCCCTATTTACGGAAGCTGGTTGCCGAGTTGGAAGAGGGCACTGAAGAAGAATCACCGGGTCTGAACTACTCCTTCCAGTCGAAGTAATCGTATCGGCTAAATCTTCCTGCAGGCGGGCTCATAGCTTTGCAAATTTATAAGGCTGTTCCAAATTGTCAGGGTCTACAGACCCCGCTAATTTGAAACAGCCTTTTTGCTTTATTATTTTTAGTTAAAGGAAAAAACCGGAAGCAGACTCTAGGGAGCCCGCTTCCGGGGGCATCAAGTCATTATGCTTTCAGAACATCATGATCAACAAATCGTGCACCGTTCAGCTCGCTGATAATATTAATAGCAACCTTCGCACCGTCACCTGCAGTTATGATGGCATGTACACTTACTCCAGCTACGGTACCGGCGGCCCAAATGCCTTCGATATTAGTTTTGCCTTCTGCATTTACAGCGATCACTGTTTTGATTCTTGGTTCTGTGCCATCTTTGGTTTCTACGCCAGCCAGGGCTGCCAGATCGCTCAGGACGCCGGTAGCAAGGATTACATGTTTGGCTTCATAGCTTGTGCCGCTCTCACTTTCAATAACAAAGCCTTCGCCGCTTGGGGAGAGCTTAACAGCCTGTTCCGATACTAGTTCCGCACCAAACTTCACCGCTTGTTTATGTCCGGTCTCAACCAGATCAGGTCCCCCGATTTCGGAGATTCCGTAATAATTCTCATACCATCCTCTACGAGTCATACCTTTGTCATTGTCGATCAACAGTGTCTTTTTGCCTGCTTTGGCGGCGAATAAGGCTGCGCTGGCGCCAGCAGGACCCGCACCAATAATTGCGATCTCATACATAATTTAACCTCCTAAGTTTTATGGAGCATCAGCTTCTTTGACATCACATCGCAATAAAACCACTTCGAAAGCATAAGCCTAGTTTTATGGAGTTGTACTTACTATTATAACGTTAGTTACAGCTCTTTAGCTAATCCTTTAGACAAGGAAGGGTAACCAGGAAGGAGGTGCCTTCACCGGGCGTGCTGCTCACACTAATCGTACCGCTATGGGCCTCTACGATGGACTTAGTAATGGATAGACCCAAGCCCGAGCCGCCGTATTTGCGAGTGCGTGAAGAGTCGCTGCGGTAGAATCTGTCGAAGACATGCGGGATATGCTCGGCGGTGATACCAAAGCCATTATCACGAACGTTCAGTTCTGCATGAGTATCCCGAGCATGCAAAGAGAGATGGATAACGCCCTGTTCTGCATCCGTATGCTGCACTGCATTGTGAAATAGATTGAGTATAACCTGCTTAATTTTATCAGGGTCGTACATACCACGTATGCCAAAGGAGATATCGAAGGTGACCTTGCGGTTTCCGGCAAGCAATAGAAGATTTGGCTTCATTTCAGCAATGATTTCCCCAATTAGCAGATTCGTAACCCGCAGCTGCGGAGCACCATCCATCCGAGCTAGCAATAGCAGATCCTCCACCAGCTTGTTGATTCGCTTCGACTCACCATGCATGCTTCGCAGTGCACTGTACAGTTGTTCTTGATTATCGGCGGCTCCCCGCAGCAGGACTTCCAGGAAACCGTGGATGGAAGTGAGCGGAGTTCGCAGCTCATGCGATGCATCTGCTGCGAACCGGCGCATTTGCTCCTTGGCTTCCCGTTCATTGTGGAAGGATATTTCAAGCCGTTCCAGCATACCGTTAAAAGACTGGGACAGCTTATCGATCTCGGTTTGCCCTTGTTGAACAGGAAAGCGCACATCTAAATTCCCAGCATCTATGATCTGAGCGGCTTCACCCATATTGGATAAAGGAATCAGCGTCTTTCGCAGCGCGGGCAGGTACATGAAGAAACCAGCCAGTAGAGCCACTACGGACAATGCTGCGAAAATAAGCAACTGCTGCATAATTACATCTGTCAGTGGTCCTGTGTTCACGCTCATTTGCAGCAATAGCTTGGAATTTCCGGGTCTGCCCAGATTCATAAATACGGCTAAGTGCTCACTGCCGTCTTCAGCCGTTATGAGCCTGTAATCTCCGGTTGCTCTATCTGTAGTGTGGTTCTTCAGCAGCTTGTTATATTCTTCATTGGTCATTCTTGGGGCAGCGGTATCAGACAGAGTCTCTTGCTGAAAATCCCGGAAGGTCCCATCCGAGCTATAGATAGCAATCGTGGTATGGGCATCAAGCAGGAGTGGACGTTTATCCCCGCCTCTGAACGGTGTAACTCCATTGTTGGTGGTACCGTTGTTATTGGGATTAAAGCCGTTTCCGGTTGCACTTTCCCCACTTAAAGGACTAAATTGGCTATTGTTGTTGATACTATCAACACCGCTGCCTCCATTTATTGTGTCATCCTCTGAGAAGTTAAGAATGGTGTAATACAATTCGCGTGGAACCGACCGCATTTGTGTCTCCATGGACTCCGCTCTGTTGCTGTATATGAAATCCCGCATCAGAACATATTGCAGCACTCCGATTAGCAGAAGCAGTCCTGAAAGAATAAGGAGAGAGATAGCCAGCAACTGCTTGCGTAAGGAACGTGGCGCAGGTAGCCGTCGGAAGAAACCTTTTGTACGGGCAATCATACAAAATCCACCCTGTAGCCAGCCCCACGCAGGGTACGTATGATCCGGTGTTCCTTATCCCCGAGCTTTTCACGGAGTGAGCGGATATAGACCTCAACAATATTTTCTTCGCCGCCAAAGTCATAGCCCCATACCTTGTCGAGGATCATGGGCTTGCTGAGTACAAGGCCATGATTAATAACCAGATATTGCAGCAGTTCGTACTCCGTAGGAGAAAGCTCAAGCACCTCTTCCTTATGGCGGATTTCTTTTCTCCGGCCATCGATTCGGAAGGGGCCACAACGAACCTCCCCGAGCAGGCCGGGAAACTGATTGCGCAGCCTTGCTTGAATACGGGCCAGCAGCTCGTCGAAGCTGAAGGGTTTGACCATATAATCGTCGGCACCAATAGACAATCCTTTTACGCGATCATCTATCTCGTCTTTTGCGGTAAGCATGATGACAGCAAGTTCAGCCTCTTCCGAACGGAGGTAGCGGCACAGCTCGAAGCCGTCCATGCCAGGCATCATTACATCCAGAATTGCGACATGCGGCTTGAAATCTGCAGCGACAGCTATCGCTGTTAATCCGTCAGGGGCAGTTCTTACTTCAAATCCTTCATTTATCAAACCCAGTTCCAGGAACTGTAGTATATGAGGCTCGTCATCTACGAGCAGTAGGCGTACACCTTGGGAAGCTTTCATACGGAATTCCTCCATTTTCAGTAACAGATAGCTACATTATGACACATACGGTTGAACGTTTGCTGAAGAATAGAGCATTGTTTTTTACATTCGAGAAATAAAAATCTTTCATTTCTTATCAGATTGGTTAATCTAATAATAAGAAGGATTAATCTGATTAATAAGGAACCTGATCAAAAAAACAGAAGTTTTATAATCCAGTGATAAAGGGTTTTGACGGCAGCTCTAGAACACTTTACAATAAGGATAATATCCCGATTTTGGAGAGATGTCTCCATATCCGGTAACATGTTCCGAATCTGTATGTTCCCCCGTTTGTTAACCTATTTAAGGTTCCTACCCATCATTATTTCTTTCTAGTTACTTCATTTTTAAATATCTACTTTGGAGTCATTATTACACTGTATAATTCATTCAACCAAATTTTGTTTTGTTTCACTACCCATAAGTTTAAGGGAGGCTCTTCCATGAAGAAAAAAGAAATGGTAGCTATGCTATTGGCGGGAGGCCAAGGGAAAAGGTTGAAAGGATTAACCAAATCCATTGCCAAGCCCGCAGTTTATTTTGGGGGGACTTACCGAATTATCGATTTCCCCTTAAGTAATTGTACCAATTCAGGTATTGATACAGTAGGCGTGCTGACTCAGTATGAGCCACTTGTGCTGCATTCATATATTGGAATAGGCAGCGATTGGGACTTAAACCGTAAGAATGGCGGCGTATTTGTATTGCCTCCACATGAACGGGAGAACGGAAGCAGCTGGTATCGGGGAACGGCTGATGCTATTTACCGCAACCTTAAATTTGTAGATCAATTTGATCCCGAGCATGTCCTGATTCTTTCGGGTGATCATATTTATAAAATGGACTATAATGCAATGCTGCAGTACCACAAAGAAAGAGACGCTGATTGCACAATTTCTGTGATTGATGTTCCACTAGAAGAAGCAAGCCGCTTTGGAATATTAAATACAGATGAAGATCTGAAAATTTACGAATTTGATGAGAAACCTGCGAAGCCTAAGAGTACACTGGCCTCCATGGGGGTTTATATTTTTAAATGGGATGTTCTCCGCAAGCATTTATTAGAAGATGGTGAGAATGCGGGTTCCTCACATGATTTTGGCAAGGATATTATTCCTTTGATGCTGGGAGACGGCATGTCTCTGTATGCTTATCCTTTTGAAGGATATTGGAGGGATGTAGGTACGGTGGACAGCTTGTGGGAAGCGAACATGGACTTGCTCAGCGATAATCCTCCGCTTAATCTGAATGATCCTAATTGGCGTATATTCACCCGCAACCCGAATCAACCGGCACAATATGTTGCACCTGGAGCCAAGGTATCCAGCTGTATCATTAATGAAGGCTGCAGGGTATATGGTGATGTTAAACACTCGGTTCTCTTTTACGGCGTAGAAGTGGGTGAAGGAAGTGTGATTACGGATTCGGTTATTATGCCAATGGTCAAGATTGGGAAGAATGTGAAGATTCATAAAGCGATTATTAGTGAAAATACGGTAATCGAGGATTATATGGAAATCGGCGTCGAACGGGAGAATGAAGATGAAATTCTGCTGGTCGATAATCGTAGTCAAAAGCGGAAATCTGTTGCAGCCAAAACCATATAACCAGTAGAGGACGGTGGATCCTGATGAAGCAACTCATGGGAGTAATCAATCTTGACCATGAATTGGATAAATTAAATGAGTTAACCTATTTCCGCTGCGGCGCGGCCGTACCATTCGCCAGCCGTTACCGGTTGATTGACTTTGTACTTTCGAACATGATGCGGGCAGATTTAGAGAGCGTTGGGCTGTTCGTACGTCGTAAATATCGTTCACTAATGGATCATCTGGGTGACGGTAAGTCTTGGGATATGAATCGTAAGCATGGAGGCCTCTTCATCCTGCCGCCAGACTGGAACGATCCAACGGATACATCTCTTGGAGATCTGCAGCATTATCATAACAATTTGGATTTCTTTAAGCGGGCAGCAGCTAAATATATTGTCTTCTCTGGTACTCAGCACATCAACAGCATTGATTTTCAGGATTTGTACCAGTTCCATATGGAGCAGGGGGCAGATGTTACGCTAGTGTATAAGAAGATTGATCAGCTTCAGCCGGAACATGATCTATGTCTGCGAGTTGAAGTGGATGAAGAGAATAAAGTAACAAATATTCATCATGAGAAAGACCACCATAATTTATATTTGGATATTTTCATTATGGAGAAGAAGCTGTTTCTGGAGCAGGTGGAGTATTGCATCGCTCATGGTGAAAGCTACTTTTTCCGGGATATTATCCAGAAGAATAGACACAAATTCAAAATTTCTGGATACGAGTACAAGGGATATCACTCCGTAATTAACTCATTGGAAAGCTATTATAAGAACAGTCTGGAATTGCTCCAGCAGGATAATTACTTCGGTCTGTTTAAAGAGAATCCAGTGCAGACGAAGATAAAATATGAGGCCCCTACCCGCTACCTGGAGAGCGCCAATGTTAGCAACTCGCTGCTCGCTAACGGCTGTATTATTGCCGGAACAGTGGAGAATAGTGTTCTCTTTCGAGGAGTACAGGTGCGTAAGGGAGCTAGAATCACTAACTCTATTATTATGCAGAAATGCATAATTGAAGAGAATGCCATCATTGAGAATGTCATTATGGATAAAGACGTTCATTTGAGCAAGGATCGCATACTAGTCGGGGATAGCAAACGTCCATTTGTCATCGCTAAGAGCAGCAAGATATAACAGCTAATTATAGTTCGGGTGAACTGAAATTACTCTTTAGTTCACCTGAACTCAAATGATAAATGATAAATCCATTGCGTTTCTAAATACAGAGTTTGTCAGGAGGAACCAGCTGTTGTTTAACGATAAAGAAACTTTCAAACAAGTGTTCCGCGAGACACTCATCGGAAAATTGGGCAAGCCGCTCGAAGAGGCTTCGAACGCCGATATCTACAACATTTTGGGCAACATGATCCGCGAGAATGCCGGCAAAAATTGGGCGGATACCAATCAGAAGTACAAGGCCGATAAGGACAAGCAGGTATACTATTTTTCAATGGAGTTTCTGATCGGAAGACTTCTAGGCAATAACCTGCTGAATATGGGTGTGCTGGAAGTTGTGCGTGAGGGTTTGTCTGAGCTTGGTTTTTGTCTGCTGGATATTGAGGAGGAGGAAGCTGACGCGGGACTGGGCAATGGCGGTCTTGGCCGCTTGGCAGCCTGTTTCCTTGATTCACTGGCTTCCTTGCAATATGCAGGGCATGGCTGCGGTATACGTTATAAATACGGCTTGTTCGAGCAGAAAATCGTTGACGGGTATCAGGTGGAACTGCCCGATTACTGGCTGCAGAATCCTAACGTATGGGAAGTGCGCCGTGAAGACAAACAGGTGGAAGTAAGATTTTGGGGACATGTGGAGACTAATGCAGTAGACGGACATCTTACGTTTGAACATAAGGATTATGAGGCGGTTCGTGCCATTCCTTACGATGTGCCTGTAATCGGCGCTGACCGGCGCCATGTGAATACGCTGCGTAATTGGAGTGCGGAGTCCATTACCCAGCCCGCTCAAACCATTGGCTCTTTAGCTGGGACAGACTATCATAAGTTTTTAGAATACAAACGTTCTATAGAATCCATTTCTGAATTTCTGTATCCAGATGATTCACAGTACGAAGGTAAACTGCTTCGTTTGAAGCAGCAATATTTTCTCTGCAGTGCGGGATTGCAAAGTATTTTACGGACTTTTGGCAAGCTCGGGCTTCCGTATGATACCTTACCAGACAAAGTTGCTCTTCATATCAATGATACGCATCCGACATTGCTCATCCCTGAACTGATGCGGATTTTGATGGATGAGCATGGAATGGAATGGGAGCAGGCCTGGTCTATAACGAACCGTATGGTGTCGTATACGAATCATACTATTCTGAGTGAGGCGCTTGAGAAATGGCCGATTCAGATGGTCAAGGAGCTATTGCCACGTATTTTTCTCATTATCGAAGAGATCAATGCCCGGTTCTGCGGCGAGCTGATGAGTAAATATCCAGGCGATCAAGACCGAATTTCCCAGATGGCGATTATTCATGATGATCAGGTCCGCATGGCTCATTTAGCTATTGTGGCCAGCCATAGTGTTAATGGAGTAGCAGCACTGCATACGGAAATATTGCAGAAACGCGAAATGCGGCTGTTTAACGAGATGTATCCGCATCGCTTCAACAATAAGACGAATGGGATTACCCATCGGCGCTGGCTGCAGCATGCCAACCCAGAGCTAACTGGACTGATCAATGACTCAATCGGCACTCGCTGGATTCATCATCCCCAAGAAATGATTGGTCTGATCAAATACTGCGAGGATTCTTCATTTCAGGAGCAGATCGCCGGTATTAAACACCGCAACAAGCTGAAACTTGCTAAATACATCAGCAGCAAGCATGGTGAGCTGGTAGATCCAGATTCCATCTTTGATGTGCAGGTAAAGAGATTGCATGCCTATAAGCGCCAACTGCTGAATGTGCTGAATATTATTCATATGTATAATCAGATCAAAGATAATCCTTCGATGGATATGGTGCCGCGTACGTTTATCTTTGGAGCAAAGGCGGCTCCCAGCTATCACTTGGCGAAGCGGATTATTAAGCTGATTAATACAGTTGCCGATGTGGTCAACAAAGACCCGGATGTGAAGGGTAAGATCCGTATCTTCTTTTTAGAGAACTATTCGGTTTCTCTCGCAGAGAAGATCATTCCGGCGGCTGATGTTAGTGAGCAGATTTCTACTGCAAGCAAGGAAGCTTCTGGTACAGGGAATATGAAGTTTATGATGAATGGAGCTTTAACCATCGGTACGATGGATGGAGCCAACGTGGAAATGCATGAAATGCTGGGGGACAATAACATGTTCCTGTTTGGTCTTCGTGCAGAGCAGGTGCTTGATTACTATCAATATGGCGGTTATCATGCACGTGATATCTATAATAGTGACAGCAGGGTAAAGGAAGTGCTGGATCAGCTAGTTACAGGACCATTTTGTTCACACACCCAGGAGTTTCTACCGATTTTTCAGTCGTTGCTCGAGAACAATGATGAGTTCTTCGTACTCAAAGATTTTGCCAGCTATGTCGAGACTCATGTTGAAATTGACCGAGCTTACCGCAATCAGAAGGAATGGCTGAAGAAGTCGATTATCAACATTGGCCATTCGGGTAAATTCTCCAGCGATAATACTATCAGTCGATATGCTGCTGAGATTTGGAATATTAGTCCTGTCCGGATGTAATGGATTTACCTAAATAGCAAAAAGGAACGGCTGCATCTTCTCCGAAATTGGGAGAAAAGTAGCCGTTCCTTTTATTTTGAACAAGAGTAATGCGGGTTAGATAACCTCCGACACCATAACAGCAAACCGTTCAAGAAACCGACGCTCATCATCATCGAAGCGGTGCTTGAGCGGGCTGTCAATATCCATTACCCCGAGCAGTTGGTCATTCTTAAGTAGTGGGATAACAATCTCACTGTTCGATGCCGCATCACAGGAAATATGTCCTGGAAAAGCATGCACATCACCCACTACAAGTGTGCGGCGCTCTGTTGCAGCTGTTCCACATACTCCGCGGTTTAATGGAATTCGAATACACGCGGGTAATCCCTGAAAAGGGCCAAGCACAAGCTCTTTACCGTCAAATAAATAGAAACCTGCCCAATTGGTGTCGGGTAAAGAGTGTTTAAGCAGCGCAGAAGCATTCGCCAGATTGGCTATAACGTTGGGCTCATCTTTCATTAGGGCCCCGAGCTGGACTAGAACAGCTTCAAATTGCTCGCTGCGTGTTCCATCGTAAGGCATAGCTTGAAACATGTTACATCACCTTCCTGTACGCTCAGTCAATTAGAACGATTATCTATAAATAACAACATAGTATAGCTATGCGGGGAAAGTCAAGGCTTGATATTTTATTAGGCTTGGATGATTAATATGTTCATGCGATGATTCCGGGGTTCACCCAGAGGGTAATGTTTTTATAAATACCTAAGGCTTTGAGCTGAAAGGGGTGGACCATGCGCGCCGATGTACAGAACATGTTCATAGGAATTCATATGCTTCATTGTGCACATGAAAGGGATCTGACCTTGTTGGAGATGCAGCCTGAATTAGAGAATCTAGGGTACCGAGTAGCGGAACGCGAAGTGAAGCAGGAGCTGGAACGCTTAACTCAGGAGAACTTTCTGACCGCCCATGGTGAGGTGTACAGTCTTACAGGCACAGGAATTAAAGAGTTCAAAGCGATTCAGGACAAGCTTCAAGTGTTATGCACAGAGGTAATTAAGCCGATTAAAGCATCAAACTAGCCATTTGAATAGAGTTGCAACAGCTCGGCGTCTTGAAGCAGGTGATGATTGACTATCTGCTTCAGACGCTATTTGGCTTGCTCTCAATTGATGTATAATTAATAAGCTGAAAGGGGGCGCAAGCATTGTACCTGTGCAATGGGGCAATACCTACACTGATCGGACGAAGACTGGAATTGCGCACTATGAAGAATGAGGATGCGGCTGCACTATTTCGTATTTGGAGTCATCCTGAGGTTGCTCCATGGCTGGGGGCTCCACCTTTGTCTTCCGTAACGGAGACGGAACAGCTGATTGACCTTCTGTCGCAAATGGCGCTGGAAGAGGAGAACCTCCGCTGGAGTATAGTGGGGCCAGCAGGTGAAGTAATCGGTAGCTGTGGCTACAACAGCTGGCAGTTGCCAGGAGCCTATCGGGGTGAAATCGGCTGCGATTTATCGCCTGACTTCTGGGGGCAGGGTTATATGAAGGAAGCGCTGGAGCTTGTACTGGAATACGGCTTCATAACGATGGGACTGAATCGGATCGAGGCTTATTGTCATCCGGATAATGCCCGCGCTCACCAACTGGTGGGCACACTTGGCTTTCAGAGGGAAGGATTATTGCAGCAGTACCGTCATACACCGGCTGGCTTTCAGGATGTGGATCTGTTTGCGCTGCTGCGCCAAGAGTGGCGATGAGGGAAGCTTATAGATCGAAAAACCCCCAGCAAATCTCCAATCGGAGACTTGCTGGGGGTTAACTTTTTACAGTTTCGCAGAGAATTCGTATAAACGATTTACTTACGAGGAAGTGGGGACAGCTTCTCAGCTTGTAGGCCCATCTTCTTGAGCAGGATAATCATCTGTTCCTTCTCTTCATCATTAAGTCCGCTGAAGGCAAGGTCAAGACGTTCCGAATACTTCGGATACATTTCGTTCATCAGACGTTCGCCTTCCGTAGTCAACTCCGCAAATATCACACGGCGGTCGCTTGGGCAAGGTTTGCGCTGCAGATAGCCGCGCTCCTCAAGCTTGTCGATTACGTAAGTGACATTACCGCTTTGCAGTAGTAGCTTGGCACCAATCTGCTGGATAGGCTGTGCGCCCTTATAGTACAGAACTTCCATAACTGCGAAAGCTGTCGGATTGAAGCCTTCGATCTTGCTGCCGGTAACGGCATGCTCGTTGATGCTCTTGAAAGATTTGGCGAATACCCGGTACAAATGCAGTGTTAATTGAGTATCACGTTCATATGATTGTATCATTGCTTCTCCACCTTCTATCGTAATCGTGTGAACTCGTCGCACGGTCTAATATCATTGCCATAAATGCAAGAATCCCTGTGCAGCGATCCTAATATAACCTTACAATACGGCAAAGAAAGAACGATGGACATGTGATTTGTCACAATGAGCACACTTTTAACTATTAAAAATCAAACAATTTTTTGAGAGCTATAAATATAGCTCCATTTTCCAATTCCGCCCCTGAACGGAGGGCGAGATCATCCCCTAGCACCGGTGCCCTTTACACCTCCGGCCCGATGAATATGACCTCCCAATATTTTACTGTAAGGTCAGAGGTATAAGGAGAACAGGGAAGTGAGTGTTATGAACAAAAAGCAGAGTGATGAGGTCTCAGCAGGAAAGTTGACGTCTAACCGGCCTTTTACACTGCGGATGGGAGCACAGCTCGTATCGAATGTGGGAGATTGGCTATATTTGCTTACACTGTCTGTACCCTAGCGAGCTGATTGGACAGACAACTTCTTAATGCAGAGACCGCTACAGGTTTGAAAGTATATCAAATATAAAGAGCTGATATTCAATCAAATGTTGAATACAGCTCTTTGCTATTTTAGGCGGGAGCTATTTTGGACAAATATCTGTGCATTTTGTGAAAAATGCAGTTCCCATCTTTGCGAATAGTACCGTATAGTACTATCATGTAATAGGCATTTAATCAGTTGGAGGAGGGCTACAAATGCCAAATGTACAGATTGGAGACTTGGACATATTTTACGAGAAGATGGGTGTAGGCGAGCCTGTTATCTTTTTACATAGCGCCTATTCGAGAGGGATATTGGCATTTTCCTGTCAGTTGCTGGAGTTTCAAAAGAATTACACCTGTTATTTGCCTGATTTCCGAGGACATGGCCGAACGAGAAGTGAAAGTCTGGAATGGAATACTCCGCAGCTTGCAGAGGATATAATTAGCTTTATGGACACGCTCAAGATCGCCAAGGCGCATTTTATCGGCTATAGTCTGGGAGCGAATGTGGCTTTGTATTGTGCTGTGAATCATCCGCTAAGAATGGCTACCCTTACTACGATAGGAACTTCCGGCTTTGCCGACCCTGTGGGCGCCGATGAATATGAACCGGAATGGCTGATCGAGCATGAACGGTTTGATACCATTGAACAAATGCTCGAAAGGCATGAGCAGGCTCATCGGGGGGATTGGCAGGCATTCATGCGTCAGAGTGCTCAGGATTGGCGGCTGTATCCACAGCTTAGTATGGAACAGCTTAAGCGTATTCAATGTTCCGCTTTGTTCATCGCTGGGGAACACGATCCATTCGTTCAGGGGGAGCAGCTCCAATTGCTTAGCACCTTAGTTAAAGGCTCAAGATATCTCATTGTTGCCGGATGCAGTCACAGACCCCATATGTTAAGGGAGAATCCGTTGGATGTAAATGATGCCATTCTTCATTTTTTGCAGGAAAATAGAACTTTTCAAGCGCTGGATAGCCGAGGGTGATATGATCGCATTACTGTCTAACCTTGTACTAAACACTATAGGCTGAGACAAACAATATATATGTAGGAGATGGAGTAGTATGAAAGAGACAGAGGAACCGCAGGAGCTTAATGCTGAGGATGAAATAGAAGATGTGGTGTATGACGAAGAGGAAGATGAAGAAGATGATATCGTCCTAGACGTTACCATTGATGAAGCGGGCTATGAAGCAGGTGATCCACGCATTACTAATATCTCATTTCAGGTGCGGCGTGGCCAACTGCTAGGCTTGATCGGGCCGAATGGTGCGGGAAAAAGCACAACAATCAAGACGCTGCTGGGTCTGCTGAAGCATGCCAAGGCTAAGGTAACGCTGGGTGGAGCTAACAAGTCTTACGCTTACGTACCGGAGCAGCCGGTTTTTTACGAGGACCTGACGCTTTGGGAGCACCTGGATTTGGCAGGAGCGGCCTATGGTCTGAAGTACAAAGCATTTGAGGAAACTGCAGAGAGACTGCTGAAGCAATTCGGAATGGAAAATGTGCGCAATGACCTCCCTGCCGGGTTCTCTAAAGGGATGAAGCAAAAAATGATGCTAATGCTCGGTTTTCTGGTCCAACCGGATGTTTATATTGTGGACGAGCCTTTTTTAGGACTGGACCCCCGTGCCACTAAGGATTTCTTGAAGCTGCTGCAGGCAGAGCGCAAGCGTGGGGCTGGCGTGTTGATGTCTACGCATGTTCTCGATACAGCTGAGAAAATTTGCGATGATTTTGTATTGATCTCCGGAGGCAAAGTGACCGCTTCGGGCAATCTGGAGACGATCCGATCCATCGCCGGATTACCGGAGGCGTCGTTGTTTGATTGCTTCGACGAATTAACATGAGTGATCGGGAACGTGTATCGTTTGCTTTTCCAACAGGTCCGCGGCTATTCCTGCGGCGGCTGATCTCGCATTGGCGCGAGCAAAGTGCCATCGTCCGCACAGCGGCAGACTGGACCGTGCTGCTCTACATTATTATCCCAGGTGGGCTTCTTGTCGGACGTTTTTACTACGGCTTCTGGGTAGATGATCTTCCAGCTTGGAGTACGTCTATACCGTTTATGGTCATTCCCATATTGCTGGTGCTGCTGCTAGCTACTGGCGGGATGGTGCTCCTCCTGCTTGAGGGCGACCTGTTATTTCTCAGGCAGCGGGAGAACTGGATCAGGGCGATTATATTACGGGGGACTATCTATAGCCTTGTCGTAACTGCACTGAAGATAGCTGCTGTCATTGGATTGCTGCTGCCCTTTATCATTAGGAGTTATGGCTTAAGTTCGGAGGCTGCTCTTTCGTTGTTGATCCTGTCCATTACCTGCGGCTGTTGCATCAAGCTGCTGGCGCATATCGTGAAGGTACAGCGTCAAGGCTGGCAGCGCTGGTTGTGGCAGATTCCAGCGATTGTCGTGCCTTGTGGCATCTATTTCAGAGTGGTGCTGCTTTGGAATGACTATCCGGCACTTCTGTGGGTAACTGCTCTTCTGTTTGCAGTTGTTACGGGTCTGGCTGTTCGTTATCGCTTACGGCTGCGTGGAACCTTTATGAATGATGTGCGTGAGGATTACAAACAGCGGATGAAAATTGCGGCCTTAATGCTGCGCCGTGTTCTAGGCAAGCCGCGTCCAACACGTTATAAACCCTGGATATTCCGCAGATCGCAGCCACTGTTGTCTTCCAAGGAACCGGAGAGCAGACTTTCAGCCGCCGCTATCAAAGCGCTTATCCGTAATCCCGCCAATTTGAAGCTTTATGCGAGCTTCACCAGTGTGTCAGCTGTGGCTATCCTTATTGTTCCCGCAGGGTTGAAGTGGATATTGCTCCTTATTCTGACATCGCTTATGGCTAATTGGCTGTTCTCATTCTGGGGCACATTTGTAAGAGATGAATACATCGGCATCTTACCGTTCAAGAAGGAGCAGAAAGCCGAAGCGGGTTCCCGTGCAGTGCCTATCTTGCTAATGCCGTTCTCGATAATCTGTGCCGCAGTAGTATGTTTTTCTATATACGATTGGTGGGGTCTAATCCTCTTTATTCCTTTCGGCGGGATGATCGGATATGTGGTTGCCAAGGTATTCAGCACAATTCGTCTGGAGAGATAAATTCTTCTTAATATAAGCTTTCCTCTTCAAAGTTTCCCATTAAGGTTAATATAGAGGAAGAATAGTGAGAGGGGTTCCTTTATGACAGAAGCTCTGGATGACATTGAATTAATGAAACGAATCGGAGACAAGGACCCAGTAGCACTGGAGTGGCTTTATGACCGCTATGAGAAGACGGTGTATTCTTTTGCTTATAGAATGATGCAGGATATGGATGCGGAAGAGGTTGTGCAGGAGCTATTCCGGCGCGTCTGGACACATAGTGAGCGCTTTGATGATACACAAGGCAAGCTTACAACCTGGCTGTTTGCCTTAACAAGGAAGATTGCCGTAGATATGCTGCGCCGAAAATCAGTTAGAGACAGAAGTATTCCTGCGGAAGATACAACATTACACTCTGTAGCAGGTGAGTGGGTAGATACGGATGTACAGGTGGAGGTCAAAAGCGAGGGACAACGTATGCACGAGATTCTGACCGAGCTTAGCCGGGATCAAAAGCAGGTCATTGACTCCATCTACTATGGAGGCATGACCCAGCAGGAGGTCGCGGCGCGCTACAATATCCCGCTTGGAACCGTCAACAGCCGCGTCCGACAGGCACTGAAGCAGATCAAGAAGCGTTTAGTGTTTGAAGGTAGGAGGGAAGGATATCATGGATAGCCTTCCGGATGAATTCTGCCAATGGCTGGAGATATATGCACTCGGTGGTCTGGATGAAGCAGATCAACAGAAATTTGAAGCGCATTTGTCCGACTGTGCGGAGTGCAAGGCGCAGTTGGGAGATCTGAAGAGCATTATTGATGTGCTGCCGTTGGCAGCAGTCGAAGTAACACCTCCAGTTAGTATGAAGAATCGTGTGCTAGGGCGTGTACTGGCTGCTGGCAGAGCTGCAGCTCCAAGCAGCACGGCTGATGATAACAGTACGAGTGAATCCTTGGAAAGTACACAGGATCAGGAAATCCCTGTGCCAAGCCGTACAGTTTCTTCTCCACAAACGAAGCAGCACAGACGCCCGACTATGCGCAGGAATCGGTTGCGTATTGTTTGTGCAGGGCTGGCTGCGATAGCTGTAGCATTGGCCATTTATTCGGCAATACTCCAAGGAAATGTCAGTGGGCTGCGGACGGAGCTGACGGCTTCCGCTAAGGAAGTGTCCAGTTTGCAGGAGCAGTTGACGTTGGCTGGGGCCCCGTCTCAGGAGCTCAAGGTTGACGAAGTCATTCAGTTGACCCCAGCTGCGCAGGATATTGTAGCGCTGGGCTTGGTGACGATTGTGTTGGATTCCAAAGGAACTCATTTGCTGGTACAGGCGGAGAAACTTCCCGAGCTGAGTGGAAGCGAGGCTTTCCAGGTATGGCTTATTAAAGGGGATGTCAAGAAAAGCGCAGGCACCTTCCTGTCCTCACAGGGTACAGGTGCGATGTACTACACCTTCGATCCGCAAGGATATGATACAGTAGCTATCACACTGGAGCCGGACAGCCAAGGAGATCAGCCGCGCGGTAAGATGATTTTGGTAGCCAAGATAGAAGGATAGAGCTGAAATTAACTAATAAATGAGTATACAAAATAAAACAGCGTGACTCTGCGATGCTTCGCAAGGTCATGCTGTTTGGGTTAGAAGAAGGGCTATTCTATAGCTGCAGCATTAATCCCCGCCGTATATCCGGTTGTAAAAGCCGCAGTAATGTTATAACCTCCGGTGTAACCATGGATATCAAGGATCTCACCACAGAAAAAGAGACCTTTTGTCAACTTCGATTCCATGGTTTTGGGATCGATTTCTTTTAAATTAACGCCACCACCGGTAACAAAAGCCTGTTCGATGGATAAAGTGCCGTTGACCTTAATCGGGAAGGCTTTAATTAGTTTGGCTAAATTTAGCCAAGCCTGCTTGGGGATATTACTGAAGGTTATATCTTCATTTAACTCTGATTTACTCAGCAGTAGAGGGATAATCCGCTCAGGCAACAAGCCCTTTAACACATTTTTGATCGCTTTCTTTGCATCATTCTTGGCCAAAGCTAAAGTGTCGCTGTAAATCTCATCCACTGTTTTTTCTGGAAACATATCTAATGTTATTAGTACAGTCGGAACATCAAATTGCTTCAACGCTTTGACCACGTACTGACTGCAACGTAAAGAGGTAGGACCGGAAATTCCAAAATGCGTAAAGAGCATATCACCTTCATGCTCAATGATCTTTTTTCCCTTAGGGTTCCAGACAGATAAGCTTATATTTCTAAGCGAAAGTCCCTGAAGTTCTTTATTTTGTATAAAAGATTCATTGGAAGTAAGCGGCACTTCGGTAGGGTAAAGTTCCGTTATGGAATGTCCAGCACGTTCAGCCCATGCATAACCGTCTCCCTGTGAACCTGTTTGGGGAACAGACTTACCTCCAACGGCGACGATGACCGATTTACTGTTAAATATTTCACCAGATCTTAGTCGGACCCCTTTGGCGCACCCATCTTGGTAGAGCACCTCTTTAACAGGGCTATTCACTTTGATATGAACTCCTTGCGAACGAATCTTATTCACTAGGGCGTCCACAACAGTTTTGGCTTTGTCGGATATCGGGAACATTCTGCCGTTGTCTTCTTCCTTAAGCTTGATACCCATGCCTTCAAAGAAATCTATAATATCTCTGTTGCTAAAAGAGGCCAGAGCACTGCGCAGAAAGCGTCCATTCCCCGGGATATGTTTAATTAATTCCTCAATTTCTTTAGCATTGGTGACATTGCAGCGCCCCCCACCAGAGATTCCAAGTTTACGCCCCAGCGTATCACCTTTATCGATCAAGAGAACTTTTGCGCCAGACTGACTCGCGGATACGCTGGCCATCAATCCTGAAGAGCCACCGCCAATAACAATTACGTCATACATCATTCATCATGCTCCTAAACTTGTCTTTAATAATATTCTATAGCATTCCGTAATAATAGCAAAATGACTACGTTTATATCGGCATAAACAGCTATGTTAACTTATTAATTATTAACGTTGTAAAGAAAGCGCTTGTATGTTTTAATCTAAGAATAAAGGGTAATTTGTCCAATTTGGGGTGTGATTTCAATTATTGGTGCGGTTAAGGATGCTTTATTGCAAATTTCGGCAGCCTCCTCCTTTCTATTTGTTTTCCAATGGTGGTTGGACCAGGGCCATATGACTCGCAGAAGCCGCAGGTTCCCGGATGATCAGACCTTTTTGTTAATCGGCTGTGCACTGAGCATTACGCTTTGTTCTATGCTGTCGACGACTTTATTTGGTGTTGTCTATTTAAACTTGGCGATCTTGCCAGCTTATATTGGCATATTATATGGCAGCTATCGTTCAGGCTTTAGTTTGTCTGTTTTTTTTCTGTTCTGTAATGTAATGTTTTCTGAGCCCTCAGGGTTAAGCAACATGGTACTGAATACAGGTATCTTATTGTATCCCCTACTGTTTGGATTGGCAGGACCCTTCAAGAAAGGTACGGTTATTGAAAAAATTGGCATGCTCTGGATGGTTCTGTTCCCAAGCATGCTTTTTATTTCGCTTGTGCCCATTCTAGGTGGGGACGATATCTATGAGACACACTCTGGAGACACGCTCTTGCTCGTTGTATATCTGTTTCTCACGATCGCTTTGGGCGGGGTATTTATTTATTTTATTGAAACAGCTTGGGACAGGCTGCAGATCAAGGAACAGATGGAAAGCATCTCCGAAAATTTCAAATGGGAGTCCGAAAAGCTGCAGCAGATTACCAATGTGATGCCGCTTAGCATGATGTCACTGGATGAACATGGAATAGTGACCGGACTTAATGAATTTATGCTGCAACTGCTCCAAAATCATTTTCCAAATGTGACGAGAGAGGCGCTATTGGGCCAACCGGCTGGGAAAATTCTTAGTAAGGGAATTCATGAGCAGGTATGTGAACGGCTGGGTAATTACGTAAGTAACAACCAGAGCTGCAGTGAAAAGATCACCCATGAAGCGCGAACCTATCATATTTCTATGGCACCTTTGCCGCAGCGGGTCACGGGTCTGCCAGGTGGGGTTGTGGTGATTGTTCAAGATATCACGGAAGAGGAGAAAATGCGCAGCGAGCTGGATAATGTGGAACGCTTGACCCTGGTCGGGCAGATGGCGGCTGGCATTACCCATGAAATCCGTAATCCGATGGCGGTTGTACGCGGATTTCTGCAACTGATGAGAGAGAAGAGTCCGGACGAGCTGAACTCGTATTACCAGATCGTTATGGAGGAGTTGGACCGGGCCAACAGTATCATTAATGATTTTCTTTCTTTGGCGCAGAGTCGTATTTCGGTGAAAGAGAAGGTGCTTTTAGATCATATTATAGAAGAGCTCAGCCCGCTGTTATGGGCGGACGCTAATCTTCGCGGTCAAAGTGTCGAATTAAACCTCACCCCATCACTGCCGCTATTACATTTAAACGTTAGGGAAATTAAGCAACTGATCCTTAATCTTGGACGAAACGGTATGGAAGCGATGGATGCTAAGGGGGTATTGACCTTGGAAACGCGCAGATCACATGATAATGTAGAATTAATTGTTAGAGATACGGGGAGCGGGATATCGGAAGTTCAACGCAAGAAATTGTTTGTGCCTTTTTTCACAACCAAAAATCAAGGAACGGGTCTTGGATTATCATTATGCCTAAGTATTGTGGAACGGCATAATGGTACAATTATCGTCGAATCAGAAGAAGGGGTGGGAACAGCATTCACCGTTTCCTTCCCTTATGAGGAGGAGAGGGTCGAGTTCGCCGTTGCGGAGTGATCCGGTTGGAAGCACAGGTTAAGACACATTGGAGCCCCCCTGCTGCAACTCTTGCTTTCACAGAGTATGCATGTATAATAAAGTTAGTAAGTGCTGCTGTAATGTTATCTATTACAAGTGTAAAGGAGAGTGCAGAAAAATGTCCATCCCGTTTAATCAATATATGAAGGATTCGGTTCAGCCAATGCGTGATGATCTGACAAGCATCGGGTTTCAGGAGCTTAAGACTCCAGAAGAGGTAGAAGCCGCTCTTCCTAACGCTAAAGGAATTTCACTTGTTGTTGTCAATTCCGTCTGCGGTTGTGCTGCAGGCCAGTGTCGTCCAGGTGTTGCCCAGGCCTTGCAGAATGAACTTACGCCGGATCATCTGTTCACGGTATTTGCAGGTCAAGAGAAAGAAGCTACGGCTAAAGCACGTGAATTCTTTGCACCTTATCCACCGTCTTCACCTTCGATCGCTTTGATGAAGGATGGAGAACTCGTGCATTTTATCGAGCGTCATGGGGTTGAGGATCGTTCAGCTGCTGAAATTGCTGCTGAGCTGAAAGATGTATTCAATCGTATCTGCCAGTAACAACTGTATTTCATATAATCTCGCAGCAGCCGCTAATCCGGTTGTAGCGAGATTTTTTTCTTGGTATAGGATATAATATTTCATATGAATTAGACTGATGAAACGGGGTGTAGTTTGTGAGTTTACAGGAAGAGATTATTGCTGCCCTTGGTGTAAAGCCAACCATTAATGTTGAGGCAGAGGTACAAAAGAGAGTCGATTTCTTAAAGGCATATGTATTGCAGGCAGGGGCAAAGGGACTTTTGATCGCCATTAGTGGAGGTGTGGACAGCGCGGTAGCAGCGGGTCTATGCAAACGAGCTACGGACGAGCTGACAGCGCAAGAGGGTAAAGAGTATATTACGCTTGGCGTATTTCAGCCTTATGGTGTACAGGAGGATATCGAGCATAGCTATGCTGTAGCCACAGCTTTTGGACTAACTCATAAGGTAGAGACAAATATCGAGGAAGCCGTCAATGAAATGGCGCTTGAGGTCGAGCAAGGACTGAAGGTCCTCGGCCAGCACCGTCATATGACGCATCAAGGCAAAGGGAATATTAAGGCGAGAACACGGATGGTTATGCAGTACGCGCTCTCGTTTGAGAATAACCTGCTCGTTGTAGGGACGGATCATGCTTCTGAAGCGATTACGGGCTTCTACACCAAGTGGGGCGATGGTGCTGTGGATATCACTCCTTTGACCTCGCTGAATAAACGTCAAGTCCGCCAGTTGGCTGCTTATCTTGGAGTGCCGGCAGATATTGTCACCAAGGCTCCAACAGCGGGACTATGGCCTGGACAGACGGACGAAATCGAGCTTGGCATTACTTATGATGATAACAGTGACTATCTGGAGGGCAAGCAGGTCAGTCCAGAGGTAGCAGAGAAGCTGGAAAGCTTCTACCGGAGAACGGCGCATAAGCGCAATGTTATACCTGGCATTTAGTGCTTGTTCAGAACAAACAAACCGCCGCATGATCTGTGATTATCTACAGATCATGCGGCGGTTTTTGGTTATGCTGTGGATGTTCTGAACTTATTTAGCAAGAGTCTGGCTGATGAACTCTTCGGTAGCCTTAATAGCTTGCTCCAATTGTGGGGTAGGCCCGGCAAAAGGATGAACGGTGCCGAAGGTATGATTGCCACCCGGAATTTGGATCCAGTTAATATCGGGGCGGATTTGAGTTAACAGCTCTGAACCCTGCCGTAGCCGCTCACCGTCCTGACTTCCCTGAATTAGGACGACTGGGAAGGCGGAGGTCTTCATCCGCTCCAGAATATTATAGCGTTCCTGCTGCTGCTCCAAGTCCTCAATAATAACAGCATCCAGCGGCATTTGTTGACCGGTGCGGCCGTTGAGAACATAAGCCCGTCCCTTTTCTTTCATCTCCAGCTTCTGTTCCTCAGTGAATAGGTCAAGACTGGTAACACCGTTCCAGGTGATCACTCCGGTGATCTCGCCAGGATGATCAAGTGCGTATAGCAGACAGTCTCCGCCGCCCCGACTATGTCCTAGTAGGAATAACGGCAGACTGCCAAATTTATGATGCTGGCTAAGGTAGGAGAGCAGGATCTTCATATCTTTAAGTTCACGATGGTATGTGTTGCGGGCGAATTTCTCGAGTTCGGTGAAATTCTGCAGATCCTCGCCGATTCCGGCATGCGAGAAGTTGAACGTAATGACCTCATGCTCGCGGCTGAGCGCTTCTGCTGCGTATGGGAACATTCCCCAATCCTTGAAGCCCTTGTAACCGTGTGCAATGACAATGAGACCCTTGGCCTCAGTTTGGGCAGGGAAATGCGAACACCGCAGAACAGCTTCCTCTCCTGCTGGTATTTCAAAGTTTCGACTCATAGGGATCGATCCCCTTTCATAAAATATCTCGGAAAATAAAGCTGATTGACGGAGAGTCTCCCATTCTAGAGGATGCGTGAATAGACTTCCGTTGCGTTTTCTTTTAAGATAGCAGAAAGCCTTATACATCTGAGTATAAATAACAGATTTTCGAGCAATCTTTGTATAATCATACCATTATTGAGACAGTAAAGGATACATGGTCATAAGGAGCGTGGAGTTTTGATTTACGGAATCGGGCATGATGTGCTGGAGATTGAGCGAATATCAATACTAATAAATAGGGGTCAGGGTGCTAAATTTATCAGGCGTGTTCTGACAGAGCGAGAACATCAGCTTGCCGAACGCCGGAGCGGGAAACAGGCAGAATTCGTGGCTGGACGTTTTGCGGCTAAGGAAGCGGTTGTTAAGGCGCTGGGCTGCGGGATCGGCAGGTCTGTCGGTTTTCATGACATCGAGATCTTGCCGGATTCACTGGGTAAGCCAGAGGTTGTGCTGCTGGGCGAGGCTTGGGAGCGGCTGAATATGCCGGGGGCCCGGAAGTACACCATTCATTTAACGATAACACATGGTCGCGATCTGGCTTCAGCTTTTGCTGTGGTAGAGCAGGTTACTTCAATATAAGTATGGCTCTGGCTAAAAATCAGAGGGATTGATCATATAATCAAGAAATCGGGCTTTAACAGCGATCGTAAGAACCCTCCGAACCCGTAGCGGCTTGATTCACAAAAGGTCAACCACTGGTTTTGATTTTGGGCCATAAGTATAAATGGGAATTTGGGGCGAATATAAAGGGGCAAGGAGAATAATGATGACACAGCAAGAGCAGGATGAGCAAGAACAGCAGCAAGTGAAGTTATTTTTCAGCCGTAATTTATTGGAGTGGTATCAGGGGCAGAAACGGGATTTGCCTTGGCGCCGCCACCGCAATCCATATTATATCTGGATCTCTGAAATTATGTTGCAGCAGACTCGAGTAGACACAGTGATCCCCTATTTCAATCGGTTTATTGAGCGTTTCCCGACCGTTGAGGCGCTCGCTGATGCACCGGAGGAGGACGTGCTTAAATGCTGGGAGGGGCTCGGCTATTATTCCCGAGCCCGTAATTTACAGCATGCAGCCAAGCAGGTCAAAGAGCAATATGGTGGTCAGGTTCCCAATGACAGGGAGGCAGTATTCAGCCTCAAAGGGGTAGGCCCCTACACTGCAGGAGCTATTCTCAGTATCGCCTTTAACCGGCCGGAGCCAGCCGTAGATGGCAATGTGATGCGGGTGCTCTCGCGCTACTTCCTGCTTGAGGATGATATCGCCAAAGGACCTACCCGTGTGAAGATGGAGCATTTGGCGGCTGCGCTGATCCCGGAGGGAGAGGCCATGCATTTCAATCAGGCGCTGATGGAGCTTGGCGCGCTTGTATGCACACCGAAATCACCGCGCTGTCTTCCTTGCCCGGTGATGGAGCACTGCGCCGCACGGCTGGCGGGCTGCGAGACTTCGCTGCCCGTCAAGACCAAGGCCAAGCCGCCGCGCCCGGAGGAGCGGCTTGCGGCCCTGATCGAGGGCCGCGGTGCCCACGCGGGCCGAGTGCTCATCCGGC
>LIDZ01012755.1_pt1 | contig 51754 bp, 48 predicted proteins | sample 644651 | NCBI WGS metagenome assembly LIDZ01 (sample SAMN03856242, study PRJNA289617) | food metagenome | isolation source: wine grapes on drying loft during traditional withering process | host: Vitis vinifera cv. Corvina | place: Italy: Gargagnago di S. Ambrogio di Valpolicella | collected 2014-01 | reverse complement strand
TATGGAGTTTTCGGGTGGTGTACTACGCAACCGCGTAACCTGGGCGCTAAATCGCCACAATTATTCATCTGGTCAGTCTGATACGCAGCCATTGACTGGAGTCGCTCGTTTTTCTGGTCAGGTTGCGGCCAGATTATCGACTGTCGCGGCTGGTCCGTCCCCATGGCTGGACGCGCCTAAAGCGTCTTGCCGAGGGATCCGCGCCACGAACCCCGCTTGGCAAAAATGAGTATCTGGTTTACCGAGGCATCCCTGGCGAGCAGTTCTAAGGCAGTCGGGCTTCGTAATCTTTTACCGATGCAGCATGCTGCAAACGCTCAAGTACGTGGCGCAGCCACGTATAACGCTCCTGAGCGTTGAGTTTGGCGGTCTCTACCCGCTGTAGATCTGGGCGCTGGCAGTGGCGCCTTTGATTGTGTCGCTGAACCGCCAGGCTTTTCGCACGATGGCGTACGGTCGGATTGCCTTAGGCATCGTAATCGTAATGGTGGTCGCCCTGCATCAGCAGGCGGTTGCCTTTGACGTTGGCCAGGTTGGCGGCCGGTTGGTCGCCTTGGCCGAGCAGGTTGCCTGCCGGGTCATGAGCGAAGCTTTCCGGGGTGGTGCCCCGCACGTGATCAAGCGGTCGAGCGGATCTAGGTGGCAGTTGCGGTTGCCTTTGCGGCTGTCGTCGATGCCGGCGCCGGAACAAGTTTCGGTCCTGCTGGCTGACGCTGTGCGCCTGCAGTCGGCCTTGGTCATCGTACTGATACTGACTCAGCAGTTCAGTGACTGTACTGAACACGACTTCTGCGGACGTCATTCATTTACGCTCGGAATTTAATTATCGGTATATTAAATTTTTTGAGCGACTGGATGAAGTCGTTTAGTGTGGGGGGTGACAGCTTTAGAAGGTCCAGCATCCAGAGCGCGTTTAGTTCGACAAACAAAGGTGTCCACTCGGGATTGGCTGCTTCAGCCTCGGGTAACTCGAATCCCGATAACCCATGCCCTTTCCCTGCTGAAAACAACAAGCATTTATGCTCGTAGGAGTACGCGATAAATTTTGGCCAGTCCGAATCGTGAGAGTTATCTAACAGAGTCTCTTTCTTTGCTAAAATGAAATAGTATTTCATTGCTTTTCCGCAGGACCTCTATTTCGTCAAAATAAATAACTCAACTGCTTGTGTGAATCTGTTGTGCATCTACATTGCCATATTCTGGATATGATTCAGGAAGTGGTTCTACGTTGACTTTATCTTAGTCACCATTTCCAGAATGGCCAGAGTTTTTAAGGCGTAAATTTGATCGATTAATTTTCAGAACTCTATAAATTCGGGGGTTCCTATTACAGTTTTCAGCTTTTCTAGAAAGTCTTCTTCATCATGAAATTTATTGTTATCTATAAAGTCTATGATCCATAGTGCATCTAAAGTGGTAAGGGTGTCGCGCCACCTTGGTTCTTTGATTTCAGATTCTGGCATATCGTTTGCGGCGAACCCATGGCCGTTTCCTTCGGCTAGATAAAATAAGTTATATTTATATGAGTAGGCTATTAATTTTGGCCATTTAGAACTATGTGGCAGTGTGGGTTCTAAATGTTTTTTTGCTATCACGTAGAAAGCTCTCATTCTTGTCCAGTATTATGTGGGCTTGATTGGGTTGGTAATATTTATGAGTTTTATTGCAATCCCTATTACGTCGATCTACAGGTCATATCTGGAGTGGGATCTTTGAGATCTAGTATCGAGGATTATGATTGCCGTATTAATGCTGTTGCTTTAGCTGACCGCGAATTTTAATTTCAGCTATAAATTTTCTATGTTTTTTGGTCCACCATCTTTGGCTAGTTTTTTTATTTTTGCATTATAGCTTTCAATATCTTGGTTGTCGCTGGAATTGCTGATTTCTTTTTTTAATAACCTTATGGATTCTGAGATTTTCTTTGTTGCTTTCGGTCCTAGATCACGGACTAGGTCAAGATTGTTTTCGGATAGAATTGGAGCTTTCTTTTTCATATGGTAATAGCAGGCAATATTCTCCAACAGGTTATTAGCATCTTCAACAGTGCCTTCTATGCTTAGTACGTACGTTGTAAAAGCATTTTTTAGTAAGGTGTCCGGTTTTTTTTGCGTTTTTAGAAAGCTACATAGTCCAGACCAGTTAATTGCGTGGAGCTGAGTGCCCCAGTCTGGATCTCTTGTGAAGTAAATTCCCATACCCCTGAAATACTCTGGGAGCTCATTTCTATTCAAAGCTTTTTCAAAATTACTAATCATTGAGGTTTCTCTCAGTCATCGTAGGCGTTTAGAAATTTGTTGATATCCATTCCGTGCGCAATTTTTGCTGAAGCTATTAAAGCTGCTTACTTAATTCCGCTTTTCGTTTCACCTCTTGGTGCTCGCTTTTTGTCATATACTCCTGCTTCATTTTCATCAGGCACTTCATATTGAAATCCAGGATCGTCAGAGTTGGATTTACAAGGGGTTAACCCATTTTTTGAGTTTCTATATCATGATTTTATGATTTCAACAATGTTGCGCTTTGCTTTTATATGGGTTTCAAGTAATGTTTTTTCTAATCTCGGGGTGCTAGTAATTAGTTTTAGGAACCAGTTGGCGTCCAGTATTTTGAATAGTCTATCCCATCGGGGTTCGTTGGCGATAGTTTCGGGCACGACAATGCCATTAAATCCGTGACCGTTGCCTTCAATAAAAATAAATGATTTGTTTTCATGACAGTAGCCAATGATTTTTGGCCATTCTGGACTGTTTAATATTTCTGGCTCCAATTCCTTTTTTTCAATCACATAGTAATTATTCATTCTTTCTCCGGGAAGATATCTACTCTATCGAATTTTATTATTAGTCTATAGAGTTGTGACTTTGTTTGAGATATCTCTAATGCTACTTTTAGTTGCTCAAAGATTTTCAAGACCGATGGTGCAGCCATTTGATTTTATTTCTAAAAGGAAATTATCAAAGCTGATTACCGGCTTTCCTGCGTTTTTAATGTCATACTCTTTTCGAAGCAATCTAAACAGCTTTCCGATCTTTTTTTTCTGTGCATCATCAAGTTTTTGGATCAGGTCAAAGCCGTTCTCGGACATAAAGCTTGTCTCTGTTCGCAGCAAGTAATAGCAGCCTATGTTTAATAGGAGTGAGTCTGCGCTCTGGTAGTTGATATCTAAAGAGTCTAAGTATGCGCCGAATGCATCAAATAATATTCGGTTAGGATTTTCTTTCAGCTTTAAATATCCACATAAGCCTTGCCAGTTGTTGATATAGAGGTGGTCGCCCCAGTCAGGGTCACGAGAAAAATATTCGTTTTGACCTTTAAAAAACTCTGGAAATTCGTTTTTTTCTAAAGCTATTTGGAATTTAGTTTTCATTGAAGCTTTTCCCAGTCTTCGAATTGATCTAGCAGTGCACCAATGTTTTTGTCGTGTTTTATTTGCTCTGAACCTATTAATGCGGCTTCTTTTGTACCACTTTTTGTCGCTCCTCCAGGAACCTATTCTTTTGGGTAAGCACCATTTTCCCTTCCGTTGGGCATTTCGTATGTAAATCGAGGGTCTTCTGGTTTTATACGCACCAAGTAAATGGCCGTATCGGATAGATCATCTGCTCCTAAATTGAGCTCATTACTTAAGACGCGCCAATCTTTATTGGATGAGTTATATTTTCCTACAACTTCATCCATTTCAGATGATAAACCTACGAATTTACGCTCTGGGAGACTCCCGTATCTTGCACCTGTGATCCATTTCTCAATTACGACAAAGGATCCACCTTCTTTTGCAAAAAGTTCCCGATGAGCGCTTACATAACTCTCTGGAAGATAGTCGCCGGGATTCGGTGGCCGATCTGCTTTGTCCATGTCGATAATTTCGTCGAACTTTTCCTGAGTCATTGGCAAATGGTCAGGTTTAGTAGCGTTCGCCGAGTTTGTAGGAGACTTACAAAGCCGAACTCAACCCAAACGGATCCAACCACCCCATAGGGTTAGAAACATACTGGTAATTGTTCAATCCACCCGCCAGAGGGCGTTGTATCTTATTGGCGGCATAGTAAATTATTATTCTGCGGTTTAAAGGTTTTTTATGTTTTCTGGCCCCCCCCATCATTAATAAGTTTTGTTATGCTTAGGTTGTAGTTTTCAATGTCCTGCTGGTGTTGTGTGCTGTTTATTTCCTGTTCGAGGAAAGTTACGGTGTTAGAGATTGTTTGTCGCTCTTTTTGGGAGCAGTCGCGAATTAGATCAAAGTCGTTAGTGCGTAGGGCATCATTTTTTCTCATGTAGTAGTAGCATCCTATATTTTCCAATAGATCTTCCGCATCTTTTTTATTTTTGGTTATTGTAGCCAAATACTTTGAAAATGCAGTGCTCAGTAAGGCTTGTGGATTTTTCTCCATTTTTAGAAAGGCACATAACCCTTGCCAGTTAATTATATGTAGGTGGGTACCCCAGTCGGGGTCTCTTTTGAAGTAATCTCCATCCCCTCTAAAGTACGCCGGAAATTCATCTCGGTTTAATGCTTTTTCAAAATTAGTAATCATTGAAGTTGTTCCCAGTCATCGAATTGGTTTAGAAGTTTGCTCATATCTTTCCCGTGATCGATACTTTCAGAGTCGATAAGAGTCGATAAGAATCGATAAGAATCGATAAGAGTCGATAAGAGTCGATAAGAGTCGATAAGAGTCGATAAAGGTCGCTTCCTTCGTGCCGGTTTTTTTCTCCGAAAATCACTATTTTTTCGTAAGTCCTCGTTTAAATTCCATTTGATATTTCTTATTTAAAGCGAGGGTTTTCAGGTATGATTCGCACTTGCAGTTTTAAAGGCTCTCAAGTTCGATTTCACAGCCATTATTTTTCAGTCGTTTCATTTCTTCTTCAAATGTGTATTTTTTTAGATTTTCATCTTTTTTGTCATATTCTCTTCTTAGTAACCGGAATAGGGTCCCTATATTTTTTTTGCTTTTATTATCAAGGGCTTCGATTAGATTGTAGTGGTTATCTGATAGTATGGGGAGTTTCTTTCTGAGAATATAATAAGCGCTTATGTTTGAGAATAATCCGTATGCATCTAAATAATTTTCTTGCAGGTACTTCACGTAATCATCAAAGATGCTAGTTAGCAGGGTCTGCGCTGCTTTCTGGTTTTTCAGAAAGCCGCACATCTCTTGCCAATTACTGATATATAGATGGTCTCCCCAGTCAGAGCCTCTGGCGAAATAGATGCCTTCACCTTTGAAGAATTCAGATATTTCATGTCTGTCTAAAGCTGTTTCGAAAGTAGTTGTCATTGAAGTTTTTCCCAGTCTTCAAAGTTCTTCAGCAATGTTCCAACGTCACTATTGTGAGTTACGTTTTCTGAACCAGTTAGAGCAGCCTCCTTTGTTCCGCTTTTGGTGGCTCCACCTGGAACCCATTCATTAGGGTAGGCGCCATTTTCTCGACCATTTGGCATATCATAACTAAACCGAGGGTCATCAGGTTTTATTTTGACAATCCATATGCCTTCTCCGTCAAGGTTCTTTGCACCGAGATTTAATTCTTCATTCAGGATTTTCCAGTCATTGCCTGATGCTTTATATTTTGCGACAACACCTTCCATTTCCGATGTTAACCCTACAAATTTTCGCTGCGGAAAACCCGGGAAGCTTGAGCCGGTAATCCAACTTTCAATTACGACAAAGGATCCACCTTCTTTTGCAAAAAGCTCCCGATGAGCATTCATATAACTATCAGGAAGGTAATCACCGGGATTCGGCGGCCGATCCGCTTTGTCCATATCGATGATTTCGTCGAAATTTTCCTGAGTCACTGGTAAATGGTCAGGTTTAGTAGCCTTCGCAGAGTTTGTAGGAGCTTGCAATCAGGCCCCGGACAAGCCGAGCTCAACCCTAACGAATCCACCCAACCCGTAGGGTTAGGCACGAACTGATAAGAGCAGATTTGACGGTCAGAACCAGAACGAAAATCGCATTCCTATGCTAATTTCAGGTCCACTAATCAACCAATCACTGGCAGATTTACGTAGCGATGTGGACTTCAAAACAGTGCCTGCGTATTTACACAACGTGGCCTACAGCCGACTTCTGATCGTTGGGGAAGAAGGATGGTGCCTCTTGCTCGTTCTGAGCCTAACCAGGTTATACCCACAGAAAGTTTGCGCTGTAAGGATTAGCACTGTCGCGAACGTGTAGACGACTTACCCATACATGTATAAAAGATCATCGATCAGCTTAAGCTCTTGTTGCGTATACTGCACCTTATTGTAACGTCGAATATCCTCAAGTACACCTCTGATCGGTACTTGTCGTGAAGGATTCTGCACGATTTCGATCAGACGGTCGTAATCAGGATCTTTTCCCTTAAGGTATTTTTCGATCAGCTCTTTGAGTAATACGCGTGCCTCTAGATCGGTTAGCATTTTTACTTCTCCGGCAAAATAGTGACTTCATCCACTTTAATGATAGTGGGATTTCCCGGTTTTGGGATGAGTTGCCGCGCATCACCCGTACCGTACTCAGGGTACGCTTTGGTGAACGGCTCGAGGTTCGGACCTTTACCACCGAATTCGTACGGCACTGTGGCGTTGGGCGCACCATCTTTGTAGAGTTGCAGCGTGTCAAATTTTAAGCGTAGGCGCCCATCACTCCACGCTGGATCCGGGTCGTTAACAGTAACGTGCTTTGGTGCTCTTACTTGGAAAGCTTCCGTTGCTGCGTCTCCGGTTTCAAATCTTTCAAAACCAAAATACGATAACCGGGCTTCCTGAGTGTTGATCGTGTTCTGAGCGTGAGTGTTTACGGTTCCGTCAGCATTCTTGTAGCCCATGTATCGGTAACCCGTCGCAGGCAAGGTTGAGTCCGGCCCGGATGGTCCGACATAGAAGTCGGGCTTCGACTCGATTACTGAAGGAGGAGTAACGCCTTCATCCAGCACCGCCGGTGTTGGGCTAGTTGCTGAGCTGTCTGGGCTGGGACAGCAGTTCAACCCCAACGGATCCACCCACCCCGTAGGGTTAGGCACATACTGGTAGTTGTTCAACCCACCTGCCAGCTTGATCGGGTCGGGCGTCAGAAACCGTCCAGTGCCCGGATTGTAATAGCGATGGCGGTTGTAGTGTAAGCCCGTTTCCGCATCGAAGTACTGACCCTGGAAGCGCAGCGGGTTGTCGATTTCGGCGATGTCGAGGGTGGCGAGGTTGCCGTAGGCGCGGTATTTCGCCGACCACATGATCTCGCCGCTGTAGTCGGTGAGTTCCTGCGGCGTACCGAGGTGGTCAAGCTGGTAGTAGAACGGAGTTGCTTTCAGCGGACCTTCGCCGTCCAGCATCGCCAGCGGGCGGAAGGTGCCCGGTTCGTAGATGTAGCTGCGATAGCGGTTGTCGGCGCTTTCGGCGATCAGGCGTTCGCCTTGCCAGAGAAACTCGGTCTTTTGCCCATCAACCGTTTTTCCTATCCGACGGCCGAAGGCGTCGTATTTGTAAGAAGCCACGCTACCGCCCGGCAGGCTGACGCCGATCAGGCGGTGCTGGCAGTCGTAGCGGTATTCAGTGACAAGCTTCTGTCCGGTGCCGCGTCGTTCACGGATCTGATTGCCGTAGGCATCGTATTCGTAATGGCGGTCGCCCTGCATCAGCAGGCGGTTGCCTTTGACGTTGGCAAGGTTTGCAGCCGGTTGGTCGCCTTGGCCGAGCAGGTTGCCAGCCGGGTCATGGGCGAAGCTTTCCGGGGTGGTGCCACGCACGTTGATCAGACGGTCGAGCGGATCGTAATGATAGCTAAGGTTGCCTTTTCGGCTGTCGTTGACGCCTGCCAAGTTGCCGTTTGCGTCGTAAGCGTAGTGGCGATGGAACAGGTGGCGGTCCTGCTGGCTGACACGGTGGGCCTGAAGGCGGCCCTGGTCATCGTACTGATACTGACTGAGCAACAGACCTTGCTGACGTTGCTGTTCGCGGCCTGCGCTGAACTGGTGGGTGGTCAGGCGCGAGCCGTTGAGGTCGATGCTGCTCAGCTGTCCGCCGCGTTGGTTGTGGTAATCGAGTTTGCTGCCGTCCGGGAGGCGGCAGTGTTTAAGTTGGCCGACAGTGTCGTACTCGTAACGCAGCGTGCCCCAGCCCTGATGCTCGGTGATCAGGCGGTCTTGCAGGTCGTATTCGTAAGCCAGCGGCCAGTGCCCGTCATCAACGTTCACCAGGCGCCCAAGCGCGTCGTAGCTGTAGTGAATTTCTTCACCATCAGCCAGGGTTTTGACCAGCAGACGGCCAGCGCTGTCACGCTGATACTCGGTGACCAATTCACTGCCGTCGTCGCCGAACTCGGTTTTCTTCAGTAACTGGCCGTTGAGGTCGTATTCGTAGGCGGTGCTGCGGCCATCGAACCCGGTTTCTCGCTGGATCAGGCCGTTGCTGTAGTAGTCGAGGTGGTAGTGCTCGCCACGTTCGTTCTCGATCTCGGTAAGCAGCAGGCGGGCATTGTCGTAGCGATAACGCAGTTGGCTGCCGTCCGGGTTGATGCGGCGGCTGACCAGATGCAGGTTGTCGGCGTATTCGTAACGGGTAATGCGGCCCAATTCGTCGCGCTCGGCGGTGACTTTGCCGTAGGCGTTGTAGGTGAACGCGCGGCTGGCGCCGCCGGGCAGGGTGATCTGCGCCAGACGGTTGGCTGCGTCCCACTGGTAATGGGTGATGGCGCCGGTTTCTTCCTGACGGGTGATCTGCCGGCCAAGTGCGTCGTAGCGGTATTTGCGCTGACCGCCGTCGGGCAGGCGCTCTTCGAGCAATTGGCCAAGGCCGTTCCAGCCCAGCGTGTGACGACTGCCGTCGGCGTGACGGATTTCCACAAGGCGACCGTGCAGGTCGTAGCTGTAATGGGTTTCGTTGCCGTCCGGATCGATCTGGACGGTGATGTCACCTTGACGATTGCGATCGTATTTCCATCGCGCTTCGCCGCGTTCGACGCTTACCAGTTGGCCGTCGAAATAGCCGTAATAGGTTGGAAGTCCTTCAGAGGGGACGAGGGCGATCAGGCGTCCGGCGTCGTTGTAGCGGTATTCAGTGACGGCGTCGAGTGCATCTTTTTCTGCAATCAGACGCCCTTGTTCGTCGTAGATTTTCTGTGTTTTTGCGCCATCAGGATCGGTCTGGCTGACCAGCCGGGCGTTGGTGTCATGCACGTAAACCTGTTCGCTGCCGTCGGCATTGACGACCGTGGCTGTGCCGTTGTCATCCCAGACGTAGCGTATGTCCATCTGCGAGTAGTTGGCCCACTGGCGCACGCAACGCGAAGCCTTTCCTTCGCGTTCCCATTCCCAGTGGAAGCTGGCACCACCGGCCAATTGCCGTTCGAGAATGACGTGCTGATCGTTGTAGCGATAGTGCTCGCTTTCCCCCGCTGCGTTTGTGGCGCGTACCAGTTGATGGTGCTCGTTGTAGTGATAGGTGACCAGGGTCTGTACGGTCAGCCACGGATCCTGCCGCTTGCCTTGCTCATCATATTCCGGACGTTGTTGCTGGTAGTCGACCGAGGCGATGTGGCGGTCGTCGTAACGCAACAGCAGCGAGCGTCCTGCGCCGTTGTCGATACGCTGGATGCGGTCAACCAGGTCGTACTCGATATGTAACTGGTTGTCGTAGGCATCGCTGATGGTTGTCAGTCGACCCGCGCGGAAATGATAGAAGCGCGGCTTTTGCCCAGCCTGGGTCAGAATGAGTTCGCCCGGCGCATCGCCGACGAAAATTGCTGCACTGGCCAGGCTGTTGGTAATGGCCGGACGTTGTTCGGTTGGCATCGGAAAGCGGGTCTGACGATTCTCATTGTCAGTCCAGAGGACACCCTCATCGTCCAGTTGCAGACGATGGGAAAGCGAATGGCTCCAGCCGTGGCCCAAGCGGCTATCAATTTCGACTGCGCTGGTCCGGTACAGACGTGTCCACTCGAGATTCAGCAGTCCGCCGAGCTCACCGTCGGTGAGGGTCAGAAGCTCTTCCCCCGTGACCATTGAAACAGGGTCGCCGTTTGTACAGGTTTTCTTCGCAGGTTCTGCAGGTTCATCAGCCGGGTTCTTCGACTGTTCAGGCGCATCATCGACTGGCTCTTTCTGTTCAACCTTTGTGGCGTTCTTCTTCTTGCCCCGTGCCTGAACCTGCGCGTCCGCTTCCACCGCGCCGGAAATGGGCGGTTTTTTCTTCGGTGCTGTAGCCGTGACAGCCGGTTTTGGAGGTGCGATGGCGACGTCGGCCTTGCGCGCCGGGTTCAGCCTGGCATCCGCATTCAGCAGCAGGGGCTTGGCGGTTTCGGCGTGAGCTTCTGCGTTTTTCCGGCTGAGCTTCATCAGCATGGAGGTGAAGTCTTCAATCAGCGCCATGACTTTGCCGCTGTTTTGTGTCGCTTTGAGTGCCTTGGTAGCAACCCGCACAGTCAGGCCGATGCCACCGGTCAGTACGACGCCGATCAGGATGTTCATCAGCACTTCGGTGGTCAGTTCGGCGAGCACTTCGGTACAGGTCTGCGGCGGCAGCATCTTGACCCACGCCACGATGGCAGCGACGTAAATCCACATCAAAGGCTCATCACTTGCGATCAGCAGCGCTGTGTGAATAGCTTTTTTCGAGGCGTTGTAGATCTTCTTGATCTCTTCCTCGGTAAAGAACTTCTTCAGTTTCTCGTAGTTTTCTCGGGGGTGGGCAACCAGGTTGTAGAGACTTTTGATATCTCCCCATAAACCCATGATGGCTTTGAGAAAGCCTTTCCAGGCTGAATCCAGTTGCTGCAGGGCGCGGCCAGTCATGGACGCGTTGCTATGCGCCTGCCAGAGCGGCAGAAAATCGGTACTCCACTGGGTGGTCAGCCAGCTGCTCAGCTCGCCGATGACGCCCTGATAGGAGTTGAACAGGCTGTCGATCTGGGCGGGTGTCGGGTTGGGGAAAAAGGTGATTTTGTATTGCTGGTTAGGCTTGAGACCGGTGACTTCTTTGATACCGCTGGGACCAATGGTCACGTTTATAGGAGCGCCAGCCTCATTTTTGCCCATGATTAAACCGTCGACTACAGGCACAAGTCGCACAGGCGTGTTGCCGATCGGTACAAAACGCGCGGACTCGAAGCTATGCACCAGCTTGAGTTTGCCGTTGGCCGGGCATGTCGCATACAGGTCAGCGCTGCTCTTGCTGTCCTTGTCCTGAGTGCCGACTTCATCGCCTACCTGAAACTGCTGTTCCGCATCCAGAATACCGCCATACCAGGCCTCGGCATGTTTGCGGTAGTCGGCGAGGCACTTCTTGAAGTCCTTGATGATGACCTGGGCATCGGGTTGCTCGGCTGTCAGGTTGCCGACGATAGAACCCATGGAAATGTTCATGCGGTCACCTCATTTTTCAGGTGGGCTTTCAACAGCCCGGTATAGTTTTCTTCCGTGAGCGAGGTGCGTTTTACGAAACGAGCCACTTTCTGCCGCAGATTGGATTCGGGAAACGAGAAGTACAGTTCGGCTTCATTTTCTTGCAGCCACTGCATCATGTTGTCGATGACAGTGTTGGGGTCATCGCCCGCAAGCTTTTTAATCAGTGCGCCCGGCACGCTCCACCAAGGGAACGGCATCGGATCGCTGACGACCCCCTGACCGGTTATCAACGCTCGCCCGTTGATCAGATAGCGATCAAAAACCGGAACCACTTCAGGTGCTTCTGCGCCGAGTTCGCTCAGAATCGGATAAATATGCCGCCCATCCCAGAACCGGAAAAACACCTCGGCCCCGTCCGGCATCTTCACCTGGGTCAGGCTGCGGAGATGTTCGAACACCACTTGCGGCGCACACGTCGAAACCGCCAGCCAGCCCCAGTCTTCGGCATCGGTTTCGGCTACCCAGGTCAGGAACGCTGAGCGGGGCTTGAGCTCGCTCAGGTAAGGCATCACCGGTTGCCAGGTGTCATAAGGCGTGCCGCCCCAGATCGGGATGAATCCGGCGTCTGGCTCGGCCATGTGCAGGGTTTTAAGCGCGTCGGCATCACTGGCGGCGCTGACGACCACGTACAGGTGTTCGTCCTTGCGCAGCGGTTGTTGCGTCAGCCAGTCTTGTGGCGTGAGTCGGTCAGATCGCACAGGCACCGTCCTTGCACTTCTCGCATTCTTCACAGAACGGCGCGTTGCGTTTCAGGGTGTTGATCTGCGCCGGGGTCAGAGCCGCACCGGCCTTGTCGGCATCGGCCTGCAGCAAAGGGCCTGGCATCAGCGGGGCCGCCGGGGTTCCGCTGCCGGGGCTGCCGCCTTCGTTGACGCGGATCACCGGGCCGCTCAGGGTCACGCCGCTAGCATCGATCTTGATGAAGCTGCCCCCAGCCTTCAGGGTCAGTTCGCTACCGGCTTCAAGCACCACTTTCACGCCGCTGCTCAGGTGGATCTCCTGGCCTGCTTCGATGAACTGGCCGGTGCCTACCTTGACGTGCTGGTTCGCACCCACGGTAAGGTGATCGTCAGCCCGTCCTTCGACTTTGCGGTCGGCGTAGACGGTATGGTGCTCTTCGGCCTTGAATTCGCTGTAGCTGTTCTGTTCGACCGTGTCGTGTCGCTCGTTGCCGACGCGTATCTTCTGATCGTTCTCGACGTTCTCGTCCCAGTCACGCTGGGCGTGCAGGAATATCTGTTCCTGGCCTTTCTTGTCTTCGATACGCAGCTCGTTGAAGCCGCCACCACCGGGTGAGCTCAAGGACTTGAAGGTGCTGCGGGTTTTGTTAGCCGGCAGGTCGTACGGAACCACGTTTTCCTTGTGGTACAGGCAGCCACTGATCAGTGGCTGATCGGGGTCGCCTTCAAGGAAAGTCACCAGCACTTCCATGCCAATGCGCGGGATGGCAATGCCGCCGTACATCGCACCTGCCCAGGCCGAGGAGACCCTCAGCCAGCAACTGGTCTTGTCGTCGGACTGGCCTTCGCGGTCCCAAGGGAACTGCACCTTGACGCGGCCGTACTGATCGCAGTGAATTTCTTCGCCTTTGGGGCCCGTGACCACGGCGTTTTGGCTGCCGAGAATGCGCGGCTTGGGATGGTTCAGTTGCGGACGGTTGGGCACGTCCCACGGGGTGGCCTGGAAGCGGTTGCGGTAGCCCTGATGGAAATCATCCTTCAGGTCGGTCGTGTCGCTGGTGACCGACTCCTCCAGTACCTGCGGCTGTTTGCCTTCGTGCAGGATTTCGGTCAGCAGCCACAGATCGTTCCATTTGGCTTTGGGGTGCTGGGTCAGCGCCAGAAAGTGGCCGCTGACCAGCAGCGGCTGATCGCTCTTGCCCATGGCCAGTTGGTAGTCGCTGCGATGACGTTCCAGTGCTCGTTTGGCCAGTTGTTTGCCACGCTCGCGATCCACGAAGCGGCCAGGGTAGTCGTAGTCCTCGAGGTCGGGGATGGCATCGCCCCGGTTTTCGCTTTCCAGCGTCAGGCGCGGTTTCTCGAAGTCGTAGTCGCGGCGTGTCGTGCGGCTAGTACGGGTTTCCAGACGCAGGTCGAATCGCTTTATCACCGGATCGGTGGCGACCATGCCTGAGTCTTGCTGGTAGGCCACTGGTGCGAGTTTCGGGAACACCGTCTGGTCATCGCCGAACACCAGCGTGTGGCCGGTGGTGCTGTGCTGGAAGTGGTAATGGATACCTTCCTCCTCGCACAGGCGTTGGACGAAGTGCAGGTCCGATTCATCGTATTGAACGCAGTAGATGCGTTCGGGATAAATCGTCCCGACTTTGAATTCGTAGGCGTTGCTTTGAATGCCGTGCTCTTCGAGGACCATACCGATGATTTTCGGGACGGTGAGGTTCTGGAAGATACGCTGGTTGGTGCGGTGGGCCAGGTAGGCCAGCTGCGGGCGCAAGGTCACGGCGTAGCGGGTCAGCCGCTTGCCCGAATCGCCCTGTGAGGCGCGGTAGATCTGCCCGTGAATACCGCTGCCGTCAGGCGAAAGTTGCAGAAAGGCCGGTTTGTGTAGCAGTGTTTCGAGGTCCAGAGACGGCTGTTCACTGACCAGATCGACCTCAAACAAAAAGGGCTGGCTGATGGCTTCCCGACCTTGCAAGGCAAGCACCTGCAGATCATTGGAAAGGCCTTCTATGGTCAGGGCGAAGTGAGTCTGATTGGCCGGCGCGAACATCCCTTGTTCCTCGTGCAGTGCTGCTGCGTGCGTCGGTGCTCAAAAAAAATTGCCCGGCACACGCGAAATTCTGGAGCTGCGTAAACAACATCGACCAGCAGAGCTGGCCGATGCTTGAAGCGGTCGGCGTGACTTAGCCGGCGACCGGGGAACGCCAGTCATCGGAACCCGAAGTACCGGATACTTCGTGGGTCCAGGTGATTTTGCGGTAGGTGAATTCTACGTCTTCCAAGTGGGTGAAATGCGCGTTCGCCGGGTCCTGGCAGTTGTGCATGTAGTCCTTGATGTCGACGATGATCGCGTCTTCAAGCTTGGTGGTGTAGTAGTGCTCCTGAGTGCCGGCAGCCGAGGTGCGGTACCACTGGATGGTGATTTCGGTCAGACGCTCGCCCGACGTCAGTGCTGCCAGCAGCAGTGGCGAGGACTTGTCGAACACCTTGGTGATCTTGACTGGCTTGTGAACGCGCTGACCGGTTGGCTGACCGGACTGCGGGTCACGCGGGATGATGACTTCGTGGCTGAAGCCCTGAACCATCACCTGGTCTTCGTGACCTTCTTGAAAGGTGTTGCCGACCGAGTCAGCAGTGAAGGCACCGGCGGTGATCAGGCCTTGTTTGGTGCCGGTGATGGACATGTACGCTGGCGTAGCCATGGAGGTGCTCCTTGCTGGATAGATGTAGTAACCCGGGAGGCGAAATCGCTCATTGGGTTTAACTCCTCTTCCAATCATCATGCCAGGTTACAAAAAACTAGTTAAATCAGCTGAATACACTCGCCGTTGCGGCCGTTTGACCTCTTTTCGTTGTAAAAAAGCTTTTGGCTTGCGCAAGAAGTTGCGCACTGTTGCGCAACTTCTTGCGCACTCGGCTGCGCCCCTTGATAACTAAGTGCTGTGGCGATATATCCACAGGTTACTAACAGTTTTGGTGCGCAACTTTCTGCGCAAGGTGGCGTTGTGCTTCTGCGTATTTTGTCGCTGCGAAATACGCAGCAAGATGAATTTCAGACATTTCGTACACCGTTTTTGATGTGTCGGTAAAGAGATTTTGTAATTATGGATGCTTGAATTTGTATCATTTTTAATCGCTTTTTTAGACGTGATCCTTTTTTTGAGCGGTTTTGGACGTCTGGATCCTGCTGAGGTTTTCATGAGTAAATATATATTTTTCAATGGCTTACGTTTTATTTTTAATTCGCTTATATAGCCAGGTCATACAGAGGTGTAGCCATGTACAGAAATTTCCTACAAAAAAAGAAGGGTATTCACCTTGATGTTTAATCGAATGCTTGCTAGTGGCCATTACCGTGAGTAACATGGCGACTTCTTTGGACGCGCACAATTCTCGACCGGCCAGGCCGCGTCGCTACCCTTTCAGTTTCCTTGTGCCATTTTATCTAATGGCCGTAGGTATGATCGTATTGAAGGTCATGGATGTCCTACTCAAGTAAGCTTTCTGCCCATTATTTAGAACTCGCCAAGGTTCCTGTTTCGCCTGCGAATTTTGCTGGTGATGACGTCCGCTTTTCGGTTGAGTTCGAGTCGCTGGAAAGCGAGCTGGGCAAAGCTCAGTCCATGCACGAAGCAGGGCAGATCGACTGGCTTAAAATCCGTGAAAACAGTGAGAGCCTGCTTCGCACCCAATCCAAAGACTTGCGGGTAGGCGCCTGGCTTGCATGGGCGCTGTATCAGCGAGAATCCTTCCAGGGCCTGTTGGCCGGTCTCGGTGTTTTGCACCATCTTTGCGAACAGCACTGGGCTGACATTCATCCGAAAAAAGCCCGCACTCGTGCCGCTGCCATTGGCTGGCTGGTGCCGCGTCTTGAGCAGGTGCTAAACGAAAACGTCGCGCTCAAGGAACAGTTGCCGATGTTTCGGCGTCTGGTCGAGCACCTTGAAGGCCTCGATAAAGCGTGTACCGAGCATTTGGGCGACGACGCCCCCTTGCTGCTGCCGATCTCTCGCCGTCTGAAAAGCATGGTCCAGCGCGCTGCTGACAACCAGCCGGAGCCTGGTGTGGTCGGCGCAGCGGTTGCCCAGGTCAAGCAGGCTGCCGCACAACTGTTCACGCCCGGCGCCCCTATCGATAACGAAAAGGAAGCGCACAAGGCCTTGCGCGCCCAGCAGGAAAACGCTCGTCCTTTATGTGCATGGTGGCTTAAACAGAAAGCAAGCGATCTGCGAGCCTTGCGGCTTAATCGCACCCTGCTGTGGCTGCCGATCGATGCTGTTCCGGAGCGTAACGCGGAGCAAATCACCGCCCTGCGAGGCCTGCCTGCAGACAAACTCAAGGCTTATCGGGATCGCTACGAACAGGCTCAATATGCCGATCTCCTGGTCGAGCTGGAAGCGAGTCTGGCGAAGGCGCCTTTCTGGTTCGACGGCCAGCGAATGGTATGGGAGTGCCTGCAAGGCCTGAACGCAGAGATGGCGATGCGTGAGGTGGAAATCCACTTCGCGCTTTTGATTCAGCGTCTGCCCGGCATCGTCGAATTGCGCTATCACGATGGAACACCGTTCGCCGACCCGGCGACCCGCGCCTGGATCAGCGCAAGCGTCTTGCCGCATCTGCAAACCAACAACGCACCGCGCAAGGTTGAAGTCGCCGATACCCAGCCAGTCTGGGAAGTGGCCCTTGAAGCGGCGTTGCTCGTCCTGCGCAAAGAAGGCCTGAAACCCGCTGTGCAGTTCCTCAAGCAAGGGCTGCAAAAAGCGCAGGGCGGACGCGCTCGATTTTTCTGGCAGTTCGCTCTCGCCCGACTGTGCTTCGTGGCCAAGAAATACGAACTGGCCAAGGCGCAACTCGAGACGCTGGATCAGACATTACAGGAGTCGGGCCTGCATGCATGGGAGCCTGATCTTGCTCTGGAAGTGCTGCATCTGCTGCATAGCTGCTGTGAGCTGCTACCGCAGAACCAAGTGGTACGCGAACGCAAGGAAGAGATTTATCGCAGGCTGTGCCACCTAGACCTCGAAGTGGTACTCGAATAGGCCTTAGGGCCACAACCGAAAGGAGAAAAGCCATGGCCAAAGAAGGCTCTGTAGCCCCCAAGGAACGCATCAACGTCACCTTCAAACCCGCTACCGGCGGTAATCAGGAAGAGATCGAGCTGCCGCTGAAGTTGTTGGCAATCGGTGATTACACCCATCGCAGGGACGAGCGCAAAGTTGAAGATCGCAAGCCGATCAGCATCGACAAGACGACCTTCGACGAAGTGTTGGCCAAGCAGGAGTTGGAGCTGACCCTGAACGTGCCTAATCGTCTTCAGGACGAAGAAGGCGTAACGGAAGAGCTGCCCGTGAAACTGCGTGTCAACTCGATGAAAGACTTCAACCCTGCCAGCTTGGTCGACCAGGTTCCAGAGCTGAAAAAACTGATGGAACTGCGTGATGCGTTGGTGGCGCTCAAAGGCCCGCTGGGTAACGCGCCTGCGTTCCGCAAAGCTATCGAAGGCGTTCTTGCCGACGACGAATCCCGCGGTCGCGTACTGGGTGAACTGGGCCTGAAAGCCCCAGCCCCGGACGCTTGAGTCCCTATCAGCCAAGGAAGTCAAATTCATGCCAAGCAATAGCTCAGCAAAGCAAAAAAGCGTTGAGACAAGCGAACACAGTATTCTCGACAGCATCATTGCCCAGACCAGTTTGACGCGTGACGACGAAGCCTATGACATTGCCAAGCGTGGCGTATCGGCCTTCATTGAAGAGCTGCTAAAGCCGCAGAACGACGGTGAGCCGGTCAAGAAGGCAATGGTCGACCGCATGATCGCCGAGATCGATGCCAAGCTCAGCCGCCAGATGGACGAAATCCTGCACCACCCAGACTTCCAGTCCCTGGAATCGTCGTGGCGTGGCCTGCAGTTGTTGGTCGATCGCACCAACTTCCGGGAAAACATCAAGATCGAAATCCTCAACGTCTCCAAAGATGATTTGCTGGAAGACTTCGAAGACTCGCCGGAAGTGATGCAGTCGGGCCTGTACAAACACATCTACACCGCAGAATACGGCCAGTTCGGTGGTCAGCCAGTGGGCGCGATCATCGCCAACTATTTCATGTCGCCAAGCTCGCCGGACGTGAAACTCATGCAGTACGTATCCAGCGTAGCCTGCATGTCTCATGCGCCGTTCATTGCTGCTGCCGGCCCGAAATTCTTCGGTCTGGAAAGCTTCTCCGGCTTGCCGGACCTTAAGGATCTGAAAGATCACTTCGAAGGTCCGCAGTTCGCAAAATGGCAGAGCTTCCGCCAGTCGGAAGATTCCCGTTATGTCGGCCTGACCGTTCCACGCTTCTTGCTGCGCAACCCGTACGACCCGCAAGAAAACCCCGTCAAGTCGTTCGTGTACAAGGAAACCGTCGCCAACAGCCACGAGCATTATCTGTGGGGCAACACGGCTTACGCGTTCGGCACCAAGCTGACCGACAGTTTCGCCAAGTTCCGCTGGTGCCCGAACATCATCGGCCCGCAGAGCGGCGGTGCAGTTGAAGACCTGCCGTTGCACCATTTCGAAAGCATGGGCGAAATCGAGACCAAGATCCCTACCGAGGTTCTGGTCAGCGACCGTCGTGAATACGAACTGGCTGAGGAAGGCTTCATCTCCCTGACCATGCGTAAGGGCAGCGACAACGCGGCGTTCTTCTCCGCCAGTTCCGTGCAGAAGCCGAAGTTCTTCGGTAACAGCGCTGAAGGCAAGGCTGCAGAGCTGAACTACAAGCTGGGCACCCAGCTGCCGTACATGATGATCGTCAACCGCCTGGCTCACTACTTGAAAGTGCTGCAGCGCGAGCAACTCGGTTCGTGGAAAGAGCGTACCGATCTCGAGCTGGAACTGAACAAGTGGATCCGTCAGTACGTCGCCGACCAGGAAAACCCGAGCGCCGAAGTGCGTGGTCGTCGCCCGTTGCGCGCCGCCCAGATCACCGTCAGCGACGTCGAAGGCGAGCCCGGCTGGTACCGCGTCAGCCTGAACGTGCGCCCGCACTTCAAATACATGGGTGCTGATTTCACCCTGTCGCTGGTTGGCAAGCTGGACAAAGAGTAAACGGAGCTCACTCATGACCGGATATGGCAGCCTTTTCGAACGCCTCAATGGCGATGCGGAAAAACGCGTCAGCTGGAGCCGCGAGGTTTCAGCCACGGCGTCCGTGGCTGCCCATCTGGCCAAGATGCTCAGCACCCGTGCGGGCAGCGTGCAAACGCTGTCCGACTACGGGCTACCCGATCTCAATGACATGCGTCTGAGCCTGCACGACTCTCTGAGTCAAGCCCGCTTGGCCATCGAAAGCTTCATCGAAGCCTACGAGCCTCGCCTGAGCAACGTGCGTGTCATTTCCCTGCCGCGTGATCACGATCAGCTTCGCCTGTCCTTCAGCATTGAAGGCCTGCTGGAAGTCGAGGGTTTCAAGCGTCAGGTCAGTTTCGCCGCTCGCCTGGATGGTAGCGGTCAAGTAAAGGTCAACTAAGGAGATTCGTATGTCCGGAAAACCAGCAGCACGCGTCACCGACCCAACGGCTTGCCCGCTCCCCGGCCACGGCACCAATCCTATCGTTGCTGGCTCCAGCAACGTGTTTTTCGACGGCCTCCCGGCCGCCCGCCAAGGCGATGCTTCGGCGTGTGGTGGTGCGATGTCGGGCGGCTTGGCGACCACCGTGCTGATCAACGGAAAACCGGCCGCTACGGTTGATTCCGTCGGGGCTCACGGCAACAAAGTGATCGCCGGTTCCGGGACAGTGATTATCGGGAATTCCCATACGCCGGCGCCGTTTGTGGCGCCGTTGCCGGTGGAAATTCAGTGGCCGTTTGATGAGCACTACATAATCAGTTGTCAGGACAGCGGTAAGCCATTAGCGGGTATTGCTTATAGCTTTAAAACGGCTTCAGGGAAGGCCGTTTCTGGCATCACTGGGACGGACGGTAGAACTCAAAAGCTTTCATCTTCGGAGGCGGAGGCATATGAGTTTATCATCGAGCCTCAGTCAGAAGTTGTGATCGGTTGATTATGATTCTAAATAGATAGCGAGCACATTTATGACAGACAATACAGTAGCTTCCAGTTTGACACCAGCCAGTAATCAGGCCGGGAAGACTGCAACTGTGCGTCAGTTTAAAGTGAGTGATATTCCTGCTGCGATGGATAAAATGAAATGGCCTGTGGCCGCAGCGTTGATGCGTCATTGGTTTAATGGAAAGCCTTGGGCCAACGCTAGTGGCGGAATGGAGACGGAGGAGAAACAACGTACAAGGCCTGTGCCTGATGAGTACATCGAAGAGAATATAGTTAAGATGGCATGGGTGCTTAAGTTCGAAAAGCCTGCGGAAACACGCCGCATTTTGGGTGGTGCTTGGAATAATGCAAAAGCACTGCCTGAGATTCGCACCAAAATATTGCGTGCTTTTGGACAGTCTGCACCTGGATGTTACCCCGTTAGATTTAATGGTAAGGGGCGCGAAGCGGAGAAGTTCGGTTACTTCAATTCCAGATCTGTTAATTTCAGTCAATTGGGCGGGGGTGAGCTGGATGAGCTGCGCGGTGCCTTGGCAAATTTTAATATGAGGGTTGTTGCAGAAGGCGTCGTAAATGTTTTCGATGATAAGGTTGAGTTCGTTGCAGATCGCCTAGGCTATTACGTTGAAGATAATTATGACTTTAGCGATGGTGACGACTTTTTTAGTCAGCCCCTTGGTTATTGGAACTTCGATGGCGTAGCTGGTCTTTTCGAAGCCAATGGGCAAAATGCCGCAATCGCTCAGGAGACTACAGCAATCGCTAAATCCTCCATATTCGGTATGAGCGAGGCATCAGAAAAGCGCTACATAGATGCGGGAAGTAAAAGATATTTTTTCATTCAAAATAAACATTTTGTTGAATATAGAAAGCTTTACTCTAAGGGCGGAGATTTTAAAATTTTTTCTGACATTTTTTATGAGCAGATCACCCCCATTTCTATTAAGTTTGTGAGGGGATAATGTTTTCTAAAAAAATGAAAATTATCTTGGTTCTGTTAATTGCCGTTATTGGTGTGTTTGTCGGTTCTTTAAATAATATTAAGCATCGTCAGGCCAGCAGCTTCGTGGTGAGTGACACTGGCAATTATCTCATTGAAAATGTTTCGGCTCGGGGATTGCTTGTGCCGTTCGAGAATCTGTCATATCTGCGCATTACAGATAAGAGAGATTCAAATACAGTGTTCCGTTCCCCACTATATCCGAGCAGTTCGCTCGATATGAGCAGCCATGAGGACGAAGTGATTGTTGGTATTGTGTGGCTTGATTTTTATAAGCGCGATCAGCATTTCGTTCTCAGGTTTCCCGAGTGGGAAACGCATTGGTTGAATTTTTTTATTAGCAATACTCCATATGAAGTGATCGGGGAGTAGCGGAACAGTGAATCGTTTAGATAGAGTAACCTCGGTTCATTATTCTTTTTCCAGATTCCCTCTGGCAAAAGCGTTCACGTTGATTACGACTCCGCGGGCCAAGCTAGGGATTTTGCAATGGTGAACAGTATTGTTTTATGCGCAACGGCCCCGGATAAACCGCTTCTGGCTCTTTCCTACACCGCAGCTAAATCCTATTTGGCAAGGAGGTTTGGATCAGTATGGAGAGAGGGAAAGATGATTGCCAAATTAGCGCGAAGTTTGCTCATACATTTTTTTGTCTGCGTCATTTATATCGTTGCTAATTACTATGGGGTTTCTCTCTATAAAGTGATCTTTGGTAGTTTGACCTCTCGGGGTGCTTCCATTGGGATTGCCATGTACATGATTTTTTATCTATTTGTTTTTTTGAATTTGGTGATTGCTGTAATTTCTAAGCGACTTTTTAAGTGGTGCGCTGTTATTTTAATGGTTGTGTTGATATTAGTTTATCTGCTGCCACTTTACCCTGTTCGAGCGATAACTTATAGCGTTTTGGCGGGTGGGCTTACTGCTCTGGCAATAGCGGTGGCTGGCAAATTCGAAAGGTTCTGGCTCTCTCGTGACCTCAAATAAAATTCTTTTTCCATATTTGTCGCACTTTGGATATAAAGTAGTCATGAGAAAAAAATCGTTAACGTTGGCCTTTATTAGTGTTTTGCTCTGCGCCTTAGGCGCTACTTGGTTGTACGTTAAACAAGGAGCTGCTTCGGCGGCCATAATGTATTCAATAACATGGAATGACGCGAAAAATTGTTATATTAACTCATATATTCCCCAGTATTCGAGGTTTGGGGTTGTTGGGAAGTTTTTAAAGCTTTTCACCAGCGAAGCTTTCTTTCGAGTATATACCGATAAAGGAGAGCTGCTGAAGTCGTCTGAGTGGCTGCTTTGGCAGAGTGAGTTCACGACGGATGAGCGTTCGCAGTGGGTTCATGGTCATGCGATTTATCCAACTTCAACCGGGTATGAAGGTTGGAATATTTCAGAGTGCGCGTCTTTAAACGACAGTAAAGAGAACGCGTTAAACGGAGGTTTCACCGCCCGTGTCGCATGGTCCGACTCTGCTCGTCGTGGGCCAGGTAGTGCCAGGTCTGACGCTCGCGTTCTACAAGACAATTTTTCAATGAGTTCTACTACCAGGCAGGTAACCCGTGTCCTTTAACCACTACTACCAAAGCGAACTCACTGCACTGCGCCAGCTTGGTCGTCGCTTCGCCGAGCGTAGTCCGGCGTTGGCGCCGTTTCTCGGGCAGGCCGGGCGGGATCCGGATGTGGAGCGGTTGCTCGAGGGCTTTGCGTTTCTGACCGGTCGGTTGCGTCAGAAGCTGGATGACGAGCTGCCGGAACTCAGCCATTCGCTGATGCACCTGCTGTGGCCCAATTACATGCGGCCGTTGCCGGCGTTCAGTATTTTGCAGTTTGATCCGTTGAAACGTTCGGGTCCTGCGCTGACGGTCGAACGTGATACACCGGTCGATAGCAAGCCGATTAATGACGTGCGTTGTCGCTTCCGTACGTGCTACCCGACCGAAGTTCAGGCGCTGGATCTGACCGCGCTGAATTACTCGGTGAAAGGCGGTGGTTCGTTGCTCAGCTTGCGCCTGGAGATGAGCGCTGAAGGTCACCTGGGTGAGCTTGAACTGAGCCGTCTGCGTTTGCATTTTGCAGGCGAGCGCTACATTAGCCAGATGTTGTACCTCTGCCTGCTACGCAATCTTGAGGGTATCGAGCTGATCCCGCTGGACGGTACCGGCAAGCCCATCAACGGTGTCAATGGGATGCCGATGGCGTTCACGATGCCGGGCGATCGCGTGCAGCCGGTAGGGTTTGCCGAAGAAGAAGCGCTGATCCCGTATCCGCTGAACACGTTTCGTGGCTATCGCTACCTGCAGGAGTACTTCGCGTTTCAGGACAAGTTCCTGTTCGTCGACATCAACGGTCTGGATCTGCTCAACGCGCTGCCAGAAGAGACACTCAAACAAGTGCGCGGTCTTGAGTTGCGCTTCGATATTCGCAAGAGCGGTATTCAGCGTCTTCGTCCCACCCTGGATAACGTAAAGCTGCATTGCACGCCGATCGTCAACTTGTTCAAGCACGACGCCTTGCCGATTCGCCTTGATGGCAAGCAGGACGAGTACCTGCTGCTGCCAGCCGAATATAACCTGGAAACCTGTGGCGTCTTTTCGGTTGAGACCGTGACCGGTTGGAAGCCGGGAGGTCTTGGCTATCAGGATTATGTGCCGTTCGAATCCTTCGAGCACGACCCCAGTTTCGACGTGCCCAACAGCCGTCCGCATTACAGCATTCGCCAGCGTTCTTCTTTGCTGCATGAAGGCCTCGACACTTACCTGAGCTTCGGCATTCGCCACACAGAAGCGCACGAAACCCTGTCGATCGAGTTGATGTGCACTAACCAGAACCTGCCACGCAAACTCAAACTGGGCGACATCAACGTGGCCTGTGAAGACACGCCGGAGTTTTTGAGTTTTCGCAATATCACACCCGCCACTTCCAGTTTCGCGCCCCCGCTGAACCGTGACTTCCTGTGGAAGTTGATCAGCAATATGTCGCTCAACTACTTGTCTCTGGCTGACGTCAATGCGCTGAAAGTGATTCTGGAAACGTACGATTTGCCCCGGTACTACGACCAGCACGCGGAAAAAGTCAGCAAGCGCCTGCTGGGCGGTTTGAAATCGATCAAGCATCGACACGTAGACAGACTGCACCGAGGGTTGCCGGTACGCGGATTGCGCACTGAGCTGACCATCGACCCGGAAGGCTATATCGGTGAAGGCGATATGTTCGTATTCGCTTCGGTTCTCAACGAGTTTTTCGCGCTTTACGCCAGCCTCAATTCGTATCACGAACTGCGGGTAAAAAGCACACAGGGAGAAGTGTACCAATGGACACCACGTATGGGCCTCCAGCCCCTGCTTTAAGCGGGCTGACCCTGGGTATACGCGAGTACTCGTTGTTTCAGGCCGTGCTGCTGGTCGTTGACCGGCTGCGCGATGTGCACCCGCACCTGAGCGAAGACGACCTGTACGACCAGCTTGAATTTCAGGCCAACCCCAGCCTTGGCTTCCCGTCGAGTGACGTCAATCGCGTGGAGTTTTTCCACGAGCATGGGCAGATGCGCGCGCGCATGCAGTTCAACCTGATCGGTCTGGTCGGTTCGGGTTCGCCACTGCCGGCGTTCTACGGTGAGCAGGCGCTGGGCGACAGCGAAGACGGCAACCCGACGCGCAACTTCCTTGACCTGTTCCATCACCGTTTGCAACGGCTGATGTTGCCGATCTGGAAGAAGTATCGCTACCGGGCCAGTTTTGAAAGCGGCGCGCTCGATCCGTTTTCCGCACAGCTGTTTGCCTTGATCGGCCTGGGCGGCGAAGAGATTCGACGTGCTCAGGAACTGAACTGGAAGCGTCTGCTGCCCTACCTGGGCTTGCTCAGCCTGCGTGCGCACTCGGCTGCGCTGATCGAGGCAGTGCTGCGTTATTACTTCAAGCACGCCGAACTGACCATTGAGCAGTGCATCGAGCGCCGCGTGGAGATTCTCGACGAACAGCGCAATCGCCTGGGGCATGCCAACAGCATGCTCGGTGAGGACCTTGTGTTGGGCGATCACGTGCGTGACCGCAGCGGCAAGTTCCGCATTCACATCCGCGAACTCGACTGGCAACGCTTTCACGAATTTCTGCCGATCGGTTTCGGCTATCAACCGCTGTGCGCGCTGGTGCGTTTCACGCTGCGTGATCCACTCGACTACGACATTCGACTGGTTCTGCGCCAGGAAGAAATCCGCGAGCTGCGTATAGGTGAACAGAACGCCTGTCGCCTGGGATGGACCAGTTGGCTCGGTCGCGAAAACGCGGACGGTGTGGTGACCTTGGGCAGCAAAATTCATTAAGGATCAATGACTGATGAGCAACGTAGACCTGCAACAACTTATTCAAGCGCTGGACGCCGAAACCCGCCGTGATCTGGAAAGTTCTGCGGAGCGCTGTGTCGCCCGTGGCGGCAGCAAGATTCTGGTTGAAGATCTGTTGCTGGAGCTGCTTGAGCGTCCGCAAGGTCTGCTCTCGCGTGCCCTGCAGGATGCTGAAGTGGATGCGGGTGAATTGAGCGCCTCCCTGCAATCGCGAGTCGAGCACAGTGCTTCACGCAACCCGGTGTTTGCTCCGGAGCTGGTGCAGTGGCTGCAGGATGCCCTGCTGGTGGCCAACCTTGAATTGGGTCAGACCCAGGTCGAACAGGCTGCGCTGATCCTTGCATTGCTGCGCAACCCGATGCGCTACGCCGGTAGCCGCTATCAGCCTTTGCTGGCCAAACTGAATATTGATCGGCTGAAAGAGTTTGCTCTGTCCCAACAGGAGCAGCCTGCCAACGGCAAATCGGCCGCCCAGGGTGAATCGCTGTTGGAGCGCTTCACTCACAACCTGACTCAGCAGGCCCGCGATGGCAAGCTTGATCCGGTGCTGTGTCGCGATGGCGCGATTCGGCAGATGGTCGACATCCTGGCTCGGCGCCGCAAGAACAATCCGATTGTGGTCGGTGAAGCGGGTGTCGGTAAAACTGCCATCGTTGAAGGTCTCGCATCCCGCATTGCTGCAGGTGAAGTGCCGCAGGCGCTCAAGGGCGTTGAGCTGCTGTCGCTGGACATGGGCCTTCTGCAGGCCGGTGCCAGCGTCAAGGGTGAGTTCGAGCGTCGTCTCAAAGGTGTGATCGACGAGGTCAAAGCGTCGCCGAAGCCGATCATTCTGTTCATCGACGAAGCCCATACGCTGATCGGTGCTGGCGGCAACGCCGGTGGCTCCGATGCAGCCAACCTGCTCAAGCCGGCGCTGGCGCGTGGCGAGCTGCGCACCATCGCGGCCACGACCTGGGCGGAGTACAAAAAGTATTTCGAGAAAGACCCGGCACTGGCCCGTCGTTTCCAGCCTGTTCAATTGCATGAACCGACCGTCAGCGAAGCCGTCACGATCCTGCGCGGCCTGGCACAGGTCTATGAGAAAAGCCATGGCATCTACCTGCGCGATGACGCCGTAGTCGCCGCTGCCGAGTTGTCTGCACGTTATCTCGCTGGCCGCCAGCTGCCTGACAAAGCCGTCGATGTCCTCGATACGGCGTGTGCGCGAGTGCGTATCAGCCTGGCTGCCGCGCCGGAGAGCCTCGAGCGTCTGCGTGGCGAGCTGGCTGAAGGTGGTCGCCAGCGTCAGGCACTGCGTCGCGACGCCGAAGCCGGTCTGCTGATTGATCACGAGGCGTTGGAAGCGCTGGAAGCGCGCCTGAAAGCTGCCGAAGAAGAAAGGGCTGTGCTGGAAGCGTTGTGGCTCGAACAGAAAACACTGGCCGAACGCTTGCTGGAACTGCGTCAGCAACTGGCCAAGGCGCGTGAAGCAGAAGCTGCCGAGCCAGTCATTGAAATCGCAGAGGACGACGAGGGCACGGTCATCGAAGCCGTTGCGCTCGATGAGACGCAAAGCGTAGAGGCGCTGACCGCAGCCCTGAACGAGGCACATGTCTCCTTGGTCGCACTGCAGGTCAAGGAGCAACTTGTGAGCTTCGAGGTCTGCCCGCGTCTTGTGGCTGAGGTGATCAGCGCCTGGACCGGTGTCCCGTTGGCGCAACTGGCTCGTGAGCACAACGCCAAGGTTGCCAGTTTTGCCAAGGACCTTCGTATTCGCATCCGTGGTCAAGAGCAGGCCGTTCACGCCCTTGATCGCTCCATGCGCGCCACTGCCGCTGGCTTGAACAAGCCCGATGCGCCGGTTGGCGTGTTTCTGCTGGTGGGGCCGAGCGGCGTTGGCAAGACTGAAACGGCACTGGCGCTCGCCGATCTGTTGTACGGCGGTGATCGTTTTATCACCACCATCAATATGTCCGAGTTTCAGGAGAAGCATACCGTTTCGCGCCTGATCGGTGCGCCGCCAGGTTACGTCGGTTATGGCGAAGGCGGCATGCTCACCGAAGCCGTGCGTCAGAAGCCGTATTCGGTCGTGCTGCTTGATGAAGTCGAGAAAGCCGACCCGGATGTGCTCAACCTGTTCTATCAGATCTTCGACAAGGGGGTGGCCAACGACGGCGAGGGACGCGAGATCGACTTCCGCAATACGCTGATTCTGATGACATCTAACCTCGGCAGCGACCAGATCAGCGCACTGTGCGAAGACGGCGCGCGGCCAACCGCCGAAGTGCTTGAGGAGACCATCCGCCCGGTCCTCAGCAAACACTTCAAGCCAGCGTTACTGGCACGTATGCGCGTAGTGCCTTACTACCCGGTCAGCGGGCCGGTGTTACGCGAGCTGATCGAAATCAAACTCGGTCGCCTGGGCGAGCGCCTCAACCGTCGTCAACTGGAGTTCACTTACTGTCAGGACCTCGTTGATCACTTGGCGCAGCGTTGCACTCAAAGCGACAGCGGTGCGCGTCTGATCGACCATCTGCTGGATCTTCATGTCCTGCCGCTGGTAGCTGACCGCCTGCTTGATGCCATGGCTAGCGGAGAAAGTCTGAAGCGTGTTCATGCCACGCTGGACAGTTCCGGCAGCGTGACATGTGAGTTTGCCTGAGGTGGGTGTGATGTTCACTCAGATGCCGCAGCCGCTGGCGTATGCCGAAGCCTTGTTGGCGCAATTCGCCAGCTTGGCGCGGGCGGTGAATGGCGCCGAATTGCTGGGGGATTTTGTACGCGGCCTTGCTGAGCTCAGCGGCTGCGAGTTGTCGCAGCTTTATCTGCTGGACGCCACTCATAAGTGTTTGAAGATGAGAGCCGAGTGTCTGGACGGGATGCTGCAACCAAGGGAAGCGGCAAGCCTGCCGGTGGATTACAACGGCGAACAGTTGTTGCAATTTGCCCTTTGTCAGAATCGTGTGGTTTGCCTTGGCGAACTGGGCAGCAGCCTGCACGAAACCAGTTTTCTGCCGACGCAAAGTACGCCGTGGCAGTCGCTGCTGTGTGTCCCGGTCGTCAACCATCAGCAAGCTGTCGAAGGCCTGTTGTTATGCGCAAGTCGCCGACATGTCGATCTGCAGGGTTTTGCTGATTCCCTTGGTCAGTTCGGCTCGTTCGTACTGGGTCAACTCAACCTGCTGCAACGCTTGCATAAGCCTGTGGATGAGGTACGACCGGCAGTGCTCAGTACGCCAAGCGTCAGCGGATACGGTTTGATCGGAAAAAGCGCAAGCATGCGTCAGACCTACACGATGATCAGCAAGGTGCTGCACAGCCCGTACACGGTATTGCTGCGGGGAGAGACCGGCACCGGCAAGGAAGTGGTTGCCCGGGCTATTCACGACTTCGGGCCGCGTCGCTCTCAGCCTTTCATTGTTCAGAACTGTGCGGCATTTCCAGAGCACTTACTTGAAAGCGAGCTTTTCGGCTATCGCAAAGGCGCCTTTACAGGTGCTGACAGTGATCGTACCGGGCTGTTCGAGGCTGCCAATGGCGGCACGCTGTTGCTCGACGAAATCGGCGACATTCCCATGCCGCTGCAAGCCAAGCTGCTGCGCGTGCTGCAAGAGGGCGAGATTCGCCCATTGGGTTGCAACGATACGCGCAAGATCGACGTGCGCATTCTTGCAGCAACGCATCGTGACCTGTCGGCGATGGTCAGCGAAGGCAAATTCCGCGAGGACTTGTATTACCGTCTTGCGCAATTTCCTATTGAGCTGCCTGCCCTGCGCAATCGAGAGGGTGACATTCTCGACCTCGCGCGGCACTTCGTCGACAAGACGTGTGCGTTCTTGCAACGGAGCCCGTTGCGCTGGTCGGACGCAGCTCTTGATCTCCTGTCCGGTTATACGTTTCCCGGCAATGTGCGCGAACTCAAAGGCCTGGTCGAGCGTGCTGTTCTGCTATGCGAGGGCAGCGAGTTGCTGGCGGAGCATTTCTCACTGCGCCCGGCAGTCATGGCTGAAGGCAGCAGCCCCAATCTGCGCGAGCGGCTGGAGCAGGTAGAGCGCAGCCTGTTGCTCGATTGCCTGCGCAAGAACGACGGCAACCAGACTCTTTCTGCGCGTGAACTCGGTCTGCCTAGACGCACGCTGCTTTACCGTTTGGGGCGCCTGAATATCAACCTGGGTGACTTCAATGGTTAGGCAAAAGCACTTGTTTTCACCTTATTCGCTTCTGACAGCGTTTCCCGAAAGGGGCGGCGCTTTTTACTCACTTCTGGAGACCATCTGATGTCTGTTCGTCACTGGCAAGCCGTCCTGCTCACTGTTGTCGTTTTATGCGGCGTCGGGGGCTGCAGCGGCAACTACAAATTCAACGACAACACTTATCGCCCATTGGGTGATCCGCAGGCGGTCAACCGCGGCAAGTGACCGCAAGGAGCATCATCATGGAACTGGTTTTCGAAATGCTGAACACCAAGCAATTCGTACCCACTGACTTGTGCCAAAAGACCTTCAAGCAGGCTGGCGGCGTGATCGGCAGAGGGGACGATTGCGACTGGATAATCCCGGACCGCAAGCGGCACCTGTCCAACCATCACGCGCTGATCAGCTATCGCGACGGCTCGTTTTTCCTGACCGATACCAGCAGCAATGGTATTCAGGACAGCACGAACGGCACGCGCCTGCGCAAGGGTGAAGCGACACGCATCGAGCATGGCAGTGAATACACTCTGGGCGATTTTGAGATTCGTGCCCGACTGGTACGCGACCCGGCGGCTTTTGACGTAGAAGTCGGTCGCCCGCAGGCTGCAGGCAGCATCATTCCGGACGACGCGTTTCTCGATCTCGATCCGCTGAATGCCCTTGATCAGCAAGAGCGCGTTTACTCGGAAATCGAAGAACTGATCTCACCGAGTATCGCCGTTGATGATGGCAAACAGCGTGCTGACTATGCACGTATCGATATGGAAAGCCTGCTGGTGCCGGAACTGGTCGAGGTTCCAAAAGAACCTGCACCTGCGCCACCGCCACCACCGGTTGAGCGTCAGAGCGACGGCTTCTGGGAAAAGTTCGGTGCAGCGCTGGGCGTAGATCTCAAAGGGCTCGATCACGATGCTAAAGAAGCGTTGGCCTTGAACGCAGCTCGCTTGCTCAAGCAAAGCGTCGGCGGTTTACAGCAGAGCCTGCGCACTCGCAGCGAACTCAAAAACGAACTGCGTCTTGCGCAGACCATCGTGCAAGGCACGCAGAAAAACCCGTTGAAGTTTGCCGTCGATGCCGGTGAGGCGCTGGACATTCTGTTGCACGCCAACAAGCCAGGGCAGTTGCCGGCCGAGCAGGCGATCTCCCGTGCATTCCGTGATTTGCAGGCTCACCAGGTCGCCTTGCTGACCGCCAGCCGTGCAGCTGTTCGAGGCACCCTCGAGCACTTCTCACCGCAACAGCTCATGCTGCGTTTCGAGCGCGATAACAAGCCGCTAATCGCCACTTCCGGCAGCCGCTGGAGAGCTTACGGGCGTTATCACCAAGCGCTGCGCCAGGATACCGATTGGAGCGAGCGCCTTCTGACCCGGGATTTCGCTCAGGCCTACGAAGAGCAGATTCGTTTGATTTCCACACTCCACACTGACCACCAAGGATGATGCGCATGTCTCGCCGCTCGACTGCTTTCTTTAACATGCTGGCTGCGCTCACCGCCGTGTTGGTGCTGGCCGGCTGCTCTGCGTTGTCGCCTTACTCAAACGTCACCAAGCTCAACCTGAAGCTGACCGCCAGCGACCAGGTGAACCCGGACCTCAACGGTCGCCCGTCACCCGTTGTTGTGCGCCTGTTCGAGCTCAAGCACCCGGTAGCGTTTGAAAACGCAGATTTCTTCAGCTTGTATGAGCGCGCAAAAGAATCTCTGGCTCCGGACATGGTTGCGTCTGAAGAGCTGGAACTGCGTCCGGGTGAAACCGTCGAGCTCAAGCTCAGCCTGCAGGAAGGCAGCCGTTACGTTGGCGTTCTTGCAGCCTATCGGGACCTGCCGGACAGCAGATGGCGCTACACGCTGCAGGTAACACCGGTAGGTATCACTGATGCTGACCTGACTCTCGATCAGAACGGCATTCGTAACACTCATGAACCGCTCGCCAAGGCAGATGACTGACCATGAAATCCCATAAAGTCATTTGGCAGGAAGGCATGTTGCTGCGTCCGCAGCACTTCCAGCACAACGATCGCTACTACGATCACCAGATGAAAACCCGTACCCAGCTATTGGGGAGCTACACGTGGGGTTTTCTGAGTCTGGACATCGACCTGCAGTTTCTCAATATGGGCAAACTGGTGATCAGCCATGCTTCGGGAATCCTTCCGGACGGCAGCCTGTTCGAGTTGGGGGGCAACACTGAGCCGCTGGCGCTCGATGTGCCGCCCAATACCGGTAATACGCCGATCTATCTCGCGCTGCCGCTGGTCACGGGTAACCACATCGAGTCGCGTCGTCCCGAGCAATCCGACGTGCTGGCGCGCTATACCGCCTACGAGGCAGAGGTGTCCGACTCCAACGCTGGCGATGACTCATCGAGTCAGGTCAGCTGTGGTCGTCCCGACTTCAAACTGTTGCTTGGCCAGCAGCAAAGCGATCAGGCTTACGTGAAGCTGAAGGTCTGTGAAGTGCTCGACACGACGCCGGATGGTGTGATCAGCCTTGACCCCGATTTTGTACCGACTTACCTCCAGGCTCACGCTTCCAGCTACCTGCTGTCTTGCCTCAAGGAAGTCATCAGCATGCTCAGCCACCGGGGCGACACCATCGCTGACCGGATCCGCTCCAACGGTAAAGTAGGTGGTGCCGAAGTCGGCGACTTCATGATGCTGCAACTGATCAACCGTACCGAGTTGCTGCTGCGTCACTACCTGGACCTCGAGCAGGTGCACCCTGAAGAGTTGTATCGCACGCTGCTGACCATGCTTGGCGATCTGGCGACGTTTTCGAGCGATAGCAAGAGACCGCGTCTGGACAGCCGCTACCAGCACAGCGATCAGGGAGCCAGCTTCCGCAAGCTGATGGAGGCGATCCGTCAGGTGCTGTCGATGGTGCTGGAACAGCATGCCATCGAACTGGTTCTGCAGGCGCGTCAGTACGGCATCATCGTATCGCCGCTGCATGATCACAAGCTGTTGGGATCGGCGTCGTTCGTTCTGGCAGCCAGCGCAAATTGCGACTCCGAGGAGCTGCGTCACCGTTTGCCAGCGCACCTCAAGGTCGGTCCTGTGGAGCGTATCCGCCAACTGGTCAACCTTCATCTGCCTGGTATCAAGGTCAAGCCATTACCAGTGGCCCCGCGGCAGATCGCGTTCCATTCCAACAAAACCTATTTCATCCTCGAACTCAGTTCCGAAGATCTGGCACAACTCGAGCGCTCCGGCGGCTTCGCGTTCCATGTGTCCGGCGAATTTGCCGAGCTTGAACTGAAATTCTGGGCTATCAGGAACTGACCGACATGAGTAAGGATACGAATTACAACCAGGACGATAAAACCGTCCTGCTCGATCGCCAGGGCCACGGCCCCGCGGCGAGCCCGCTGACGGACTTTGCTGCTCCGCCACGGTTCGAGCAACTGGAAGAGCGCATGATTTACGCGGCACGCCTGCGCCCGGCCGAGGCCTTCAACATTAGCCTTAATTCGCTGGTCGCGGCTGGCTCCGACCTGCTGTCGGAAGTGGTACGCCTCAAGCACAGCGACACGCGTGAAGACCTGTATGCGCTCAACGAGCGTCTGACTGCAGGTCTGAAGCTGTTTGAAGTCCGCGCGTTGCATAACGGTGCTGAAAGCAGCCAGGTGATGGCCGCCCGTTACGTGTTGTGCACGGTGGTGGACGAGGCGGTGGTGACCACCCCGTGGGGTAACGAAAGCGAGTGGTCGCAGATGAGCCTGCTCAGCAGCTTCCACAATGAAACCTTCGGTGGTGAAAAGTTTTTTCAGCTGCTTGATCGGCTGTCGAAAAACCCGGTCAAGCACCTGCCGATGCTGGAATTGATGTACCTGTGTCTGTCGCTCGGCTTCGAGGGCAAGTACCGGGTGCAGGCGCGCGGCATGCTCGAGCTTGAAGGTATCCGTGATGCGCTGTATCGCCAGATTCGTCAATTGCGCGGTGATGTGCCACGTGAACTGTCACCCCATTGGGAAGGCTTGAACAATCGACGTCGCAGCTTGGTGCGCATCGTACCTGCCTGGATGGTGGTGTTGTTTACCCTGGTCTGTCTGGCAGTGATGTATTTCGGCTTCGCCTGGGTACTGGGCGATCAACGCGAAACCATCTTACAACCATATCAGCCGTTTGATCCGGCGGCGGTCCAGCCGCAGTCGCAGCCGTAAACAGGGACGCATGATGAAAAACTTCTTCAAGAAAGTCGGCGCATTTCTGCGCAAGACATGGGTCTGGACGCTGCTGCTGGTGCTGTTCGTTGCGCTGTTGGTGTGGTTCGCCGGGCCGCTGCTGGCGGTAGATGATTACAAGTTCTGGGAAAGCTCCACATCGCGACTGCTGACCATCAGCGTGCTGTTCCTGATCTGGGGCCTGACGATGGTTTTCGTCAGTTGGCGCGCGGGTGTTCGCAAGAAAGCCATCGAAGACAGCGAAGACGGCCAGGATCGCATCCGCCGTGAAGAGCAGATCGACGAAGAGCAGAAGGAACTGAAAACGCGCTTCAAGGCTGCGTTGAAAACGCTGAAAACCTCGAGCCTTTATCGCGGCCGTAGTGAACGCTGGCGCAGCGACTTGCCTTGGTACCTGCTGATAGGTCCGCAAGGCAGTGGCAAAACCAGCCTGCTGGATTTCTCGGGCCTTGAGTTTCCGATCAACAAGATTGAACGCAAACTGACACGGGACACTCTGGGCACCCGTCATTGTGACTGGTACTTCGCCGATCACGGCGTGCTTATCGACACCGCTGGCCGCTACCTGACCCAGCCTGACGCCGAAGTCGACGGCAGTGCCTGGAACACCTTGCTGGAACTACTGCGCAAACGTCGCCGCAATCGTCCGCTTAACGGTGTACTGGTGACCATTCCGGTCGAAACCCTGCTGAACGACAGTGAACAGAACCTTGAAACACTCGCTCGTCAGGTGCGTGCGCGCTTGCAGGACGTGCATCAGAAACTGCACGTCGATGTGCCCATCTATCTGGTCCTGAGCAAGGCCGACCGTTTATTGGGTTTTGAAGAGTTCTTCGATCAACTGACGCGTGAAGAAAGCGATCAGGTCCTCGGCACGAGCTTCCGCAAAGAGCAGATGGGTACTGATGTGGCGGTGTTGCGCACCGAGTTCGAAGAGCTGCTGCGTCGCCTGAACAGTCAGGTGATCATGCGCATGCATCAAGAGCGTGACACGCAGCGTCGTGGTCGAATTCTCGACTTCCCGCATCGACTCGGGCAGATCGGCGAGCGCCTGTGTCTGTTTGTCGATCTGGCATTTACCGGTAACCGCTACCAGCGTGTCAGTCAGTTGCGCGGCTTTTACCTGACCAGTGCGCCACATCTGACAGAGGAAATGGACGCTACTACGGCTGGCATCGGCGCCAATCTGGGTATGAATGCCGGAGTGTTGCCTACCCTGCGCAGCGGCCGATCACGATTTATCCACCATCTGCTCAGCCGGGTCATCTTTCCGGAAGCCGATCTTGCGGGACTGGACAAGCGTGAGCGCAGTCGCATCCATTGGGGCCAACGTGCGTTGTACGTGGGCGCGCTGGCAGCGTTGGCGCTGTTCGGCGTACTGTGGGCTGGCGGTTTTTCGGCCAACTATTCACGTCTGGAAAACCTGCGCAGTCTGGCTCAGACCTGGACTCAGCAACGTTCGGCGCTGAGCGCTCGCGATGACTCCATGGCGGTGCTCAAAACCCTCGACACCAGTTACGCAGCCACTCAAGTCTTCCCGGAAAAAGGTGACGTGAGTTATCACGAGCGTGGCGGTCTGTATCAAGGCGAAGACGTCAATCCGGTGGTCAGGGTCGCTTACGAACGTGAGCTTCACGACCAGTTGCTGCCCCGTGTTGCAAACTTGCTGGAAAGCCAGATCCGCGCCAACACCAAGGATCGCGACCGCCTGCTCAACAGCCTGCGTGCGTACCTGATGCTGAACATGACGGATCGCCGCGACGCTCAGTGGCTCAAGGATTGGGTCGCTGCCGAATGGTCCCAGCGCTATGCCGGCAACACTGCGGTACAGAACGGCTTGAACACCCATTTTGATCGTTTGTTGAAGCAGCCATTCAGCTACCCGCTGAATGATCCGCTGGTGGCTCAGGCGCGTCAGATTCTGCGCAGCGAGTCCCTGGCGACCGTGGTTTACCGCATGCTGCGCGAGCAGGCCCGTAATCTGCCGGAATACACTTTGGGCCAGCACCTTGGCCCTCAGGGTGCGCTGTTTGTCGGTACCGATTACACGATCCCCGGCTTCTACACCCAACAGGGCTACCAGCAGTATTTCTCGGTTCAGGGCACCAAACTGGTCACTGACATCCTGAGCGATAACTGGGTTCTGGGTGAAGGTGCCGGTCTCAGCACGATGGACTTGCGCCGCCTGATGGTTGAACTGGAGCAGCTGTACTTCCGCGACTACGCCAACTATTGGGGTGAAGCGATAGGCGAGGTTCAACTGCCAGCAATCAATGACTTCGGCGAAGGCGCCGAGCAGTTGGCAGGCCTGACGTCAGCCAACTCCCCGGTCATCCAGTTGCTCATAGAGGTGCGTGAAAATACTCGCTTCCCGGTGGTTGCCGATTCAGCAGAAGAAGCTGCCGATGCAGCAGGGCAACTGACAGAGAATGGTGGCAAGCTTGGCAAACTGGCAGTTGCTGCAGCAGGCAAGGCATCGGATGCATTGGCGAAAAAACTGCCGGATACCGCGAGGAAGTCTCTGCAAAGTCGCTTCGAGCCGTTGCACCGCTTGCTGGATGACAACAACGGACCGACTGCCGACCTGACGCCTGCCCTGGCCGCTCTCAATGAGCTGCAACTGCAGATGGCGAGCCTTGCACGTTCCAGCTCGCCGGATCAGGCCGCCTTCGAAATGGCCAAAAGCCGAATGGGTGGCCAGCGCGATGCGTTGAGCAATCTGCGCACGGCGTCCGGCCGTTTGCCGCGTCCGGTAGGCGTGTGGTTCAACGTTCTGGCTGAAGACACCTGGCGCCTGGTGCTGGGCGATTCCTATCAGTACCTTAACCAGCGCTATCAGAGCGAGCTGTACAGCTTCTATGGCAAGGCGATCAGCAAGCGCTATCCCTTCGACGCGCACAGCGCCAGCGACGTGGCAATCAGTGACTTCCGTGAGTTCTTCAAGGCTCAGGGCATTGCCGATCGCTTCTTCGATAACTACATGCGTCCGTTCGTGAGTGGCGATGCAGGCAACTATCGCATGCGCAGCGTCGATGGCTACAGCCTGCCGGTTTCCAAGGTCTATCTCGACCAGATGGCCGCGGCACTGGTGATCCGCCAGAGCTTCTTCGCCGACAACCCGGCCGAGCCGCAGGTGCAGTTCAAGCTGGAGCCTTACACCCTTGACCCGTCTGTCAGTCGCTCCGAGTTCAAGTTTGGCGACAAGACCATTGAATACCGTCACGGTCCGATCGTACCGGTGTCCTTCAAATGGCCTACAGATGCGGAAGACGGTCGCACCAGTCTGGTACTCGACAGAATGGTGGGTCGTCCGCTGGGGCTTGAGAAGAATACCGGTCCATGGTCGCTGTTCCGTCTGTTCGACCTGATGCAGACCGAATACCTGACCGGGCGCGACGTGTTGGTGCTCAAGGCTGACGTGGGTGGTTTGCGCGCCAACTACCTGTTGACCAGCCAGCGTACGCCGAACCCGTTTGACATGGGCGCACTGCGCACCTTCCGTATGCCGGGGCAGCTTTGATGCTGGCCAGCCCTTGGCGCAGCGCTGCGCGCACCGATGCCGGCAAGGTACGGGCGCGTAACGAAGATGCTTTTCTGGATTCCCCGCAGCATGGGCTGTGGGTGGTCGCGGATGGCATGGGCGGTCATCAGGGTGGCGATGTTGCCAGTCAGTTGATCGTCGCCAGCCTGGCGGAACTGCCTGTGCAGGAAGGCTTTGACGAACGCCTCAAGGGCATTCGTCAATGTCTGCACTGGCTCAACCGCCGTCTGGGTCAGGAATTGACAGTCACTGCGGGTCGCCATGACAGCATCATGGGCAGCACGGTAGTGGCGCTGATGGTTGAGGGCAATCGCGCCGCCTGTATCTGGGCGGGCGATAGCCGTTGTTACTTATGGCGCGGACAGCGTCTGTACCAGCTGTCCAAAGACCACTCGCTGCAACAGCAACTGATCGACGAGGAGAAAATGAGCGTCGAACAGGCCAGAGCTCATCCTTCCGCGCACGCCTTGACGCGCGCGGTCGGTGCGGCAGAACAGTTGACCCTGGATGTATTGGAGCTTGAGGTATATCCCGGCGACGCATTTTTGCTGTGCAGCGATGGCCTGTATCAGGGACTTGGCAGCGATGCACTCGGTAGCGCCTTGAGCCTGACCGCGCCACAGGTGGCGCTGGAGCGCTTGTTCGATGGCGCCTTGCGTGGTTCTGCGCGAGACAATCTGACGGCCGTGGTGATCCGCAAATGACTGAACTCATGCGCCCGAACGACGACCTGCCGGTGAGCGAAGAGCAGGACAGCAACCTGACCTACTTCGCGTTTGCCAAATCACACAAGGCCGAATCTGTGCTGGCGCCGACCAAGGCCAGTATCGGTGAGATGCCCGAAGTGCTGGCAGGTCGTTATCGTATAGAGCGACTACTCGGTGCCGGTGGCATGGGCGCGGTCTACCGGGCCAAGGACTTGCTGAGCGAACAGTTCGGCGAGCCTGATCCTTATGTTGCGCTGAAAATTCTCAGCGAAGAATTTGCCGAGTCGCCGGATGCAAGCGCCTTGCTTTACAGCGAGTTCGCCCTGACCCGACGCCTTCGTCACAACAACGTGCTGCGCTTGCACACGTTCGAAGTGGACACTCACTGCCAGCGGGCCTTCATCACCATGGAGCTCATGCGTGGGTTGACCTTGGACAAACTGCTATGCGAACGGCCTTTGGGCCTGCCGTGGAAAGAATTGCGTGACATTGCACTGGCGCTGCTCGACGCACTGGCTTATGCCCATGCCCGCGGCGTGTTGCATGGCGACATGAAGCCCAGCAATGTCATGCTCAGCGAAGAAGGCGTGCGCCTGTTCGACTTTGGCCTTGGCCAGGCCGAGGAGGGCGTAATGCCGGGCCTGCCTCACCTGAGTCGCGACCGTTTCAACGCTTGGACTCCGGGCTATGCAGCCCCGGAATTGCTGGAAGGGCAGGCACTTTCAGCCAGCGCCGATGTGTATGGCGTTGCCTGTGTGATTTTTGAACTGTCGGGAGGCAAGCACCCGTTTCGCCGCTTGCCGTCGACCCAAGCGCGTGACGAGCGTCTTGAGCGTGAGTTGAAGGCACCCAGGAATTTACCGAAACACTGCTGGCCCGCTTTGCGGTCGGCACTGACATTCGATGCACAGGATCGCAAGATCACTGCCAAACAACTGCGTGACGCTTTCGCCGCCACCTCGTCCAGGCTGCAACGCTTGATACCTTGGTGTAACGGATGACGACCGAACAGGGAGCAAACAATGTTCAATCCTTCTAACGAAACGCACTTCAGTCTGACCGTCAAAGATTTTTCAGGCGACCTGCAAGTGTTGTCGTTTACAGGCACTGAAAGCATCAGCCAACCGTTTCGTTTCGACCTGGAACTGGTTAGCGAAAACCCCGACATCGATCTGGAGACGCTTCTGCACAAGCAGGCATTTCTGGCCTTCGATCCACAGGGGAATGGCATCCACGGGCAGATCTACCGCATCGCCCAAGGCGACGCGGGCAAGCGTCTGACGCGTTACACCCTGTCGTTGGTGCCGCAGTTGCAGTACCTGCATCACCGTACCAACCAGCGCATCTATCAGCAGATGTCGGCGCAGCAAATCATCGCGCTGATCCTGGAAGAGCATGGAATCAAGGGCAACGGCTACAGCTTTCAGCTCGGCCAGCCATGCCCGGCGCGCGATTACTGCGTGCAGTACGATGAAACCGATCTGCACTTCGTCCAGCGGCTGTGCGAGGAAGAGGGGGTTCACTACCACTTCCAGCACAGCCAGGAAGGGCATGTGCTGGTCTTCGGCGACGATCAAACGGTCTTCCCCAAGCTGAGTGGGCCCACGGCTTATGTGCAAGGCAGCGGCCTGGTCGCTGACGTGCCGGTGATAAAGGGATTCCAACTGCGTCTGGAAACCCGAACCAGTCGCATCACCCGTCGCGACTACGACTTTGAAAAACCCAACCTGCAACTCGAAGCGGCCTACAAGCCTGCTGGCGACAGCACCGAGCCAGACCTGGAAGACTACGACTACCCAGGCCGCTTCCTGGATCGTGCGCGGGGTAAATTCCTCAGCCAGCGCGCCCTTGAGCGCCATCGTGCCGACTATCAGCAAGCCGAAGGCTGGGGCGATCAGACCACGCTCAAGAGCGGGCATTTTCTTCCGTTATCCGAGCACCCTCGCGCGGAGTGGAACGACTTGTGGCTGCTGACCGAGATCGTCCATGAAGGCAAGCAGCCGCAAGTGTTGGAAGAGTCGGTGACCAGCGACACCACCAACAACAAGGACGACTTCCACCACGGCTATCGCAACCGATTCCTGGCAACCCCGTGGGCCGTCTTTTATCGCCCCGCACTGCAACACCCCAAGCCTCGCGTGCTCGGCAGCCAGACCGCCGTGGTCACCGGGCCCAAGGGTGAAGAGATTCACTGCGACCAGTATGGCCGTGTGAAAGTGCAGTTCTTCTGGGACCGCGAAGGCCTGGCCGATGACAAGACCAGTTGCTGGCTGCGCGTCTCCAGCAGTTGGGCGGGCGACCGCTATGGCGGCATCAGCATCCCCCGCGTAGGGATGGAAGTGCTGGTGTCATTCCTTGAGGGCGACCCGGACCAACCGCTGGTGACCGGCTGCCTGTATCACAAGGAAAACCAGGTTCCGTACCCGCTGCCGACCAACAAGACCCGCACGGTATTCAAGACCTTCAGCTCCCCTGGCGGTGGCGGCTACAACGAACTGCGTATCGAAGATAAAAAAGGGGCGGAACAGATCTTCATCCATGCCCAGCGGGACTGGGACGAAAACATCGAGCACGACCAGAAAATCCGCGTCGGCAACGAACGCCACGACACGGTCGAAAAGAACACCTACACCGAGCTGAAAGCCGAAGAACACCGCACCACCCACGCCGACCGCAAGACCGAAGTGCGCATGGACGACCACCTGACCGTCGCGCAGAACCAGCACGTGAAACTAGGCACCGCGCAACTGACCAGCGCAGGCACCGAGATTCACCTGAAGGCCGGCGAAAAGATAGTTATCGAGGCGGGCGTGGAGCTCACCGTGAAAGCGGGCGGGAGCTTCATCAAGCTCGACGCGGGCGGGATAACCATGATCGGCCCGATCGCGAAGGTCAACGCTGGAGGCTCCGCCGGAACCGGCACCGGGATAGGCATCAAGCCGCCCAGGTTGCCGGGGGTTGTGGATAAAGATAAGGCGGGGAGTTTGATGGATCCGGCGTTGGTGAATGCACCGCCTGAGAAGGTTGAACCGAACGCTGTTTTTGTGTTTTCTGAGTGATTGATATGAATCGTGTTTTCAAAAAAAGTAACGCATTCGCGATAATATTTGCAGCCTGTAGCTGGGGAGGATTTCTTGACCGTGCGTATGCAGAGGCCTGCCCGTCTGAGGATTTTTCGAAGTTTCTTACAGTGTTTTCTGCCACGCCTGAAGTGCAGCAACGCTTTACGGCGGTGAAGGTGCAGGCTTTGGTTTTGAAACCAGCAGGACAGACCGATAGGTTCGAACCCCAAACGACTGATGTAGCGAATGCATCTTTGGCCTACCCACTGATGGGTCCAATCACCTCGGGCAAAACTGACGGTGTACAGATTGAAGCTGTAGACGATCGTCATGTCAGGGTTATTGATAAACGCGCTGGTCATAGCGATATCAAAGTCTTCAACTTTTCTCGTCAAACATGCTGGGTGCTTGCAGGAATGGAAGATTGGTCGATAAGCGAGAAAGATCTCTCAGCAGCAGTCCAGCCAAAAATGAACCGTAGTGAGAGTCTTTGCTTCCAGCGCGGTAGAGCATACGCGGGCCTGGGCGGTGTAGAGCAGTATCCATTGACCGCTGAATTCTTTGAGGCTGCACTGGAAAACTATGTGTGTGCAGCTGCGTCGGGAGATCCTCAGGCAAGTTTGAACGCTGCGAGTCTCAGCCTTTCCGGGATGGCACCACAGCTGGAAACGGAAAAGGTCGAGGCGCTTTTCAAGGCGGCCTCTACTACGCTCGCCGATGGAGCGGCAGGGTTGTCGAGTTTCTACTGTTATGGCAACAACGTCGCAGCTGATGGCCCGTGTCAGCACCCCGAGCAAGCAGAAAAGGAGCTTGTTCGTGCAGTGTCCATGGGATCTTCCGATGCGACTAATTACTTGGGCTACACCTTGGAAACAGGTGAGCTAAGAACAACGGACTTAGACAGAGCAATAGCTTGTTATCGTCTGGCTGCCAGTATGGGTAATCAAACTGCCGCCGACAATCTGAAACGCCTGAGCAAGCAAGCTACCGACGTTTCAACAGCTGGCCATTGCTATTAATTTGCGGGATGCAGTCATGACAGAGCCACTTGATCTAGCGACTAACTACACCGGCGGCGACTATGTTTACAAAATGGGCGGAAATGGGTCGACGGTCGTCAATGGGAAAAAACAAATTGATTGCTCCCATATGGTTAACCTGCTGCTGACAGGTGCTGGCTATAGCATTCCATATGAAGATACGCGAGTAATGGAAAACTCGACCTATTACACGACGGTTTTGCCGCAAGACGTGCAACGGGGCGATATCGCGCTTTGGATCAATGCAACACCTAATAGCCCCGGTGCTCCGTTGTTCCATACGGGGATCGTTCAAGAATTCAATGCTGCGAACCGGTCCGGATATATTTTTGGTGCACAGACAAGTACCGGGCCTGCCAGAGCCAGATTCGGCCCTAAACCCCCAAGCTTCTTCTGGCCTGTTGCAACGAAATTCCTGAGAGCCAAAGAAGAGTTCAGAACAGGAGGCACTGCCCCAGCTCCGGCAGCTACTCCCGCACCTGCAGGCTCCGCACCACTGATGAACTTCCAGTACCCATTCCGCAAGGCTGACGGGAAGCAGTTCACTGATGCGGAGGAAATTTACAAGGCCCTTGAGGGCGAGACCGCCGGTCATTACCTGCTTGGCAGCAACAGATTTTGGCACGGTGGTATTCATATCTCCGATCAAAGCGCCCCGCAGTGCGTGTTGAATGAACCGATCCGTTGTATGGCTGATGGTGAAGTCGTCGCCTATCGCCTGAATGAGGATTATCTGGAATCCACGTTTGGCGATAACGAGAAAAAACTCAAATACTCCAACTCCTTTTGCCTGGTGCGTCACGAGTACAAATCTGAGCCTAATCCCGAGGAGGGAGCTAATAAAGGCAAGCAGAACAAGCTGACGTTTTACAGCTTGTATATGCATCTGTTGCCGTTTGCGCGTTACCCCTTATCACCTGCAGAAACACCTAAACCCAAGGTGACCATGAAGGTCGGAGATTTCAGGGCTTACGACACCGCTCCAGCGCCCGGAGTGAGCACTGCGTCCTGCGGACAACTGGCAATCGGCACCAAGTTGGAAATTAGCGAGACCGCCGAGAATGGTGAACTTACTTATGCCAAGGGTAAGATTCTATCTGGCAGCGTGAAGCAGGGTGCGACCAAGAAACGGGTTGAGGGGGCGGAGGTCTGGTTCGCTTATTTGAAAAACGGCGAACCCTACAAAAACTCAGTCCCTAAGCGCATCTGGCTCGCTGACGATGTGCCTGAGCGAGCAAGACCCAATTACTGGCAGGGTAAGGTCAAAGCCTCCGTCGTGAATAAGTTGCCGCTGTACGATGATCCTGCCAGCCCTACAAATGGCCAGCCTGCAGGCGCCCGGAAGGGAACTCTGGAGCTGGTCATGAACAGCGTCATCGAGTTTAACTCTTCGGAAGTCGTCAACCTGGCGCTGGATGGCAAGCTGCATCGGATGGCCAAGTGCACAATGCTGAGTGGCGGCCTGCGGGGTCATGGTGCGGTTCCCCCCAGCTTTTGGGCATGTGTTGAAAATGACCCTGCTAATAAAGTATTGAAATGGGACTCGGTAACGCCGACCAGTTTTGATACGGTAGTTATGACGAGCACCGGAGTGAAGGCGGGCGATCCAATTGGCTATCTTGGACAAACCGAAAACCTCACCGGTGAAAATGGCGGCGTCAGCAGCAAATACCAGGTTCACGTCGAAATCTTCACAGCCGATGCTGAGGTTAAAGAATTCCTCAAGAACACCGCGGGTTTGAAGATTGGGAAGCAATACCTGCACCTTGCAAGCGGGGCTGTACTCAAGCAAAAAGCGCCCGCGACCGGCACCACAGCACTCAAGCAAGACCATGCGGTTGACTTGGCTAAAGCCACGGTTGTCAAAGAAGGCGTAGATGACTGGTATGAGGTCAGCGTGATCGAGGACGATCAGCCTGTAGCCGGCCTGATAAAAAAAACCACTGCGTCAGTCATCACACAGCACGATTGGGAAAAATTGGGCTTTCAGATCGTAGAGGAGAACAACGCAGCAGCCGATGGCTTCCTGGACCCGGATGCAATGCCGCAGTTCTTCAAAGACCTATTCGCGAAGATCGACAAGAACCACGATGGCGAGGTGGAGCCTGCTGAACTGGCTGAGGCACTTAAGAAACCGGAAACCAGAACCCAGTGGGCCAGGCTTGTTGCCCATCACCCTACGGAGTGGAAGGATAAGGCAGACTCCGCCAAGTGGAGCAAGCTGGATAAACTGCTGGAAACGTCGCCGAAGACGTTGAAACATGAGAAAGAGAGAATAGACAAGTATGTGTTTTGGGATAGTTTGTCCGGCGGTGCGGCTATCGGCACCCCCCAGGTTTACCACTTTCACCCAGTAGGTTTCGTCGGTAACTTCCTTGTTCTGGATGGCGACAATGACTTGAAGTGGCTGAAGGTCGATAGGGGTCAGCTTACGTTTGATGTTGAGGGGAACGATATCGAGGATGCGTCTAATCCTCTGCATCGTTATTTTAGTCGCAAAATTCATTGGCCTGGTGGGGTTTCAGGAATTACGATCGGAAGGGGTTACGATTTAGGCCAACGGCCAAATCCTGAAGCAGATCTAGCAACGGCACAAGTAACTGAACCGTTATTAAGCTGGTTGATTGGCGCGAAAGGTTTGAAAGGCCAAGAGGCCAAGAACTATTTGGCTTCAGCGAGCGCTGAGTTAAAAGCAACATTTATAACCCGGAAGCAGCAGTACGATCTATTTATCCCCGTGTATGAGTTTATGAGGACCCGCGTTATTGAAATTTCAGGCAAAGACGATACCGTTGAAGCCTATGGTTCGTTAGTTTGGGATTCGGTGGATCCTAAAATTCAAGATATGGTTATCGATTTGATTTATCGAGGGGATTATACGACGAGTTCACGTACACGCCTGCAACGGTATTTTGTGGAGAATGATTTTGAATCTTTCAAGGCTGTGATTAGTAACTCAGCAAACTGGACTAATGTTCCTGCCGACAGATTCAACAAACGTGTCGACTATTTGAGATAAGAAAATGACTAAGAAAATCTTTTTTGCAGCTGTTTTATCGCTCGTTGCTTGTTCCGGGGTATCAAATGCTGCCGATTACGGTAAGGCTTCCAAGATAGAATCTGCTCGGAGGGGCAATATTGTTGTAAGATACGTTAAAGAGTACGAGTCCCCTTGTCTACTTGTTCAGATACTTGATCCAAGTAAAGAATGGGTTCTGATATCTCAGAAGAATTTTTGTAGTTTCGGATCAAAGTCATTATTAACGGATGTTAGTTACGCGGCATTTGAAAAGATTTCTTTTGCAGACGATGGCATCCACACCGACTTGAACATGACTCCACTTGAGCTGAGCGAGGACGAAGTTCACGCATGTATTGTTCCAATAAAAGGTTCGGTAATACAAGAGCTTAAATGCGAAGGCCCATTAAAAAAATAAATCAGTATGCTTGGCTCTTGAGTGTTTTGAAACTTCATAAGTCAAGCTGCTGCTGAAATTGGTAGCTGAGCTCAGAACGGCCAGACTGGTGGCCGTCGAGTTGACTTGAATCTCAGCAGTTTGTTTTTGGCCGCGTCGTCGAATTTGGCTGAGTGGCGGACTGCGAGGCAATGGCGCAGTCCCCCCCCAGCTTCTGGGCATGTGTTGAAAATGACCCAGATAATAAAGTATTGAAGTGGGACTCGGTAACGCCGACCAGTTTTGATACGGTCGTTATGACGAGCACCGGAGTGAAGGCGGCCGATCCAATTGGCTATCTTGGACAAACCGAAATCTCACCGGTGAAGATGGCGGCGTCAGCAGCAAATACCAGGTTCATGTCGAAATCTTCACAGCCGATGCTGAGGTTAAAGAATTCCTCAAGAACACCGCGGCTTTGAAGATTGGGAAGCAATACCTGCACCCTGCAAGCGGGGCTGTACTCAAGCAAAAAGCGCCCGCGACAGGCACCACAGCACTCAAGCATTTGAATAGTGTGAGCCCCGAAAAAAAAGATTTTCATAACTAGGAAACAACAGTATCAATTGTTCGTGCCTGTGTATGAGTTCATGAAAAGTGAAGTCATACGAATTTCAGACAAGTCTGATGCTGTTAATTTATATGGGCTTTGAGTTGGGATGTGACTGATCCCAAAATTCAAGATATGGCTATAGACTTGATCTATCGAGGGGATTATACCGGAAGTTCTAGGGCTCTCATTCAGAGGCATATGACGAGTAATAATCTGTCGGCCTTCTCTTCTGTAATAAGTGATAGGACAAAATGGCTTAACGTTCCTGAAGATCGATTCAATAAGCGTGTTGATTATTTGAGGTGATTCATGAAGATGTTTAATGTGTATTTCATATTTGGTGTGTTGTCTGTAGGCAGTGTCTCTGCAGTAGCAGCAGACTTGGGGGCGATTTCAGAGGTGGGTGTCGGTCGTGTAGGCACTAACGTAGTTCGATATGTGAAAACCTTCAATAATAGCTGCTTGGAAGTACAGGTGGTGAACCCTGAAAATAATTGGAAAGTTTTGTCTGTTTCGAATTTCTGCAGCTTTGAGGGCAAGTCTTTTGATTCTGACTTTGCCGATGCTGGATTTGAGCAGATCTCTGTTAAAAATGATGGTCTTAATTTAGTGCTTAGTTTCACGCCTGTGACGCCAACGGGCGAGCAGCGCAGAGCCTGCATTATTCCAGTTGAAGGGGTTAATATCAAAGACCTAAAATGTTTAGAAACCGAGAAATAACATTGGATCCTCAGCAACACCGACTCACAAAAGAGTTTTTACTGCAACGTTGAAAAAGTATCTTTGTGCTGTCGCTTCCGGGGGCGGCGGCGCAATTTAGTCTGAGCTAACACTAGAGCAACAGAAAGCGCTTTTTGCCTTAATTTACCCGGATTATGTTTCCAAAGCGATCGCTAACTATAATCGTTGGACTTCGACTCTTCCTGGACATTTAGAGTGGGCGGCATTAAGGCCTATCATTCAGGATATTTTAGTTGATTTTGTATATCAAGGGTTTACTAAAGGAGAAAACCCAATGAAAGCGGGGATGAAAGATGACGTAGATGAATTGATACGTTATATAGAAAACACCCCGGCGATCAGTCAGTATGAACCCGGGCGGAAACGTGCTGCATATCTCAAAAAAAATCGTTAGGAGTCTGATGTGAAAATAAATTTTAGATTTGTTTTGGTTTTAGCCTCGCTCTATTTTCTGCCAGCGCACGCTGAGTGCATCAATAGCGGTACGAGCCAAGAAGTTGACGCGTGTGCAAAGGCAGAAAAAAATACCGCAGATGCGCGCTTAAACGACAGTTATAAAAAATTAATAGCCAGAGCTCAAGGTCAGTATAGGTCAGATGCTAGACTGGGTGATCAATTCAAAGCGAAGCTAAAAGATTCGCAGCGCGCATGGCTAAAGTTGCGTGATACGAATTGCCCACTTGAAGCATTTGAAATAGAAGTTGGGCAGGCTGCTTACTTGACAACGATTAATAACTGTGTTGCGGGGATGAGCCTGGAGCGCGCGGCTTATTTGGATAAATTATTGCCCGATATTTAAGGTGAGTTTTAGATTGGAAGTATCCCGTCTTCATTGCTGCGACATAAATTTAGACGTTTGCAAGGGTGGAGTGGTTTGAAGATAGGAGGCAATTCTTGGGTCGGCTAAGCAGCTAGTCGGCCTTCATGAAAACATTAGGGCAATTGTGAAATCCTAATGCAGATCTGGATCAGGCGTTGGTGAATACACCGCCTGAGAAAGTTGAACCGACGGCTTTTTTTGTGTTTTCTGAGTAAAAAAACAGGATTTTTTATGAAGATTGATTCGGCTCTCCGGTTCGTAGCGGTGATTTCTATACTGAGCGCCTTCGCCATGGGGGCTAATGCGGCCAGCAGTGGGCAAGCATTATGCCCCTCGAAGGATATCTCCAAGTTCGTGGATGTCTTTGCAGAAAACGCAGCTATTCAAAAACAGTTCACAAATTATCCTCTCAAAAAACTGGTGACAGTAGTGGCTGAACCAGAGCCTAAGCAAGAGACTCAGCGGCTTGCCAAGGAGAAAATATCCTTTCCCGTTGTCCCTGAAATAAGCGTGCGTAAAGAGCGTAGGCTCACGCTTGAGGTCATCGAGAGTGATCAGAGAAAAGCCACGGTCAAACTGGAAAAAACCGATACAGGCTATCAGGTTTTATACGTGTTCAAGTTAAGCAGTTGTTGGTTTTTAATCGAAGTAAAAGATAATAAACTTTGACGCGTGGTTGAAATGAAATTCAGATTATTCTGGGATGGGAGTAGTCATGAATATCACGATAAAAAGATTTGATTGCAAGTTGAGCTTTGAATTTTGAAAAGATCTTGAAGGCAACCTCCATTGCGTCAGAGAGTAAATAATATGAATATCTTGAATGTTTTTTTGATTTTATGCATGTTTGGCAGTGCGGCTGCAACAGCATCTGATATAGGGATAGGTAATGAAGTGTACGAGGTAGACAGCACCAATAAAAACCTGAAGATTAGCTGGCCAGGAAATTCGGCTTTAATAAAGGGAGTTGTTGGAGATACAGGAGAAATCACTAGGGGAATCGCTAAGTTTGATGGAAAAAAGGCTTTGCATTACGAAAATTTAGCTTCACGTTCACAGTTCGAGGCCTATGTGACCTTGAAAAGAGTGGGTGACATTTTTCTTGTTGATTGCATTTATGGCAATATTCGCAGTGAACAAAATGGTGCGCTTATTAACAAGGCTGTATGTGACATAAATGAGAAGGTATTAGCGGATTATGAAAAGCTAATTTATAAATATTCAGAGATATGGAAGAAAAATATAGAGTCAGTTGATACATCACCTCTGATGCAAGATCCGCCAGTGGTCATATCAATTGAAGATGGTTTTCTTAATGGTCTTAAGATATTGCGGATCTATGAGTCGCAAGATGATTTTGATGTTAGTTCGCCACGGACTGTTGTTCAAGAAAATAAGCTCACACACGATTATGGTCGTAGTAAAGTGTTTACGGTTTACAAGAAAGATAAGCTAGATACGCCGGATCATATCGAGGTTGTGTCAAAAGACCTTTCTGAAAAGTTTGAGAGTTTTAACTACAAAGATTTAAAAAATCTGATGAGGTAGCAATAAGCATGTTTGCTTGTATTTTATTTAAAAAATGATTTTAAATATTTGAAATGCTTTATGACTACCCAGGCCGCTTCGTCGATCGCGCGCGGGGCAAGTTCCTCAGCCAGCGTGCGAAAATCCGGTTGAAAATAACTGATGTTGTTAACAAAAGAGCGATAGTAGGCGGGCAAGGATAAATAAATTTAAACTTGTTTGGGGTGGGGGTTAAATGAATATGAAATGCAGTTGGAGCGGAAAGTCAGGTCTAAATACTTCGCTATTTGCTGTTATTGCTTGTTTATGCGCTGGGCCCTTAGATGCAGGCCAGAAAGATGTAGACGGTTTGGGTATGACTTTATGCGCAACTGAGGAGGACGTTTACTTTAGTTGCCCTTTGCCTGGAAATAAAATCGTCTCGGTGTGTGCGTCTAATAATAAAGCTCCGGGCTCTGGTTATGTTCAATATCGATATGGAACACCCGATAATATGGAGTTGTTGTATCCAAATAAAAAAGCTCCTCCAGTGGGTAAGTTTTTTTGGTGGACGCTTCGGAAGGAAGTGTTAACAAAGGTATCATTAAATTTAAGAATGGTCGATATACATATTTGCTGGCGCAGGCATTTGTTAGCTATTTGACTGTTTTGAAAGATGGTAAATTGTTACTGAGGAAGAACTGTGAGGAAGGTGGCTATGCGTTTATTAGCAGGAAGGCTGATCAAGGCATGGAGACCGTGTCTAAAAGTGCCGAAGATTTCAAATGATTATACTCACATTCAAGTATAGCGATTGCTGGACCTTAAGCTATATTGAAGACTGGTCGCTCGAAAAAGTATTTGATGCCAAGACCCAGGCGGGAAATTATCGCTGTCTGCGAGAGCTTTTAAACGAGGAGAGTTTTTAATCAGTTAGATACGGAGACTCAGTCATCAGCTCAACTTTATGTATCAGCATCGGACAGCTAGCTAGATGATGCGGAGCACGGTTCTGCAGAGGCCGCTTTTGCTGCTGTGGCAATAAACTGGTCTGACCAGTCACTCCGTCTCGAAGGTCAGTAAGATCAAGGAGGCAATGAAATGAGGCTTTCTATAGCGTGGATGGCTCTAATAATTTTTTTCCCGGTACAAGCTTGCGCGCAATTTGACGACGTACTCATCAAGTCAGGAGTAACGCAAAAAATAAGAGCTGCGTGTGTTGGTAATAAAAATAGCCTACAGCTTAAAAATGGCAGTATTGGAGTGGTTAAAGTTTCTGGGGAGGTTTATGGCTTAGATATGGAAAAGCAAGAGGGTGATCTGTTTGCTTATTATGGCTCCGTAGGAAAAGAAGAGCCTTGTGTTATTGCACTCCAATATGCAGAAAACTCTGTTAATGAAAGTTATTACCTGTTCGTTTTTGACCAAAAAACAGATAAATTTAAAAAGTCAGTCGTGCGTTCGATAGGGAGCCCGGACTTTGTCTCTGAAAAAATCTTAAGTAGCTACAATGATGGTCCCATCAAGCACGATGACGCTGTTTGCTATTCTCGTATAAAAAAAGATTATTATTTTTGCGAGAAGAGAACGCAGTTTTCAGAGCGCTTGCAAAAGCTTGAAATTTGCAATGAAACATCTTGTTCCGAGCCAAAGATTGTTAAGGAAAACACGATGGAGCAGGCACGCGCGCGCGTGGTTGTAGGAAAGTCATATTTTTTTAATAAAAGTGGTTCTTCTAGTTTTGTTAAAAGAAAGGCTTATCTTGTAAAGGGCGATATTGTAGAGTTGCAAGACTATTATAGTGATGGTAATGCCTCCTACTTTAAGGTGATTTATTCGGGAGCTAAAAAAACTACCGGTTGGATTCTTGAGGAATCCATCGCTTTAGATGAGTGAACCGCACACGCGTGCCGACGCCGCCACCGGTGATGCTGTTTTGCATGAAGGCGCTCGTGTGCATGGGCTGCTGTTAACCCTGTTTATCGGCTCTTTACTGGCGCTGGGTACTTTTCTGTTGATCCAGTGGCTGTCCTTTCCGCCAACTATGACAGGCAAGCGAAACCACCTGCTGATCGCCGATTACTTGAATACAGGCGTCGCGCGGCATTTGCTGCAGCAGCATTTTGAGAAATGCTTAGGCGGTAGGGTGTGACCGCCCGACTTTCCTGCAGACAACAAAAAACCCGCCGAAGCGGGTTTTTCCAAGACCATCCCGACTTCCTGTCGGACGCATCCGAGGCGATGGTCGATCATCCTTGATCCGGGTGAACTCCTGTTCACCCCTTGATGGATCCAATACTACGGAGCGCGAGCTGGGTCGGAAATAGCCAAATTCCTCCAGCGCGTGTAAGCCTTTCGCTATACCTCGCGGGCTCAGCTTCGAACGGCCCTTTGAAGAGCGGGAAATCTGGCGTCAGGAAAAATCTTGAGGCGGTATGGCGCTGACGGCAAAAATCGCAGGCAATAAAAAACCCGCCGAAGCGGGTTTGTACCAAGACCATTCCAACTCCC
>LIDZ01000178.1_pt1 | contig 52171 bp, 40 predicted proteins | sample 644651 | NCBI WGS metagenome assembly LIDZ01 (sample SAMN03856242, study PRJNA289617) | food metagenome | isolation source: wine grapes on drying loft during traditional withering process | host: Vitis vinifera cv. Corvina | place: Italy: Gargagnago di S. Ambrogio di Valpolicella | collected 2014-01 | reverse complement strand
GGGGCAGACTGTAAATCTGTTACGTTACGTTTCGATGGTTCGAATCCATCTTCCTCCACCAAAAAAAAGAATAAACTTAGTTTATTCTTTTTTTATTTATTTAAGAAGTAAAAAGGTATGATTTAATTAAGAGAAGGCTATATAGATATTTTTTATTAGCAATATAAGAATGTAAAGAAAATATGATATATAATATTGACTAATTATGATTGATATGATAAAATAATTTTAAAATTAAATATGTTACTCTTATCAAGAGAGGTGGAGGGAAAGGGCCCTGTGAAACCCGGCAACCTGTATTATATAAGGTGCCAATTCCTGTAGAGATACTTCTACGAGATAAGAAAAAGGATTATTAAAATCGCACTCTTCTTATCGAAGGGTTTTTTTTAGTTTTTAGCAAGTTTGTATAGATTTAAATCATAAAATATTAGTGATAAATTGATAAATATGATATGACATAGTATTTAGTTATGATTAACAATATATTATGATCTAAAAATTAAATATATTCATTTTGCTAAGAGAATATTAAATAAAATAATGATAAAGAGTAGTTTGAGGGGAGAAAAAATTATGAAAAGATTATTTACTTCAGAGTCAGTTACAGAAGGGCATCCAGATAAGATGTGTGATCAAATATCAGATGGTATTCTAGATGCAATTTTAGAAAAAGATCCACTTGCTAGAGTTGCATGTGAAACATGTACAACTACAGGCATGATTATGGTAATGGGAGAAATAACAACAAATTGTTATGTTGATATTCCTAAGGTGGTAAGAGAAACAGTAAGAGAAATTGGGTATGATAGAGCGAAATACGGATTTGATTGTGACACTTGCTCAGTTATTACAGCTATAGATGAACAATCAGCAGATATAGCTATGGGTGTAGATGAGGCATTTGAATCTAGAAAAGGTGAAAAAGATGAGATTGAAGCTGTTGGGGCTGGAGATCAAGGCATGATGTTTGGTTTTGCAACTAATGAAACAGAAGAATTTATGCCCCTTCCAATATTCATGGCTCATAAATTATCAAGAAGGCTAACTGAAGTTAGAAAGAATAATACATTAACTTATCTGAGACCAGATGGTAAAACTCAAGTTACTGTTGAATATGAAGACAATAAACCAAAAAGGATTGATACTATTGTTATATCAACACAACATGATGAAAAAGTAACTTTAGAAGAAATTAAACAAGATATAAAGAAATATGTTATTGATGCCGTTGTTCCAACAGAATTATTGGATGAAAAAACTAAATATTTTATTAATCCGACTGGAAGATTTGTTATTGGAGGACCTCAAGGAGATTCTGGATTAACAGGAAGAAAGATAATAGTTGATACATATGGTGGATATGGTAGACATGGCGGTGGAGCTTTCTCAGGAAAAGATCCAACTAAAGTAGATAGATCAGCTGCATATGCTGCAAGATGGGTAGCTAAAAATTTAGTTGCTGCAGGTGTCGCTGATAAATTAGAAATTCAATTGGCATATGCAATAGGTGTTGCTAAACCAGTTTCAATTGAAGTTGAAACCTTTGGAACTGGAAAGATAGATGAAGATAAGATTGTTGAAATAGTGGACAAAGTATTTGATTTAAGACCAGGGGCTATAATTAGGGATCTTGACTTAAGAAGACCTATTTATAAGCAAACAGCTGCTTATGGACATTTCGGAAGAGATGATCTCAACTTACCATGGGAACAATTAAATAAAATAAATGAAATAAAGAAATATATATAGTATCTTATATGTAGGCTGTCTCAAATTTACTTTGGGACAGCTTTTTTAATATCAATATTTATAAAAATATAATTATTTGAGAAAATAGTTTCCAATTATTAACTGTTAATAATTAATATATATATATATATGATATAATTAAAAAAAGAAAAAATGAGGATTGAGTTTTAAAATTAAAGTTTATTCTTATTAATTTGAATTAAATATTACGTAAAAGATTTGGAGCGATTCTATGGAAATTCTAAAAGGCTTTGTTGAAAATATTGTTTTTAAAAGTGAAGATACTGGTTATGTAGTTTGCAAAATTAGGAATGAAAAAAAAATAGTGAGCGCAGTAGGAACAGTTCCTTTTATCAAAGAAGGTCAAAATGTAAAGTTAACAGGACATTGGACAGTACATAAGCAGTTTGGCGATCAATTTAATATTCAAGATTGTGAGGAAATTCTTCCAAATTCAGTAGATGGAATAGAAAAATATTTAAGTGCAGGAATAATACATGGGATTGGACCTGTTACTGCTAAGAAGATAATAGAAAAATTTGGAGAAAAAACTTTAGATATAATGGAATATAGTATTGAAAGACTTATGGAGATAGAAGGTATAGGAGAAAAAAAGTTTGAAATTATATATGAATCTTATATAGAACAACGGGGTTTAAAAGATATAATTTTATATTTTAATAAACATGGAGTAACTAATAATCAATGTGTTAAAATTTATAAGAAATTTGGTGTAAATGCAAGACAAATAGTATCAAATAATCCTTATATATTATGTGATGAAATTTCGGGTATTGGATTTAAAACAGCGGATAGAATTGCTATGAGTATTGGGATTGAAAATAGTTCTGATTTCAGAATTCAAAGTGGAATTAAGTATGTGATGAATCAGTTTTGTGCTGCAGGAAATACATTTATGCCCAAAAATAAGATAATAGAAGAATGTGAGAAGAATTTATTAATATCTATAGAATTAATTGAAAAAAATATATATGATATGGCGGCCGAGCAGAAAATAATTATTGAAAAAGTAAATAATATTGAAGTTGGGTTTTTACTTCAATATTATTATTGTGAACTTGGAGTAACTAGTAAAATAATTACTTTAGGGTTACAGCAAATACAAACTATAAATTCAGATATTGATTTCGAAATTGATGTTTTTGAAAAAGAGCAAAAAATACAATTTGCTGCATCGCAAAGAGAAGCAATTATTGGTGCATTTAATAATGGTATAGAGATAATTACAGGAGGGCCTGGAACTGGTAAGACTACAATTATAAAATCTATAATTCATATTTATGAGAATAATGGTATGAAAGTGATAATTGGAGCTCCAACAGGAAGAGCGGCTAAAAGGATGACCGAATCTACAGGTAGAGAAGCAAAAACAATACATAGACTTCTAGAAATGGGTATTTCAGAAAATGATGAATCAGTTTTTGAAAAAGGAGAATCATCGCCATTAGATTGCGATGTAATAATAGTTGATGAAGCATCTATGATTGATATAATCTTAATGCAAAATCTACTTAAAGCCATTAATTTAGGAACAAGGTTAATAGTTGTTGGTGATGTTGATCAATTACCATCTGTTGGGGCAGGAAACGTACTAAAAGATCTCATAGAAAGTGAATATATAAAAGTAGTGAGATTAAAAGAGATATTTAGGCAGGGTTCAGAAAGTTTAATTGTTATAAATGCACATAGAATAAATGAAGGACAAATGCCATTATTAAATCAAAAAGATAAAGATTTCTTCTTTATCAGTGAAGATAATCAAGAAAAAATTGTAAATACAATAATAGATTTAATGTATAGAAGGCTCCCTAAGTTTAATGAATCTTGGGATGTATTAAAAGATATGCAAGTATTAACTCCAATGAGGAAGGGAATACTTGGGGTGACCAATTTAAATCTTAGACTTCAGGAAATGTTTAATTCACCGTCAAAAGATAAAAAAGAAAAGACTTCTCGCGATATATTATTTAGAGAAGGAGATAAAGTCATGCAGACTAAGAACAATTATAAACTGAAGTGGGTTAGAGTAAATGGTGTCGGAGAGAACGAAGGTGTCGGGGTTTTTAATGGTGATTTAGGATTTATTGAAAATATTGATGAAGAAAGAAAAACTTTAACGATTATATTTGATGATGAAAGAAAAATTATTTATGATTTTAACTTTTTAGATGAATTAGATTTAGCATATGCGACCACAATTCACAAGAGTCAAGGAAGCGAATTCAAAGTTGTAATTATTCCTGTATTTATGGGATCACCTTTTCTAATGAATCGTAATTTACTTTATACTGGAATTACAAGAGCAAAACAATTAGTAGTTGTAGTTGGATTTCAAAAAGCATTAATGTATATGATTAATAATACAAATAGTATAGAAAGATATTCAGCCTTAAAATATAGAATCAGAGATATAATAAATGAGGAATCCCTAGAGAAATAATTTTGAAATATAGCTATCTATGTTTTATCTTTGAACCTTTATTTTTTGAAGATACATAAAAGAAAAGTTTTTAAATATTAATTGAAAGGAGATATGGAGATATGGGGAGTGTGTGCAAAGTAACTCAAGAAAATTTAAAGTATGCTTGTGATAAAATAGATTATTGGTATAAAAAAAATATCAAATTCTTAACAATAATTACAGTTCCTTTTAATACACCATGTGTGTTTTTTAATATAATAGGCAAGATTTTTCAAAATGGTGGCAAAGTTCTATATGTCTGGGGAAAAAATGGAGAGAATAGAGAGCTAATCAATATAATAAGAGAGGTAAATTCAGATATAACACACTCATATATTGAAAAAGGAGCTTCAACTAAGAATTTAACATTTATACACCATGATAATCTAGCAAAAATTAATGGCCAATATAATTTAGTGATTTTTGATGATATAACATATTTCTCAAGTTTAAGTAGTATAAATGTAAGAGATAGATTGGAGCTTTGTGCAAATCTAGGGGAACGAGTATTACTATATAGTATAGAAAAATTAACATTAGTAGGTGAAAAATTTGAACTTGCAGCATATAATTACAAGCAACCTTTCGTAGAACCGAGGATATTAACAACTAGAATAGATTTAAATTTAGATATTCCGTATGCTCTTTACGATTATCTGAAATGGTTCAAAGAAAATAATCATAAAGTGGCTATTTACGTACCCAATAAAGAAAAACTTAATATAGTTTATGATTATTTCTCTAATAAACTAAAACTTTCAGAAGTTAAAATAATAAAGATTTCAAGAAGCGATGAAATAAAAAGATGCGAAAGGGTATCAAAATGCAAGGATAAGGCAATATTTATAATAACTAATAAAATAGAGGAGTTGCATGAATATTGTTATATTGATGATGCAGTAATACTTTTTTCTGATAATGAAATATATAATTACAAAAAAATTCTATATGTATGTGGTCAAATAAGAACTATAAATTCAAAATTACCAGAAGTTCTTTTAGTATCAAATGATGTATCAGAAGATATGGATAAAGCAAAAAATATGGCAAGAAATTTCAATAAAAAAGTATGGGAAAAACGTTTGAGAGAATTATAAAAGAGTTGTGGCAAGGACTGGTTGAAGTAGTATATCCGAGAGAAAATTATTGTATTATATGTAAAGATGATAATTGTTTTGGTATATGCGATAGTTGCAAAAAAAGTATCAAAACTATAAATAATTCATATCAAGATGAAATAATAAGTTATGGATATTATGGTGGGGTACTAAAGGATTTAATATTAAAATTTAAATATAAAAACAATTTTACAGCAGGAGACATACTAGCAGAATTTTTAGAAGAATATATTACTAAAAATTTGAAATACAAAGAATATGTGATAACATATATACCTTTATCGAAGAAATCCAGAAAAGTTAGAACATTTAATCAATGTGAATATATAGCAAAAAAGATAGGTAGAGATTTATCAATCGAAGTTTTAGAAGTATTAATAAAACAAAAAGAAACTAAAGAACAGAAGACATTAAGAAGAGATGAACGATATGAAAACATAAAAGATGCCTTTAAAATTAAAAAAAGAATAAAATTAAAAAACTATAATATTATACTGATAGATGATGTGGTGACAACAGGTGCAACACTACACGAAGCATATGAATTATTAAAAAAAAGTGACATAAAAGATATAAAACTCTTGACCTTAGCAAAAAGTCATATATAATATTAATGTAAAGCTAGGTTTGTGGTTGAAAGTCGAAGCCAGTCGCAGGCGAAACGATCCACGTAATTTAGATAAAATATCTAAGGAGCATGGTGCGGTATAGAAGTAAGCCCTGCCAGTCATTGTAAGACTGAGAGGATTAGTAGTGAGGGATTAACTTTTTAGTAGCAAAAGTTCCAGCAGGCGAGTGTGGGGTCAAAAACCAGGTCAACTAGCTTTACATTTTTTTTATATTATGAGTTTGAGAGAAAATAAAATTTTATAATACATATTTTAGAACTATAAAAAATTATTGGCTTCATTATCAGAATTTACTGATAATTATATTGTTAAATCTGCGAAAATGTGATACAATATCGTTAGATTCAACATATTAAATTTAACAAAACTTTTTGATGTAGAGAGGGGCTGGAATTAATGAAAGTCACAGTTATAGCAAAAAATATGGAATTAACAGAGGCACTAAAAGAGATAGTAGAGAAAAAGATAAGTAAATTGGAAAAATACTTTGAAGAAAAGGTTGAAGCGAAAGCTACATTGAGTATTCAAAAGAATAGACATAGAGTTGAAATTACTATTCCATTTAATGGAGTCATATTAAGAGGAGAAGAATCAACTTCAGATATGTACAAATCATTAGATTTAGTAGAAGATAAATTAGAGAGACAGATTAGAAAACAGAAAACTAAATTGTCAAGAAAACATAGCGGATCACTAAGATTCGGTGAAATAAATAGTACAGACATTAAATTAGGCGAAGAAGAAGAAGAAGGTAAATTAGTTAAAGTAAAGAAATTTGGCGGTAAACCAATGAATACTGAAGAAGCAATTCTTCAAATGGATTTACTAGGACATAGTTTCTTTGTATATCAAGATTCAGATAGCAATAAAGTAAATGTAATTTATAAAAGAAAAGATGGCGATTACGGTTTGTTAGAACCTGACTTTATATAAGATATATTGAAAAAATAACTGTCCAATATGCTTATTTGTTTTGCATATTTGGATAGTTATTTTTTTAATATCTAAGCGAAAATATTTATATCATAAATAGAGAATAAAATAAAAATAGTATTTATTTTTAAATTCACCAATATTATCAATAATTTATGATTAATATATTAAAAAATAGTTAAAATTCAATGTTTTATATAGGATTTAATAGAAAAATAGTGAGTTTTATTGAAAATTAGATAAATAAAATGATATAATTAAGAAATACGTGATTTATAAAATAAAATATAAACCACCAAAAGATGTATTAGAAATTAATATAAAATATAGAATTTCGAAAGGATGACATTATGGGACTATTAAAAGCCGTATTTGGAACATATAGTGAAAGAGAAGTTAAAAGACTTAACCCTGATATAAAAAAAATAAATGATTTAGATGAAACAATGCAAAAACTTTCAGATGACGAATTAAAAGCAAAGACTTTGGAGTTTAAAGAAAGATTAAAAAACGGAGAAACTTTAGAGGATATTTTATCAGAAGCATTTGCTGTTGTACGAGAGGCATCATCAAGAGTTCTAAAGCTTAAACATTATGACGAACAACTTATGGGAGGAATGGTACTTCATCAAGGTAGAATATCAGAAATGAAAACTGGGGAAGGTAAAACTTTAGTTGCAACTTTGCCAGCATATTTAAATGCATTAAGTGGAAAAGGTGTCCATATAGTAACCGTTAATGATTACCTTGCAAAAAGAGATATGGAACAAATGGGGGAATTATACAATTTCTTGGGATTGACTACAGGGGTTATTATACACGATTTAAACAACGACCAAAGAAGAGCAGCATATGCTTCCGATATTACTTATGGAACTAACAACGAGTTCGGATTTGATTATCTAAGAGATAATATGGTTATATACAAAGAAGAAAGAGTTCAAAGACCATTAAATTTTTCAATAGTTGATGAAGTTGACTCTATTTTAATAGATGAAGCTAGAACTCCACTTATAATATCAGGCCAAGGAGAGAAGTCTACTGAATTTTATAAGGTCGCAGATTATTTTGCAAAGAAATTAGTGGTAGAAAAAGATTTTACAAGAGATGAAAAAGCTAATGCAGTAATGTTAACTGATGAAGGTATTAGAAAAGCAGAAGTGACATTTAAAATTAGTAATTATGCTGATGCTGAAAATATAGAATTACAACATTACGTAACTCAAGCATTAAAAGCGAACTTTGCTATGAAAAGAGATAAAGATTACATGGTCAAAGATGGAGAAGTAATAATTGTTGATGAATTTACAGGTAGACTTATGGAAGGTAGAAGATACTCAGATGGTCTTCACCAAGCAATAGAAGCAAAAGAAGGAGTCAAGATTGCAAGAGAATCGAAGACTTTAGCTACTATTACATTTCAAAATTATTTTAGAATGTACAAAAAATTATCTGGTATGACTGGTACCGCATTAACAGAAGAAAATGAATTCAGAGAAATCTATGGATTGGATGTTATTGTGATTCCAACAAACAGACCAATAGTAAGAATAGATAACCCAGATTTAGTATTCAGTAGTGAAATTGGGAAAATTAAAGCAGTTGCTTCAGAAGTAGAAAAAGCTCATGCTAAAGGTCAACCCGTGCTAGTTGGTACAGTAAGTATTGAAAAATCAGAACTTGTTTCAAAGATGCTTAAAGAAAAAGGGGTAACGCATAGAGTATTGAATGCTAAATTTCATGAACAAGAAGCTGATATCATAAGTCATGCTGGTGAATTTGGTATGGTTACTATAGCTACTAATATGGCAGGTCGTGGTACTGATATCAAACTTGGTGAAGGTGTAGTTGAAGCTGGTGGACTCAAGATAATAGGTACTGAAAGACATGAATCGAGAAGAATAGATAACCAATTAAGAGGGCGTTCTGGTAGACAAGGAGATCCAGGTGAATCAACTTTCTTTATTTCATTAGAAGATGATTTGATGAGGATATTTGGTTCGGAAAAAATTCAAGGAGTTGTTGGAAAATTAGGACTTCAAGAAGAAGAAGCAATTGAAAGCAAAATGGTTTCAAAAGCTATAGAAAATGCTCAAAAGAAAGTTGAAGGTAATAACTTTGACATAAGAAAACAATTATTAGGTTATGATGATGTAATGAATATACAAAGAGGAGTTATTTATAAGCAAAGATCAGAGGTTCTTGAAGGTGAAGATGTAAAAGAAGAAGTATTGTCAATGGTAAAAGAAATTATAGCAGGGGGAGTAAATACTCATGTTACAGGCGATACTGCAGATTATAGAGAAGAATTCTTAAACTTAATGGTGTATTTGCAAGAAATATGTATACCACCAAATTCAGTTAATTTACCTAGTCTTGAAAATCTTTCGAATGAAGATATAACTGAAAATCTTTATGAAGTTGCATGTAAATTCTATAGTCAAAAAGAAGAAGAATTTACGCCAGAAAGATTAAGAGAGATTGAAAGAGTTGTTCTTTTAAGAGCTGTTGATACTAAGTGGATGAATCATATAGACAATATGGATCATTTAAAACAAGGGATTGGACTTCAATCATTTAAACAAATTGATCCAGTTCAAGCATACCAAATGGAAGGTAGCGAAATGTTTAATGAAATGATCGGAGCAATTAAAGAAGAAACAGTTAGATTATTATTCCATGTTAAAATCGAAAGGGCTCCAGAAAGAGTAAGAGTTGCACAAGAGACTGCAGCAATTCATGTTGAGTCTGAAGCATCATCATCTGGACCTGAAGCAAATCCAGGGCCAGTAGGACCAGTTAGAAATCTAGATAAGCATGGAAGAAATGATTTATGTTCATGCGGCAGTGGAAAGAAATATAAAAATTGTTGTGGAAGAGAAGCTTAAGTCAGTTCACAGTATACAATTAAGGTGAAAACTCTAAGGAGTTTTTGAAAAAATATACGCGATATGATTAATTCCGTAGAGATTTCAAATAATGGTGCCTACTATTGGATATTGAGTAGCAGTTTTAATTGGAGTATACTACGGAATTTTTATATGATTATCAGTTAATTATTTGAAAGAGGTGAAAACAGATGATTATTGAACTTGAAAAAGAATTAGCAAAATTTTCTAATATAAAAAAATCTGTAGAAGAAATGGGGGCTTCACTTTGACAGAGGAAGCTTGGAAAGAGAAATTCATGAATTAGAATGTCAGATGCAAGAAGAAGGCTTTTGGGATGATACTAAAAGAGCAGAAGAAATTACAAAGAATAGTAAATTTATAAAAGATAAAATTGCGAATTTCGATAAATTACAATCTCAACTTGAAGATGTCGAAGTATTAAAAGAAATGATGGAAGAAGACGATGATGAGTCTTCCAATGAGATAATACAAACAATAAAAGCTATAGAAGCACAGATTGATGATTATAATATGAAAGTACTTTTATGTGGTGAATATGATAAAAATAATGCTATTTTAACATTACATGTTGGCGTTGGGGGTACTGATGCCAATGATTGGACTGAAATGCTTTTGAGGATGTATACAAGGTGGTCTGAAAAACAAGGATATAACATTGAAACATTAGATTTAATTCCAGGAGATGAGACTGGAATTAAGAGTGTTTCATTAAGGGTTACTGGAGAATATGCATATGGATATTTAAAGGCAGAAAAGGGAATTCATAGATTAGTCAGGATTTCACCATATAATTCTAATGGTAAAAGACAGACATCTTTCACATCTATGGAAGTATTACCTGAGCTTACAAAAGAACAAGACATAGATATAAAGCCGGATGATCTTAGAGTAGATACCTATAGATCAGGAGGTGCTGGAGGACAACATGTTAATAAAACTGATTCAGCAGTAAGAATTACGCATCTTCCTACAGGAATAGTAGTCCAATGCCAAAATGAAAGAAGTCAGTTTTCTAATAGAGATACAGCCATGAAAATGCTTAAGTCTAAACTGGTTGAATTGAAGGAAAGAGCACATAAAGAAAAAATCGAAGATTTAACTGGAGAGCTAAAAGACATGGGATGGGGAAGTCAAATAAGATCATATGTATTCCACCCATACAGTATGGTTAAAGATCATAGGACAAATGTAGAAACATCAAATGTTACAGCGGTGATGGATGGCGAAATAGATAGGTTTATAAATGCATATTTGAAGCAATAGATTAGAAAAAGGAGATTTTATTATAAATATAAAATGCAGTATTACGATAATAAGTAATTCTGCATTTTCTTTTTTAGTGTATATACTAAGCAGCTTTGTAAAAAATATCGATTAAGGAATATACTGCTATAAGAATTATGCAAATATATAAAGATATATTTAAACCAGGTTTAATTATTGACATGATACCACCAATTACTAAAGCTAATATAATTACTACGCTAACAAATTTAAAAAAACCTGATTTATTAGTTAAAAGTGTCGTAACAGATGAAAACATAATAAGAATTAAGGTCAAAAAGTAAAATATATTTTTTAAGTTATTCGAATAACTCATTATTTGAAATTCATTTAAAACAAGAATTGAAAGTAGAAATAATAATGAAAAGGAAGATATTTTACTAACGTTTTTAATCATAAACTCGCGCTCCTCTGGAAAATATTTACATAATAATTATACAGTTAGATTTTTGTTAGGGCAATAAGAAATTTCATAAATAATTACTTGTATATGCATATTTATTACAATGAAGGACCTAATAATGAAATTAATGGATATATTCTCATAAATATATGATAAAATAAATGTATAATTTAAATTAGGAGGCTGTAATTATTTATGAATATTCTAATAGTTGAAGATGAAAATGACATTAGAGATCTTATTTCATTGCATATGAAATAAGAAAATCATGAGGTGTATGAAGCTTGTGATGTAAGAGAAGCATTAACAATATTTGAAAATAAAAAGATAGAATTAATTATATTAGATATAATGATGCCAAATATTGATGGTATTTCAGTGATATAAAAAGTAAGAGCTGTTACAACTATTCCTATTAGTTGTATTACTGCAATGGGAAATGATTCAGATAAAGTTTTAGCAGTATGACTTGGAGTCGATGATTATTTAGTTAAACATATAAGTCAAATTGAATTATGTGCTAGAGTGACATCCAATCTTAGAAGATGTTATAAATATACTGAGCATAAAAACATAATATATACAACGGGTAAACTAAAATTGCTTGCTGGAACCTTTAAAGTTTATAAGGGTAATAAAAAGATTGAACTAAATCTAAAAGAATTTAAGATCCTAAAATTATTAGGTTCTGTTAGTGCATATAATTTCTTGTGTAGTCCATGTACATATAATTTATATTTTAAAGATTTAGAGGATAAATTGATAAAGGATTATACAAGCATAAATGATGAGGGTCTATTATAAATAGATGGTTTTATAATAAGTATAATGGGTAGTTTCAAAATAAAAATTTAATCAAAGGGGGAAAATATGAGTGAATCTGAAAATTTACAAATAGAAAAACAATTAAATAGAAAGGAAATTAGTAGAATTGGGTGGGCATTAACAGCATTAATATTATTTTCACAAATAGGAGCTAGAGTAATTATGCTGATTTGCAAAGGGTTCTTTAATGAGTTAACGCAAACCTCAGTATATAATCTTATTATAGGTACACTTCCAATATATTTAATAGGGTTGCCTATTTTTTTATTAATAATAAGGAAAGTTCCCAAAGAAAATATAAATAAAAGCTCTAAGTTAACAATAATCCAATTAATTAAATTTACAATAATAAGCTTTGCAACAATGTATGTTTTTAACATACTAGGGATGAGTATAAATTTGGGAATATCAATTTTAAAGGGAAGTAATGTAGTAAACCCTCTTGCAAATCTATTAGGCAAGATTAACATTTTTGAAACAGCATTTTTTGTAGGAGTTTTAGCGCCGATAATGGAAGAAATAATTTTCAGAAAAATACTTTTATCACGTTTGCGTAAGTTTGGAGATTTTTTTAGTATTATTTTATCAGCACTTGTTTTTGGTATGTTTCATGGAAATTTATCACAATTCTTTTATGCCTTTGCACTCGGATGTATTTTTGCGTATATTGTAATAAAAACTGGAACAGTTAAATATTCAATTATACTTCATATAATTATAAATTTATTTGGCACAGTCATTATTCCTACAATAATCCTAACACAAAATTTGATTTTAACTGGAATAGTAGGTTTATTTGTATTTGCCATAATAATTGTAGGTATAGTATTATTTATTCTAAACATCAAAAAAGTTGTCTTAGAAAAAAGTACCTTGAAGCTAACTAAAAGTGAACAATTTCAACTTATGTTTAAGAATTCTGGAATGATAGTATATTCTATTCTTTTTGTAGTATTAGTTATTTCAGTGATAATTGCCACATAGATTCAACGATAATATATTTGTTCGTAAAATACGGGTTAAGATGCTATCTGGCTAGAAAATAAATTAAATGAGAATTTATCAGATAATGGGAATATTGTAGAATAAAAAAATAAGATTTATAAATTCTTGGAATAGTAAATTGTATGCTATAGGCCAAGTATGGAAACCTTCTTGTGCCTATGTTTATATATTTTATAGACAGTATTATTAATATGGGAATATATATCTTGTTTGGTAAATTTGTAAATGAAGTTATTTCTTTAACTCTAAATGATATTATTTTGTATGCAGTATCAGGGGTAACATTATTTACTATAGGAATGATATTTTTTCTTGGATTTATAAATAAAAATAAGATTTAGTTAAGAGAAAGTTTTAATAAAAGTAAAAGTATAGAAATTAAGCAAGGTTAATATTTTTAAAACAGTATTGCTTTGGGCCTGTGATATTTTTTGAAAAGAAAGAAATTTAAGGTCGTTTATATTGCATATGTTAAAAAATAGCATACTGAATAGATTTTAAGTTGTTAAGGGGAGATGATTAAGTTGCAGAAGATTAAGGAGAATATTATTCATATATGTTTTTCACCAAGTGCAGGTGGAAGCTTAAAACATGCTGTTAAAAAGAAAAAGATATTAGAAGGAAAGAAAGTAATTATATTTCCTGATGATATTTCTCAAGGGATAATAGAAAATGGTATAAATATAGATAAAAGAGTTGAATGGTGGAAAAATATTGACAGAGAAGATGAAAAATTTCATTCTCATAAAAGTGATTACTTAATAGAAGGGTATAATAAATTTCATAAGAAAATTTCAAAAATTAAAGATGTGGATATAATTTATTTATGGTATGGACAATGCAGTGAAGAACTTTGCGGAATGATGTACACTTTAGAACTTTTGAAAGATAAATGTGCAGATATTTATCTTATAAATGTATCAGATTTGATTGAGGAAACTGAGAGTGGTGATATACGTATATATAGAACGGTTTCAGAGCTTTTCTGTGAAAAGTTAAAATCATTTGTTAAATTAAAAAGGAAGATTAAAGCTGAAGAATATGACAATTTAATAGATCAATGGAATGTATTAAAAAATGATAATTCATTACGTCGTGTTTTAGAAAATAACAAAGTAAAGAGTGTAGAAGAAAAATATTTTGATATAGATATATTAAAGTATACAGAAAAGGAATTTAAAAAATCAGCAAGAATTGTTGGAAATATAATGGGTTTTAGTGAAACAAGAATTTCTGATGACTACATATTTTGGAGAGTGCAAGAACTTGTGAATTTAGGAATGCTAGAATTTAAAGGTAAATTCGGAATTATGAGAGAGATGGAAATAAAAATAACAGAAAAGGGACTTGAATATTTGGCTACTTATTCAGAAGCAATGTTATTATGGGAAAATAGAGAATCTGAGTTACAGGAAGAAATAGAATTTATAAATGAATATAAAAATCAAGGAAGGATGCAAGAAAAAATAAGTATAGCAAAAAAACTTATTGATGTTTTAGATGTAGAGATTATAGCAGAAAAAACAGAGTTAACTGTGTCGCAAGTTAAAAATTTAAAAATTGATAAAGATAGTTATAAACAAAAGTAATCCTCAATATTTAAATTTTGAATTATATGAGTAATATGGCGAATAATATGTGATGCTGGAAGGAGGACTATATGGAAGATGAGATAGAATTAATGAAAAAACCAAGCATTGGTAAGATATTATTTAATGTTTGCATAGTTTCTGCAACAATCTTGGTGTTAGGCTTTGTTATTAATCTTTATTATGCAGTAGGATATTTATTCATTCTTATTGTTCATGAATTAGGGCATTATATTGTGGCAAAATTCTTGAATATAAAAGTAAGGTTTGGTGGATTCACTCCATTTGGAGCATATATAGTTCATGAAAATACTAAAAGTTGTAAAGAAAATGCAATTATTGCAATAGGAGGACCATTATTTGGTGGCTTGCTTGGACTAATTTATTATATAATTTATCATTTTACAGGGGAGTCTACATTCTTAGTATTAAGTTTTACTTCAATAATACTAAATTTAATGAATTTAATACCGGTAAGTCCTCTTGATGGTGGTAAGATAGTTGAAGCAATATCTCCTATTATATGTTATATGGGATTCCCATTTTTATTATATTTGTTTATATCAGCAAATCGTTTAAAGACTAAGATACTATTGCTTTTTATTATGGTAGTAGGTATTTATGAAACATATAATTTTACTATCAAATATAAAAAAGATTCTTATTTTAAATTGGACAGAAAGAGTAAAATAAAGTTTATAAGTATATATAGTATATTGTTATTATCATTAGGAGTTAGTGCAATATATTTTTACAATACATTTAATTTTAAGGAATTAATTAAAAGTATTACTAGATTTAAATGATTCGTCAGGCAACTAAATATATTGCATGAAATTCTTGATTGGAACTTAGATAAGTTTATAATATTAATAGGAATATGAGATAATTATTGCCATTACTAAAAATAGTAATGGCAATAATTATGTGGTAAAATGTAGTTAGGTTAGTATCAATTTATTTGGTAATAATTTAAGGTATGTGAAACAAGGCATAGATGGGATGTCTATTTTGCGTTAAAAAATAGATTAGCTGAATTACTTGTTTTTTAAATATATCTAATATAAATCAGGAGGAAATTATGAATTCAATTGAGGAAAGAATCGCCAAAGAGTTAGAAATAAGATTAGGTCAAGTTCAAAGTGTTATTGAACTTTTAGATGATGGGAACACAGTTCCTTTTATATCAAGATATAGAAAAGAAGTTACTGGTGGACTTTCAGATGAAGTTTTAAGAAATCTATCTGAAAGACTTACATATTTAAGAAATTTAGACGAAAGAAAAGTCGCTGTCACAAGAATAATACAAGAACAAGAGAAATTCACAGAGGAAATTGGAAAGGCTCTAGAAAAAGCAACAACTTTAACAGAAGTTGAAGATATATATAGACCCTATAAACCTAAAAAAAGAACAAAGGCAACTATAGCTGAAGGAAAAGGGTTAAAGCCTCTTGCAGAATTGATTTCAGAAGGTAAATTTAAGGATGATTTAAATGAAGAAGCTTCTAAATATATAAGTGAAGAAAAAGGTATAACAAGTAGTGAAGATGCTATTTCTGGAGCCTTAGATATAGTTGCTGAAAGTATATCAGATGAAGCTAAATATAGAAAATATATAAGAGATTTTGTTATGAGAGAAGGAAAAATAGAAAGCAAAGGGGATTCTAAAGAATCAACACCATATGAAATGTATTATGAATATTCAGAGGCAGTAAGCAAAATACCACCTCATAGAATATTAGCTATAAACAGAGGAGAAAAAGAAAAGATATTGAAGGTTAAAATCACTGCAAATGAAGAAAAAATGCTCCAATATCTAGAGAATCATGTATTAATGGGAAATTCAATTTTAGATGAAAAGCTAAAATTTTCAATAAGAGATTCATTAAAGAGATTGATTTATCCATCAATAGAAAGGGAAATAAGAAATGAATTAACTGCTATTGGAGAAGAAGGCGCTATTAAGATTTTTAAAGAAAATTTAAAAGCATTACTTTTGCAAGCTCCTATTAAAGGAAAAGTAGTTATGGGATATGATCCTGCATTTAGAACAGGCTGCAAGATTGCAATCTTAGATGCAACAGGAAAGTTCTTAGAAAATACAGTAGTTTATCCAACAGTGCCAAAGCGTGATATTGAAGGAACTAAGAAGATATTAAAAGCACTTATTACTAAACATAATGTTGATGTTATTTCACTTGGAAATGGAACAGCATCAAGGGAATCAGAAGAAGTAATCGCTGAGATGATAACTGAAATAAAAAATGAAACTGGCAGAGAATTAGCCTATGTAATAGTATCAGAGGCAGGGGCATCAGTTTATTCAGCATCAGAACTTGCAACTAAAGAATATCCAGATTTAGATGTTACAGTAAGAGGCGCAATTTCAATAGGAAGAAGACTTCAAGATCCACTTTCAGAATTGGTTAAAATAGATCCTAAAGCAATTGGTGTGGGACAATATCAACATGATTTGACGCCTAAGAAGCTTGAAGAGTCACTAGCTGGCGTGGTAGAAGACTCAGTTAATACTGTTGGAGTTGATTTAAACATAGCGACACCATCGCTTTTAGAGCATATTTCAGGAATAAATTCAGCTATTGCTAAAAATATTGTTGATTACAGAGAAGAAGTGGGCCACTTTACGTCAAGAAAAGAATTATTAAAGGTAAAGAGATTAGGACAAAAAGCATATGAACAATGTGCAGGTTTCTTACGAGTTGATGATAGCAAAGAACCTTTAGATAATACTTCAGTGCATCCAGAATCTTATAGTGTAGCTAAAAAATTAATTGAACTTTTAGGATATAATAAGCAAGATCTTAAGGATAATAAATTAAGTGACATTGATGAAAGAGCAGCAGTACAAGGTATAAAGAAATTAAGTGAAATTCTAGAATTTGGAGAACTTACTTTAAAAGATATAATAAAAGAACTCAAAAAACCAGGCAGAGACCCTAGAGAAGAAATGCCAAAGCCAATACTTAAAACGGGAATAATTGAGCTTAAAGACTTAATGCCAGGAATGGTTTTAGCCGGAACCGTTAGAAATGTATCAGATTTTGGTGCATTTGTAGATATTGGAGTTCATCAAGATGGATTAGTTCATAAAAGCCAAATGGCAAATAGATTTGTAAAACATCCTTTAGATATAGTTAAGGTTGGAGATATAATTAAAGTAGCTATATTGGAAGTTGATGAAAAGAGAAAAAGAATTTCTTTAACTATGAAAGATATTGATGAGTCAGTAGAAGTATAATTATATATATAAATTGTAGAAATGGTCTTAAGAGTAAAGATATATATTTATTCTTAAGACTTTTTTGTAAAGAATTATATGTGTAAAAAATAATAACATTTATATTGCAATGAAAGTTATTAAAGATATTATCTATAGTATAAAACTAATGATATACTTAGAAAAAATTAAGCAAAGGAGTTTTTATTATGGATAAAAATATGAGAGCAAAGACACCACCTATGGGATGGAATAGCTGGGACTGCTATGGCGCATCGGTAACTGAAGAAGAGATTAGAGGGAATGCAGAATATATGGCAAAAAATATGAAGGAGTTTGGATGGGAATACGTAGTATGTAATATTCAAATGAAGAAGTATTGAGCCTTCTTTCAAATAGCTTTGGAGCTAGACAAATTTTAAATGTAGAGAATATTATTTCATGGAAAAGTACTGATAGTGATAATAACGTTTATGTAGCGATATTTAATATATGTAGCCTTGAAAAAAATAGAAATTACATTAGATAAGCTTGGAATTAAAGGGAAATATAATATAAGGGATATGTGGAGTCAAGAAGATATTGGTGAAAGTGATATTGGCGTAGTTGCAACAATTAGTCCTCATGGAGCAGTATTATATAAATTAAGAAGTATGAAGCTAGATCAACTCTAGATTTTTATTTAGATGTATTATTAGAAAACCCATGGGATAATCTCTTCTATTCACTAGGAGAGATTATCCCATGGGTCTTTTTAAATAGTATATAAAAGTTTTGCCTGGAATTAATACCGATGTTTTCATCAATATCGCCAATAGGTATGTCAGTATATCTTAATAAATAGGCTTCCTTTTTCACACGCAAGGCTACTAAATAGGTCCAAACAGTTTGATTAGTGAATTGTTTAAATATTCTCTGCATATATATTTTATTTAGCCCGATATGATTTGCAGGATCATCTAAATTATTAATTAAATTTACGTATAAAAATGTGATTAGTTATGTTTATTGCACAAAAAAAGCTATGATTTAGATACTTTTAATAATATTAGCTGTAAAAGCTTGTTATAAATATAAATTGAAATATAATATAGTTAAAGCATATTAAAAAGATGGGAAGCCATATGCCTAACATAAACAGATAAATTATTTGGAGTATTTATCTTACGAAAGGGAGAAAAAAATAATGATTAAATGGGGAATTATTGGACTTGGAAATATAGCTATGCGTTTTGCAAAGAGTTTATCTTATACAAATGATGGAGAGCTATATGCCATAGCTTCAAGGACAAAAGATAAACGTGACTATTTTTATGATAAATATCATTGTGATAAAGTTTATGAAGGCTATTATGAATTGTTAGACGATGAGAATATAGATGCTGTTTATATTGCATTACCTCATGGGTTTCATAAATATTGGGCGATTCAAGCGCTAAGGCATAAGAAAACTGTTTTATGTGAAAAGCCTGTAGGCCTAAATTCAGAAGAAATGAAAGAAATAAAAAAAGAAGCTTTATTAAATGATACCTTCTTTATGGAAGCGATGAAAACTAGATTCATTCCGCTGATTCACACTATTAAAGAGATAATAAACAATAAAGAGATTGGAGAAATTATAACTATTGAAGCTAATTTCTGCAATCATGTAACAGATATTAAAAAAGGATCTTATTTATTGGATGAAAAGCAAGGTGGAGCATTATTAGATGTTGGAGTTTATCCATTATCATTTGTTATGGATATGATTGATTCGAAGGTAGAAGAAGTCAAGTCATATATGGAAATGCATGAATCTGGAGTAGATTCTTATTTTAAAGCAATATTAACTTTTGAAAATGGTGCAATAGCAACAATTGAAGGGGCTATTGATAGAGCTAAGGAAAGAACTGCTATTATTAAGGGAACAAAAGGTTATATAGAAATTCCAATATATAATAGACCTGATAAAGCTATTGTTTACTTGAATGGTAACAAGTCCTATAAAATTCAAGAAAAATTAGAATTTGATGATATGTATGCAGAAATTAAGGAAGTGCATGACTGCTTAAAAAAATTAAAACTAGAAAGCGGGTATTTATCGTTAAATGAATCAATTCGAGTAATGGAAGTATTAGATGAGATTAGAAAAAATGTAACATTAAATTAAAGTGTTATATAAGGAATATTCGTCTCGCTATTTTCTTTCATATACCTAGATAGGAGAGAAAACTAAAATATGGATAAAACTAAGTTTTATACTAATAGAAAAAACATAGTACTTTTAGCAACTTTATGTTGTATTTTATGGGGGAGTGCTTATCCCTCAGTAAAAGTTGGATATTCTTTATTCAATATGAGTGAAAATTATGTAGGATCTAAATTGATTTTTGCGGGATATAGATTTGCGCTTGCAGGGATTTTGGTACTTTTATTACAAGCAATTAAAAGGAAGAAAATATTTAATTTCTCTAAAAAGCAATTTGGACAAGTAACATTGTTAGGTTTAACACAAACTGGACTTCAATATGTATTTTTTTATATAGGAATGTCATATACAACAGGAGTAAGAGGATCAATAATAAATGGAACAGGAACGTTCGTAAGCATTATATTAGCACATTTTATCTATAAAAATGATAAGCTTAATTTCAATAAGATAATAGGATGTATGATAGGATTTTTAGGTGTTGTGATTGTTAATTTAAATGGACAATCATTAGGAGCAAGCCAGGTTACGTTTAAAGGCGAAGGTTTTATAATGATTGCAGCAATCATATTTGCTGCTTCAGCAATATATGGTAAGAAAATAACTCAAATACAGGAACCATCAATAGTCACAGGATTTCAATTATTTATAGGTGGGGTTGCACTAACAATTCTAGGATTTATTTTAGGTGGTGATTTAAAAAATTTCACAATAGCATCTACATTACTTTTATTATATATGGCATTATTATCTTCGATAGCATTTTCTATTTGGACTCAACTGTTAAAATACAATAAAGTCGGAATAATAGCAGTATTTAATTTTTTAATACCGGTATTTGGAACATTATTATCAGCAATATTATTAGGAGAAAACATATTTGATATTAAGATTTTAATAGCTCTAATACTTGTTTGTTTAGGAATATTTTTAGTCTATAGAGTTAAGAAGGAAGAGAGTAATCTTAATATAAACTAGTTAATATAAAAGAAGAGGTGGAAAAATGAAATATTTAGTTCTGGATATTGGAGGTAGTGCTATTAAATATGCACTCATGACAGAAAAATTAGAATTTATTGAAAAAGGAAAGAAAAAAACTCCCCGTGATAATATTGAAAATTTTATAGAAACAATTGGTGGAATATATGATGAATATAAGGATCATATAGAAGGAATAGCTATAAGTATGCCGGGAGTTTTAGACAGTGAGAAAGGTTATGCATATACAGGCGGTTCATTAACTTACAATAATAAAAAAGAAATTGTGAAAATTTTGCAAGAAAGATGTCCTACAAAAGTAACAATAGAAAATGACGGAAAATGTGCAGCATTAGCAGAACTTTGGAAGGGAAGCTTAAAGGAATATGATGATGGAGTTGTTATTGTACTCGGAACAGGCGTAGGCGGAGGAATTGTAAGAGATAAGAAAATTTATAAAGGCAAAAATTTTTTCGCAGGAGAGTTTAGTTTCATAGCCACTAATATTAATGATACACAAGATCCAGAAAATTGGTGGGGAAGTAAAAGTGGTTCGAAAGCATTAATTGGTGCTGCTGCAAAAGTAAAGAATATACCAATTGAAGATTTAGATGGATATAAGGTGTTTGAATATGCCAATAATAATGATGCGGATATTCTTAAAGTACTGGATGATTTCACATTTAAATTGGCTATTCAAATTTTTAATCTTCAATGTATTTTAGATCCAGAAGTATTAGCAATTGGAGGAGGAATAAGTAGTCAAGATATATTAATAGAATACATTCAAAAGAATGTAGACAAGTATCACAAAAGTTTTAAGCTTGATGTCCCAAAACCAAATGTTGTTAGATGTAAATTCAGAAATGATGCTAACCTCATAGGTGCATTATATACTTTTATTACACGTGATTTAAGAAAATAGCCAGAAGTTTTATTTCTCCAGTTGATATAATGCCGATATTCTATTTTTTGTAATTTAAGAGTAAACATTTATGAAAATGCTTACTTCATCTATTAATAATTATTGATTTAACTTAATTCTTTTAGTTTATATTTTTCAAAACTATTAAAAAAGTATTATAATCTTCATCTAAATTAAATATAGATTTTGGAATGGCAGAAACAAAATATAGTATTACAACAGATATTATATCTATTGTAACTAACTCATCAAATTTTAGATCTAAAAGGACACTTCCTACAACAATTATTATTTCATATAAAATTAAAATCACAACTGTAGTATTGTGTATAAGCCTTTTTATAAGTCTATTATCTGAAAAGACATATGAAGTATTGAATTTACTGGTGTTGTTAATTAATGGATGCAAAATGCTCATTTATAGTTTGTATATATTAGTTATTAAAAACTTAGATTGTTAAATAAAAAAAGATGATTTTATAAAATAGACGTTAAACTTACTTGACTAAAAAACTGATTTTGATAGTGAAGTACACTTTTAAGGTTAATGAATGTTTATGTATATATTGCTAATATATACATATAAAACGTATACAAAGAATTTAATAAATCAAAGTTTAATTAGAGTGAATTCCAAAACTAATTTCTTATAGAAAAAGTGAAAATTACAAAAGGGGGAATCTAAAATGATTCGCAAATGTATAGTAATGAAAGTATTTAGTGGTTTACATGCCGAATATAAAAAACGACATGATGAAATTTGGCCTCAAATGGTTGAGATGTTACATGAATATGGTGCGAAAAATTATTCTATTTTTATAGACCCAAAATCGAATAACCTATTTGCTTATTTAGAAATTGAAGATGAGGAATTATGGAGTAAAAGTGATGAAACAGAGATATGCCAAAAATGGTGGAATTATATGAAGGATGTTATGGAAACTAATGATGATAATAGTCCTGTTTCGATTGAGTTAAAAGAAGTATTTCATTTAGATTAAAAGTAAAATCTGCGACAAATATGGTCGTAAATTACTTTATAATTGCTCTATGATATTTTATATGTTAGGTATGTTATTAATAATTTTTGCTAAAAATTTTCCAATCATATTTATTGAATACGAAATTGAAATGGATATAATAAACATAGGATTACAAAATAAAAAGTGATGGTGATTATATGAATATTATAAAGCTTGATGAAAGATTGAAACAATTAAATGATATGGAAAAGAAAAGATATATTTTATATAAGACTGATAAGGACAAAAATATTAACATTGCAATTAAAGAACATTTCTCTAGTAAGTTTAAGAATCAATTATGGATAATTAATAATAAAAAATTAATGAAGGAATCAGAGGTCATATCTATTCATAAACATGACAGATTTATAAAATTTGATAAACACAAGCATGATTATCTAGAAATGATGTTCGTATATTCAGGGAGTATAAAGCAGGAAATAGAAGGCAAAAAATTAGTAATAGTAAAAGGAGAAATTATATTACTAGATATGAATGTGGAACATAGTATAGAAGCGGCTAATGAAAATGATATTGCCATTAATATATTAATTAAGAAAGAATTTTTTGATTGGATCTTTATGAGTCAAATTGCTTATAATGATTTAATATCTAATTTTATTGTTCAAGCATTATATGGAAAAAATGAGTTTAAGCAATACATCCATTTCAAAACATCAGAAAATGATAAAGTTTATGAGTTCATGATACAAATACTTATGGAATATTATGACAAAAAAAATGGAATGGAAACAGCTATTCGAGCTTATGTAATGTTGTTATTTAATGAATTATTAAGAAACTATCAAGAATCTTTAGATAGTGAAATAGTTTATCAAATTGATTCCACTATATCTACGGAAATCCTAAGTTATATTAATAGTCACTATAAAGATATAACTTTAAAGGATATGGCAGATCATTTTAATTATAATCCTGATTATATAGGGAAATTAGTTAAGAAGATTATAGGAAGAAATTTGACTGAACTTGTAAAAGAAAAAAAAATAAAACAAGCAGAATATTTATTACTGAATACAAAGATGTCAGTAAGTGATGTTGTTGCAGAAATAGGTTATTCTAATGTAAGTTATTTTTATAGGCAATTTAAAGAACAGGTAGGGATTACGCCTGATGAATATAGAAGAAAATAATGAACTTTGGAATAGTAATTAATTAGAGTTGTAAATATTTTAAAGAATACATTTACATATTAGGATACTAAGATTGTCGGTATAGGGCATAGAAATTATTAGACTATTAAATTAGAATATAGTTTATAGATCATATTAGTAAAAGTACAATAAGTGTTTGCAAAAGATTGGAGGTAAGCTATGGAATACTATTTAGCAATTGATATTGGGGCTTCTAGTGGAAGACATATATTAGGCTGCATAGAAGATGGAAAGTTAAAGCTAGAGGAAGTTTATAGATTTGAAAATGGAATTAGTAAAGTTGGAAAGGAATACTGCTGGAATATTGAGCAATTGTTCAAGGATATAAAATTAGGAATAAAAAAGTGCAAAGATATGGGAAAAATTCCTAAAAGTATAGGAATAGATACCTGGGCAGTAGATTTTGTTCTTTTAGATAAAGAGGATAATCTTTTGGGAAATGCGGTAGCATATAGAGATGATAGAACAGAAGGCATGATGGAAGAAGCGTTTGAGGTTATTCCTAAAGATATGATGTATTTATACACAGGCATTCAGTTCCAAAGATTTAATACTGTATATCAATTATTGTCAATAAAAAAGAATAATCCGGAAATTCTAGATAAAGCAAAGACTTTCTTAATGATACCAGATTACCTAAATTTTTTACTTACAGGAAAAAAAGTTAATGAATACACTAATGCGACATCAACTCAATTGATAAATTCTTTTGATAGAACATGGGATACAGAAATTTTGGATCAATTAGGGATAAAGAAGGATATATTCCAAGAAATAAAACTACCTAAAACAAATATTGGTAAATTAAGAGAAGAATTAGCAGAAGAGCTTGGATTTGATATGGAAGTTATACTTCCTGCAACTCATGATACTGGATCAGCATTTATATCATCAGTATGTAATGATAGTGATAGTATTTATGTAAGCTCAGGGACATGGTCATTAATAGGTGTTGAAAATAGATTCCCTATTTGTGTGCCACAAGCTATGGAATATAATTTTACTAATGAAGGTGGTATAGATTATAGGTATAGATTCTTAAAAAATATTATGGGTCTTTGGGTAATTCAAGAAGTTAGAAGAAATCTTGATAATCAATATTCTTTTGCAGAATTAGTTGATTTGGCAAGAGAACATTTAGAGTTTTCTTCAGTTGTAGATGTTGATAATGATAGATTTTTAAAACCAGAAGATATGATCGAAGAAATAAAAATTTATTGTATTGAGACACATCAAAGAGTACCAGAAACTGTTGGAGAAATAGCAATATGTGTATTTAACAGCTTGGCTCATTGTTATAAAGAAGCCGTTTCCAATCTTGAAGAAATATTTGAAAAAGAATTTAAGCAAATAAATATTTTTGGTGGTGGATGTCAAAATGACTTATTAAATGAACTAGTTGCAAAAGTTACTGGAAAAGAAGTATTAGCAGGACCAGTTGAAGCTACAGCCATAGGAAATATTGTTGCTCAGCTTATAAGTCGAAATGTTTTTAGAGACTTAAGCGAAGCAAGAGAAACAATTAAAAAATCTTTTGATATTAAGGTATTTAAAGCTAATTAGTAATGATTACAAATGTCATTAATAATATAAATAGCAATATTAATTACTGAGTATTGCTAGGTATAAATCAAAAAGTAGAACTTAATAAGTTACAAAGATTTAAATATAACTAGGAGGCGTAAAAATGAACATTAAAGGAAAATATGAAGTATCTAAAAAGGAATATGAAAAATGGGGAATAGATGTAGATAAGGTTTTAGATGAACTGAAAAAGGTTAAAATATCAATTCATTGTTGGCAAGGTGATGATGTAGCAGGATTTGAAGTAAGTCAAAATGAATTATCAGGAGGAATTGCTGCAACTGGTAATTATCCAGGAAAGGCTAGGAATGCAGAAGAATTAAGAAAAGATTTAGATAAGGCTTTAAGCCTAATTCCAGGAAAACATAAGGTTAATCTTCATGCTATATATGCTGAAACTGATGGAAAAGCAGTTGAAAGAGATGAATTGAAACCAGAACATTTTAAAAATTGGGTAGATTGGGCAAAGAAAAATGGCTTAGGTCTTGACTTTAACCCAACAATATTTTCTCATCCAAAAGCAAGCGACGGATTAACCTTATCTCATCCAAACAAGGAAATACGAGATTTCTGGATAAGACATTGTATTGCATCAAGAAAGATTGGAGAATATTTTGGCAAAGAACTAGGTCAGACTTGTTTAACTAATATTTGGATTCCAGATGGATATAAAGATATTCCAAGTGATAGATTAGGACCAAGAAGAAGACTTAAAGAATCTTTAGATGAAATATTAAAAGTAGATATAGATAAGAAATACAATCTTGATTGCGTTGAATCAAAGGTATTCGGATTAGGTGCAGAAGCTTATACTGTAGGATCAAATGAATTCTATTTAAGCTATGCAGCTAAAAACAATATAATGTCATTAATGGATACAGGGCATTATCATCCAACAGAAGTTGTTTCAGATAAAATTTCAGCAATGCTGTTATTTAATGAAAAAATAGCACTTCATGTAAGTAGACCAGTACGTTGGGATAGTGACCATGTAATACTTCTAGATGATGAACTTAAAGAATTAGCTAAAGAAATTGTTAGAAATGATGCATTAGATAGAGTAATAATCGGACTTGATTTCTTTGATGCAAGTATTAACAGAATAGCAGCATGGACAATAGGAACAAGAAATATGATAAAAGCTTTATTAAGTGCAATGCTAACACCTAATAACAAATTAAAAGAATTACAGGATAATGGAGAATTTACAGAAAGATTAGCTTTAATGGAAGAATTCAAAACTTACCCAATGGGTGATATTTGGAATTACTATTGTGAAAAAAATAATGTTCCAGTGGCAGAAAGTTGGCTTAATGATGTTAAAGAATATGAAAAAGTTGAATTGTCAAGGCGAAGTTAAAAAATTACTAAGAGGAAAAAAATAGAAGATTTAAGATAATAATAAAAATAAGCAAATGATAATCGCCCCATGTAGTATTGTTATACTACATGGGGCGATTATCATAATATTTTAAGTTTTTAATCAGTTTCTAATTTTATAATATCATACATAATTCCACCATCAGCATCAACTTTCCTCATCGTAAAGATTATTGTATTGTTACCTTTATTTAGCAAATTAGATGGAAATTTAATTACAGCATTTCTATAACGTCCACTTTGATTAGCACTTCTATAGGTAGTTGCATCATTTTCAACAGAATAATCTAAAGTGCCTTCCATTTTTCCGTTAATATAAACATCAACCTCTGGTTTTCTTGCAGCGCTAGCAGTAGATATTGTCAAGTATGCATTTCCATTATAAGTATTAGTAAGGTTAAAGTTAACATTCCAAGTACCAACTTTTGTTTGGGCATAATACCAGTCATTTGAATCTGTGCTAGTTCCTATAGTAAAGTCAAGACTAGCAGGCACTTTTTCTGGAAGTCCATATTGGCGATCTAAATTCCCTAATTTGAATTCACTTGACATACGATCTGAATTTCCAATTTTCCAAAGAAAATTTGGATGTAGTGTAGGCGTCCAATTTAAATTTCCAAGATCAATATTGCTTACAGCAACATTGATTTCGTTCATTTGAAATTGATCCGTAATATCTCCACTTGCAGTGTACGCATATAGAGTATATGATCCAGGACGAACATTTGGAATACTAAAAGATCCAGAAGAATCAGCATTAGAATAAAAAATGTAATCTTCTCCTTGACTATATATTTCGTTTCCTGGTTTTGCAAGTACTATGGTTGCACCTTGTGTAGATTTACCATTTATATTGAGTTTTCCTGAAACCGTTGTTCTTGAAAGAGGATAATTAGGATTATTTAGCCAGTTGTAAGGCCAAGCTTTTTCTTCTTCAGAAGCTTTTTCTTTTGCATCTGAAATATCACCATTATTAATATATACAAGCCATGGACCATAAAGCTTATGTTTAGGTATTGTAACATCTCCTACTCCGTAGTGTGATCCTTTAAGCATATTTAAAAGAACTCCATCACCAGTTTTGCTCTCAGTGTGAACCATAAGTTCTTGACGCATAGGACCACCATTATAATATTCATTGCTGGCAGGAATAACCCATGCACCATAACCGTTTCCGTATAGTCCGTGAAGATGATCTCTTGACTCATAATCAGCCCAATCATATTTTGAATAAACTGTACCATCTTTAAATTTATAAGTTTCATCTTGTAACTTAGTGCCAGAATTGATATCTGCAATAGTTGGTAAAGCTCCTGATTTTATAGAATTATAACCATTTTTAAAAATATTTCCATCAAACCTATAAAGTGTACGGAATTCAGATACTTTTCCCATATTATCTGTAACAAAATAAGAGTATACGCCACTTATGCCACTTCTCATTACATAATGAAGTTCTCCCCATCCACTAATATATGCAATATCAACCATATCTGCAGTGTTAGTTACAATTTTTAGAGAAATAGGCGCAAATTGATATTTTGCATCTACAGAAGAATAAAATCCCTTCGCAGACCCTATTAGTTCTTTGCCATCTTTTATTAGCGAATACCCTACTCCGGAGTTGTTAAATTTAATACTAATATATTTATTATACATAGTCGCTGTCATTGCTTTAGTATCAATTGTTAATCCAACAGTATTGGCATCTCCTATTACTGAGGCAATGCAATTTTTTTGAAAAAATATATTTCCTAAAACAAACATGCCTAGTAAAACGTATACAAACAATACAGAACTAGATAATTTGAATTTTTTTGCCATATAAATACTCCTTTCATTTTTAATAAATAAATCTTTAAATTAGTTTATCCCAATAGAATATTGGGATAAACTATAAGCATACTGAAGTGAATTACTTACTAATCTGACTTTAGGAAGATGAGTTTCATCTATAGAGGGAGTGTTATAGTGACTATACATCAGATAAATTAGCAATCTACATGATTAAGGGCTTCGACAAGGGCCATAATAGTTAGAGATTGTCCATAAGCCATTGGGGCTATAATTATATTTTTATAATGATCTTTATTGTATCCCATACCAGTTCCGCCAGATACATTTAATACAGTACCATCTTTTGCTATATTATTGCAGATACCTTCGATAGCCTTTTTTGCAGGAAGTTTAAAGGAATCATCTAATATTCCAAGTCTTATACCTGTTAATATACCTGCAGCTATTGCAGCAGATCCAGAAACTTCATCATAACTAGATGCATCATCTAGAACTGTATGCCATAAGCCTGATTTTGCTTGATATTTAACTAGTGTAGTTACTTGCGCTTTAAACGTATCGATTAAAAATTTCTTAAGCCCGGGGTTCATCTTACCATCAAACATTTCAATGTAATCTAAAATTCCAAAAGTAAACCATGAATTACCCCTGCACCAGAAAACTTCTCCGAAGTTGCTATTTTCATTGAAACTCCAACCGTGATAGAATAAACCTGATTTTTTATCATATAAATATTTTATATGAATAAGTACTTGATTGATTGATTCATCGACCCAATCTTTTCTGCCATATTTTTGTCCCATTTTATTTAAGAATAAAACAGTCATAAATAAAGTATCTATCCACATTTCGCTTTCATTTAATCTAACACCTTGTCTATCACCGTTTGCACTAGTTACATGTTGAAAACCACCTTCTTTGGTTCGTGGAAGACAATTCATAAGCCAATCAGCCCATTTTAAACAAAGGTTTTCGAATTCAGGGTTGGAAATAACTTCACATAAATTTATTAAAGTTAGTACTGGCGCTGTAGTATTAATATTTTTAGAAGGCAGACCATTTTCTATATTAATTTTAAACCAATTAGTTAAAAACTCTAAATATTTCTTGCTTTTGTCATGTTTATCTAATTTTAATAAACCATATAGACCTACACCTTGTGGCCAATCCCATTCTTTAATTCCGAAATCTCTAGGGAACATCCCTATAGCTTCGCCACCTTCGTTAGTTAATTTTTCTTCATTAGAAGGACGATCTAGGTTGATAAGTTTATCAACAACTAAATCGAGTTTAGTACGTATTTCTTTTTCTGTTAATTTCATAATATCACCTCATAATATTTATTTGTAGAGAGAACTATATTTATAAATCCTCATGTTTCTCGAAGGGGTTAAATTTTCTTAGCTATTATTTATATTTTAAAATCAAAGAACATTGAATGCAATCAGTAAATTAACCGATTACAATAAATATAGTTTAAATATGCATAATAGTACAATTGCTAAGATAACCTAATAAAATTATTATAGTATTAAATTCATGCTCAAATTAAATTATACATCACGAAACAAAAAAAATATACATATAAACAAAAGAAATAAAGAAAAATATAAAAAAACAGCCCAAAAACAATAAAATATATGGATTATATTTTGCTTTGTGTGGTATTAAGAAAAAATAACTAATCAATATATTGAATTTTAAGAAGATAAGGTATACTATATGTATAATAAAATTTATGTATAGAAAGGAATAAAGTTATGAGAATCGGAATTAGGGGACATGACATTGGACGTTACAAGCTCGATGAGCTAGGAGAAATAATGGAGGCAAAAAATCTTAAAAGTATTCAATTTGTAATGAAAAAAATAATAACTGAATTTGAGGTCACTAAAGGAAGTATGACACCAGGAATGGCCGAGTACATTAAGAAGATTTTAAAAAAACACGATATAAACATAAGTATACTTGGGTGTTATATAAATTTGGCAAACCCAGATGACAATGAGCTTAATCAATTACTAGATACATTTAAAGAGCATATACGTTTCGCAAAATATCTAGGATGTGATATTGTCGGTACAGAGACTGGAGCTCTTAACAGAGAATATGTTTATACTGAAAATAATAATACAGAAGAAGCATTTCAAAGATCTTTGAAATCAATAAGAATACTGGTAGAAGAAGCAGAAAAATTTGGAATTACAGTTGGAATAGAGGGAGTCACAAAACATGTGATGAATACACCTGAAAGATTAAAAAGAGTATTAGATAATATTAAATCCAACAATTTACAAGTTATATTTGATCCTATTAATTTTATAGATGAGAATAATTATGATAAACAAGATGATATAATAAAAAATTCATTTGATCTGTTTGGTAATAGAATAGTGAGTATTCATGCAAAAGATTTTGTGTATAAAGATGGAAAAGTAAAACAAGTTTCAATTGGTGAAGGACAGTTTAATTATCCATTATTATTATCTTTAATAAAAGAAAAAAAGCCATATATAGATATAATACTCGAAGACACAGTTCCGGAGGATTTGGATTCAAGTATTAAGTATATAGAGGAAATGTACATGAAAATATAATGTAATTATTTATTAATAAAAATGATTAAAATATAAAACATAAGAAGTATAGATTTTAGTTTATAAAGCATGGAGAAATATAAGTCTCTATGCTTTTTCTATTTTTTATTAAAATAACGTATTTATATAATAATTGACTGCTTTATATTAAGAATATAGTCAATAAGTATTAATAGAACACAGAAAAAAGTATAACTATGATCTTTAAATAGAAAGAAATGACTAATTCAACATACTCTTTAAGACTAAAACAAACATGAAACAAGCAAAAACAAAAGGAATAAAATAAAATATCTTGACTTTGTGTTAGAAGCAAAGTAATATATACTTATAAGTAATGTAAATGTTTTAAGTAATCGATGACAAATTCCATAAAAATATTAAAATGTTTGGAGGAACATTAATGATGATAAAAATTTTATTATAGAAGAAACTTAAAATAAGTAATGATTTAGCATTGAATTTGATAATTATATGTTAAAAAAAAGATACTAGATGAAATCGATTTGATTAGTTTAAAAGTTTCAAGCGGTATTTAAGGCTAATTATTTTATGGGCAGGTATTATTAGTTTATGCATTATATTTTAAATTATTTAAAATCTATTTTAATTTTGTAAAAAGATTAATCACTAGAAGAGTATGTGAGAAACAAAAAAATAAATACATTTAGGAGGAAACATGATTAAGGAAGAAAGAAAACTGAAATTTATAAATTATTTTTCATATGGAATGACAGATTTTATAGGAGCGGGAGCCTTCGCTTTAACGGCTGCATGGTTATTATACTTTTATACAACATTTTGTGGATTAACACCAATTCAAGCAAGTTCTATATTTGCGTTAGCTCGTATAGTAGATGCGGTAGCAAGTCCTACAATGGGATTTATAACAGATAATTTTCATAAGACTAAGCTTGGGAGAAGATTTGGAAGAAGAAAATTCTTCTTGTTAGCAGCGATTCCGTTAATTGTAGTTTACGTGACAATTTGGATTAGTGGATTCTCTTATTTATATTATCTTACAACTTATATAGCTTTTGAAATAGTATATACAATGATACTGATACCTTATGATACATTAGCAGCGGAAATGACATCAGATTTTAAAGTGCGTGCTAAACTTACTAGTGCAAGAATGTATATAGCTCAATTTTCAGCATTTTTAGCAGCATTTATACCAGGAAGACTAATAACTGTTTTGGGTAAAGATTCACCTAAATCATTTTTGATTGCAGCTATCATATTTACTGTGATATTTGTATGTGTTTTAATTCTTGTAAATAAATTTACATGGGAAAGATCTTTAGAAGAAATAGAAATATTAGAATCAAGGCATTCTAAAGAAAAGTTATCATTTGTGCAAAATGTACAAAAAGTTTATATAGACTTAATTACAACTCTTAAAATTAAAACATTTAGAGCTCACTTAGGAATGTATATTGGAGGATATTTAGCACAAGATACATTTAATGCGGTATTTACTTATTTTGTAGTATTTGCATTATTTAAGGATGCTGTTGTAGCATCAAACTTAATGGCTGCAATGTATATATTCCAGATTGGAGGCGTTGGTATAGCAACGTATTGTACATTAAAACTAAGTCCTGGTAGTGCATTTAGAGTTGTATCACTAATCTTTATGGCAGGTATTGCAGGATTTTTAATTGTATATGGAACAATTCCAAATAGTCTTATAGCTTTATATTGTGTATCTGCGTTAGCTGGACTTGGGAGAGGTGGCATAAACTTTGTACCTTGGAATAATTATACATTTGTTCCAGATGTAGATGAAATAGTATCTGCTGATAGGAGAGAAGGCGTCTTTGCAGGATTTATGAGTTTATTACGTAAAGCTTCCCAAGCACTTGCTGTTTTTTTAGTGGGAGTTGTATTACAAGTATTTCATTTTACTTCGGGAGCTGGAATAAAAACACAACCACCAGAAGCGTTAACCGCTATGGCAGTCATATTAATAGCTGTACCAACAGCGTTGCTTATAGTAGGTATTATATCATCATTTAAGTTTAAAGTAACACGTGAATCCCATGAAATACTTAAAAAAGAAATAGTTAGATTAAAAGATGGTGGATTGAAAACTGACGTAGACGAAGAAACTCGTAAGACTGTTGAAGAATTGACAGGAATGGATTATGACAGCTTATGGGGAAATAATAAAGTAGGATATAGAAACTGGAGAAGATATAAAATGAATTAAAATAAAAATATTTAAGTTTAAAAATATTAATTAGTAATTTATAGAAGACTATAAAGTAGTCTGTGTAGACTTTTAATGAAAATGCCATTCATTAGAAGTCACACAGACTGAGGGTGTAAATGTTTTTGTGTATTCCGATTTTCTTCTTAGAAATAATCGATAACTTAAGTACTTAGATTAATCTTTAATTTTGTCTAACATTGTATATTTATAGTGATTGAATTATTTATCTACTAGGTATATTATCTCCAACTAGTGGCAATAATATATCTAAGACGAATAATTTAAGGGAACTTTATTTTTAGGTATATCCTAAGTTAAAGTTCTTTTTCTTATGATTTTTTATCAAATATATAACTTTGGAAAAACATAATGTAAATATAAGCCTACTAGGATATTATATAAACTTAGCTAATCCAGATGACAATGAACTAAATGAATTGTTAGATACATTTAAGGAACATATACGTTTTGTAAAATATTTAGGATGCAATATTGTTGGAACAGAAACTGGAGCACTAAATAGAGAATATGTTTATACCAGGAGTGAAAATATTATTCTAAGGAGAGTTTAATTATGATTAATAATAAGCATACGAAAATATATATTGCAGGTGATTCTACTGTTCAAACTTATGACAAAAGTCATAGTCCGCAAGCAGGATGGGGCCAGTTTATTGGTGATTATTTCACAAAAGATTTGGAATTTATAAATCATTCAATTGGTGGAAGAAGTTCAAAATCTTTCATTAAGGAAGGCAGATTGGATATAATTCTAAATGAAATAGGACAAGATGACTATCTGTTTATTCAAATGGGACATAATGATTCAACAATTGATAAGCCAGAACGTTATACAGAGCCACGTGTTGAATATAAAAAATATCTAAAAGAATATATAGATGGTGCTCGTAAAGCTGGAGCTATTCCAATATTAATAACACCTATAGCAACACTTAATTTTAATGGTGAACATTTTACAAAAGAGTTTACTGAATACTGCAATTCGATGGAGCAAATTGCATTGCAAGAAAATATAGGTTTTATTGATCTTATGGCAGAAAGCTTGAAATATTTAAACATTATAGGCTATGATGAGGCATATACTATGTTTATGATTTCATCAAATGGTACTGATCATGTACATTTCACAGAAAAAGGTGCTAATATAATTGCTAGAATTGTATCACAAAAAATAAGAAAAATGGATATTGATCTTTCAAAATATGTAAAATAATTCATTGAGTTCTTTTGAAAGCTTTTTGTACCACAAATATTTCTTCCTTTAGATATGTAATATAAGTATATTATATATCTAAAAACATAACAGTCAATGATTAACTTTGATTTGTATTGTGTTATCTGTGTTAATTTGCTATATTAGAGTGAGATTAGGCATATTAAAACTTAAATTAAGCAAGGAGGAACCCAAATGTTACCTAGGGAAAGATTAGAAATTATAAGGGATATTGCTTTAAAAGAGAAAAAAGTATATGTAGCACAGTTAAGTGAAAAATTTGATGTAACAGAAGAAACTATAAGAAGAGATTTAGAAAAATTAGAGTTAAAAGGGATATTGACTAGAAGTTATGGTGGAGCAATATTAAATGCTGAAAAGACAAATGAGGATATACCTTTTTATAAAAGATCAAAAACAAATATAGAGAGTAAACAATATATAGCAGCAAAGGCGACAGAGTTTATAAAAGGAGGTAATACAATAGTAGCAGATTGTAGTTCAACATCACTTGAAGTATTGAAATTGCTTAAAACTAGAAGTGATGTAACTGTTATAACCAATTCAGTTGAAGTAATTCAAGAATTGAATCAGTCAGATCTAAATATTATATCTACTGGTGGAGCATTAAGCCGAAAATCATTATCATTACAAGGATCTATAACTCAAAATGCTATTAAAAAATATAATGTAGATATAGCTCTTTTGAGTTGTAAAGGCTTGGATATTAACAAAGGAATATTAGATTCAAATGAAGCAGAAGCAGAAATTAAGAGGACTATGATTCAACAAGCTAACAAAGTAATTCTATTAATTGATAGTACTAAATATGATAAAACAGCTTTTGTAAAACTTTTTGATTACGAGAATGTGGATTATATAATTACAGATAAACAGCCAAGAGAAGACTGGTTAGAATTACTGCATTCTCATAACATTGAAGTTATCTATTAATAATAAAGAACAATCAAAAAAATAACAAGTTCATCTGCCTAAAGAGTTAGCTAATATTATCTTAGCTAACTCTTTATTGTTAATAGATTCATTACTGTATGATTATAAAATATAACTATAAAAATAATAATATACAAGAACCGAAATAAAGGATAAACAAGATATAAACTAATAAAACTTAAATTAAAACAATAAACAAGATAAATATCTAATAAGAAAAGGTTGCTTTATGTTTGTTTTGTTTTAATTTATTGATAAATGATATTGAGTTTTTTTGCAATAAAGTATAATGTTTATATAAGGGATTTTAGAGAATTAGATGTTTTTTTATAAAATATTTAAAACTAATAAGAAGGTGAAAATAGTGAAGAATTAAAAAAAGGTAATTGTATTTATACAAATGGCACCTATGGAACCTCCCTTATTCAAAGTTATATGTTCATGAAGCAATACTAGAAGAATAAGAAGGAGAGTTATTATGGGAGATTTTTCGTTTGAAAAAGTAATAAAGATAACTGAAATGATAACAGAATTTGTCCTCTTGAATATTATGTGGTTTGCATGTTGTGCCTTAGGCGGAGTGGTTTTTGGATGGGCTCCAAGCACAGTTGCATTATTGACTGTGAGTAGAAATAAAATAATGAAAAAAGAATATTATGGTGTAGTAAGATCCTTTTGGGCAACATATAAAAAAGAATTTGTGAAGTCTAATATATTAGGTGGAGTGATTATGATATTTTTAATTATCATAAGCATAAATAAGATGAATTTTGAAGCTCAACCAGAGCAAATATTTACAATATTAACAACAATATCAGTTATTGCAAAAGTAATTGTTTGTGCAATGTGTTTATATATGTTTCCTATATATGTTCATTATAATATGCAGTTAAAAGAATATTTTGTTAAAGGTCTTAATTTGATCTTTAGGAGACCGTTTGTAACTATATGCATTGCACTATGGACTTTTTTAGTCTATACAATAATTAAGATGATACCAGGATTAATAGCTGTATTTGGAGTTAGTGTATATTTTTATGGAATTATGGCTATCAATTATCAATTTTTTATGAGAAATGAACAAAGATTAAGTGGAGTTAGTGAAAAATAAAATATAAAAAAATGGAGGAGTTACAATGCCAAAAGTACAATGGATAGGAGAATTGCCTAAAAGTAAAAGTAACGTAACATGGGGAGTGCCATGGAAAGAAGGCGCACTTAATAAAGGAGATATCTTGGCTTTAAGAAGTGAAAAAGGAGAAGAAGGATATGTTCAAAGTTGGCCTCTTGCTTACTGGCCAGATGGAAGCATAAAATGGAGTGCACAATCTGCAATATTTGATTCTAATAGTGGTAAAAGCTACGAAGTTATAAAAACTAATAAATTATTATGTGCTAGTGATTCTATTATTATTAAGGATGACGACGATTACATTTTAGTAGATACAGGTAAAATGATATGTAAGATAAATAAAAGAGGAGAAAATATCATTGGAGAAGTAATAATAAATGGAAATATAGTTAATAAGGGTGGAAGATTAGTTGCAATAAGTGAAATAAGAGATAAGAATATTAGAAAATATGAGGAATATTACAGTAAAATCGAAAAGGTGGAAATAGAAAATAAAGGACCGTTAAGAACTGTAATTAAAGTAAGTGGTATTCATGAAAATGGGACAAGAGAGTGGCTTCCGTTTATTCTAAGATTAACTTTTACAGCAGAATTGTCATATTTTAAAATTACTCATACATTTTCTTTTGATGGAAATCCAAAAACTGATTTCATTAAAGGATTAGGCTTAGAATTTGAAATGAATTTGAGTGGAAATGACTTTAATAGACATATTAGATATGCATTAGAAGAAGGAATTTATTCAGAGCCTGCTAAACTGCTTTTAACAAGGTTTTATCATACTGATAATAAACCATATGAAAGACAAATTAATGGAGAATTTGTAAATATAGAAGAAGTAGATAAAGGATTGATAGATGCTGCAACGCAAAATGCTATTTGGAATGATTTTAAACTTGTGCAAGATTCAGCTAATCATTATAAAATTATAAAAAGAAGTGAAGAAGAGTTAACTTATATTGATGTAACACATGGCGAAAGAGCTAATGGATTGATGTATATCGGTGCAGAGAATTGTGGATTGGCTTTAGGATTGAAAAATTTTTGGCAAAGATATCCTTCATCTCTAGAAGTTAAAGGATTGGCTAAAAAAAGTACTATAGCTACATTATGGTTGTGGGATCCTTCTGCTGAAGCTATGGATTTGAGGCATTATTCTAATGATCATCATATGGTTGCTTATGAGGGGTTTGAAGAAATAAGGTCAACACCAGTGGGAATATCAAATACAAGTGATATTTATGTTCGCTACTATGAAGGAATAGAAACTAATGAAGAACTAAAAAATATGGCAAGTGACTGGAAAAATAATGCGTTATTGGTATGTTCACCACAATATTATTATGAAACTCAAGCTACAGGTAAATGGGGTATTCCTGATAAAACAAATCCTATGAAAAAATTTTTTGAAGAGCAATTAGAAGAAAATTTTGAATTTTATAAAAATGAGATAGAACAACGTAGTTGGTATGGATATTGGAATTATGGAGATGTTATGCATACTTATGATGGAGTTCGTCATCAATGGAGATATGATTTGGGCGGATATGCATGGCAAAACACAGAACTTGTACCAAATATTTGGTTATGGTATCAATTTTTAAGAACTGGTAGCAAAGACGTTTTTAAGATGGCTGAAGCGATGACAAGGCATAATAGTGAAGTTGATGTTTACCACTTTGGAGAATATAAAGGGCTTGGATCTAGGCACAATGTAATTCATTGGGGTTGCAGCTGCAAAGAAGTCAGAATAAGCATGGCAATATTGCATAAGTTTTATTATTATTTAACTGCTGATGAGAGAGTTGGCGAGTTGTTGACAGAGATTAAAGATGCAGATGAAGCGGTTGAAAGATTAGAACCTTTAAGAGGATTTTTCCCAGATAGTAAGTTAAGGACACATGTAAGAACAGGTCCTGATTGGTCGGCTTTTTGCTCAAATTGGGAAACGGAGTGGGAAAGAACTGAAAACGTAGAATATAAAAATAAAATTTTAAAAGGGATAGAAATAATAAAAAATCTTCCGATGAGATTGCTATCTACTCCAGCCTGTGGATATGATTCAAAGACATCTGTATTAAAACATATTGAACAACCAATAACTGGGGCATATCATATGATGATTTCTTTTGGTGCACCTCAAATTTGGATTGAAATAGCTGAGTTATTAGAAGATGAGACTTGGAAAGATATGATTGCTGAATTTGGCGAGTTCTATATGTTATCTGATGAAGAGAAGAAGAAAAGGACAGACGGAAAACTTAGTAATAAGTATTTTTCTTGGCCGATGTTTGCTACTGGAATGGCAGCATATGCAGCCAAAAGAAACAATGATCCTAAAATAGCTGAAAAGGCATGGAAGTTATTGGCGGAGGAGCTAAACAAAAAAACTAGAAAGATGATTTCTCCAAATAAAATATATGCATGGAAAAAAATAATTGAAGATTCTAATGTAACAACTAATTGTGTTTCTCAATGGAGTATAAATACTATTATGTGTTTAGAATTGATTGGGGATATGATTCCCAAGAATCTTATATAGATATTAATGAAAAAAGAACTAAGGCATATGAAAGAAATAGACTAGCATGCTGACTTGTTATTTTCTTTAATATGCCTTATGCCTAATATAAAGTGAAGTTAAATTAGATCTTTTGATTTTAATAACGATAAGTGATTGCGAAGATGTTATTAGTTGATATTGTTTTTTTGTTGCATAATTCGAAATAAAGAAGATAAAACAAACGAAAAACATAAAAACATTGACTAATATTAATTTTTGGAATATAATTCCTATTAAGATAGTAAAAGTAAAGGTATACTTGACAAAAGTTAAATAAGTAATTTACAACAAAAACAACAATAAATCAATAAAAACAACAATGAGTATTTGAGTAATAAGAAAATGTCCAATAAGTATTCGTATACATATTGTTGTAATCAATATCATTTAAATTAAAAAATAGAATTGAAGGGGAGATAAAATTATGAAAAATAAAAAAATTGCTTTAATTTTAGTAGGAATACTATCTGTGGCTATGTTAATGGGATGCGGTTCTAAAAATGCATCAAGCGACAAAACATCTGATAAGGATGATAAAACAATATCAATAATGGCGCCCGTAGTAGCTGCTGATCCACCAACAAATGATAATCAGATAAAAAAGAAGCTTGAAGAATTAACAGGCTATAAAATAGATATTACTTGGGTTCCAAATAGTTCTTATAATGATAAGGTGTCAATAACAATGGCATCTGATAAAATTCCAGAACTTATGGTTATACAAGGAAAAGATGCAGCTACAATAAGTAATGTTAAAAAAGGTGCATTCTGGAAATTAGATACATACCTAAAAGATTATCCAGGCTTATCAAAATTTGATGAACAAATTAGATTGAATGCCTCATTTAACGGAGATACTTATGGAATATATCGTAAGAGAGATGTTATACGTTCTAATGTAGCAATTAGAAAAGATTGGCTAGATAAACTAGGACTAAAAGTACCAACTACATTAGAAGAGTTTAACAATGTACTTGAAAAGTTTACTAATAATGATCCAGATGGAAACGGTGCAAATGATACAACTGGTATGGTAATACCAAAATGGCCAGGAACGTTAAATACAAATAGTCCATTTGATCAAATGGCAGTTTGGTTTGGAGCACCAAATGCAACTGTTATAAAAGATGGGAAAGTTGTGCCAGATTTCATGACTGATGAATATATGAAATCTTTAGATTATTTTAAATATTTATATGATAAAAATCTTATGAATAAAGATTTTGCAGTATTGGATTCAAATAACTGGGATGATCCATTTGTAAATGGAAAAGCTGGAGTTTTAGTAGATACTCAATCAAGAACCATGGATAAGTTAGCTAAGAAGATGGTTGAAAAATATGGTGATGATGGTAAGAATGGCGATTCTTATATTGCTATGGTAGGAGATATTACAACAGAGGCTGGAGATTATATATTACCAACTACTGGATATTCAGGAATGCTAATGGTACCAAAACAAAGTGTAAAAGATGAAAAGCAACTAAAAAAAGTATTAGATTTTATGGATAAGCTTAATTCGAAGGACGTTACACTCTTATTAAATAATGGTATTGAAGGTTCTTATTATCAAATGAAAGATGGTAAATTTACACCTACTACTGATAAGTCATTATTAAATGATATAGCTGCATATTCTCAATTATCAACAAATACACAAGAATTTGATATTTTAAAAGTACAATATGGTAATAAATTAGAAGCAGACAGAAATGAAATAATGAAGACTGGTGAGAAGAAAGCAGTATTTGATCCATGTGCAGCATTGATTTCAGACATTTATGCTAAAAAGGGTGCACAATTACAAAATATTATGTTTGATGCTAGAATTAAATATATAGCTGGTCAACTAGATAAGGAAGGCTATAAAGCAGCTCAACAACAATGGTTAAGTACTGGTGGACAAGAATATATTGATGAACTAACAAAAACATATAATGAAAAAATTAAAAAGTAGAATATTTTAAAAATTAAGAAAGGATAAGAAAGGAAGCGGAGTATATGGATAATAGTGCAATAAATAAAGTAGAAAATAGTGCAATAAAGAAAGTAGAAATTAGAGTTAAAAAGAAAGTTACATTAAAAGAACATATAGTATACAATAAGTGGTTATATATCATGTTGATTCCAGGAGTAACATATTTTCTAATATTTAGATTTGCACCGATGTGGGGACTTAGTATAGCATTTAAAGATTACTCACCTTATTTAGGATTTTCAGGAAGTGAATGGGTAGGTCTTGAATTTTTTAAAGACTTTTTTGCAAGTCCTGATTTTATTAGGTTGTTATCAAATACATTAGTATTAGGAGTTTTAAAGATTACTATAGGGTTTTCATTTCCTATAATATTAGCACTGTTGCTTAATGAATTAAAAAATGAGATATACAAAAAATGTATTCAAACAGCAATATATGTACCACATTTTGTATCATGGACAATTGTTGCAAGTATATCTGTAATTTTACTAACATCTGATACTGGTGCTTTAACGAATTTATTTTCAACAATTACTGGACATCAAGTTAATCCTCTTACAGAGCCAGGCTTTTTTAAGCCAATGATTGTTGTACAAGGTATATGGAAAGAAAGTGGATATGGAACAATCATTTATTTAGCTGCGTTAGCATCTGTAGATGCAGAGCAATATGAAGCAGCAATTGTAGATGGCGCAGGAAGATTTAGAAGAGTAATTAGTATTACTTTGCCAGCAATAAAAAATACAATAGTAATTATGTTAATTCTTGCATGTGGAGCATTTTTATCTACTGGATTTGATCAAATATTCTTAATGACTAATTCATTAAATCGTACCGCAGCAGATGTATTTGATACTTATGTTTATCAAGTAGGTATAACACAAGGAGCATACAGTTATGCTACAGCAGTTGGGTTATTTAAATCTGTAGTTGGTGTTATCTTAGTTCTTGGTTCTAATATGATTGCTAAAAAGGTTGACCCAGATACTGGAATATATTAAAGTAGGGGGAGATAAAAATGTTTAAAATAAAAAGAAAGAAAGATAAATTTAATACTCCTGCTGGAAGAGTGTTTGACGTTTTTAACGTAATCATATTGGGGGTATTTGGATTTATAACATTGATACCATTTCTGTTTGTTATATCAGGATCAGTTGCTACTGAAGTAGAAATAACAACAAGACATTTCTTTATAATACCACAAACTTTTACCACAGATGCATATGCATATATATTTGAGACAGGAAATGTAGTAAGAAGTTTAGTTAATACAATAGGAGTTACTATTGTTGGAACTATAATACAGTTAATAGTAACATTTTCTATGGCATATCCTCTTTCAAGAAGGTATCTTAAAGGCAGATCGTTTTTGTTAAAGTGTATTACTATAACTTTAGTTTTCAGCGGTGGAATGATTCCTACATATTTGGTAGTTAAGTCTCTAGGTATATTGGATTCTTATTGGGCATTAATATTACCAATAGCCGTAAATCCTTTTAATTTGATAATTATAAAAAATAATTTTCAAGAATTCCCTGAAGATTTGATAGAAGCAGCTAAAATAGATGGATGTTCAGAAATAAAGACATTCTTAAGCATAGTATTGCCACTATCAATGCCTACAGTGGCAACATTCACATTATTTTATGCAGTAGGTATTTGGAATGATTTCTTTAATGCATTTTTGTATATCAATGATACTTCAAAGTGGACATTACAAATAATATTACGTCAAATAACATTAATGTCAGACCTAGCAACTAACGGTGCATCAATAGATATTAATACAATTCCAAAAGAATCTGTTAAGCTTGCAACAATTGCAATTGCTACAGTACCTATATTGTGTGTATATCCATTCCTTCAAAAACATTTTGCTAAAGGAATGATGATGGGATCTGTAAAAGGTTAAAGTTTTATATATAAATTAAATAAGTGATGTTGATTAAAGTATCAACATCATTTCTGCATATTACGAGATAATAAATCCAATCCTATTATAGTATATAGATGTAAATTTTAGTAAAACGAATAGAAAGGGTTCTGCTTATGAAAAAATCATTGGAGAAAATAACTGTATTGATAATAAGTTGTTCGCTAATTACAACAATGTTATTTGGCTGTACAGCTAAAAATGAAAATCTAGATACAGACGAAATTACAATTATGGCACCATTAAATGGAATATCTAAGCCAGATAAAGATAATGATATAGAAACTGGAATACAAAATTTGACTGGGCAAAAAGTAAATATTATATGGGTTCCAAAAGAAAGCTATAAAGAGAAAAGCATGATGATGATAGCATCAGGAGAATTTCCAGATATTCTAGTTGTAGAAGATGAAACAGAGGATATTGTAAAAGGAGCAGAACAAGGCGGTTTTTGGAATGTAGAGCCATACTTAAAGGATTATCCTAATTTGTATAATGTGGATCAAAACATTTTAAAGAACTCATCTTTTAGTGGTAAAATTTATGGAATCTATAGATACAGAAATTCTATAGATAATGCTATCGTATTAAGAAAAGATTGGATTGAAAAATTAGGGCTAAAAGAGCCTAATAATATCGACGAGTTTAAAGAAGTATTGAAGGGATTTACATATAGTGATCCTGATGGTAATGGGGTAAACGATACTTATGGATTAGGAATCCCAGGTGCTGATTATAATGTGCTTAATTCAGTACTTGCACAAGTAGCTACTTGGTATGGTGCACCTAATAAATGGAAAGTAGAAAATGGAACTTTGACTCCTAGTTTTATGACGCCAGAGTATAAAAAAGCGTTGGATTATATTAAAGGATTGTATGAAGAAGGCCTTATCGATCCGCAATTTTATTTAACCAGTAGTTTAGAGGTTAAGGAGAATTTTAAAAATAATAAGTATGGTGTAGTTATAGAAAATCAAACAAATGCAATGAAATTGGAGAGCTCAATTAAGGAAAAGTATCCAGATAAAGATAGTGATACAATCATTACTGCAATTGGAAGCTTTAGGGACAATAATGAAGAAAAAGTTCTTTCGAAGAATGGCTACTCTGGGCTATTAATGTTTCCTAAGAAAAAGATAAAAACTGAGGAAAAGTTAAAGAAAATATTGAGCTTTGTGGATAAGTTAAATTCTAAAGAAGGATATATGTTACTTAATTACGGGGTTGAAGGGAAAAACTATACATTAAAAAATGATGTTTTGAACTTTATCGAAAGTCCAAGTAATTATGATTTGCTTTCTTACTCGGAGATAAGCACAAACTGGAATAAGGAAAGTATTTCTAATGTGGAAAAAAGTCAATTTACAAAAGAATTAAAAAATATACGAGAGGTATCAGAAAATGATATGGCGGTAAATATTACTGCACCTCTAAAAATTCAAGGACATGTTAAAAATAGAAGTGATTTAGAAGGAAAAATAGATGAGTTAAATGCTAAGTTTATATTTGAAAAAATTAATAAAGACGAATATGAGACTGGGATAAAAGAATGGCTAGATAATGGCGGAGAAAAATATATTCAAAAAGTTAATGATTTATATAAAGAATATTTAAAGAAATAAAATTTATAAAATATTAAATATTTAAGCAAATATAGGTAATGTATAGTAAAGGGGAAATGAAACTATGAAAAGCGTAAACTTAACCATTAAAGGTATGGAAGCAACTTTAAATAATGGACTAATAGCAATTAAAATTAATGAAAGAGGTTCAGTTTCTTCCTTGATAAAGAATGGAAAAGAATTAGTAAGTAATTTAGCTGGAGCAGATGGAGATGTTAATAAGAATAGAACCTTCTATTTGGATTATCATGGAAATGGGAAATTTAGAGATTTTAACCCTAGCGAGCTTAAAGTTGTAAAAGAAACAGAGGATTTTGTTCATATAATGTATCTTGATACAACAAGCATGCTTTATGCAGAGTATCATATGATTATGAAAGCAAAGGTAAGTGGGCTATATTCTTATGTAGTTGTAGCCAATAATTGTAAGGAAGAGCTAAAAGTAGGTGAATTACGGACTGTTTACAGAATGGGATTAAAGAATTTTTATATGGCATATAATGCTGATAGAGTAGGAAGACAACCTACTCATATTGAATTAGAACAGGAAATTAAGGTTCAAGATGAAACTTATAAGTATGAAAATGGAGAAGTTTATTCTAAATATGATTATGCAGGATATTTTAAGGATAATTCTCTTTGGGGAGAATATGGAGATGAATTTGGAGCATGGTTCATACCGGTAAGTAAAGAATATTATCCAAGTGGCCCATTAAAACAGGAATTATTAGTACATTATGATGGAATAATATTAAATTATATGACAGGCGCGCATTTTGGCAGTGGAATTTTTGATGTACCTAAAGACTGGAAAAAACTTTATGGTCCATGGTTATTTTATATTAATGATGGAAAAGAAAATGAAATCATAGAAGATGCAGTTAAAGTAGCAAAAGAACAAGAAAAGCAATGGCCATATTCATGGATGGAGGAAGAATTATATCCTCTTGAAAGAGCAAATGTAAAAGGAAAAATAATTGCGGAAAATGGAAAAGTAATTGAAAAGTCTATGGTTGTTTTAGCTAAAGAAGATAGTGAGTTCCTTAGACAAAAAGGGGATTATATTTTTTATTCTCAAGCGAATGAAAATGGAGAATTTGAACTTGAAAATGTAAGACCAGGAAAATATACTCTTTATGCTTATGCAACTCATGGAATGAGAACGAGACAGTTGGAAAAACATGATATTGAAGTCAAAGCTGGAAAAGTATCATTGGGAAATATAGTTTGGAAAGTACCAGAGTATAATAATTTACTTTGGCAGATTGGACAATCAACTAGAACATCTGAGGGATTTAAATATAGTAATGAATTAAGAAATTATAAATGGATGACTATGCTTCCAAAAGAGTTAAGTTATGTTATTGGTAAAAGCAGACAAGACGAAGATTGGTATTATGCACAACCAAAGGATTCAAAATGGAATGTTAAATTTAATTTAGATAAAGACTTTAAAGAAAAAGCACATTTAACAATAGCTTTAGCAGCTGCAACTACTTATCAAATTGGAATTACTAACAGTCCAGTTCTAATAGTAAAAGTTAACGATATTGTTGTTAAAAAAGCTCAATATGAAAATGATACAACAGTTTATAGAAGTGCTATGAAGAGTGGTAGATTCCATCTAGAAGAGATAGAATTTAATGGTGATATATTAAAACATGGAGAAAATATACTTACGTTAGAAAGCATAGATGGAGCGTTTATGTATGACACTATAATTCTTGAAACTGATGAATCAGGCACATTTTTGACTAATAGTCAGTTGATGGAAAATTATAAAGCTTCAGATTATATAGATGAAAATGTATATTCAAAATTAAAACTTGCTTTGGATAAAGTAGAAGCAATGGAAAAGTTAGAAGAAAGAAAACTTGCATTCAAAAACATGGGAAATGTTATTGATACATCGGAGCTTAATTGTGATGTTAAACAAGTACTTAAAACAAATTTAGATAGTTTAAATAATATTTAGGAGTGAATATATATGAGTACAATTTATAAATGTTTTCCTAGAGGAAAATTTAAGGTTTTAACAATGAGCTATGATGATGGAAGAGATGGAGATAGAAAATTAGTAGAAATTTTCAATAAGTATGGAATAAAAGGAACTTTTCATTTAAATTCAGGACTAATAGAAAGATATGAGCGGCTAATAAGTGACACTTATGGAGGAAGAATACAAAGAAATGAAATGAAAGAATTATATAAAGGGCATGAAGTATCATGTCATACGTTGACTCATCCAACAATAGAAAGATGCCCCATGCCACAAGTAGTGATGCAAGTTATTGATGATAGAAAAGCATTAGAAAAGATAGTTGAATATCCTGTAAGAGGTTTGTCTTATCCTAATGGATCTTATAATGATGAAATAAAAAGCATGCTACATCATGTTGGAATAGAATACTCTAGAACTGTCGGAAGTAGTGATAATTTCTCAATGCCTAAAGATTTTTATGAATGGGAGGCAACTTGCCATCATAATCATAATTTGCTTAAGCATGCAGATGAATTTATTGAATTAAGTAAAAAACAATATCTGTACATGTTTTATGTTTGGGGACATAGCTTTGAATTTGGCAGAGACAATAATTGGGAGCTTATGGAGGAATTCTGCAAAAAAGTTAGTGGCAGAGATGACACATGGTATGCAACTAATATTGAAATAGTTGATTATTTAAAACTTTGTGATAATTTACAATTTTCTATGGATGGAAGTTTTGTATTTAATCCTTCAGCAGAATCAGCTTGGATTAGTGTAGATGATACTGTTTATGAAATTCCAGGAGGAAAGCAAGTATTCTTCAATTAGAAATAGTAATTAATCAATTAATATGGAGTGAGGAAGATGAAAAAATTATATCATGGAGCAGCGTATTATCCTGAATTATGGGATGATAAAACAATAAAAGAAGACATAAAGATGATGGTTGATACTGGAATAAACGTAGTAAGAATAGGAGAATTTTGGTGGAGTAAACTTGAACCCAATAAAGGTGAGGTAGATACAACTTATATATCTAATATTCTTGATTTGCTTTATAAAAATGGAATTGATGTTATAATGTGTACCCCAACAGCAACTCCACCTATTTGGGTTACGGATGGACATGGTGAAAGGTTACATGTGGACTCAAAAGGAAGAACTATGATTCATGGCTCTAGACAACAGGCATGTACAAATAATTCAGATTATAGAGCAGAAAGTAAAAATATTATAGAGCATGTAGCGCAAACTGTTGGAAATCATCCAGCAATAGTACTATGGCAACTAGATAATGAATTCAAATGCCATATAAGCGAATGCTTTTGTGAAACATGTAATGAACAATGGCATAGATGGTTAGAAGAGAAATATGGAACTATAGAAAACTTAAATGAAAAATGGGGAACTATGATTTGGAGTGAATTATATCAAAACTTCGATCAAATACCACAACCTTTTGAAGCAACTCCATTTATCCATAATTCTTCATTATCAACTATGTACCGTACTTTCCATAGAGAGAAGATTGCTGGATTTGCATCAGAACAGGCACAAATTATAAGAAAATATTCAAAAATGCCTATTACTACAAATGCAGCATTAGGGTTTACAACAGATAATGAAATGTTATTTAAAGACCTTGATGTGGCTGGGTTTGATACATATGCACCTCATGAAACTCCGCATGCATTTACATTGAATTGTGATATATGGAGAAATATAAAAAAAGGTAAAAATTTTTGGCTGCTTGAGACAAGCACTTCTCATACTGGAGCGTTAGACAGACATGCTGAAGTACATCCAAATGGATATTTAGTTAGTGAGGCTATAGCAAATTATGCCTTAGGAGGAGAAGCGTTTACCTATTGGTTATGGAGACAGCAACCATATGGATGTGAACAAAGTCATTCAGCGGTAATTAGTGCATGGGGAAAACCATCAGTAGGTTATGAGAATGTATTACAAGTAGAAGCAGAGAGAAAAAAAGTAGAAGAATTTATGATAAATACTGAGTATTGTCAAGCTGAATTAGCAATTACTTATTCTGATAGAGCAAAAACTTTTATGTTAACAGAATCTCATAAGAAAGATCAATATAGAGGATTAATGACAGATTTTTATAAAAATGCATTAGATACAGGAATACATAGAGATCTAATACCAGAAGGCGCATCTTTAGATGGGTATAAGGTGTTAATTACACCATTTATGTATTACTTATCAAATGAGTATCTAAAAAAAGCTAAGGAATTTGTAAAATCTGGTGGAGTGTGGATAGTTGGTCCTTTAACAGGTGGAAGAACAGAGGAACATACAGTTAATTTAGATGCGGCATTAGGAAGCGAACTCGAAAAGATTGCAGGAGTGAAAACATTATATACTTACCATATAGAAAATTCAGGGGCTGTAGGTGAAGCTTTTGGAGTAAGTGCGCCACTTAGATTATGGTCATCTGTATTTAAACTTAAGGAAGCAAAAGAAATTGGGATAGTACATGGTGGTGTCACATCAGGATGTCCTTTTATAACAGAAAATGGGTTCGGAAAAGGAAAAATTGTTATGCTTGGATCACTTCCTTATGGTGACAGTGGAGACGAATTATTAAAAAAATTAATAAAGCACTATGCAGAGGAAGCTAATGTAATAATCAAAGCAGATGTTTCAGAAGGTACCTTAGCAGCACCAAGACATAATGGTAATGACTTATATCAAGTTATTGTAAATATGGATGGAAAGGGTGGAAAGGTTAATCTACCCAATGATGCATATGATATTTTCGAAAAGCAAACTATTCCTTCCGGAGTATTAAATGTTGGAAAGTACGATTACAAAATTATAAAGTTGAGCAAAAAATAAACATATAGTATTTAGCTATAAATTCTATAATTAATATAGTCCTTAATAAATATTAAAGATTATAATTTCATTTCTAAGAATTTTAAACAATAAAGTGTGTAATTTATATTGTTTTTATTTGAATTTGTGTTTGGTATGCTTATTTTAATATACAATAAAGCATACTTAAGAGAAAAATATTTTGAAGTACGAAGTTTGAATTTGTTACTATTACTTTGCTTATATATACTTATAAGCAAAGTAATAGTAACAAATGAAGGTGAACATAAATAACTTAAAGAAAGAATTAATATGTTGCGTTTATAATTATATACAAATAAAAACAAATAAAAACAACAAAAAACATTGCAACTATGAAGCAAAATAAGTATAATTAAAGATAGGAAATGTAAATTTAATGCTAGAGTTATACAAATAGCTAAATTTTGAAAGTATGTTTAATATATCGATGAAATAATTAAAAAGAAAGTGGGAGTTAATAATGATTTTAGAAGATATGAAATTTATACAAAACTTTAAAAAAATCACTAATGATGCATGGCTTAAGGGATGGCATGAAAGAAATGGTGGAAACATAACATACAGATTAACAAAAGACGAGGTAGTAGCAGTTAATGGATTTATAAATGAAGATTCAGAATATACTCCAATAGGGGTAACTGTTAAAAACTTAGCTAATGAATATTTTTTAGTAACTGGAAGTGGGAAATTCATAAGAAACTTATCAGTTTGCTTAGAGGAGAATGCAGGAATTATTAAGGTTGATGAAAAAGGTGAGAACTACAAAATAGTTTGGGGACTAATAAATGGAGCAAGACCAACAAGTGAAGTAACTTCACACTTAATGAGTCATTCAATAAAAAAAGAAGAAACAAATGGAGCATATAGAGTTATAATGCATTCACATACTACAAACACTATAGCTCTAACATTTATATTACCACTAGATGGGGTTGTATTTACTAGACAACTTTGGGAAATGGCAACAGAATGTCCAGTAGTATTCCCAAGTGGTGTAGGCATAGTTCCTTGGATGGTTCCAGGTGGAGCCCCAATTGCAGAAGCTACAGGTAAATTAATGAAAAAACACGATGTTGTAATTTGGGCACATCATGGAATGTTCTGTGCTGGTGAAACTTTAGATTTAACTTTCGGACTTATGGACACAGTAGAAAAGTCAGCTGAAATTTTAGTGAAAGTATTATCTATGGGTGGAAAAAAACAAACAATAACTTCTCAAAACTTTAGAGATTTAGCAAAAGATTTTAATGTCAATATTTCAGAAGACTATTTAGCTTAATAAAGTTATTTTGAGGCTAAACTAAGAATACCTATCTCTGTATACTTTAAATAAACTTCAAAATAACTTATTTAATATATGTACAATATTGAAAGTTGCCCTCGCGATACCTTGGGGGTAATGATTAGATTATCTAATGTGAAAACGATATCCAGCTAAAAAAAGTAATACTATTATTCAGTAGAGTACAGAAAGGATATTATTTGTAAGTAAACTATAAAAAATATTATAAAAAGGAGATTGATAATTATGGCAAATAGAATGATTTTAAATGAAACAAGCTACATAGGAGCCGGAGCGATAACGAATATTGTTACGGAGTCTAAGACAAGAGGTTATAAAAAAGCATTAGTAGTAACTGATAAAGACTTAGTAAAATTCAATGTAGTAAGTAAAGTAACTGAACTTTTAAAAGAAAATAATTTAGCTTTTGAAATTTTTGATGATGTAAAAGCTAATCCTACTATAAATGTAGTACTACAAGGTATAGAGAAATTTAAAAAATCTGGTGCAGATTATTTAATAGCAATAGGTGGAGGATCGTCAATTGATACCGCCAAAGCTATTGGAAT
>LIDZ01012508.1_pt1 | contig 52201 bp, 46 predicted proteins | sample 644651 | NCBI WGS metagenome assembly LIDZ01 (sample SAMN03856242, study PRJNA289617) | food metagenome | isolation source: wine grapes on drying loft during traditional withering process | host: Vitis vinifera cv. Corvina | place: Italy: Gargagnago di S. Ambrogio di Valpolicella | collected 2014-01 | reverse complement strand
GTAACACAGTTTACGCTTGCCGTAGACCGTAACTTTACGGGCCAGAACGGTGAACGCGAGGCGGACTTCATCCCGGTAGTTACCTGGAGACAGCTGGCAGAAACCTGTGCCAATTACTTGCGCAAAGGTCGTCTGACAGCAGTGGAAGGACGCATCCAAATACGGAATTACGAGAATAACGAAGGTAAACGTGTATACGTAACCGAAGTCATTGCCGATAATGTCCGTTTTCTGGAATCTTCGCAGAATCGTGAAGGTGGAAATACATCTGGTGGTGCAAGTGTTCCTGAAGAGCCAGCCTTTGGTGGCGGCGGTAACAGTGGACGCGGAAATAGCAACAATGTTTCGCGTAACAACAACAATAATCAAGATCCTTTTTCGGGCGATGGAAAACCGATCGATATATCGGATGATGATTTGCCATTTTAATAAGGAAGGACTGAACTGACATGGCTTTTAAACCAAGAGAAGGCGCCGATAACGACAAAAGACCGGCTCGTCGTGGCGGACGCAACAAGCGTAAGAAAGTATGTTTCTTCACTGTGAACAAGATTACTCACATTGATTATAAAGATACAGAGCTTCTTAAGAAATTTGTTAGCGAACGCGGAAAGATTTTGCCGCGTCGCGTAACAGGTACAAGTGCAAAATACCAACGTGCTCTTACCATTGCTATCAAGCGCTCGCGTCAAATCGCGTTGCTGCCTTACACAACGGAATAGGACGTTTACTACAAGGGCAACCGAGAAATCGGTTGCCCTTTTTGCATGCATTGTTATCTGTAGCATCTGGCCAATTGACGTTGACTCTTGAATGTAGTAAGTTACAGATATCCTATAACTAAAGGGGAAATTTTGATGTTGGTGAGTGTCCTTAACTAGTAATTTCATATTGCCTAATCAAGAAACTGCAGCTGGCTCGATTCGCATGCGAATACGTGCTCTATTAGAGTTCGTTGAACTGCGAGATCTGTAGTACTTGAAGGGTAAATGATTTAGTTAAGAACACACGAAGCGTCAAATGGCCTCTTTACGGCTATTGTTCTCTTTGTAAACCCGTGCTCTTGCAGCACGGGTTTTTCTGTTTTCAAATCCTTTCTAGGCACATGCTTAGATGGAGTTGAGAGCAAATAGGGGACAATAGCAGACAAATGGAGGGCAAGGACTGCCGAAAAGTGGCAGTCCTTGCCCTTTTTGCGTTAGGGAGAATGAACCAACGATGTGAGCAGAAACAATAAGGAGGAAATGCTTTGAACTTACAAAATCTAAACACGCTAGATTACGGGACCATTAAGGAGGAATTGGGGCGATTTGCAGTTTCTTATGCCGGTAGGAAGTATGTGTTTGAGCTTATGCCTATGACCTATCTGCCAGCCATACGAAGAGCTATGGAGGAAACGGCTGAAGCTAAAGAGCTATTGGAAAAAGGGGCGAGTGTACCCATTCCTTCATTAGAAGGAATGGAATGGATGATGTCGTTAATGGGGACCGGCTATCTATATAATGAGCAAGATTTTATGGCAGTATCAATGTTCCTACACAGCTGTAGCCAACTGCGCAAATATATGGCCTCCAAGGAACAATCTGCCCCAAGAATCGGCACCTATGCCTCCTCACTGCTGGAATTGATACCAGTGCAGGAAGTTATCAATCGTTGTATTCGCTATGGTTCTATTGATGACGGGGCCAGTAAGGGGCTGGAGAAGGCCCGAAAACGGATCACCGTAACTAAGGAGAGACTCCATAAAAAATTAGATGGAATCATGTCCCGTCATCAGTCGATTCTGCAGGAAAATATTTATAGCCAACGGAATGGGCGATATGTTATCCCTGTGAAACGTGAATATTTAAAGCAAGTGAAGGGTTCTGTACTGGATCAGTCTACAAGCGGGCTCACTGTCTTCGTAGAGCCTAACGAGATCGCAGACCTGCAGGGAGAACTAGATTTACTATCTGCGGATGAAGCGCGGGAGGAGGCTGTTATTTTAAGTATGCTGACCAGCCTAGTGGAGCAGGAGCAGGCGGCATTGCGGCTTAATATTGAGGTGACAGGTACGTATGACTTTATTTTTGCCAAAGCCAAATATGCCCGCGCTATTGGTGGGAGGGCTATTTCTTGGAATGAGCGAGGTATTCTACGGATGAACGGGGGTTCACATCCAATGTTGAAGGACATGATCCCGATCAGTCTTGAATTCGGCAAAGGTTATCAGTCTCTCATCGTAACGGGACCGAATACAGGAGGTAAAACGGTAGTTCTTAAAACCCTTGGGTTGCTGACTATAATGGCACAATCGGGACTGCTGATCCCAGTAGACGAAGGAAGTGACTTCGCCATATTCTCTGATGTAATGAGCGTTATCGGGGATGGCCAGAGTCTCGCGCAGTCGCTAAGCACCTTTTCAGCTCAGATGAAGAGCATTGAGGAAATGCTGCAGGGTGCCTCCAAAGGAGTGCTGGTATTGATTGATGAACTGGCTGCAGGCACAGATCCAGGAGAAGGTATCGCCCTCTCCATCGCCATACTGGAGGAACTGAGCCGCAAAGGGACGAATATGGTCGTCACCACCCATTTTAACGAGTTAAAAACCTTTGCCGCAGCTACTCCCGGCTTTCAAAATGCACGGATGGAGTTCGATAAAGAGACACTGCAGCCATTATACCGGCTGACGATAGGAGAAGCAGGCGAGAGCTATGCACTGCAGATTGCCGAGAAGTTGGGTATTCAGAAGAAGGTAATTGAGCGATCACGGCAAATTTTGAAGGAGCAGGCACTTAAACAAGGACAACAAGGAAACCTAAAAATTTGGAAGAGTGCTAGTAGGACGAGTGTGTCACAGCCGGAAGAAGGCGAGCAGTACAGAGAACAGGAAAGCTTTAATGAGACGAAAGGCAGGAAGGAGCTTCCGCTTTCTTTTGAAATAGGCGATGCTGTATATGTCAGTTCTCTGGGGAGAATGGGTATCGTCTACAGGCAGAAAGATAATCTGGGAATGGTTGGTGTAATGATACAGAAGCAGAAAATGAGCATCAATCATAAGCGTCTAAAGCCTTATCTGTCCAAGAATGAGTTGTATCCCGACGATTATGATTTGGATATAATTTTTGAGAGCAAGGAGAATCGCAAGAAAAGCAAGCTGATGCAGCGAAAACATATTGAGGGCTTGACCATTGTTCATGAGGAAGAAGAAAACTGACCAATAGCTCGCATAGTAGGGTCTGTCCGTAAGGGCAGGCTTTTTTATAAATATAAGAATTTATATGCTTCACGCAATAATTTGTCCTTATATTTCTCGAAGAAGCGGGTACCGTCCATAAAAGGACGGCGATGCCGTTTCATCTTGGGTCAATTTTGTTACGGATCTTAGGAAATGCTGCTAATAAGACCCTTCACTTTTAGATGGATATTGTATATATTTTCAAGAGGGAATGTAATTAAACAAATAATGTGAGATATCGTACCATTGTATGAAATTTAAAATTTTGTTAAAGTAAATGCTTAATGCATCAAGAACGAGAAGGGAAAGAATTCATGAATAACAAGAAAAGAAGCCGGGTCTTGCTATTGTTGCTCGTGATGGCGACGATGCTGTCTGCCTGCAATGGAGTAGGATCTGGTAATAATTCATATAATATACGCCTATCGAAGACAGTCGTCGATGAACCACAGGTAGGTGGAATCGTTACTTATGGTTACCCCTCACCGTTTAAGGGCTTATTCGAACCTGCTTTTTATGAAGGTGATGATGACTCGAATGTCCTTGAATTCACCACTGAAGCTATGTTTACGGTAGAAGATGACTTATCTACGGTCCCGAATATTGCGACTTGGCAAGAATCCGAAGATCACCGCACTTTCACCTTTAAGATCAAGCCAGGTATACGTTGGCACAATGGGGACGAGCTGACGGTGGAAGACTGGAAGTTCGCGCTTGAGACAATCGCTAGTCCTGACTACACTGGGCCCCGTTATTACAGCGTAGAGATGATTGAGGGCGTAGAAGCCTACCATACAGGGAAGACCAAGGGGATTACAGGAATCAAAGTCCTAGATCCGTATACGCTGAAAATAACGGTGACAGCTGCACGTGTGAATACGATTGATAATTTATGGCCTTATCCGATGAACAAAAAATATTATACGGGCGTAGCTGTCAAAGATATGCCGGAAAGCGATCAGGTGAGAAAACATCCGATTGGGATTGGCCCTTTTGAGGTGACCCAAATTGAGCCTGGCGAGTCCGTAGAGATGAAACGGTTTGACGATTACTATCAGGGCAAGGCGCTGCTGGATGGTATAGTGTATAAGGTTTTTGATGATAAGCAGTTGACTACCCTGTTCGAACAGGGCGTGGTAGATATGGAGTCTGCACCACGGGATGCTTATGAAAGTTTGAGTAAACTGAATAATGTGAATATTATGCAGACAACGGAGCTGTCTTACGAGTATATTGGTTTCAAATTTGGACACTGGGATAGTGAAGCCGAAAAGATTGTTATGGACAATGCCAAATTTAAGGATAAAAGACTACGGCAGGCTATGTATTATGCACTTGACCGTGAAGGGATTATTAATACTTTTTCCTACGGTTTAGGGCAGTTAGTAGAAAGTCCAATTCCAAGCACAAGCTGGGCTAAAATTCCGGATTCGGAGCTTAATGCTTATCCGTATAGTCCGGAGAAGGCCAAAGCTTTATTAGATGAAGCTGGTTATGTAGATATTAATGGTGATGGTCTTCGTGAAGATCCCCAGGGTAAGAAATTTGTGATTCATTATGACGCTATGAAAGGAAATACGAATACTGAACAGCGAACAGAGGCTATACTGTTAAACTGGCGTCAGGTTGGACTCGATGTCCAGCTGAACGGTGGGGCTTTGAAGGAAATGAATGTCTTCTATGATGCAGTGGAAAGCGATGAGCCTACTATTGATCTATTTAATGGAGTGTGGGGGCTAGCAAGTGATCCTGACCCATCCGGCCTGTGGCGAGCGAGTGATCTGTGGAATTATCCGCGCTGGTCTTCGGAGCGTAACGAACAACTTATTCGCGATGGAGTCAGTATGAAATCATATGACAGGGATTATCGCAAGAGCGTGTATTATGAATGGCAGAAGCTTATAAATGAGGAAGTACCCATGATTTTTGTTGCTGAACGAGAGAGTATTACTCCTGTAAACAAGCGTTTGCAGGGAGTGCATGTCAATTCTATGAGCAATATAATTGAACCTCAGAAATGGTGGGTGAAGCAAGCTAAGTGATTATTCCTTAGCCTGCTTTTTTTTATTAAAAATGGGTCGCATATCCAAATTATGCCTTCAATCGGCATCAGACTGGACTAAATGTCGTTATTTGTTGTTTCTTTTTATCCGTTTAGTGATTACAATAGTAATATTGTTTCAACGGGCATAGGTATTAGGAACTGTATTACACTTTTTAAGCATAGCCTGTATCAAAGAGGATTTCCAAGTTTATTCATTAATAAGAATGATCCAAAATTCCGAAAAGGGGGAACTATAAAAATTAAAGCAAAGCATTACAGCCAAGAGAAGCTAAAGTCATGACTGCCTGGTAATGCACAGGTAAGTATTATAAATATAACTTAAGTAATTATATGTATATTCCACAATAAAGAAGGAATCCATCATGAAAAAATTAATAAAAATGAAAAAAATTTATATTCCCCTTATTGTAATTGTGCTCATTATAGCCGGGGGCTTTCTGTTCCGCAAATCTCTAACTGTGTTGGCGTTCGATCTCTTCTTGTCAGATCAGGTTGAAGCCAAACTGCAACAGAAATCCTACCAACCGCTTGTAAGTGAGGATAACAAGGCTAAGCCAGAACCTGTGGTTTACAAAAGTGATCCGTTCTCATTGATGTTGCTGGGTACGGACCAGCGGAAAAATGAAACGGCACGTTCGGACACGATGATCTATGCAGTAATTCGTCCCGAAGATTCTAAAATTCTGCTTATTTCTATACCACGTGATACCTATACCGAAATTATTGGACACGATGATAACAAAAAGGATAAGATCACACATGCGTATGCTTTTGGCGGTCAACAGATGTCCAAGGATACGCTTGAAGCTCTGTTAGGCCACGATATTCAATATTATGCCACCATTAATTTTCAAGGGTTAAAGGATGCAGTTGATGCCATCGGAGGCGTACCGTTACCGATTCAAAAAGATATTGTAAATAAAGGTAAGGATCATGAGAAGTTTACAATTCTCGGTGGTAAATCCAATTATAATGGGGAAGAAGCACTAAATTATACACGTTATCGTGAAGATAGCGACTTTAACCGGACCAAACGTCAGCAGGTATTTATTGACGTGGTAGCGAATAAGATGTTATCGATCAGCCAGATTGGCAATATTCCGGAGCTGCTGGATATTATGGGTGATAATTTCAAGACGGATCTACAGCCTTCTATGATTATTAGCCTGGCCAAGAAATTCATGGGCGGCAAAGCTATGGATATTTCCAGCTTTACGGTTATGGGTGAAGGGACACGCATCGACGGTATATCTTATGATATCGCTGATGAAGAAGACCTAAGCGAAGCGACGGCAATGATTGATAACTGGATGAACGCTAGTACGCCAGTCGATCAATTAATTGAGCCTGGTAAAGCTGAAAATGCGTTAAAGCCCAAAGCGACGTCTGCTGCACAATAGTTTGGGATCAAATATAATGCCAATATACCCTAATGCAGCAGCCATAGTGAAGGTTAGTGGCTGCTGCTTGGTGCGTTCATGGTATAATGATCTGGAACTATTGATTAGTCGCTACGTATTACTTCAAGGTCCTGTAGACAAAGCAAAGATAAGAAACCGTAATTCCTTCGGAAATCTTTTAGGAGGATCAAGACATGAACATTGCATTTTTTTTACTTCCGAAACAGGAGGTAGCTTGTGTAACGCTGGATTCAACGCTGCGTCAGACATTGGAGCGTATGGAATATCATCGTTATAGCGCTGTGCCGATTCTCAATCGGAACGGAGAGTATGCAGGTACGATAACAGAAGGCGATCTATTGTGGTACATGAAGGATTCTAACGGAAAAATTACTTTTGAGAATGCCTCTAAGTTTCTGCTAAAGGACGTACCACTCAGAATGAACAATAAGCCGGTCTCCATTGATGCGAATATGGAAGATTTAATTAATCTAGCCAAGGTACAAAATTTTGTGCCGGTGATCGATGATATGAACCGATTTATTGGAATTGTCCGACGGAGTCAGGTTATAGAATATTGTGAGAGATTTGTTGCACGGCAATCACAGGAATCGTTATAATTCATTTATTCACGGCTCATGGAAGCAAACGAAATTAAGAGGCCTGTATTTCCGGCGATAACGGAATGCAGGCTTTTTTTGAAAACACGATTTCAGAGGCGGGAACCGTAAGTGGTGCATAGAAAATTTTATGCTATAATGGAGAATAAAGCTTTTTGCCGGAGGTAGTGAAACGTGACCAATGTGCCGAAGGATCTGGATGTGGCAAAACGTGCGAAGGTAATTGAATGGCTGAAAACGGAAGTGATTGATCAAGTCTCGCGGTTATTTAAAGCGTTATGGGAAGGCAGTACTGCCCGTGTTGGTGATAGTCTGGCGAGTCTAATTATGAGCTCTTATATTCTGGGGAGAAGATTGGGAATCCCTTATAGTGAGCTGGACGGCCTACTGCAAGAAAAGCTCAGGAAGCATAAGCAGGAAGGCCATCAATTGGAAGATTGGTATCAAGATATATCTGCGTTAGAAGAACATATGCGTAAGAGGTGAATACTGTTGAAATTTCGCTGGACATCTGTGGCTTGGAGCATCGCATATTTGTTATTGCTGCTCTCCTTATCAACCCCACTGCTTCTCATTACTACTCTATTTATGATTATTCCGGCCGTAGTGCTGTTCACTACTCTGAACACCAAACAGTTTATTATTCATGTATTGCCGATAATGTTAATTGTCGGTCTGATTACACCTATATACCTAGTGATAGCAGTGTATTTCATGATACCCGCACTAGTTATGGGTCGCTTTTACAAAAAACGCGCCTCGGCGATGTATACTCTACTCGCAGGTACCGTTACGATTCTTGGAGAATTCCTGCTGCTCTTGCTTCTTGGAACAGCGCTATTTAATTTTGATCTGTCGAGCTATGTGAACGATGTACTGCAAATGGTCACATCGCCACTGTCGCAGCTAGGAACTGCCAATCCGCTGATCAGTGATCTGAACTTTACGTCTGAGGATGTAAACAAGATCAGTATCATGACTATTCAAATGATTCCTATGACTTTAATTGTGAGCTCGTTCATGATTGCTGTGATCACACACTCTATTGTCCGTCCAATTCTAAACAGTATGGAATATGCAGTTCCGAAGCTGAAACCAGCGCGTGAATGGAGACTTCCCCGATCATTCATCTGGTATTATCTGATTGGTGTTATTATTCAAATGTTGTTCTCCGGTTCGGATAGCAGCTATATGACAATGATTTCAGCTAATCTGTTACCACTGTTGCGAATCGGTTTTATGATTCAGGCCATCGGGTTTTTCTTCTTTGTAGCGCATGAGCGGAAATGGAATAAGATTATTCCAATCCTTCTGGCAATACCTATTATTCTGCTACCGCCGCTGCGGATTATCGGCATTATTGATTTGGTATTTCCACTGCGAGCGTTTGTGACGAAATCGAAACGATAGGGTGAGAGTTCATGCCTAAATTTCTGCAAAGACGCTGGCACGGCTATCATACCGTTTGGGCGTTCATGCTTTTGCTGGTTCTTATAATAGTAGTCAGTATTTATAACTGGGCCCTTGGTGTCGCTAGTCTGTTTCTGGCCGGCACCTTGTGCTTCTCCATGCTGAAGGCGGAAATATCGTTTCGGCGCAATTTGGTGGAGTATATAAACGGGTTGTCTTTTCGTATCAAGCGGGTAGAGGGTGAAGCGGTCAGTATGCTTCCGCTCGGAATCATACTGTATAGTGAGGATCGTACGGTAGAATGGAATAACCGCAATGCAGGTGAAATCTTCGCCCGTAAGTCCTTGGTAGGCGAGGCAATTCAAGAGTTGCTGCCGGATATGATGTCTACTTTGACGGGGAGTGCGCAGGGGAAGCGGGAGGTTTTTAAAGACGGTCTCTTGAAAGACTCTCGGCTGGAAATCACTGTGGATGAGCGGTATTATCAAGCGGTGATCATTCCAAGCGAGCGCCTTCTTTACTTATATGATATAACGGAGCTTGTGGTGCTGCGTGAACGCTATGAGGAAGAAAAGCTGGCGATAGGTATCGTGATGATGGACAATCTGGATGAATCCGCTCAAGGGATGGATGACCAACAGCGTACTTCGCTAATCGCCAAAGTAGCCACCGAGATCACGGATTGGAGCAAGCAGTTTGATGTGTATTTGCGCCGTTTGTCTTCGGAACGCTATCTAATGCTACTGAATCATCGTAGTCTGCAGGCATTGGAGGAAAGCCGCTTCGTTGTTCTGGATGAAGTTCGCGAGATGACGGCTGATTTGAAAGTGCCTATGACACTGAGTATTGGTCTGGCCTTTGGAGCGGAGTCCGCTAGTGAGCTTGGTGCTCTAGCTCAATCCAGTCTTGATATGGCCCTTGGACGGGGTGGCGATCAGGCGGCAGTTAAGGCAGGACAACGGCTGTCCTTCTATGGCGGCAAAAGTAATGCTGCTGAGAAGCGCACCCGGGTAAGGGCTCGAGTGATCGCCCATGCCCTGCGCGATTTGATGCAGGAGAGCGACCGCGTCCTTATCATGGGCCACCGGATGCCGGATATTGACGCAGTGGGTGCTGCTATCGGATTGCTCAAGGCTGCACAAATGTATAATGTGGAAGCAAACATTGTAATGGAGGATGCCCCTAATCCTTCTATCACCCGCATGCTGGAGCAGATTCGCAAGGATGAAGAATTGAACAAATTCTTCATCTCTACGGAGCAAGCCATGCAAGTAATGACTGAGCATACGCTGCTGATCGTTGTGGATACGCATAAAGCGTCTATGACGATGGAACCACGGCTTGTCCAATATGCCAGCCGGATTGTGGTTGTGGATCATCACCGGAGAGGCGAGGAATTCATTAATGATGCAGTACTCGTCTATCTGGAACCCTATGCTTCATCTACCTGTGAACTGGTGACGGAGCTATTGCAGTATATCCATGATAAGGTCAAGCTTAGCCCGTTGGAAGCAACTATGCTGCTTGCCGGGATTACGGTGGATACGAAACATTTTGCGCTTCATACAGGCTCGCGTACTTTTGAAGCAGCAGGCTTTCTGCGCCGGATTGGCGCGGATACGATCCTCATTCAGCGGATGCTGAAAGAGGATCTGCAAGAGTACATTTCCAAAGCGGAGATTATCAAACATGCACGAATGGTATATGATCATATTGCACTGGTTGTGACGGCACCGGGAATGAAGATTCCGCAGCTGCTTATTGCCCAGACCGCGGATACACTGCTCGGAATGACGAATGTAGTCGCTTCATTCGTCATCAGTGAGCGTCCTGATGGCTTAATCGGCATTAGTGCCCGTTCACTCGGGCGCATGAATGTCCAGGTCGTTATGGAGCAAATGGGCGGCGGTGGACATCTGTCCAATGCGGCCGTTCAGCTGGAGGGAACATGTAAGGAAGCAGAGGCCAGACTGTTGGAAGTGCTGGCTGAAATTGAATCGAAAGAGGGGCTGTTCGAATGAAGGTCATTTTCATGAAAGATGTTAAGGGACAAGGTAAAAAGGGTCAAGTCAAAGAGGTGTCGGAAGGTTATGCAGCCAACTTCCTGCTGCCGCGGGGACTGGTTCGTCCGGCAACAGATGGCAATGTGAAGACGTTGGAGAATCAGGCAGCTGCGGAACAACGGCGTAAGGATAATGAAAAAGGGGATGCACAGCAGCTCGGCAAGAAACTGGACGAGCTAACCCTGAATATGAAAGCAAAAGCGGGTGAAGGCGGTCGTCTATTTGGCGCCATTACAAGCAAACAGATTGCTGAAACTCTGTCAGCTACTGAGGGCATCGTTATCGACAAGCGTAAAATTGAGCTGAGTGATCCAATCCGTCATCTGGGTGTGACTCAGGTTATTATAAAGCTGCATACTGAAGTAAAGGCTACGCTTAAGGTTCAGGTAACGGAGGAGTAATATGGGTGGAGATCTCTTTTTCGATCGGATTCCCCCGCAGAATCTGGAGGCCGAGCAAGCGGTAATTGGCGCTATTTTGCTGCAGGATGAAGCACTGCTCACCACTATGGAGCGGGTGAATACCGAAGACTTCTACGATAAACCGCATCAAATGATATTTGAGGCGATGGTGCAGCTCGGAGAAGAGAGCCAGCCGATTGACCTTGTTACGCTGACGTCCAGACTGCAGGACAAGGGACAACTGGAGGATATCGGCGGTGTCAGCTATTTGGCTAAGCTGGCTCATGCGGTGCCGACGGCGGCGAACGTAGAGTATTATGCGCAAATTATCGAAGAGAAGGCCATGCTGCGGCGTCTGATTCGTACAGCAACGCAGATCGTAAGTGAAGGTTATACGGGCGGCGAAGATGTAGCTGGTATGTTGAGTGATGCTGAGCGGCGTATTCTGGAAATTTCGAATCGACGCAGTGGCAGTGGCTTTGTCGCCATTCGTGATGTGCTGATGCAGGTATTTGACCGTGTGGAGTTGCTGCACCAGAATAAGGGCGGGACTTCCGGTATTCCCTCAGGATTCGTGGATCTCGACAAAATGACCAATGGCTTTCAACGAAACGATCTCATTATTGTGGCAGCCCGACCTTCCGTAGGGAAAACCGCATTTGCACTTAATATTGCCCAGAATGTATCTGTACGTGCTAAAGAGACTGTAGCCATATTCAGCCTGGAAATGTCAGCACCTCAGCTGGTACAGCGGATGATTTGTGCCGAAGCCAATCTGGATGCCAATATTATGCGTACAGGGGACTTCAAGAGTGATGATGACTGGTCAAAGCTGACGATGGGGATTCAGTCGCTGTCGGAGGCAGAGATTTATATTGATGATTCACCGGGTATTACCGTAACGGAAATCCGCGCGAAATGTCGGAGGCTTAAGAAGGAAAAGGGTCTTGGTATGATCGTCATTGACTATCTGCAGCTGATCCAAGGCCGCGGAAAGGGCGGGGAGAACCGCCAGCAGGAGGTATCGGAAATCTCGCGTACGTTGAAGCAGATTGCCCGTGAGCTGGATGTGCCTGTTATTGCACTGTCCCAGCTTAGTCGGGGTGTGGAGCAACGTCAGGATAAACGCCCCATGATGAGTGACTTGCGTGAGTCCGGTTCGATCGAGCAGGATGCCGATATCGTAGCGTTTCTGTATCGTGATGATTATTACAATCAGGATACGGAGAAGAAAAATATTATCGAAATCATCATAGCCAAGCAGCGTAACGGACCCGTAGGTACGGTGGAGCTGGTATTCTTAAAAAACTTCAACAAGTTCGTCAACTACGAGCGGGCGCATGCAGAACCATTTGCAGGTTAAGCTTATTCGTGACAATATCCGAACGATTGCACATTTACCCGTGTAATCGTTCGTTTTTATTTGACTTTAAAAATTACGGCTGTTACACTGGGTATTGTGCTTTAGCGGGGTAAAACCGCTGGCGTCCGGAGGGCTGCGTACATAAGAATGCTGTACAGAGCCCATATTATTATGAAAAATAATGGTGCTGGCAAGCACCTACGGAGGAATGAATATGTCAACGGTAGTCGTCGTGGGAACACAATGGGGAGACGAAGGCAAAGGGAAAATCACAGACTTTCTGGCAGAGAGCGCAGATGTGGTCGCCCGGTATCAAGGTGGTAACAATGCCGGTCACACGATTCTGATTGACGGTAAGAAGTATAAGCTCAGCTTGATTCCATCTGGTGTATTTTATAAAGAGAAAACTTGTGTAATTGGTAACGGAATGGTTATTAATCCGGAAGCATTGATACAAGAAATTAATTATATCCACGAGAACGGATTCGACACCACAAATTTGGTTATCAGCGACCGTGCTCATGTTATCATGCCGTATCATATGTTGTTGGATGCTTTGGAAGAAGATCGCAAAGGTCCGAACAAGATCGGGACAACCCGCAAGGGGATCGGCCCATGTTATATGGACAAAGCTGCGCGCAACGGTATTCGTATTGCCGATCTCATGGATGCTGAGGAATTCGAACTGAGACTTCGTCCATTAATGGAAGAGAAGAATCAGGTTATTACACAGGTCTATGGTGGTGAGGCTCTAGATGTTGAAGAGATTCTAGCCCAATATCTGGCTTATGCTGAAGTGCTTCGCAACTATGTAACAGATACATCTGTTGTGCTCAATGATGCCATTGATGCAGGTTCTAGAGTTTTGTTTGAGGGCGCGCAGGGGGTTATGCTTGATATTGATCAAGGCACATACCCGTTCGTTACGTCGTCTAATCCATCTGCTGGTGGTGTCTGCATCGGATCTGGTGTTGGACCCTCTAAGATCAAACAGGTTATCGGGGTTGCCAAGGCATATACCACTCGTGTGGGTGATGGTCCTTTCCCTACTGAACTGAATAATGAAATCGGTGAATATATTCGTGAAACAGGCCATGAATATGGGACTGTAACGGGACGCGCGCGCCGCGTAGGTTGGTTCGACAGCGTTGTTGTACGCCATGCTCGTCGTGTCAGCGGTCTTACGGGCTTGTCACTTAACTCCTTGGATGTACTCAGTGGTCTTGAAACTGTCAAGATCTGTACAGGCTACAAATTCCGTGGGGAGATCATTAACCACTATCCGGCTAGTCTCAAAATGCTGGCGGAATGCGAAGCTGTATACGAAGAGCTTCCAGGCTGGAGCGAGGATATCACTTCTGCAAAAACACTGGAGGATTTGCCTGCGAATACCCGCCGATACGTTGAACGTGTATCGGAGCTGACAGGCATTCCGATCGCTATCTTCTCTGTTGGCCGTAACCGGGAACAGACCAATCAAGTACTGCCAATCTATATCTAATTAGAATGACCCTAAGAGGAAGTCCCGTAAGCCATGTAAATGGCCTATGAGACTTCCTCTTTTTTTTGAATATAAGAAAGTCTTCAGAGGTTTCCCTGAGCCCGATCTAGTCAATACTTAAAAGATAGAAGCTACAGGGAGCGATGAAGATGAAGATAGTAAAGCGTGCACTTGGAATATGCCTGATTGTAGTGCTGGCGAGTGCACTTTCAATCCTGACAACAGGAGTAGTTGTGAATGCGTATATACAGTCAGTGTTGGCAAGCTTCGACATCAAGCTGGGTAGCTCTGCTCCGGGGCTAGGAGGGATGATGAAGAGCATCATCGGGATGGAGAATACGAAAGGAACAACGTCTAGTTCGGAAGAACAGGATAAGGGCAGTCCATCAGAAACGTCGTCACCCAAGAGTGAAGATGCTGTGGATGAAAAAGTGCCTGAGGATGCTGTACCTGCAATGGGACAAGCTTCAACAGATTCTGCCGCCTCTGACCAGAGTGAGAGTTCACTAGACCAGCAATTGGTAATGACTCCCGAAGCTTTAGGTGACTTAAAGAATAATTTACCATCTGATGAGAAGGTCAATATATTCAATATTCTGATGTCCAAGCTGCCGCAAGACGAAATGCAGAAGATCTCCACAGCCATGGAAGATGGTTTAACAGAGGATGAAGTGAAGGAGCTCCAACAGGTCATTGCTAAATACGTAGATCCCGAGGAATATGACACCTTAATGAAAATGCTTACACCCACTTCAGAGGAGTCTCCATAGCGGCAGAAAAGTGTCACAATTTGTACACGTTCAAAAGGTTTAAAAGTAATATTTATACAAAAAACCCGCGAATTTCGCGGGTTTTGTCATGATAACAAAGTTGAAATATTTCACCCAGCTATGTTACAGTAAACAAGGACCATAATGTGTTAAAGTTTTGTAACCTTTTGCCGCTATATTTACAGCAACCAATTTTACGCGAATCTATCTAGAGACTAGAGAAATCTTAAGCGAACTATATAAAAGGGGTCGTACAACAAGCTTGCCACTCTACAACGAGTGATTGGGTGACTGAAAGGGAGAGTTTCATGAATGGATTTAAATTCATGCGTCGGGTGGGGAAACTACAGGACGGTCAAACCGCAACTGGAGGATCCGGCGTAGAGCAGGACAGTAATACCGCTAGTGATACTAAAGTCTTTCATCAAGCAACGCGAGCTCGGAAGGTAAGGCGCTCCTGGATTCTGGCATCGGCCGGACTCGTGCTTCTGGCTACCTTTTTGTTAGGTGCAGAGAAGAAATATGTAGGAGCAAACACGGTAACCTATTATCGAGTAATGGTGCAGGGACAGGAAATTGGAAAGCTCAACGAAGCGGCACAGCTGGACAAGCTATTTGAAGAGAAGCGGCAGGCTTATCAAGCCAAATATCCGGGTGCGGTGATGGTATTGCAAACAGAAGGCATCGCCACAGAATCGGAAAAGGGGTACAAACCGGAGATTGATAGTGCGGCAACGCTGAAGAAGCTGGATGGCTTGCTCAAAGCTTATGCAGTAGGTGTGCAGTTGATGGTAGATGGCAAAGCAGTGGGTGTTGTGAAGGATCAGGAGACGGCAAATGCAGTGCTACAAGGGGTGAAGAACTATTATACCCCCCAGACTAAGGCTGCAAAGGGTGTAAATGCGAGTTTGAAGAAGACGGCAGCGTCAAGCTCAGCTATTGCGTCAGCGAAAGCCGCTGACAAGGTGGAGTCGACTAAGATTCGTGAGGCAGTGACCATTGTCCCGATAAAGGCAGATCCCAACAAAGTACTGGATGTAGCGGCGGCAGTTAAGGCGCTTACGGAAGGTGAAGAAGAACCTCTGCTCTATACGGTTGAGGAGGGTGATACGATCTCGGGTATTGCCAAACGCTTTAATATCACTCAAGCAGAAGTATTCCACAATAACCCAGCCGCCAAAGAACTGGCCTTGCAAATCGGGGACGAGCTGCAGTTGAAGGTAGCACAACCGGATGTCACTGTAGTTACGGTGGAGCAAGTAACAGAACAGGTCGTTACAGAACCAGAAGTTATTGTACGTAAAAGCGACTTGCTACCGGCAGGTAAGCGTAAAGTTGTCCGCGCTGGACAGACTGGGCTTAAAGAAATGCAGTATCGGCTGACGAAGGAGAATGGCCTCGTTGTACAGGAAGAATGGCTGGGGCAAACAGTGGTTAAAGCTTCTCTGCCTGAGGTTGTATACAGTGGTACAAAAATTGTTGGTGAAGGAACGGGCATGTTTGCTTGGCCAGTCACGGGGGCTGTAACTTCGAGTAGCTTCGGCGAGCGCTGGGGACGTGTTCATAAGGGAGTAGATTTGGTATCTGGCAATCGTACGATTAAGGCTGCTGATGCGGGTACTGTATCTTTCGCTGGTGTGCAAAGCGGATACGGCAATGTGGTTATTATAAACCACCTAAATGGCTATGAAACGTATTATGGGCATATGAGCAGCATCTCCGTTTCCGTAGGGCAGCGGCTAGAGCAGGGAGCCAAGGTTGGCATTATGGGAAGTACCGGTCGTTCAACCGGCACACATCTCCATTTTGAAATCCGTAAGAACGGAACAGCTATCAATCCAATGAAATATTTGAAATAGTTAAGTATAACCAGCCGCCCGAATATATTCGGGTGGTTTCTTTTTGGAAGCTATGCTTATTTCGTAGGATGTGACGTCAGGACAGGTATGTTAAAATAAAGGAATAAACGTTAGTAGGGATAGAAAGGTGAAGCGACAGACATGCAGATGGGGACGATTCTGGTAGTAGACGATGAACAGCCTATTGCTGACATATTGAAATTCAATTTGGAAAAAGAAGGCTATGAGGTTATCTGCGCCTTTGATGGGATCAGCGCGGTGGAGCTGGCTTTATCCATACGCCCCGATCTCATGCTGCTTGATCTCATGCTGCCGGGTAAGGACGGAATGGATGTTTGCCGTGAGGTGCGTTCCGCGCACCTGGATATTCCTATCATTATGCTAACTGCCAAGGACGGAGAAATTGACAAGGTGCTTGGCCTGGAGCTTGGTGCTGATGATTATGTGACCAAGCCGTTTAGTACACGTGAACTTCTGGCTAGAGTAAAAGCCCAGATGCGGAGGCAGCATAAGCCAACCCCGTCGGAGGCACTCAGTGAGCCAGCAGAGAGCAAGCAGGGCATTCAGCATTTTGATCTATTTATAGATACAGACATGTATTTGGTATACAAAGACGGAGAGCCACTAGACCTAACGCATCGTGAGTATGAGCTGATCTATTATATGGTTCGGCATGCCGGCAAGGTAATGACCCGGGAGCATTTGTTACAAGCCGTCTGGGGATTCGAATATTTCGGTGATGTGCGGACTGTAGATGTAACCATCCGACGTCTACGGGAGAAAATTGAGGAGAATCCCAGCAAACCGGAATATATTTTCACGCGGCGTGGACTTGGTTATTTAATGCATAGCCCCAAAAGCGGAGGGCTGTGATGAAGGGACTGTCCTTTTTTCGGACGATTCAGGCCAAGCTTATTATTGTTTACGTCCTATTGATTCTGATCGCGATGCAGCTGATTGGTGTTTATTTTGTCAGCTCTATGAAGAATTCGTTAACTGACAACTTTACGAAGGATCTTAAAGCACGCGCAGAAATGTTATCGATTCTGACTGCGGATAAATTCGGCAGCGAAGCTGGAACGTCGGATGAGGAGACCGCAGTGGAGAGTCTGCGGGGCATGGTGAACAATCTTTATATTAATGGTGCTGAGATTCAAGTTCTTGATGCCAACGGCAAGATTATCACTACATCCGTACCCTCACAAAGCGATTATGTCGGACAGCGCAATACACAGACGGTTGTCAGCCGCGCTTTGCAGGGTATCAGCGACAACGAGGAATATATTATAGCGGATGATAATGTGCGTAAGAAGGTTGTGGCCAAACCTGTACTCTCGGGTGACAAGGTGGTAGGTGCCATTTATATTGCTGCGGACATGAAGGATTTATATGCGACGATGAGCCGCATCAACAGTGTCTTCATTTCGGGCATGCTGCTGGCTTTAGCACTCACAGCTGTATTGGGTGTGATTCTGGCCCATACCATTACTCAGCCTATCAAGGAAATGACCAGGCACGCTACCGCTGTTGCGGAAGGGCGATTTAATCGGAAGATGCCGGTATTCGGCAATGATGAAATTGGACAACTGAGTCAGGCCTTTAATTATATGACCGGAAGATTGCGGGAAGCCTTATCGCAAAATGAGGAGGAAAAGGAAAAGCTGGCTTCCATCCTCACGAATATGAGCGATGGTGTGGTAGCTACAGATGAGAGCGGAGTAGTCATTCTGATGAACCGTCGTGCTGCCCTGATGCTGGGAGCGGAGGGGCCGCTTCCGGAAGGTGCACCACTTGCTGAGCTGCTGGGCCTTGATCAAGAGCAGTCCGTGTCCTTGGCCAAAGGTAATGCCCAATCGGCCATGCTTCATCTGTCCCATCTTGGTGGAGACGATCCTAACAGTGTTAGGGTAACCTTTACTCCGATCCACCGCCGGGAAGGGGTAGGGATTGCGGGTACGATTGCCGTGTTGCAGGATGTAACTGAACAAGAGAATCTGGAAGAGTCGCGTCGGGAGTTTGTGGCGAATGTCTCGCATGAGCTGCGAACACCTCTCACGACCATTAAGAGCTACGCTGAAGCATTGGACGACGGAGCGCTGGATGATCCGCAGCTGGCTGTGCGTTTTGTGGGCGTGATAAGGAATGAAACCGAGCGCATGATTCGTCTGGTTACAGATCTGCTGCATCTGTCGCGGCTCGATTCCAGGGAAGCCCGTCTCCGAATCCAGCAGACAGATATCACCGAGATGCTGGAGGATGTGGCAGACCGCTTTTCCTTTCAGATTCGGCAAAAACGTATTGATATTAGCACAAGGGTCCGCAAGGAAGTCTCCACTGCCTGGCTGGACCGGGATCAAATTGATCAGGTGCTTGGCAATCTGGTCTCCAATGCGTTGAAATATACGCCGGAGGGCGGCACTATTGAATTAGAAGCACTAAAGAGTGAGGATGGCATGTTGTCTATCTCCGTGCGTGATTCCGGGATTGGTATTCCAAAGAAAGATATCGAACGCATCTTTGAACGCTTTTACCGAGTAGATAAAGCACGTTCACGCAACATGGGTGGGACTGGGCTTGGACTGTCCATTGCCCGGGAAATTGTGAAGGCGCATGGAGGCTCAATTTCCCTACAATCGGAGCTTAATGAGGGCTCACAGGTAACCTTTACGCTGCCTCTACAGAGCCAAAGGGGGAGTGAGGCGTGAAGGAAAGAGTGAAATCCTGGATACTGGCCTTGCTCGTGCTTGGGAGTCTTGTGGAGAGCTATTATTTGATTTATCGGCTGCCTGGTACTGACTCGGCCGTGCTCTCAGAGAATTTATATGTTAAGACAGACAACATGGGGCCTGAAGAGAAGGTTGAGAATCTGCTCTATCCCGATAAAATGATTATTCATATGGGAGACGGCAAGCACACCTTGTTTTATCCGAGTTCCACCTTTTACAATCTGATTCTGAATCGGCTAAAAGGGCGCGGTTTTGAAAGCTTCCAACGGCGCTCAGTGCAGGATTTCAACTGGAATCAGATTCGCAAGGAGAATCCGGGTATTGAGCTGTCCTTTGGAGCGGGAATTCCCGTAACGCTGCTACAGCGGATAATGCAGCTATCTCCGGATTCCTTGTTCGCCGGGGAAAGCATTGATAAGATTTGGATATACAATGTCAAGAATGATTCCAAGGCGCATGCCATCTTTTTCAGCACCCGGGGTGACATTGTATATGAAGCGGCTAAAGTCGATCTTACCGTGCAGGACATTCAGCAGCATGTGGATTTCGGCAAGAACTTGACCTCTTATACAACAGTGAACGGTGACTATTATGTACCTGACAGTAAGATATCGCTGGTCGAGGTGGAGATGCCATCCGGTATGTACACTATTGAACAGATGCAGAGCAATCTCTTCTTTGACGCTGGGAGCACCAGATATATTCGTGAGAAAAATGGATCGGAGATTTACACAGACAGCAAGCGCAGCCTGCAGGTCGATCAGGAGCAGAATTGGATGAGCTACAGCGACCCTGCTGCACTTCCGGCTGGTGAAAGCACACCGGCCAAGGATGCGCTTGAGGCTGTGGATTTTGTGAACCAGCATGGCGGTTGGAATGGAACCTACCGGTTGGCAGCAACGGAGGAGGGAAGACTGGAGCGAAAGGTTTCCTTTCAACAGTATTATGGCTCCTACCCTTATGGCTCCTATCCAATTATGAGTAAGCCGCAGCTACAGTATGGTGTAATTAATCTAGAACTGCAGCAGGGCACCGTATCCTCCTATGATCGATCTTTAATTTATATTGATGAGAGCAAATCCGCGAAAAAAGTGGTGGAGTTGTCCGGAGGAGAAGAACTGCAGAATCAGCTTACTCAGATTGGCAAGGCCTCTTCTGTAAAGGATTTAACACCTGCTTATGTACCTGTAGAAAAGGGTGAGAAGCTGCAGCTGCTTCCGGTATGGCGTGTTACGCTGAACGACGGCAGCGTGCTTACGCTGAACTAGCTGCTCACAAAACAAAACGTATGCTTCCGAAGCGAGTTTTATTGCGAAGAATGCCAAGAAGTAAAGCTTCATAAAACAAAGCGTATGCTTCCGAAGCAGTTTTGTTACAAAGCTGCATGCAATGAAGTGATGTTCCACAAAACTTTTAGGAGGTGAAAGTATGGATTGGGGAAGAGCCAAAAATGTGCTAATCTACGCTTTTCTGCTGCTGAATTTGCTGCTGTGTTATCAGCTGTGGAATGATCTGCATGATCAGGTCAGCGCCAATCTTGATTTCACCTCCCTTTCTGAAGAGACACAAGCAGTGATGGAACAGAAGGGAATCAGGGTGTTGTGCCCAATCCCGGCTGCGACGCCGCAGTTGCCTGATATTACTTATAATTATTCGGGTGAAGAGCAAAATGAAGCGCCGGTGCTGCTGAAGCTTCCGATTGACAGCAAACTGATCTACTCTTCATTCACCGAGCTTAGTGATCAATTGGTAGGCCAGATCCCGGACATTGCCAACTACCGCTTCGATTCTCAGGAAAGCGAGATAGGTAAATTTGTGCTCCACCCGCTAGTGGATAACCAGTGGTCGCTGTTTCGCGTGAGACTAGAATTGATTAATAGCAATCAGAAGATTGTGGCCTACCGTTGGCCACAGATCAAGATCGGAACCAGTAACAAAGAGGATCTGCAGAAGGTGCTTCCAGCATCCCAAGCACTAAGCAGCTTGATTGAGAAATATTTTCCGGTCGATTCGGTAGTCAAGGAGATTGAACTGGGGTATTATGGTGAATTGTTTAACTCCGAAAGTCAGGTCGCATCTCCAATGTGGCGGTTCATGCTTGAGAATGGCAAAGCCTATTACGTAGATGCCATTAGCGCGGACATCATCAGTCCGAAGACAACAGAGTAAAGGGAGTAAGGAATATGGGGATTTCATTTACAGTACTGTCCAGCGGTTCTACTGGCAACGTAACGGTGGTGCGTAACGGGGAGACAACGCTGATGATTGATGCGGGCCTTAGTGCGAAGCGGATTGATGAGCTGCTAGGTATGCGTGAGCTGACAGGCAAGGATATCGACGGGATTCTGATTACACATGAGCATTCCGACCATATCAAAGGACTTGGAGCAATGGCGCGCAAATACGATCTTCCGATCTACGCGAATACCAATACTTGGGGGGCGATTGAGAAGGGGATTGGTAAAATAGCTGATTATAACCGGATTATTATGGAATCTGGAGAACATATAGACTTTGGCAGTCTAAGAGTGGAATCATTTGCGATTTCCCATGATGCGGCAGAGCCCGTAGCCTATAACTTTTATGACGGTAAAGAGAAGTTGACTGTAGCTACAGATTTGGGTTATGTCAGCGATAAGGTGAAAGCGGCAATTGCAGATTCCGATGTAATGGTGCTGGAGGCTAATCATGATATTGAGATGCTCAGAATGGGACGTTATCCGTGGAACACGAAAAGGCGTATTCTAGGCGATATGGGCCATCTATCGAACGAAGCAGCAGGCGCAGCACTTAGTGAGATTCTTACTGGGCGGACCAAACGCACCTACTTGGCGCACTTAAGTCGGGATCATAATATGATGGACCTGGCCAAGATGTCCGTTCGTTATGCGATGGAGGACCGGGGCTGTTTTTTCAAAGATAGTGAGTTTAAACTATGTGATACGTATTATGATCGCCCTACGCCATGGGATACGGTGAGCCAGTCATAAGCTGATCCAATTCAGCGGTCTTGCGCTCTAACTCCTGGCGGGAGATAAGTCCTTTATCAATCAACAGCTCAATCACAGCACTAAGTGTAAGGGTCATATGATAGTGTTCATCCTTCAGATCGCCTAGTTTACCGATGAACTGTACCAGATCAATACTTGTGGAGAAAGATTCCATATTTTGTTCCTCCTTTAGATTTGAAAATTTAATGTAAAATGTAAAAAATATGCAAGGATTTCACTTTAGAAAAGCCACGACGGAACGTCTGCCTGTGATACAATCATATAGAGAATAAGTTAAGCGTAATTCTATAGTGCTTGCTATTATTGTAGTCTGTTAAGTTGAAAAATATTCCGAAATAAGAGAAACGGCTGTGTTCTTCTGGTTAAGGACAAGATCCGTTTTATACAATAGCCTTACCTTATGCTTAATACCGTTTTCTTGTGGTGAAGGGATAAAGTGAAACCTTTTAATACTATTTGGAGTCTGGAAGAATAGATTGATATAGCTCGGGCGTTGTTGCTTGGCGTTCAGGTCATGAATGCAGTAGCAATAGAGGGGAGAGGATTTCGGTGGGACTGTTTCAAGATGATTTCTATTCAACTAAGGTATCGCGGCGCAAAGATCGAAAAGGAACTAAGGGATCCACAACCCGCAGCTGGTCTGTTCGCAAATCACGTCGTGGTCTGCCAACTTGGCAGATATCTGCCATCTGCTCTTTACTCAGCGCGGTGGTTGCGGTGCTTCTGTTCAGTTTGCTTACAGGCCAACTAACACATGAGACGGCTCAGAATCCGGCAAAGATTGAGAATGTTACCCCGAGCAGTGGTGATCCGTATGACCGGATTATTCAGGCAGCAGCCCTCGTCCGTCCTGCCGTAGTGAGTATCATTAACCATAAGGAAGATAATAAGGAACTTAATATCCTGGATGAGTCGGCATTAGGCTCCGGGGTTATCTATAAGAAGGATACTAAAAAGGCATACATTATTACGAATAATCATGTCATCGAAGGTTCTAGTAAACTTGAGGTAGTTACAATTGATGGGGAGACCCGCAAAGCAACGCTAGTTGGTGCGGATAAGGTTAGTGACATTGCGGTGCTCTCCATTGATGCTAAAGGAATAAATACGATCGCACAGATCGGGGACTCCTCGAAGCTACGTTTAGGCGAAACGGTAATTGCCATTGGCAACCCATTGGGGCTTGGCGATTCACTAACTTCTGGTATTGTCAGCTATACGGAACGGATGATTCCAGTGTCGCTCAATCAGGATGGTGTATATGATTGGGAGCAGGAAGTGATTCAGACGGATGCAGCAATTAATGAAGGCAACAGTGGTGGTGCGCTTGTAGATCTGGAGGGTAAGGTCATTGGTATTAATACGATGAAGATTTCAGATACGGGTGTAGAAGGACTCGGTTTTGCGATTCCGTCCAATCACGTAATGGAGAATGCGGATGAACTCGCTGAAAAAGGGAAGATTGCCCGTTCCTATCTAGGTGTCTATTCTGTAGATTTGAATAATCCCTATGTTCCACTCGCAGAGGATCAACGCAAGGAATTGAACCTGCCAGCCAGCATTAAAGACGGTGTAGTCGTTCTGGATGCTGTTGGACCTGCAAAGGATGCTGGACTGAAGCTTAATGATGTCATTACGAAATTTGATAATGAGCCGATTACTTCGACGCTCTCGTTGCGCAAATATTTATATGATAGTACTAAGATTGGTGATGAGCTCAAAATTACCTATTATCGCAATGGAGTTGTGAAGCAGGTTATAGTAAAACTTCTTGAAAAACCAGAGGAATAAAAGCGATAAAGAGTGTATATAATGATATTGTAGGTGGGACAAATTAACCGGCTGGTAACCCTTACATTGGGAAGTCAGCCTTATACGGGAAAAAAAGGAGAAATACGGATAGCTCTCTTGCCTTTGCTATTCAGGTGTGGTAATATGATAACAATCATACAGTTGATACCTAATTCTTGCATTGAAAAGGGCTGTCAAGTTGAGTAATACAACCTTTTTCAATGTGTGAATTTTTTCTTTGTCTGAAGATAAAAAGAACATATTAATTTAAATTTGTGGAGGTAACACACATGCAAACAGGTACAGTTAAATGGTTTAACGCAGAAAAAGGATTCGGATTCATCGAGGTTGAAGGCGGAAGCGACGTATTCGTTCACTTTAGCGCAATTACTGGCGACGGCTTCAAAACTTTGGACGAAGGCCAACGCGTTGAATTCAACGTTGTTCAAGGCAACCGCGGACCACAAGCCGAAAACGTTGTAAAACTGTAATAATAGAAGGTGCCGTCCCCGCTTGTGAAAGTTGGGACGGCCTTTTTTTACATTTCCATCGGTTTTCTCAACTTTTGACATAAAGGAAGGGAGGAACGGTAATGAACTACCGGAAGAAGCCTTTAGAAGAAATACCGGAAGAGGATACCGCAATCTGGGCCTGTACCAATGATGGATGTAACGGATGGATGAGGGATAATTTTGCATTCGAACATGCGCCTTCTTGCCGTCTATGTCACTCCCCAATGGTTCGCAGCATGAAGATGCTACCGATTTTGCTTAATTCCAATGGCGATCTCAAGTCGCTGAAGAAGGGTACTTCTATCACCTAACTTACGCTTTATGAGCTGAGCATTTTATAGAATGATGTACAACAAAGAGACGGGTAAACCGTCTTATTTTTTTTGCTTTTTTTCGAAATATTGTGATATTTGTCACAAATATATTGTTTTTCACCTCTAAATGGGGTGTATAATGTGATTATTATCACACTTTGATCTTCGAATTTTTGACAAAATATAAGTACGAAAAGGGAAGAAGGAAGGGGAGAAATATGGATACAGTGATGCTGTCGCGGTTTCAATTTGCATCGACAACGATTTTTCATTATTTCTTTGTGCCGGTATCTATCGGACTAGCGCTCCTGATTGCGATCATGGAGACAATGTATGTTAGAAAAGGGAATGAAGAGTACAAGAAGATGGCTCAGTTCTGGGGAAAGCTGTTCCTCATTAACTTTGCAGTAGGCGTTGTAACGGGGATTTTACAGGAATTCCAGTTTGGGATGAACTGGTCCGATTATTCGCGTTTTGTCGGTGATGTGTTCGGAGCACCACTGGCTATTGAAGCGCTGTTGGCCTTTTTCCTGGAGTCTACGTTCATAGGGCTGTGGATATTTGGGTGGGATAAAGTTTCCAAGAGAGTGCATCTGTTATCCATTTGGCTGGTAGCGTTCGGAACGATGTTGTCCGCTTTCTGGATCTTAGCCGCCAACTCCTTCATGCAGCACCCTGTGGGGTTCGCCATAAATAACGGACGGGCAGAGATGAATGATTTCTTCGCCCTGATAACAAACGGTCAGTTGCTGGTGGAATTCCCACATACAGTGCTGGCCGCATATGCAACGGGAGCATTTCTGGTAACGGGGATTAGTGCGTACAAGCTGCTGAGAAAGCAGGATGTTTCTTTTTTCAAAAAGTCATTTGAGATTGCTGCTATTGTAGGTATTGTCTCTTCGATGGGTGTGGCTGTTGCAGGACATGCTCAAGCGCAGTATTTGGTCAAAACCCAGCCGATGAAGATGGCTGCATCCGAAGGCTTGTGGGGTAAGAGTGGTGACCCGGCGCCTTGGACTATATATGCTAATATTGATCCGAAGAACAAGGTGAGTAGCAATGAGATTCAAATACCGTATTTGCTCAGCTTTTTGTCTTACAGTACATTCTCTGGTGAAGTCAAAGGTATGAATGAACTGCAGGCTGAATATGTACAGAAATATGGTGAGGGGGATTATATCCCGCCAGTACGCACAACCTTCTGGAGTTTCCGGATCATGGTTGCGGCTGGTACAGCGATGATCGTGCTGGGTCTGTACGCTATCTATCTGATTTGGCGCAAAAAAATGGATCGTCCGAACACTTGGTTTATGCGGTTCATGCTCTGGGGGCTGCTGCTTCCACCAATCGCCAATACTGCAGGCTGGATTATGACCGAAATTGGACGCCAGCCGTGGACGGTATTTGGCCATATGAAGACCGCGGATAGTGTATCTCCTAATATTACGAGTGGACAGGTGTTATTCTCGGTTATTTCTTTTACAACGATCTATTTAATCCTTGGAATAGTGATGGTCGGATTGTTTATCAAAGTCATCAAAAAAGGTCCTTATGCCATGGATAATGATCACGATGTGTCGCATGATCCATATAACAAGGAGGTGTCCCCAAATGTCTCTTAATGAATTATGGTTCTTGCTGATTGCCGTGCTGTTCGTAGGATTCTTTTTCTTAGAGGGCTTCGATTTCGGGGTGGGAATGGAAACACAGTTTCTGGCCAAGAATGATACAGAGCGCCGGGTGCTGATTAACTCGATCGGGCCTTTCTGGGATGCGAATGAGGTCTGGCTGATTACAGCTGCAGGGGCGATGTTCGCTGCTTTTCCCGATTGGTATGCTACGCTGTTCAGTGGATTCTACATTCCATTTGTCTTCGCCTTGCTGGCTCTAATTGCTCGCGGAGTGGCCTTTGAATTCAGAGGCAAACGGGATTCGCAGGCTTGGAAAAAAACATGGGATGCTGCCATCTTCTTCGGCAGCGCGATCCCGCCGTTCCTGCTGGCTGTAGTCTTCGCCAGCTTCATCAAAGGCTTGCCGATTGATGGGGATATGCAGATGTATGCTGGATTTACGGATATCGTCAATGTGTATACAGTCGTAGCTGGTATTACGGTAGTTCTGCTCTGCCTGGTGCATGGACTGATGTTCACCACGCTTCGTACATCTGGAGATATGCAGGACCGCGCACGGAAGCTGGGTCAGAAATTGCTGCTTCCACTGGGCGCATTACTGTTGGCCTTTGTGATTATGACTTACTATATGACGGATATATTTGATCAGCATGGAGCTTGGCTGCTAATTATGGTAGTCCTGGGGATAGTGGCTTATGTACTGGCTGGATACTTCATGATGAAGAAGAAAGATAGTCTTGCCTTTGGAATGACCGGAGCTGTAATTGCGCTGTCCGTAGCTTCAATCTTCGTGGGCTTGTTCCCACGGGTCATGATCAGTTCCATTGATCAAGCCTTCAATCTGACCATCACGAATGCGGCCTCGGGCCACTACTCACTGAAGGTCATGACCATTGTGGCACTGACGATGCTGCCGTTCGTACTGGGATATCAGATTTGGAGTTACTTTATCTTTCACAAACGGATTCATGAGAAGGAGCATCTTGAATACTAATGGATAAGAATTTGCTAAGGTATAAAGGAGTTATGCCGGTCTTTCTGATCGTGGGCTTCCTTACCCTGGTGCAAAGCGTGTCCATACTTCTGCTGGCCAAATGGCTGGCAGAAGTCATTTCTGCACTGTTTGCGGGAGAACCGCTGAAGGAACAATGGGGCACTGCGCTATTGTTCCTTCTTGCGTTTCTCGTGCGCCATGCCTGTGCTATGCTGATGGGCCGTGTCTCCTACCGTTTCGCGGAGATGACCGGCAGCAGCATGCGGAGAGAAATGATGGACAAGCTGTTCCAGCTTGGACCCAGAATGGTGGGTGATCGGGGAACTGGAAATCTGGTTACGCTTGTACTGGAAGGAGTAATGAAGTTTCGTACTTATCTGGAGCTGATTATTCCACGGATGGTAGGGATGTCCGTTACACCAGCCTTGCTGCTTATATATGTCTACACACAGGACATTACAAGTGGCATAATCCTTACGGTGACGATGCCAATTATTATTGTCTTTATGATTCTGATCGGTATGACGGCCCGCAAGCAAATGGACCGCCAGTTGAAGTCTTACCGCACCCTCTCCAATCACTTCGTCGATTCGCTGCGCGGCTTAGAAACGCTGAAATTCCTCGGGCGCAGCCGCAGTCATAGTAAGAGTATTTCCGAGGTGAGCGATCGCTACCGCTCGGCGACCATGCGCACACTGCGCGTGGCGTTTATGTCCTCGTTCGCCATGGATTTCTTCACGATGCTGTCTGTAGCAACGGTTGCCGTAAGTTTAGGCCTTAGACTCGTTAATGAACAGATGACGCTGCTTACTGGCCTGACCATTCTTATTTTGGCTCCGGAATATTTCCTGCCAGTCCGGCTCGTAGGTACAGATTTCCATGCCACGCTGGACGGGAAGGAAGCAGGAGAGGCGATGAAGAGTATTATTGACCGGGATACGGTGAAGGCTGTGGTGCTGGAGGGCAAGGGGAATGAACGTGCTATTGCAGCTGATTCCGCGGAATCCATCTTTAAGTGGCATCCCGAGAGTATGCTTACGCTGAATGAAGTCAGCGTGCAATATGAAGAGGGTGACCTTTCTTCGCTCAAAGGTATTAGCCTGCAATTTAAAGGAGCCAGCAAAATCGGTATTATCGGGGAGAGCGGTGCGGGTAAATCTACGCTCGTGGATGTACTCGGCGGTTTCCTGCATCCTACCTCGGGGAGTATTACAATCAACGGCAATCATGTTAGTGCTCTTACTGATGAGGCTTGGCGTAAACAGATCTCCTATATTCCGCAGCGGCCTTATATTTTCAGTGGTACACTGGCGGATAATGTGCGTTTCTATTACCCAGAGGCTGCGCTGGAAGATGTTGCCGGCGCGGTGGCTGCAACCGGATTATCAAGACTAGTGGCCTCTTTGCCGAATGGCCTGGATGAGATGATTGGGGGAGGCGGCCGTGCGCTGAGTGGCGGACAGGAGCAGCGGGTAGCGTTAGCCCGCGCCTTGTTAAGCAGCCGTCCGATCATGCTGCTGGATGAGCCGACAGCTCATCTTGATATTGAGACAGAGGTTGAACTGAAAGAAACCATGCTGCCGCTATTTGCCGGAAAGCTGGTGTTTCTAGCTACACACCGCCTGCACTGGATGGTCGATATGGACCTTATTATCGTGATGCAGCAGGGACAAGTGGCGGAGATCGGTACCCATAGGGAGCTAGTGGCCCGTAAGGGTGCATATTATGAGCTTATACAAGCGCAATTGGAGGGAATCCATTGAAACGTGAAGGATGGTTTGCTCCCTATGTGTCGTCGTATTTTTGGCGTTTTCTACTTATTATCGCGCTTGGAGCGCTGACGATTTTCTCAGCATCATCACTGATGTATACCTCAGGCTTTCTGATCTCCAAAGCCTCGATTCCACCAGAGAACATTTTAATGATCTATGTGCCGATTGTTGGTGTGCGCACGTTCGGAACGAGCCGCGCGGTCATTCACTACGTGGAGCGCCTTGTCGGACATGACACCATTCTGCGGATTCTCTCTAACATGCGTGTCCGTCTGTACCGTATCCTAGAGCCACAGGCGCTGTTTCTGTCCTCGCGCTTTCGTACGGGGGATATTCTCGGCATGCTTGCGGATGATATTGAATATTTGCAAAATGTCTATTTGCGCACGGTATTTCCAAGTGTAGTCGCCTTACTGATCTATGCTGCTGCAGTTATTTCATTGGGAACCTTTGATATAGCCTTCGCGCTGCTAATGGCGCTGTACATGCTGGTGCTGGTGGTTGTACTGCCTTTGATTTCCCTGCTCTTCACCCAGAAGCGTCAACGCGAAGTGAAGCAGGCGCGCAATTCCCTCTATCAGAAGCTCACTGATGCCGTACTTGGTATGGGGGACTGGGTCATTAGCGGACGGCAAAGCCAGTTCGTGGAAACCTATGAAGCCGATGAGAAAAAGGTAGCCCGTACGGATGCCGCGCTGCGCAGCTGGGCCCGTCTACGTATGTTTATCGGACAGGCAATCGTTGGTATCGGCGTGCTAACTTTAATATCTTGGGCGTCAGGACAATATGCAGACGGAGCTTTTGCCGGGACGCTGATTGCGGCGTTCGTATTGGTTGTCTTCCCGGTGGCAGATGCTTTTCTGCCGGTATCTGAAGCCGTTGAGAAAATCCCGCAGTACCGTAATTCTCTGGAGCGCCTGTCAGGTGTGGAAGAGGATAACGGGGCAACCGCTCAAGCGGAGCTGGAGCAAGTGAACCTGGAGCCTGTCGAGCACCTTAAAAGCTCCAGTACGCACATTCAACTGCGAAATGCTGGTTACCGTTATGATTCAGGAGAGGACTGGTCCATTCGCGACCTCAACCTCGATCTTCCACAAGGTAAAAAAATCGCCATCATCGGTCGTAGTGGTGCTGGCAAATCGACGCTGTTAAAGGTCATTCAAGGCGCGATTAAGCCAGCCGTAGGTTCGGCTGTCATTAACGGAATCGACGCCGCAGCTTATGGCGAGAAGATTCCGACGATCATTGCGGTGCTGAATCAAAGCCCGCATCTATTCGATACTACAGTGGCGAACAACATTCGTCTGGGTAATCCGCAGGCTTCTGACGAGGACTTGAAAGAGGCTGCTGCGCTGGCTAAGCTGGATTCACTGATCTCCACACTGCCTGAAGGCTATAACACACCCGTGCGTGAAGCAGGTCAACGCTTCTCCGGTGGGGAACGCCAACGGATTGCGCTGGCCCGTATCCTGCTGCAGAATACGCCAGTCGTGATTCTTGATGAGCCAACCGTAGGGTTGGACCCACGCACGGAGCGCGAGCTGCTGGCAACGATCTTCACAGCGATGGCTGGAAAATCGCTGGTCTGGGTAACGCATCATCTCGTGGGCGCGGAGCAAATGGACGAAGTTATTTTTATGGAAAATGGTTCTGTGGAGATGCGTGGCACCCATGCTGAGCTGTTAGTGCGGGAGCCTCGCTACCGTAGATTGTATGAATTGGATCGTCCGGTGAGCCTCCAATAAGAGAACAGAGTTTCCTTTTCCATGGAAGTGTGATAGAACAGTAGAAGGAGTATTAAGCCGCAGCGGCACAGAAAGGGATGCTTGGTTGAATGTATGTAGTGTGTAAGGAGCACGTGGAGCTGGCTATCGATAAGTTTGTGGACGAGTATGAGGATGCGCCTGACATTGTAGATTTGAAGGAAACGGAATTCTCTGACTGGGACCCGCCAGCGAAATGTGCGGAATGCGAGCAGAATGCGGAGTATTTAGTGGTCTGATTGTTAGTTGCTGCTATAGGGCGTAATACGTCTAAAATGAAAATGATGGTGCGAAAGGACGTGGCTCACGTCCTTTTTGTGTTGTTTTAGGGAGTGGAGGTATGGCTCAAGGGGCGGGAGGAATCGTATTTTGATGTAAAGGGAACAATAGAAAAAGCTGCTTGGCGAGAAAAAGCGGCGTGTAGGGCATATCATTGCGAAGCCAATAGACAATTGTACCGATGAAGGCGGAGGAACCGTGCCAAATTGCAATATCGATCGGAACGCTTGCACCTGAAACTGATAAGGATGCGCCTGCTTTCTCGGCTCTGCTGGTGATGAGATCAACCATCAGTTTTGTAAGGCGATCCGTGAAGACGGGTATACGTTTTGAAGCGAGCAGCACCTTGTAAAATTTAGAATTGTCCGCGATATGCTCGAGCAGTTTGACCAATATGGACAAATCAATATCGATGTCTAAACGAGTTTGATTCGAAACACCACTCAGGATAGCCTGAATTTCATCAATCATTTGATTGGCCATTCTCTCTAGCATATCTGGAATATCGCGGTAATGAAGATAGAAGGTGGCACGATTGATGGTGGCGCGTTCCGCAATACGGTTTACGGTTATTTTCTCGAATTCAATCTCTTGAAGCAAATCAATAAATGCATCTCGAATCAATTGAAGCGTGCGAATGACACGCGGATCCGTCCGTGATGATGTTGGTGACATGGTGGGCCTCAGCTCCTTTCTCCATAAATGCTTTATACGACAATTTCGTTCGATCTGTAAATTATATTTACATTAGACAACAGATTGTATTCAAGCGTAAATTAATAAACATTTTTAAGAAAATTGTTGCTTGTGAAATATAAGAGAGTTGATTATAATTCAACATTGAGTCTATTATACAACAACATGTTTATTGGCTCCATGATAAATTAAAGGGAGTTGAGCAACATGAGTAATCAGTCAGCTTTTGACAGCAGTTCCATTAAGAAAGGCCCTCTGTTGTTCGTTATGATTCTGGGGGCGTTCATCGCCGTTCTGAATCAGACGATTATGAGCGTCGCAATACCTGGACTGATGGTCGATTTTAACATTTTGGCGTCTACAGCCCAATGGCTTACGACCGGTTATATGTTGGTAAACGGAATTCTTATTCCGATCACCGCATTTTTAATGCAGCGATTTACGACCCGTGAGCTTTTTCAGTCTTCCATGATTATTTTTCTAGCGGGAACCATTGTTTCGGCTACGGCGCATAGCTTCGATGCTTTGCTGGTTGGACGCCTGATTCAAGCAGCTGGTGCAGGTATTATTATGCCGCTCTTGATGACTGTAATCCTGACTGTATTCCCACCTGACAAGCGAGGAGCTGCGATGGGGTTGGTCGGTTTCGCCATTATTTTTGCCCCTGCTATCGGGCCTACGCTTGCTGGTTATGTTATGGAGCATTATTCCTGGAGTACAATGTTTTATGGAATGATCCCATTCGTTGTTATTGTTATTGGTATTGCCTTTATTTATTTGAAAAACGTATCTGAACGCAGCTATCCCAAGATTGACATTATGAGTGTCATTCTTTCAACAATCGGATTCGGTGCTGTTCTTTACGGCTTCAGCAGTGCTGGAAGCAAAGGTTGGTCAAGCGCGGAAGTAGTACTATTACTTGTTGCTGGTGTGGTCTCTTTGATTTTGTTTACATGGAGACAGCTGGTTATCAAGAGCCCACTTCTTGATCTCAGAGTGTTCAAATATAGCATGTTCTCCCTGACGACCGTTATTAATATTGCGGTTACCATGGTCATGTATGCAGATATGATGCTGCTTCCCCTGTATTTGCAGAATGCACGTGGATACACAGCTCTGGAGTCTGGGTTGCTAATGCTCCCTGGTGCCCTGCTGATGGGAATTATGATGCCGGTGACAGGAAAGCTATTCGATCGGTTTGGAGCGAAGTGGCTGTCCATTATCGGTATGGCTATTACAGTTGTGACTACAATCGGGTTCGTTAACCTGACGGATTCCACTAGTTATACGTATTTAGTTCTGATGTCCACAGGACGACGTTTCGGGATGGCCATGTTCCTGATGCCAATCACAACGGCGGGACTGAACCAACTGCCATCAAGACTGAATGCACATGGTACAGCCATCTCCAACACCATCAAGCAGGTGGCTGGAGCGATAGGGACATCGTTACTTATCACGGTGATGACGAGCAGAACCAAGACCCATCTTGTGGATATGATGACCGCAGGCGGCTCTTCTACTAAAGAGCATATGATCATGGAGGCTTCTATCCAGGGGATTAATGATGCGTATCTTCTTATTGTTGGTATTGGTATTGCCGGTCTCCTGCTTTCTTTCTTCATTAAACGTACGGAACCCTCTGAAGAGGATGGCAAGAGAGTAATCCTGCAATCCAAGGCAGTTAGCTGATTAGATGATTATAGATTAGAAAATATGTGAAAGAGCCCCTCCGCTTAGTGAAGCTGGAGGGGCTCTTCTGTGTGCAGAGGGAGCTTGAAAGTAAAGGAGGGCTTTGGACAACTCCATTTTTATAATGTATGACGTTATTTCAATGATTCTATGTTATGTGGACGGTGAACCGTATAATAAGTAAGGTGGAATTTTAACATGAAGTATCAGAAGCATCATATTATATTTTGGAACTTAAACACCTTCTTTTGTTCTTTTCCCCAGCTTAATTGAAATTCAGCATTTTTTAAAATATTAATAATTTCATTCTTATTCGTGCTCTTGGTTTTTATGAGAATGGAAATAGTAGTAGTTGAATCAGAAAAAGGAGAGATCTCAACATATTGCACATCTCTTGAATATAGAATAATCTGATCATTAATTTTCGGTGAAGGTAGAATATCAATGGTTATATTGGTTACGGTTTTATAATTTATATTTTTTAAAGATGTTGTAATGGTAGCAAAGGTATACTCTGAACTATCTCCTAGGTTCGTGGTTTTTTTTAATAATATAGAATCGTCTAGGATCTGAGTGGCAACTTTTGTTTTCAAATCTATAAACGCTTGTTCATTAGCTGAAGCTGGCTCGATGGTCAGGCTAGTCTCTCTAAAAACCGGTTTTAGAAATTTGAAAGTTATAACTCCATCGTTTAATGAATCTATAATTCCTAATATTAGTATAATTGAAAATAAAACAATAAATACTCGTTTGATAGAAATCCCTCCTTATATATTATGTCTTATTCGAAAGGAATAAGCCAAAAATCTCTTCCATTAAAATCAGTACTTGAAATAGGTTTGTCCACAATATCTAGATTATTTGGTCCTGAGTGATAGGTTAAATAGATATCGCTGCTCGTTTTTTTAGTAACAATCATAGAATGAGTTCTATCGTATTTATCTCCACTACTATACGATAGTTGAATAATATCGCCAGGTTGCGCTTTAGCTATAACTGAAGATTTTTGTGCATTTGTGTAATAAGAACCAGTCAATCCTTGATTAGTCCAAAAGGTATAGAAGTCATCTACATTTACCCAAGAAGAGGACTCAGACCATAAACTTGGATAAAAAGTAGATCGTTCTCTGTACCAAAAGGAGTTATTATTATACACCATGCCATCAAAGCCAATATCTACATAGTTTGCCTTGCGTTCGTAATGTCCGCCTGCATACCAAGCTTGAGATATGAAATTTGTACAGTCATTTGACCATCTATTACTATATGTAGAGTTCCTTATTGCGCTTCCAGCAGATGCCCAAGCATACGCGTAGTTAACGGCTTGTTGTCGATTGTAAGATATCGCTAAAGGAGTAAAAAGGTTATCTATTACTATATTTTTTTGTGGGGAAATTGGGGTTATAAGTTGTTCTTCAGTAGCTAAGTTTTTTTTGTTGTAATCTAGAATATATTTAACAAGTAGGGTGAATTCCTTATCTCTGGTAAGCTGACCATCCATATCCCATAAATAATTGTTTAGATAATTTGAGTATTCACTTGATCCTGGTTCATAGTTTAATCCTAAATAATGTATTTTATTTTTGAAAATAATTTCTGCCTTAATATAGTTGGCTTCATTTAATTTAAAACTGCTTTGTTTTAGATTATTTTGAAATGTGCTGCTTGAAAAATTTGAGTCCTGCTGATAGGTATCACTACTAACCGTTCCACTCTCTGCATATATAGTTTGGCTACCTGCCAGCAATGCTAGCGATACTACTGATAAACCTATGATTCTTCTCATGATAACTCTCCTTTGTTTGTGTAATAACAACAAACCAAATAATATACTTTAATTCATAATTTTGGAATATTTTTAAATGCCTAATTTTGGGAAAGATTCCCTTTCATAAATCGACAAAGAGGAAAAAATAAAGTCCCCCCCTTTGCCTTTAGCTTTTATTAGGGAAGACTCGTTGTACACTAATAAACCGGATACGATTGTCCAAGCAGTGCTGCTGCATAAGCTGGATGTGGATGAGGTTTTGCAAGCTATTGTAGAACAGACAACGGAATTTGGGGAGTATGAGGATGCGGGTAATATCACGCATTATTATCACTACTGTTATCACATGGCGATATACCATAAGCGAGCCGAGAGACAGGGGAAGTCACTGGAATATGTATTACAGGCAATGCGATTGCGATTGGCCCACCTGTCCAGAAATGATAGCCATTTCAAAAGGTGCATGGCGCTCTTCGAATCGCTGCGAGAAGAGGCAACGGAGGAATAGGCTCAGTGGTATCATGTGCTACTGAAAGAAAGCCTGGAGCAGGTGCATCAGCATTCCTTTTAGTATCAAGTGCCTGATCCTCACTCCTCGAACAAGGTCGGTGTGGTTTATGCCATCGACCTATCAAAATCTACATCCTCAATAAATTCGATAACTTCTCCATTGGGACTGTGAATGATAGCGTTCTTTATTACAAGAGGTGGTTCACCAAGAGAAAGGTAATCCGGTTCTATAAAAGCTTTTGCGCCATGAGCAAGGGCTTTTTGGAATATTTCCTCTACATTATTTACATAGAAGGCAAAATGTAATAACGCTCCGTGAGCTATATCTTCTTCTGACACTGCTTTCTTGCCTTGAGCAGGAATGACTGCAGCGTTATCAAAAATCTCAATACAGGTTCTTTGGTCAGGCGACACCAGCATGGAAGCTTCTTTGATCTGAAAGGATGGCAGACTCCAATGATGCCCTATTTTGAATCCTAAAACTTCAATATAGAAATTAATCGTTTCTTTATAATTTTTGGCTTGAATCGCCACGTGTGCAAGTCCTTTTACGCTCATCTGTAATCGCTCCTTATGTAAGATGTATTTATTATAGAGATATTAAAACGTGAGATACATACAAAATATAAGGATTTTATAGTAATATGATTATTGAATATAAGGTAATTTCATTGAATGAGGTTATTTTATTAAAATGGTCAGGGGGACTTTGGAATGGAACAATCAATCGATGATATTGATAAAAAGATCATGCAATTACTTCAGCACAATGCGCGAATGTCTATTTCTCAAATCAGTAAAGAAGTTTCTATGTCCCAACCCTCCGTTAAAGAACGAATGATCAGGTTAGAAGAGAAAAATATCATCTCTGGGTATACAACGGTATTTAATTTACGGGATCTGAACCGCGGTACGACCACTTTCATTCTTATAAAAACAGAGCATTGCCAAGAAATCGTTGATTTTTGTAGAGACGCCATGGAAGTAACCGATTTATTTCGCATCAGTGGAGAATACAATTATCTCATCAAGGTACAAACGGCATCGATTGAAGAACTTGCTGAATTTCAAGATTCGCTTATTAAGCTCGGACCTTCAAAGTCTCATATCAGTATGAAAAATATAATGGAAAACAGGGTTTTGCTCTAACCGTCAGATTTGATTTTCCTCAGAACCGGCATTTGTCAGTTTTTATGAAATCAGAAATTAATTCCTAATATTCATGATAAACAAAGTCCCTATGTCGTTTAAGGGGCTTTTTTGTCGTAGTTTGTCATTTTCTTGTCATTGGGTAAAGATATAATTCTCTTTAACAAGTATGAGATAACTCATATCTTATAAGGAGGAACATCATGAAGAACAGGTTAATTAAAAAGTTGGTCTCATCACTGATCATTACATGTCTACTGTTTTCATCGTTAGGTATAGCATTTGGCGCCGCAGTACCTACGGCATCAGCGCCTACGGACATTACAGGTCATTGGGCAGAGAACCAAATTTCTACATGGATTGATAAAGGTCTAATTACAGGTTATGAAGATGGCAGCTTTAAGCCGCAAAATAGAATTACAAGAGCAGAATTTATGGCATTGGTTAATCGTGCGTTTGGATTTACAGAACTAGCTGAAATTTCATTTCGAGATGTGGCAGCAAATAATTGGGCCTATACTGATATAGCAAAAGCTGTGAAAGCCGGATACATTACAGGCTACGCCGATGGAACTATTGGAGCAAGTAATTCAATCAGTCGGCAAGAAGCCGCTGTAATTGTAAGCCGACTATTGAAACTAAATGCGACAGATATTAAATCTACAGTGGCGTTCCAGGATGCCAGTGAATTTGCTAGCTGGAGTAAGGATGCAATTGGTGAAGTAGTATCCGAGCAAATCATGACCGGTTATGAAGCAGATCATACCTTTAAACCCGGGGCCTTCATAAATCGCGCAGAATCGGTAGTTACTTTGGATCGGGCAATGGCATCGCTAGCAGTAGTGTACAACAAGGCGGGTACCTATGGCCCTACTACTGGAGTAGAAAATGTCACTAAAAATGTAGTCGTGAATGTACCTGGAATAACGCTGCAAAATATGGTCATTAACGGAGACTTATTATTGGGCGAGGGTATTGGCACCGGCGATGCTTTCTTGGAAAATGTCAAAGTCACAGGGACTGTAACTGTTCAAGGTGGCGGTGAGCACAGTATCCATTTCAACAACTCTGTACTCATTGATATCGTGATTGATAAAAAATCAGGGACAGGAATTGTGCGGATTGTATCCGAAGGAACAACAACGATAGCGTTAGTAGCTGTCAACTCGCCGGCAACCCTTAAGGGTTCGGGTTATGACAATGTAAACATAAATTCCACCCTTCCAGCAGGTTCAAAAGTAACCTTACAAGGTTCATTTAATACGGTGAATGTAAGTTCACAGCAAATTCAAGTTGATGTTCCAGAAGGTACCATCAAGAAGTTGAATGTAGAATCATCAGCAACAGGAAGTTTATTCAACCTTAGTGAAGGTACGACAGTTAATTCACTTGTCTTAGATGCAGTAGTGAAAATGCTCGGTCAAGGCACAATAGTAATCGCAACTATTAATACGGCTGGGGCTGGGTCAACATTTGAAAATCCGCCGACACCAACAGCAGCACCAACAGCAGTACCAACAACAGCACCGACAGCAGCACCAACAACAGCACCAACAACAGCGCCAACAACAGCACCAACAACAGCACCAACAACAGCACCAACAACAGCGCCAACACCAACGACAGCACCAACAGAGGCGCCGTCAGCAACGCCAACAACGGCACCAACAGAGGCACCAACAACGGCACCAACAACAGCGCCAACACCAGAACCAACAACAGCGCCAACACCAGAACCAACAACAGCGCCAACACCAGAACCGACAACAGCGCCAACACCAGAACCAACACCTTCTGTGCCGCCAACTGCCACAGGTGTTTCGGTTAGTGGAATAACGACTGCTGGGCAAAGCCTAACAGGAAGCTACACCTATGCAGACGCAGATGGGGATATTGAAACAGGAACAACCTATCAGTGGTATCGTTCCGACAACGCAGCTTTAACGACCAATCACACTATGATTGATGGAGCGACAACTCAGTCTTATGTATTACAAACTGAAGATATTGGAAAATATATCTCATTTACAGTAACACCGATGAATGAAGCAACGCCTACTACAGGGTTAACAGTAGAAAGCGCAGCGACTACAGTGATTATAATTGCTCCAGCAGCACCAACTGCAACGCATGTTTCCATTAGTGGAACATCAATCGAAGGAGAAATTTTGACAGGTAGTTACACCTATGAGGATGTAAATGGAGACTTGGAAGTAGGGACAACCTATCAGTGGTATCGTTCCGACGATATAGACTTAAACAACAATCATACTTTGATTGCAGGAGCGACAAGCTTAACTTATGTATTGCAAAGTGAAGATATCGGCAAATATATTTCTTTTGAAGTAAATGTGATGAATGAAACAACACCTACCTCAGGATCAGCAGTAGAAGTCGTAGCATCAGATAGTATTATGGGCGTGCCGATGATTTCTATAGATGGAACTCTTTCTAATTACATGCCAATCCTCGCCATAGACAATATTTCAAATCAGAACAGCATTACTGTGTATGATACAGATGGTACATCCGTTCTGGGATCAGGTGTCTCAACGGATTCAACGATGACGATTGCATTAGATGCCTTAACACCTGGAACACATGTAATAACAGTGAAATCAACGAATCAAGCGGGAACGGTTAGCGTCTACTCGCAAGAGCTCAACTATGAAGTAAATGAGATCGTTATAAAGCCGCAAAATCAATTGTCCGAGGGGGCAGGACATATTGTAGTGCTGGAAAGAAGTGGTCAAGTGTGGACTTGGGGTGCAAACTGGAATGGGCAAATCGGTGATGGAACGACGACGGTCCATCCAGCCAAGTTTGCGGTTCCAGGCTTACCAAGCAATATCATTGCGGTGCAAGGTGGATTTGGTCATACGCTTGCCTTGACTGCGGAAGGTCAAATCTGGCAATGGGGTAGAGGCACTTCATCCGTACCTTCTATCGTCAATGGAATGGATCATGTAATCGCCATTTCAGCAGAAGGGGGCACGCTTTCCTTGGCACTGAAAAGTGATGGAACGGTTTGGACTTGGGACTCGGGAGGTATACCTGTCCAAGTAGCGGGTTTAAATCAAGTGATTGAGATTCAAGGCAGATATTCTTCTTCGTATGCTTTGAAGTCAGATGGTACAGTTTGGGCCTGGGGTAGTAATCAAAATGGACAACTTGGTGACGGTACGATTATTTATAAAAGCATGCCTGTTCAAGTGATCGGGTTGTCGAATATCGTTTCCATAAAGATGGGGAATCAACATGGCTTGGCATTAACCGATTCAGGAAGTGTTTATGCTTGGGGATTTAATCAAATGGGTCAGGTGGGGAACGGAATCAACCAGAATCAATTGATTCCTGTTGAAATCACAGGCTTATCCAATATTACCCTGATAAGTGCAGGGGATTATAACTCTTTTGCTCAAGATGTGGATGGGAATATTTACGCTTGGGGTTACAATGGAGATGGGCAGCTTGGGTTTGGCAATTACGACAATACAAATATCCCGGCCATCATTAGTGGTTTGACAAATGTTCTAGCCATTACCGGCGGTGGCGGTAATACTTCGATTGCGCTTAAAGAGGATGGTAGTGTTTGGACTTGGGGTGACGGTGCTGATGGTATGCTGGGTGATGGAGTGAATAATAGCCGAACCACTCCAGGAATAGTTACAGGTTTTAATTTATTCTTACCCTTACCGTAACGAAGGTCTCATATAAGCATAGTCAATAAATAAAAACAGGCTGCCACGGCAGCCTGTTTTTCTCTGTGCGCTACATGAAATCGAAAAAATAACGAATGACGTGGAAAAAGACGGGTGCGGTATAGGTCAGGCTGTCTACCCTGCTTAAGTAGCTTTTTTTCAAAGCAACGAACTTGTCGTCATCGCCAATTAACAAATCCCGCTTCAGCACGGAGACGGTTAAGCTGCCGAAGAAACCGCTCAAGCTAATCAGCATGCCGGAAAAGAGCCCGAAGGTAGGGTCAAGTGGTGTTAGGTAGGGATAGATCAGATAGGATACCCCAGTGGTGACGATGAAAGCGCAAGCGAAGCCTTCCCAAGTTAATTGCGGGTTGGCTGTGGGAACTATTTTTCGCTTACCGAAATAGATCGAGGCCAGATAATGGACAACATCATTCAGTTGCGTCAACACTACTAGAAACAGCACAAGTCCTGCCCCGTACTCCGGTGTAGCAAATTGAAAATAAGCCAGGTGACTAAGCCCGAAAACCATCAGCATCAGTCCCCATTGGGCTTGGCTGACGCTGCGCAGAAATCCGACCGTTCCTTTGTTGATCAAGCGGGGGAGGGGCAGAAGCAAGAAGATATAGACAGGAATAAAGACAATAAACATCCCATACCACTCAATGTAGATCCAGTAGAACTGCAAGGGAATCGACAAGTATGCCCATAGAAACAGTCTGCGGTCGGCTTTTCGCGATTTGATCATGGAGAAATATTCCCTCAGCGCGAAGAAGGTGAGTACCATTAGGGACAGCAGCGAAATGACTGGGTTGAATAAGGTAGCTAAGCAAAAGATGAAGAGCATGCCCCACCAGGTCTTAATGCGAAATCCAATGCCGGTATAGTCTTTGTTCGGCTGTACTCTGCTCACCCCATAATACATGAGTTGGATGGCCGAAAGGGCTGCGAAAATTAGAATTAACGTGGATAGCGAGCGGTCCATTTCCAAATCACCAACTTGTCGCAAGGATAGGATTCCATTAAAGGGATCATATGTTAAAATATAAGAAACTATAGGTTTTACGCTATACTTTATCCTTATATTTTTCGAAGAGACGAATACCGTCCTTAAGTGGACAGTATATTCGTTTCTTCTTATTATGAAGGAAACCTTCAGACTTGATAAGGGGAAATTTTGTGAATGGAAGCTGATCGATCGGTCTTTATCTTGCTTACAAATACCGGAACGCTTTTTACGAAGATCATTCAAGGCTATACGAAAGCCCCATACAATCATGCCTCGATCTCCTTTAACCGGGAACTGTCCGAGTTGTACAGCTTTGGGAGAAAGCATCCCAATAATCCCCTGAATGGTGGATTTGTGCGGGAGGACCTCAAGACAGGCACGTTCAGTAAGTATCCAAATACGACATGCGTCATCTACGAGCTACAGGTATCAGACCGCGAGGTCGAGAAAATGAAGCGGGTCCTGCACATCTTTATTCGAAGTCGTCAAAAGTATCTCTATAACTTTCTGGGCCTGGTTGGCATCGCACTCAAGGAACCGGTGGAATTCAGCAACTCCTACTTTTGTTCGCAATTCGTTGCGGAAATACTAGTCCGGTCTGGTATTAAGTTATGGAACAAGCTGCCGGCACTCGTTACACCGGATGATTTTCGGCAAAGTGAGCGGCTGCAGTTGATCTATGAAGGGAAATTAAGTGAGTACGAGCCTGAGACCTAAGGGTAAGTGCGGAGATTAATTTATGTAAACGGGACATATGAGATCAATTATATTTTAAATTCAGGAAAAAGGCTGTCCTAAGCAAAGGATAGCCTTTCTTCAAGATCGCCGGTACTTGCAGTTATTAGATTCTATGTCTCTCCATCCAGGCAGCAGCCCAATCGACAAGCGGCCGCTGTTCCAAGAATCGGACATCAGCATTCCCAATTTGATGTATCCTGAGATTCTTCTCTCTCTCGTATTCTTCCCCTAATGAGATAAAATCGCTGTCGTCTACAGCTTGGGTGTTGTAGGTCACCCATTTGCGAGTGCCGTCAGCCATGATCGCACTGCTTTCGTTGACCATTTGCTTCGTAGGGAAGTCGGCTCTGGTTTCGGCCAAATGCAGAGATGTATTTTTATCATGGCCGACGCCTATTAACAGTACGTAACCATTTAGTTGATATAATTTATCCAATGGGGAGTCAGCACCAAAAATATTGCTTAAATCATGAGTATTTGTAATATATGCAGCATGCTTGCCTACCGCGGCTATGGATCGTGCAGGGTGATCCGACCTTGTGGCTCCCGGCCATTTGCGAAATATTTCGGCCACGATGCCCATGCCGATTGCCGGGGTAATATCTTTATCATAGGCAGGCCAGTGCTCCCGAATAATGGGCCACCATTCAACAGGTTCATTCCAGTGCACGCCCGTTGAAGGATCGAGATTCTTCCAAGTTTGGGAAGGCATCATTAGGGTTCCCTCTGTTCCAACAATTTCTAGAAGAGACCGAATTAACGTTTCGGCTCCTCCAACGACAAACCCTAGCTTGCTTAGCGAAGCATGAACAAATATGCTTTGTCCTTCCATCAGCCCGCAGCTTTTAAAGTGACTAACTAGATCTTCTTTCGTTAAGATGGCTCTTGATTCTTGTATGTCAGTCATATTAACCTCACCTTTCGAGTCAAACTCAAATTCGAACCAAACCTGCTCAAGAAAGCTGCACATAGAACGTGGTCGATTCACCGACGGTGCTTTTGGCATAAATCTTACCCTTGTGCTGATCAATTATGGATTTGGCGATGGCTAGACCTAGCCCATAACCTCCCTGCTTGCGCGCCCGGGAAGCATCGGTCCGGTAGAAACGATCAAAGATTCGGGTCAAATGTTCCGCAGCAATGCCCTCACCGGTATTGGTAACCGAGAGCATAATATCGTTATGCTGTTTTTTGAGCGACAGGGTTACGGAGCCTTTAGAGTTCGTATATTTTACGGCATTGTCTACGAGAATCATGACCACTTGCTTGATTTGTTCACTGTTGCCTTGCACCATCAAATCAGGTTCAATGTCATAGTCAAGGGACACATGCTTCTCAAAGATCACGGCTTCCATCGTTAAAATAATATTCTCAACAGCTTCGCTTATATTGAATTTTGAGAAGACCATAGTTGCTCTGGAATCATCCATTTCGGTCAAGTAGAGTAAGTCATTGGTCAGTCTGGCCATTCGTTCTGTCTCCGATTTGATATAGTGCAGCCATTTGGCCTGATTGTGAATCGTGTCTTCTGGATTGGACAAGAGAACATCCGCATTGGTGTTAATGATGGTGAGCGGAGTCTTTAGTTCATGGGAAGCATCGGCAATAAACTGCTTTTGTTTATCAAATGATTCCCTGACTGGCGTAATCGAACGGTTGGCGAAGAATCGGCTGGTGAAGTATAGGATAATCAGCATCACCAAACCAACCACAGCGAAAGTATAGATTAAATTCGTCAGAATATTCTGTTGGGCTGTGATGTCGAGGAAGACAAGCATGGCCCCATCGTTCGTATGCTGTATGTTGAAGATCCACTGGCTTCCGTCCAGTGAGAACTTCCCGGTGTCCTTTTTCATGTCTACGGCTTCCTGCAACGCTGCGGTATAGAATTCATCATCCATATCTAATTGAGAGATAGTGGCTGTACGAGTCCACTCCTTATCCGTTTGCAGTGTGAATGAAACGGACCGTTCCGGAGGGGGATTCCCGTTGTCCCTAAACCCATTATCCTTGGTCGGTAACAGGGAGGAATCCTTGGTAGAGCCTTGTGGACCCGAATCACCAGGGGATTGCTGGTGAGAATCCATAATTCTGTGAAGATACATATCAATATCATTTTGCACATTCTGGTAGGTAATCACGTAAATGGTGGCGAAGGCGATCAGCATCATCACAGAGATGGTGACTAGGTTAACAATAAGAAACCGATTTCTGAGCTTCGTAAACATCATGTGGTCACCTCTAATACGTATCCAACGTTTCTGATCGTGTTAATGCGTACCGCCGAATTCAAGAAGGTCAGTTTTTTTCGCAAAAAAGAAATATATACCTCCACGTTGTTATGTTCCGCCTCTGAATCAAAGCCCCATAACTTCTCAATAATCTGTTCTTTGGAAGTTACGGCCTGTTTCCTTAATATCAGAAGCTCCAGCAATTCACATTCCTTCAAGTTCATCTTGATCTCTTTCCCATGGACAGAGAGCTTCGGGTTCGCCGTATTGAGTTCGATATCCCCAAACTTTAAGGCATCGTCAGGGATGACTTCACCTTTACGTCTTAGCGCTGCCCGTATTCTTGCCAATAACAACTCTGATGAAAAGGGCTTGGCAATGTAGTCATCGGCCCCATAATCCAGCCCCGTCACCATATCCGTGATTTCCCCCTTAGCAGTAAGCAGGATCACAGGGGTCGATACTCCCTCTTGTCGGAGCGCCTTCAACACGCTGATTCCATCCATTTCAGGCATCATAATGTCGAGCAGCAGCAAATCATATATTCCACTCAAAGCGTAATCCAGACCGGATCTGCCGTCATGGACAGCGTCTACAGAGTAATTATGTTTTTTTAATATTTGAGTTAAGGCTTCCGCAAGATGAAGCTCGTCTTCTACTATTAGTATCCTCATGGGTTTGCCCATCCTCTGCATAGATTGTGTACTTGTTTACTTAAGTCATTATATCAAGATTACCTTTAATCAACCTTAATGAAGGTGAATGAAGGCATGTTCAGATCTATATAAATCAAACTTGAAAAATTGAGAATAGGTAAAGGAGTAACGAAGAGGAAGTTTGGAACTGTAGGAGCGGTAGCGTCCGCCTGAAAGCTTTCCGTAGGAAAGCTACTTCGGAAGCATAGGCAGTCTCCGGATTTCATCCGCTAAGAGCGGTATAAATCAAGAAATATGGAAACAACAGCGGCAGGAAGTCCAAACCTTCCTCGTAGTTACGACTGATCCTATTTATAAAAATCTTAAGTTCAGTTTGTATGTTAAGCCAATGTAAAAGGATTAACGCAGTGTAAACTCATTTAAGATTCATTAAAGGTTCGGGGACTAAGATACATTCATAAGCAAGCGAGATAACACAAGACATACCTAAACTGAAAGGATATGAACCCCTATGGCTATTGAAGTGTTCAACCGTTATGAGAATAAATACTTGCTCGATAGTGAGTCCTACTACAAATTCTACAACCAACTGCTTGAATATATGGAACTGGACAATTACAACAAACAACATGAGTTTTATTCCATAACTAATATGTATTATGATACCGCACATGATGCTTTGATCCGGAACAGTTTGGCGAAGCCGAAATATAAGGAAAAACTTCGGATAAGAGCTTACGGTATCCCGAATCATGATACGAGAGTGTATCTGGAAATTAAGAAAAAGGTATTCGGTCTAGTCAACAAAAGAAGAACCTCGCTTCAATTAAATGAAGCTTATGATTTTGTCCGTACAGGAGTGGAGCCGGAATTCAAAGACTATATGAACAAGCAGGTCATTGAAGAAATCAAATACTTCCTAACACGCTATGACTTGCAACCTAAATTGTATCTGTCCTATGACCGTAAGGCATTGTTCAGTAAAGAAAACCGTGATTTGAGAATTACGTTCGATACCAATATACGCTGCAGACGGTATGATCTTAAGCTGGAACAAGGTACTTATGGCGAGCTCTTGCTGGAGCCGGGCCAATGGTTGATGGAAGTAAAGGCCGAGAAGACGATTCCGGTATGGTTGGCGAAAATGCTCTCCGAACATCAAATGTACCGTACCAGCTTCTCCAAGTATGGCAACGAGTACAAAAAAATGCTGAAGAACAGCAGAATAGAAAGTGAGAGTGCCCTCTATGCTTGATTCCATCTTTTCCGCAGCTTTGACTAGTACGGAACTAACATTCACCAACGCGATTCTAACTATTGTTATATCCATAGCACTAGGCGGAATCATTAGCTATACCTACATGAAGACTAACCCGGCTAGTTATTCGCAAAGTTTCACACTTACGATGGTGCTGCTGCCGGTAATTGTCGCGATCATCATTCTACTGATCGGCAGTAACGTAGCCAGAGCCTTCAGCCTTGCCGGAGCTTTCTCCATCATTCGCTTCCGAAGCGCACCAGGCGACCCAAAGGATATCACATTTGTACTGTTCACCATGGCGTCCGGACTTGCTTGTGGGGTTGGATCATTCGGGTACGCCGTATTGTTTACACTTATCCTGTGCGTACTGATGTTTATCCTGAACCGCACGAAATTTGGTGTAAGAACATCCCTGCAGAAAACACTGAAAGTAACCATCCCAGAGGATCTGGGATATGAGGAAGCCTTTAATGAAGTTTTTGCCAAATACAATGTTGGATATGAGCTTAAAAAGATTAGAACCACCGAGCTTGGCAGTTTATATGAACTGGTCTACGCCGTAACCATTGATGAGCACACGAGCCAGAAGGAATTACTTGATGCGATCCGCTGCCGGAACGGCAATCTGGATCTCTCGCTAACCATGAATCCAACTACCACTGACTATTAAAAAATTTGAAGGGATTGATCAGATATGAAGAACTTAATAAAGAGCGGTAAAATAGGGCTGGTGCTGTTGTGTATTGCCGTAATATCGGCTTGCAGCACCAATACAACAGCATCTGACACCTCAAGTGCAGCGGCAACAGCAATAACGACTACACAGAGCGGAACAACTTCTAATGTACAACTAGCCAGTGTCAAGCTGGCCGATCTGGTAACGTTTGACGAAGAGGATTCGACGACAGATTGGAGTGCGGATAATTCAACGGCTATTGCTCTGAATGGAACAGGTGCTGTTATTGACGGTTCCGGAGCTACAGCGAAGGATGGGTCGGTGACGATTACGGCAGCAGGAACTTATGTCCTCAGCGGAAAGCTGAGTGAGGGGCAAGTGGTCGTCGATGTCCAAGATGAGGGAACGGTTCGCTTGGTACTGAACGGAGTAGAGCTTCATGACAGTGACAGCGCCCCAATCTACATTAAAGAAGCGGATAAGACTGTCATTACACTGCAAGAGGGTACGGAGAACAGCGTTACAGATGGACAAACCTATGTGTTCGCCGATGATTCTACCGATGAGCCAAGTGCGGCGATCTTCAGCAAATCTGATCTAACGATCAATGGAACCGGCAAGCTGACGGTTACTGCCAACTATAACGATGGAATATCAAGTAAAGACGATCTGAAAATCATGTCGGGTACGATTGAGGTTAAAGCTGCAGACGACGGAATGGTAGGCAAAGATCTCGTCGCTGTTCAGGACGGGAAGTTCACCATCAACGCTGGAGGAGATGGCATCAAATCAACGAATGACGAAGATACTTCCAAAGGTTTTATTGCCATTGCGGCAGGAACATTTGATATTACAGCCGTAAACGACGGTATTCAAGCAGAGACCTCGGTTGTCATTGACGGCGGTACCTACACGATGGTTACAGGTGGAGGCAATGTGAACGCTGAAGTGAAAGCGGGCGATCAAGGCCCAGGTGGTATGGGCATGGGCATGAGAGGAAATAAAAACTCCGAATCCAGCGCTGCGACAGCAACAACAGAAACGCCAGAAACGACCGAAACGACAGCCACAACAGAAACCGAATCAACTAGCACTAAAGGGCTGAAAGCTGGTGGAGATATTACGGTTAATGGGGGCAGCTTTACGATTGATTCCGCAGATGACGCGGTGCATAGTAACAGTAATGTTTCGATAACGGCTGGGGATTTCAAGATTACTGCCGGTGATGACGGAATGCATGCAGATTCCCTGTTGGCAATCACAGGCGGAACCATTGATATTACCAAGAGCTACGAAGGGATCGAAGGAGGAAATATCTCGATTGCAGGCGGTGAAATCCATGTGGTCGCTTCCGATGACGGAGTAAATGTATCGGGAGGTAACGACGTAACATCTACCACAGGAACTCAAACACAAGATCAATTTACCAGCTCCGGCAGCAGTATGCTCACCATCAGCGGTGGATATTTAACCGTAGATTCAACAGGTGATGGTCTGGATTCGAATGGGTCGATCACAATGACCGGTGGTACTGTGATTGCCAATGGACCTACCAATGATGGCAACGGCACCTTGGATTACGACGGCACCTTCGTGATGAGCGGTGGATTCCTGGTAGCTGCGGGCAGTTCAGGAATGGCTCAAGCGCCGGGTGAAGAATCCAGCCAATTCTCAGTCAGTATGACTTTTACAGAAACACAGCAGGCTGGAACGATAGTTCATTTGGAAGACAGCGAGGGCAACAATATCCTGACCTTTGCACCGTCCAAGACTTATCAAACGGTAGTGATTAACTCGCCGGAGCTGAAAGAGGGAGGTTCTTATACTCTCTATACAGGTGGAACCTCAACGGGCAGCGTAGCGAACGGATTGTATACAGATGGGGAATATACTGGAGGAACAAAGGTGGTAGCCTTTGACATCTCCAGTAGCGTAACTTACTTGAACGAATCGGGAGTAACGACTGGCGGCAACACCATGGGTGGACCTGGTGGCGGTGGCGGTGGTAGAGGAACTAGACCTGAAGGCGGTGCAGGTCAAGGAACTATGCCTGATGCTGAAGGTGGAAGCCCAATGTAATAACAGGGTAAAAGAGTACAGTAATCAAAGAAGCTGGCGCTGCTGCGCCAGCTTCTTTGATGGTTAGCTAGGAGTTGCCGTCATCTTTTGGTTATGCAGGAGACCAGATCAAGAAACGGGAAGGCTATAATAGCTATTCAGCAGCTCATGAACCGCTTCATCCAAGCGGGTATGAGTCATCGTAACCAGCCACTCGTCAGGAATAATGAGATAGCTGCCAGAGCGGCTTGTTAAATAACTGTAGATGATCTGGGCTTCGTCAAGCTTATGACGACTGAGATCTTCCCTAACCTCGCTCACTTGATTCATGAAGTGGTCTGTAATGGCAGACCGTATGTGGACATGTTGCTGATTCGGATCAGTAATTCTGGTGTCGAGCTTAGCATGATAGAGGATGACACTGCCTTTGATCAGAATAAGCTTGAGGTTATACTCATTCATAGGTTCCAGAACAACGATATTCTTGTTCTCCTCAGTGAAGCCGATGACCTTCTCTTTCTGCAGCAGAGAACTAACTGCTCCGGTATAGTCGCGGTATTTGGCCGCAGTCTCAAAATCATATTTCTCCGCAGCCTGACTCATGCGCCACTCCAGATCGCTCAATAGGCTCGTATCCGTTCCATGCAGCAGAGCGATAATTCTATCCATAATTTCATTGTATTTCTCCAGAGCCTCCCCGCCTGCGCACATTCCCAGGCATAAGCCAAGAGAGTGGTTAAGGCAGAGTGTATGTGTATTACGGGGGCTGCTGCAAAGGATCTTCTGGTTCTCCTTGATACCTAACACGGCTCTTTCTACGGTGCTTCTGCTGGTGTAGGGTCCGAAGTACAGGCTGTGTTCATCATCCTTGGAATCATAGGTGACTTCAAGCTGCCGGTAAAGTCCAGCCATTCGAACCGCGATGTAGGTGTAGGCCAGCGGATTCTTCATTTTTTTATTGTACATGGGTTTGATCTCTTTAATTAATTGGCATTCCAGCATAAAGGCCTCAAATTCCGTATCGGTGAGAATATAATCGAGATCCTTAATGTTTCTTACCAGCTGTTTCACCTTGGGGGAATGTCCTGTGGAGTTGTAGAAATAGGATTGTACTCTTTTCTTCAGCTGCTTGGCTTTACCGACATAAATGATATGCCCCAGACTATCCTTCATCAGATATACGCCGGGTGATAAAGGCAGTTCTGCTACCTTTTCTGCTAGACTCATAGAAATAAGAAACACCTCCGCTGCTCACGTTCTGCTAGTGAATTTAGTATAAACGATGGGTCCACGGAGATAAAGAAGTTGATATAGCGGAGTAATTTAGAAGGGAGGAGTCTACTTCTTTCGCCCAAAAATAAAGCAACCTCAATCCATTAGACTGAGGTTGCTTTAACTGTTCTACAATAAAATAATTCCTTGCACTTATGGAAGGACGTTGCCTGCTGCAAGGAAGATAGCATACCATTCTTCGCGGGTCAGTTGAACTTCACTTGCTTTGATGCAATCCTTTAAGCGGTCGATATTCATCGTACCGATGACCGGTTGCATATGTGCCGGATGGCGCAACAGCCAAGCGATGGCAATTGTAGTGTTACTCACTTCATATTTGGCGGCGATTTCATCAATCTTCTGGTTCAATTCCGGGAACTTGTCGCTTCCTAGGAATACGCCCTCAAAGAATCCGTATTGGAACGGTGACCAAGGTTGAATCGTGATATCGTTCAGTCTACAATAATCCAGAATGAGGCCATCACGGTTAACAGCGGAGTGATTATCCATATTCACATTAAAGCCTTGTGAGATCATATTGGCGTTGGTGATGCTTAATTGCAGTTGGTTAGCAACAATCGGTTGCTTCACCGATTTCTGCAGCAACTGGATCTGCATAGGAGTCTGATTGGATACGCCGAAGTGTCTTACTTTTCCTGAGCTTTCCAGGATATTAAAAACTTCCGCTACTTCATCAGGTTCTACCAATGTATCCGGACGATGCAGAAGCAGCACGTCCAAATATTCGGTTTTCAGACGCGCCAGAATGTTGTCAACGGACTCCAAGATATGTTCTTTGGAGAAGTCGAACATTCCTTTGCGAATGCCACATTTGGATTGCAGGATGATCTTTTCACGGATATTGGCATTCATATGGATGGCATCTGCGAATATTTCCTCACAGGCTCCAGCGCCGTATATATCTGCATGGTCGAAGAAATTAGCACCTTCGTCCAATGCCGTTTGAATAAATTGTTCAGCCGCGGCTTTCTCTAGCGAATCAATACGCATGCAGCCGACTGCAACGACTGGCACCTCTAATGTGCTGGTACCTAGTTTCATTGTCTTCATGAATAACGTCCTCCTTAGTGATTGGGTAATCCGGTTTAAAGATGTAGAAGAGTTCAAGAAAAGTATAACTGAATAAATACGCTTACGTAAGTGGTGAAATATTATATAGTAAGTGAAAGGAATGTTACTAAGGCATTATATTGCCTTTTTTCAAAATATAAGAATTTATAGGTTTCACACGATAACTTATCCTTATATTTCTCGAAGAAACGGATGCCATCCCTAAAAGGACGGCAAAGCCGTTTCTTCTT
>LIDZ01012664.1_pt7 | contig 52512 bp, 37 predicted proteins | sample 644651 | NCBI WGS metagenome assembly LIDZ01 (sample SAMN03856242, study PRJNA289617) | food metagenome | isolation source: wine grapes on drying loft during traditional withering process | host: Vitis vinifera cv. Corvina | place: Italy: Gargagnago di S. Ambrogio di Valpolicella | collected 2014-01 | reverse complement strand
CCAGAACCCCATTTGCGAAAGCAGATGGGGTTTTGTTTTTGCGCGCGGAAAAAGCTGCCAACCTCTTATCGCTGCATCACCACCCATAAGGGAATGTTCGCCAGTCGCCCTAGCAACATCGAACGCTAACAAGTCCGCTCCCTCTGGTAGTCTTCTTCCTCTTTTGAAAGACCAAGGGGCGCAGCTATGCCGGTGACATCCAATCTTAACCCCGGATTTATGGTGGTCCATGGGAATCGCCTGGATGAGCTGCGTGGCCTAGTGGTGTCATGGATGCGGCGTTACCCGCTGACGCCCCTTGAGAACGAAGTGGCGCTGGTACAAAGCAACGGTATTGCTCAATGGCTGAAGCTCGCGTTGGCCGAAGATGCACAGGACGATGATCAAGGGGGTTGCGGCATTGCCGCTGCGATTGATGTGCAGTTACCTGGCAGCTTCATGTGGCAGCTGTATCGGGCGGTGTTGGGCAAGGCCGAGATTCCGGAAACCTCGTTACTCGATAAAGCTCCCTTGACCTGGCGTTTGATGCGATTGCTCCCAGGCCTGATCAATCAGCCACACTTCGAGCCACTGCAGCGATTCCTGACGGCCGATACGGACCTGCGCAAGCGTTACCAACTGTCCGAGCGACTCGCTGACCTGTTCGACCAATATCAGGTGTATCGCGCCGACTGGTTGGAAGACTGGGCTGCTGGCAAGCACCAACTCAGGACCGGTCGGGGAGAGGCAAAGCCGCTGAAAGCAGAGAACTGCTGGCAAGCCGAACTGTGGCGTGCGCTGCTCCATGATGTCGGGGCAGAGGGCATGGCCCAGAGCCGTGCCGGTGTGCATCAGCGTTACATCGAGCGCATCAACAGCCTGACCGAGGCGCCGGCCGGTTTGCCCGCGCGGGTTATCGTTTTCGGTATTTCCTCATTGCCGGCCCAGGCACTAGAGGCGCTTGCCGGGTTGGCTCGTTTCAGTCAGGTCCTGCTCTGCGTTCATAATCCTTGCCGCCATCACTGGGCAGACATCGTGGCTGACAAGGATCTCCTGCGTCACGAATACAAGCGTCAGTCGCGAAAACCCGGCATGCCGGTGGTGCTGAATCCTGACGCGCTGCACCAGCACGCTCACCCGTTGCTGGCGGCGTGGGGCAAGCAGGGTCGTGATTACATCAATCTGCTGGACAGTCATGACGACCCAAACAGCTACCGATCAATTTTTCGCGACGGGCGCATCGACCTGTTTAGCGAGAGCGAGCCAACGACCCTCCTGAACCAACTCCAGGACGATATCCTCGAACTGCGCCCTTTGAGCGAGACCCGTGACGTCTGGCCGCCCGTGGACATCAAGACTGACCGCTCCATTCGCTTTCATGTCGCCCACAGTGCCCAGCGCGAAGTGGAGGTGCTGCATGACCAACTGCTCGCGCGCTTCAGCAAGGATCCGGACCTGCGTCCCCGGGACGTCATCGTCATGGTGCCGGACATCGACAGCTACGCTCCCCACATTCGTGCGGTATTCGGCCAGCTGGACCGTGACGATCGCCGCTTTATACCCTTCACCCTCGCCGACCAGGGCCAACGTGGCCGTGATCCGTTGCTGATCGCCGTCGAGCATCTGCTGAAGATTCCGGACAGTCGATTCCCGGTCAGTGAAATCCTCGATCTGCTGGACGTTCCCGCATTACGCGCGCGGTTCGGTATTGATGAGCGAGACCTGCCAACCCTGCACCGCTGGATTGAAGGGGCGGGTGTGCGGTGGGGGCTCAATGCAGACCAGCGTGAAGGGTTGGGTCTGCCGGAACAGCTTGAGCAGAACAGCTGGCATTTTGGCCTGCGTCGCATGCTGTTAGGCTACGCCGTCGGTGCGGGTGCGGCTTACGATGGCATTCAGCCGTATGACGAAATCGGCGGGCTGGACGCGGCTTTGATTGGCCCTCTGGTGTCCCTGATCGATGCGCTTCAGGTCGCGCACAACGAACTCTCCCGGCCCGCCACACCCGCCATATGGGGCGCGCGCCTTCAGGCGATCATGCAGCTGTTCTTCATGGCTGACAGCGAGCATGACGACTACCTGCTCAGTCAGCTGGAAACCCTGCGCGAAACCTGGCTGCAGACCTGCGAGACCGTTGCCCTGGAAGAAGAGCTGCCCTTGACGGTCGTGCGTGAAGCCTGGCTGGCCGGGCTTGATCAAGGGCGGCTATCCCAGCGCTTTCTGGCCGGTTCGGTCAACTTCTGCACGCTGATGCCGATGCGCGCGATTCCTTTCAAAATCGTCTGCCTGCTGGGCATGAATGACGGCGATTACCCCCGAGCGCAGCCGCCGCTGGATTTCGATCTGATGGGCAGCGACTACCGTCCCGGCGACCGTTCCCGGCGTGAGGATGATCGTTATCTCTTGCTCGAAGCGTTGCTGTCTGCACGTGATCAGCTGTACATCAGCTGGGTCGGGCGCAGCATTCGCGACAATTCCGAGCGGCCGGCTTCGGTGCTCATCGGGCAGCTGCGCGATCATCTGTCCAGCGGCTGGCGACGGGCCGATGCCATCGAGCCCGAGGACGATAAAAAGCGTGATCCGGGGCAACAGTTGCTGCACAAACTGACCGTTGAACATCCGCTCCAGCCATTCAGTGCCAAATACTTCCAGGAGAACCCCGAGTTCTTCAGCTTCGCCCGTGAGTGGCAGGTGCTGCACGAAGCCGTCATGGAAGCGGGTGAAACAAAAGCGCTGCAAAAGCACCAGCAGGAAGAGCCCTTGAGCCTGATGCAGTTGCAGGATTTTCTGCGCAATCCGGTGAAGCACTTCTTCAGCCAGCGCTTGAAGATATTCTTTGAGGTCGCCGAGGCGCCATTGGCGGACGAGGAGCCTTTCGTGCTCGACGCGCTTGAGCGCTATGGCCTCAGCGACAGCCTGTTGCAAGCAGCGCTAACAGATCCGGAGCACATTCAGGAATCCCTACATGCTCAGGCAACGCGCTTGCAGGGAAGCGGCTTGCTGCCGATGGCCGGCTTCGGCACGTTGCTTCAGGATGAATTGATCGAACCGCTGCCCGACCTCGTCGCCCGTTATCACGAGCTACTGATTCGCTGGCCGGTGAGGCTGCACAGCGCGCTGCCGGTCAGTTATCAGCATCAGGGCGTCGAGCTCGATGGCTGGGTCGATGGGCTTTATCAGAACCCTCAGAACGAGTTACTCGCGATCACCGCTATTCCCAATGCCATCGCCAGCAAGAAGACGCGCAAGTGGCATCGGCTGACCAAGCCGTGGGTGAACCATTTGGTGGCCTGCGCGTGCGATCTGCCGTTGACCACGGCGCTGGTGGCCAGCGACGAGACGCTTTTGCTGCCGCCGCTGGACAAAGACACCGCCACGCGCACGCTGAATGACCTGCTGTTGGCCTGGCATCAAGGCATGCAACGACCGCTGCCGATTGCGGTGAAGACGGCGTTTGCCTGGCTAGGGCAAAACGATGAGGCCAAAGCCGACGCCGTCGCGCGCAAGGCCTATGAAGGCGATGGCCAGAACAGCAAGGGTGAGCGTGCCGAAAGCACCGCCCTGGCGCGTCAGTTCCCGGACTTCGACGCGTTGCTGGGCAGCGAGGAATTCGTGGGCTGGTGCGAGGCGCTGTACAAACCGATTTTTGAAGCGCCCTGGCAGGCACTTTCTCGCGAGGAGGCCGGCGCATGAGTGATGCACAACAACCATTGGCCCTGCGCTTCCCGCTGAAAGGCAGCCAGCTGATTGAAGCCAGCGCCGGCACCGGCAAGACGTTCACCATCTCGGCGCTGTACCTGCGTCTGGTGCTGGGGCATGGCAGCGAGGACTCAGGGTTTGGCCGTGAGCTGTTGCCGCCGCAGATTCTGGTGGTGACGTTCACCGACGCGGCGACCAAGGAACTGCGCGACCGCATTCGCACGCGACTGGCTGAAGCCGCGCGGTTCTTCCGTGAAGAAATCGACGCGCCCGATGCATTGATCGCCGGTTTGCGGGACGAGTTCGCGATTGAGCAATGGTCCGGCTGCGCCAGCCGTCTGGACATCGCGGCGCAGTGGATGGACGAAGCGGCGGTATCGACCATTCACAGCTGGTGTCAGCGGATGCTGCGCGAGCACGCCTTCGACAGCGGCAGCCTGTTCACCCAGAGTCTGGAAACCGATCACACCGATTTGCTGAGCGAAGTGCTGCGCGATTACTGGCGCAAGTTCTGCTATCCCATGAGCGGTGACGCGCTGATCTGGGTGCGCGAGAACTGGAGTGGCCCTGCGGCGTTGCTGCCAAGGGTGCGCGCGTTGTTCGGCAGTCAAAGGGCGAGCGTCACGCAAACCCCCACGCAGATCATCGAGCAGTCGATCCAGGAACGGCGCGAAACCCTCCGCCAGCTCAAGGCGCCATGGGCCAACTGGGCCGCTGAGCTGCACGCGATCTGCATCGACGGCGTCGCGTGCAAAGTGGTCGACGGTCGCAAGATGCAGGAGCGTTATTTCAGGCCCTGGTTCGACAAGCTGATTGCCTGGGCCAATGACGATGAGCAGGAGCAGCTCGACCTTGGCACCGGTTTCACCCGTCTGACCCCCGACGGCATCGCCGAAGCGTGGAAGAACAACCCGCCGTCGCACCCGGCGTTCGAGGCGATGGTCGAGCTCAAGGTGGCGCTGGACACGCTGCCAACGCCCGATGCGGCGGTGCTCGAGCACGCGGCGCAATGGGTCGGTGCGCGCTTTGAAGAAGAGAAGCGGCGCCGCGCGGAAATGGGTTTCGACGACATGCTGCTGCGCCTGGATGCGGCGTTGCGCGGAAGTGGCGGCGAGCGCCTGGCGACCCTGATCCGCGAGCAGTTTCCCGTCGCCTTGATCGATGAGTTTCAAGACACCGACCCGGTGCAGTACCGCATTTTCGACAGCATCTACCGGCTTGAGGCCAACGACGAAAGCACTGGCCTGTTCCTCATCGGCGACCCGAAGCAGGCGATCTACGCCTTTCGCGGCGCCGACATCTACACCTACTTGCGCGCCCGGCAGGCCACGACCGGACGCTTGCACACGCTGGGCACCAACTTCCGTTCCAGCCACGCGATGGTCGATGCGGTGAACCACGTGTTCACGCGCGCGGAAACGAGCGAGGCCGGTCGCGGCGCGTTCTTGTTCCGTACGCCTGAGGACAATCCCGTGCCGTTTCTGGCAGTCGGGTCTCAGGGCCGTAAAGAGACGTTGCAGGTCGACGGTGAGGTCCTCGCGGCGCTCAACGTCTGGCAGCTGGAAACCGATCAGCCGGTGTCGGGCACGGTCTATCGTCAGCAACTGGCGGCGAGTTGCGCCAGTGAGATCGTCCGTTTGCTCAACGCCGGTCAACAAGGGCAAGCGGGCTTTGCGAAAGCTGGCGAGCCGTTGAAGAACCTGCTGCCCGCCGACATCGCGATTCTGGTGCGTGACGGCAAGGAGGCTCAGGCCGTGCGAGGCGAGTTGTCGGCGCGGGGCGTGCGCAGTGTGTACCTCTCGGACAAGGACTCGGTGTTTGCGGCGCAAGAGGCCCATGACCTGCTCGCCTGGCTCAAAGCCTGCGCCGAGCCTGACGCCGAGCGAACCCTGCGCGCGGCCTTGGCCTGCATCACCCTTGCGTTGCCGCTGGCCGAACTTGAGCTGCTGAATCAGGACGAACTGGCGTGGGAAAACCGCGTCATGCAGTTCCGCGATTACCGGCGCATCTGGCGCACCCAAGGCGTGCTGCCCATGCTGCGTCGGCTGCTGCACGACTTCAAACTGCCGCAGGCGCTGGTTCAGCGAACCGATGGCGAGCGTGTGCTGACCAACCTGCTGCACCTCAGCGAACTGATGCAGCAGGCCGCCGCCGAGTTGGATGGCGAGCAGGCGCTGATTCGTCATCTGAGCGAGCACTTGGCGCTGTCAGGTCAAGCGGGAGAAGAGCAGATCCTGCGCCTCGAAAGCGATGAGCAACTGGTCAAGGTGGTGACCATCCACAAATCCAAAGGCCTGGAATACCCGCTGGTATTCCTGCCCTTCATCTGCTCGACGAAGCCAGTGGACGGCAGCCGTTTGCCGCTGCACTTTCACGACGCCGATGGCCACGCGCAGATCAGCCTCAAACCCACGCCGGCGCTGATCGAGCAGGCGGATGACGAGCGTCTGGCGGAGGACCTGCGTCTGTTATATGTGGCCCTGACCCGCGCGCAACACGCGTGCTGGCTGGGCGTTGCCGATCTCAAACGCGGCAGCAACAGCGCCTCGACACTCCATCGTTCGGCGCTGGGCTACTTGCTTGGCGGCGGGCAGAAGCTGGCTGAATCGGTGGCGTTGGGGCAGTGGCTGCGTTCGCTGGCAGAAGGTCATCCCGCCGTTAAGGTTGAGCCTGTGCCGCTGCCCACGACCGAGTCCTTCAGCGCGCCGCGCAGCGAGGTCGCGTTGAGCAAGCCGCGCGTGCCCAGGCGCAGCGCTCGGGAGAACTGGTGGATTGCGTCCTACAGCGCGCTGCGCATCGGCGACACCATCACCGACAGCGGCGATCAGTCGCCAGACAGCCCGCAAGCGCAGAAGCTGTTCGACGATGAGCGTCTTGACCCGGATGCGCCGCGGGAGGTGATGGTCAGCGGCGGCGATATCCACCGATTCCCGCGCGGCCCCAACCCCGGCACCTTCCTGCACGGTCTGTTGGAATGGGCCGGCGAGAAGGGCTTTGCCGAAGCGGCTGGCGATCCGCTGTCGCTGGAGAAAGTCGTCGCCCAACGCTGCAACCGTCGCGACTGGAAAGGCTGGATCAACACGCTGACCGACTGGCTGCAGCATCTGCTGACCCTGCCGCTGGGTTTGGGCACAGACGTGCAGCCCATGGCCTTGTGCGGGCTGGATCAGCCGAACCAGTACCGCGTCGAAATGGAATTCTGGTTCGCCTGCTCTAAGGTCGATGTGGCGCAGATGGACGCGCTGGTACGCCGCTACACCCACAACGGCGCGCCTCGCGCGGCGGCAGAAACGGTTTCGCTGAACGGCATGTTCAAGGGCTTCATCGACCTGACGTTCGAGCACGAAGGTCGTTACTTCGTCGCCGACTACAAATCCAACTGGCTGGGCGTCGACGACGATGCCTACACCGAGCAGGCGATGGAAAACTCGATTCTGGAGAATCGCTACGACCTGCAATACGTGCTCTATCTGCTGGCCTTGCACCGTCAGCTCAAAGCGCGGCTTGCCGACTACGATTACGACCAGCACATGGGCGGAGCGGTCTACCTGTTCGTGCGCGGCAGTCGCGCAGTGAGTCAGGGCGCGTGGTTTACCCGACCGCCCCGCGCGCTGATCGAAAGTCTCGATCTGCTGTTTCAGGGCCGAGCGCCGATTACGGAAGACGTGCTGTCAGGAGACCTCGTATGAACCGCACCTTCGCTCACTTGATGCCCACGACGCTGGACGCCGACAGCCTGGCCGACCTGAAACCCCTCAGTCGCGTGGAGGATTTGCTGCTGTTGCTGCAGCGCTGGGTCGAACGCGGCTGGTTGCGCGCGCTGGACAAAGCCTTCGTGGCGTTCCTGGCCGACCTTGATCCTGCCGCCGATTCCCTGGTGCTGTTGGCGGCCACGCTGACCAGTCATCAGTTGGGTCACGGCCACGTCTGCCTGGACCTCTACGAAACCCTGAAAGAGCCGGACTTCGCCTTGTCGTTGCCGCCCGAGGGTGATGTGTTGTCGACGCCGATGCTGTTGCCGTCCTCACTGCTCAAATCGCTGGACGGCGCAACGTGGTGCAAGGCGCTGGAAGCCAGCGCGCTGGTTGCTCACGCCGGGGATGTCAGCGAAGCAGCGGCGCAGAGGCCGTTGGTTTTATCCGATCGGCGCCTGTACCTGCGCCGTTACTGGACCTATGAGCGGCGGATCGATGCGGCGTTGCGTCGTCGGCTGGCTCAGGTGGAAACGGGGTTCAGCGATTTGCCCCAGCGGCTGGATGCGCTGTTCGGCCCGGCCAACTCCGCGCCTGACGCGTTGATCGACTGGCAAAAGCTGGCCTGCGCCCTGGCGACCCGGGGTGCGTTCAGCATCATTACCGGCGGCCCCGGCACGGGCAAGACGACCACGGTCGTGCGCCTGCTGGCGCTGCTGCAATCGCCGGCGGTTGAGCGCGGCAAGCCGTTGCGCATTCGCCTGGCTGCGCCGACCGGCAAGGCCGCGGCACGGCTGACCGAGTCGATCAGTCATCAGGTGCAGTCGCTGCAAGTGCCGGAAGACGTGCGGCAGAAAATCCCCAGCGAAGTCACCACGGTTCACCGCTTGCTGGGCAGTCGTCCGGGCACGCGGCATTTTCGTCATCACGCGGGCAACCCGCTGCCACTGGACGTGCTGGTGGTGGATGAAGCTTCGATGATCGACCTGGAAATGATGGCCAATCTGCTCGACGCGCTGCCGCCCCATGCGCGCATGGTGCTGCTGGGCGACAAGGATCAATTGGCGTCAGTTGAGGCGGGCGCCGTGCTGGGCGATTTGTGCCGCGATGCGGAGGCGGGGATGTACAGCCCGCAGACCCAGGCGTGGCTTGAATCGGTCAGTGGCGAGGATCTTTCCAGAAGCGGTTTGCAGCAGGGCGACGATCAGCATCACGCGTTGGCCCAGCAAGTGGTGATGCTGCGCCATTCCCGGCGCTTCGTCGCGGGCAGCGGTATCGGTCAGTTGGCCAAACTGGTCAATCAGCAGCAGGACCAGGACGCGCGTGCATTGCTCGCGGCTCGCCAGTACCCGGATCTGTTTTCCCTGGTGCTCAAGGGAGAGCAGGACCGTGCGCTGTCGCGGCTGTTGCTCGACGGTCACGGCGATGGCCCACAAGGCTACCGTCATTATCTGGGCGTGATGCACGCGCAGCGGCCGCAAGACCTGACGCAGATCGAAGACCCGCGCAGCGTCGAGTGGGCGCGGCAGGTGCTGAACGCGTTCGATGAGTTTCAGCTGCTGTGTGCCGTGCGCAAAGGGCCGTGGGGCGTGGAAGGGCTGAACCGAAGGATCACTGAAACGCTGTTCAGCGCCGGGCTGATCGAGAGTGATCATCAGTGGTACGAGGGCCGCCCGGTATTGATGACGCGCAACGATTACGGGCTGGGTTTGATGAACGGCGACATCGGCATTGCCCTGCGTCTGCCCGAGGGACCGATCGAGGAGAACCGTCAGGCGCTGCGTGTCGCGTTCCCCCGTAACGACGGCAGCGGCGGGGTGCGTTTCGTGCTGCCGAGCCGGCTCAATGACGTGGAAACGGTGTACGCGATGACGGTGCACAAGTCCCAGGGCTCGGAGTTCGCCCACACGGCGCTGATCCTGCCCGAGGCGCTGAACCCGGTGCTGACCAAGGAGCTGATCTACACCGGCATCACCCGGGCCAAGCACTGGTTCAGCCTGATCGAGCCGCGCCAGGGCGTGTTTGAAGAAGCCCTGCGGCGCAAGGTCAAGCGCCTGAGCGGGTTGATGTTGGGGCTGTGAGGCTCACGCCTCTTTGAGCGCAGGCGCTGATTGCGTAACGGCGTGATCCAGCCCCATGAACGTGCGCACGCGCGCGCCGCACTGGTCGGCAAGAATCGTTTGCGGTGCTGCGTCGACCTGCACGATGCCGTTTTCCATGAAGATCACCCGGTCGGAAATCGACAGGGCGAAGTCCATTTCGTGAGTCACGATGAGCATGGTCATGCCTTCCTTTGCCAGGTCGGCGATGACCTTGAGCACGTCGCCCACCAGCTCCGGGTCCAGCGCAGACGTCGGTTCGTCGAACAGCATGATCTGCGGGTCCATCGCCAGTGCCCGGGCAATTGCTACGCGCTGTTGCTGACCGCCAGATAACTGGTGCGGGTATTTGTGCGCATGGGCCAGCAGTCCGACCTTGTCGAGCAGGACGTAGGCGCGTTGCTCGCTGACGTCGCGGTCGCGGCCGTGATAACGCGGCGCGAGGGTGACGTTGTCGAGAATGGTGCGGTGGGGGAACAGGTTGAAGTTCTGAAACACCATGCCAATGCGCTGTACGCCCCGGCGAATATGCGGCGCGTTGGGGTTGTCGCCGGCGTGAATGTAGCCCTCGCCAAACAGGATGATCTCGCCCTTGTCGATGGTTTCGAGACTGTTGACCGTACGAATCAGCGAGGTCTTGCCCGAGCCTGACGGGCCGATGATGGAAATGACCTGACCGGCGTCCACCTCCAGATTGATGCCCTTAAGCACCTCGTGCTGCCCATAGCTTTTGTGGATGTTGACCAGTTGCAGCGCTGGCGCCGAGCCCGGACCGGTTAGCGGCTGACGCGTCACTGCGGGCTGCGTGACCAGGCTGGCGCGCAGGTGAGTCAGGGCGGTGTCATCGAGGGTCTGCGGCTTGCGATTGCTCAGCTCCAGGTGCTGCTCCAGCCAGTGAAACAGCCAGCCGAACACCGTCACAATCATCACGTAATACACCGCGACGGCCGACAGCGTTTCCATGACCAAAAAGTTTTGCGCGTACAGGCGTTGGCCCACGGTGAGCAGTTCGGTGAGGGAAATCACTGACACCAGCGAGGTCAGTTTCACCACGGTGATGTATTCATTCACCAGCGTCGGCAGGGAGATACGGAACGCCTGGGGGATGACGATAAGCCGCTGCATGCCGATCAGACCGACACCCAGGGCGCGGCCCGCTTCCTTCTGGCCCTTGGCAACAGAGATGAGGCCGCCGCGGTGAATCTCCGCCATGTAAGCCGCTTCCGTGACCACCAGCGCCAGAAGGCCGGAGTAGAAGGGGTTGGACAGCACGTCGCGGGTGACCGGAAACATCTGCGGCAGGTTGTAGGTAAACACCACCAGCACCAGCAGCGGGACACTGCGGAAGAACCAGATATAAATCGACGCCGGAACGCTGATCCAGCGCGCGGTCGACAGCTTGGCCGAGGCCAGCAGGAAACCCAGCAGCATGCCGATGAACCAGCCCAGGGCGCTGAGTTCGATCACGGTGATGCAGGATTCCCAGAAGTCAGCGACCGAGAACAGTGAAAAAAAGTAGGACCATTCGAATTGCATACGCACCTCAGCAGGGCGGGGCCCGGCGGGATTTTCTTATCAAACGCGATCCCTGTAGGCGTGAGCTTGCTCGCGATGACTTCGGCACAGCCGACCCACCTTCATCGTCTGTCACGGCCAATCGCGAGCACGCTCACGCCTACAAGGGGTAAAGCATCCAGCCGTCAGTTGGCGGGCTCTTCAAGGTTGTACTTCTTCAGCAGCGCCGCGTATTCGCCGGATTTTTTGGTCTCGTCGAAGGCCTTGAGCAAGGCCTGATACAGCTCGTCATTGCCCTTCTTCACGTAGATGCCAAGCGTCTGCTGATAGATGGAATGCTCGGTGCTGACCACCACGCGGCCCTTGGTGCGTTCGGCGATCATGCCTGCGGCGCCGTCGATTTCCACTTGCGCCTGGACGTTGCCCGACAGCAGCGCCTGGGTGACTTCCGGTGCCGACGGGAATTCGCTGACGGCGACCGGGCCTTTGCCTTTCGGCACGCAGTATTCGGCGGACAGCTTGTTGAACTGGGTGACCCACGTGGTGCCTTTTTCCAAGCCGATTTTCAGCCCGCACAGGTCTTCCGGCACCTTGGGTTTGAGCGGACTGTCCTTGAGCACCATGATCGCTGCGCCCGTTACGGCGTAGGGAATGGTCTGGGCCTGGGTCTGGCGCTCCGGCGTGATGTACATGCCCGAAATGATCGCGTCGTAGTGCCCGGCATTGAGGCTGAGGATCAGGCTGGAGAATTTGGTGTCGACAAACTCGGCCTTGAGGTCCATGTGCTTGGCGAGCAGGCGTGACAGGTCCGGGTCGGCACCAACGACGTTCTTCTTCTCGTCGTAGGATTCGAAGGGCGGGTAGGTGATCTCCATGCCGACCTTGAACTGCCCGGGCGTCACGGTAGTAGCAGCCTGGGCGGCGGTGGCAGCCAATAACGACGCGCCGAGCATGGCGGAGGCAAGCACGGTCAAGCGGACAGCAGTGTTCAGAGTGTTGCGCATCGTCGGTGACTCCACGTCAGGAAGGTAGGGCTGGGTGTGCTGATTAGTCGGGCGGGGCAGAGGGACGTACCGCATCACGATGCGTCCTGTGTCTGATTCTTCAGGTGGCCGAAGCTCGACGGCTTGCGTGCCTTTTCGTACAACTTGATTTCGCCGTTCTCGACCTTGCGCCGCAGGTACTGGTAGGTCTGCAGCGCCTGACCGAACATGTGCTCGCCGATGGTGATCTCTTCGTAGTCGGCCGTGCCCTTGTCGAACTGCGGAAGGGGCTTGATCTGGGTGTGGAAGTCGCAGGCGAAGAACAGCGGAAACGAATAGCGCTCCTCGCTGACGGTGCGTACCCGGTGAGCCGTAGCAACGAACGTACCAGCGGTCATGACCTCCAGCATGTCGCCGATGTTGACCACAAACGCGCCATCCACAGGGGGCGCGTCGATCCATTGACCCAGGTCGTTCATCACTTCCAGCCCGGGCTTGTCGGCCAGCAGCATGGTGAAGCACTCGTAATCGGTGTGCGCACCAATTCCGGGCGCGTCCTGCGCGGCGCCGTCGAACGGGTAATGAATCAAACGCAGCTTGGAGGGCGGACGGGTGACCATCGCCTCGAAGTAGCCTTCCTCCAGACCCAACGCCAGCGCGAAGCCGTCGAACAGGCGACGGCCCAAGGCAAACACCGCCGCGTAATACGCTTCCACCGCAGGGCGAAAACCGGGCAGGTCCGGCCACTCGTTAGCGCCGATCAGCGGGGTTTTGGCGATCACCAGCGGGTCTTCGTCGCCCACTTCAAAACCGACATCGAAGGCTTCCTTGTGGTCCGGCTTGCCCTTGGCGTACACCTCTTCGCCCTCGGGCACGAAGCCTTTGTGGCTGCGTGAAGTGCCGATGTAGTGCTGCATTTTGTAGTCAAGCGACTGGGCGAATAGCTCCTTGGCCGCCTGACGCAGGCCGTCGATCAGCGACGGCGCGATGCCATGATTCCTGACGTACAGAAAGCCCACTTCCCGCGCCGCCTTGCCCAGTTGGTCGGCGACGGCCTGACGCAGGGCGATGTCGGGGCTGAACAGCCCGGCGATATCGACCACCGGGATGCTGCTGAAATTGGCGACCTTCGGGACTGCCGCGTGCGACGGATCTGGCATGACGAAACGCTCCTTATCGGCTTGTTGTGTGGGTGAAGCGCTGGAAATGTTCGCGTTCGGTCTGGCCCATCCACACGTTCAGCGACCAGAGATCGGCCACCGGTACATTGGTGAAGGGCAGGTGATGCAGATAGCCGTCGGCACCAAATTCAGGCGTCATCGTGCTGACCTGACAACCCCGCGAATGCTGGGATTTCCACACGGCTTCCCAGTGCTGCTGATGGAAGGCCAGCTCGCGGGCGTACTCGGGGGCAGCGGGATGGGGGACTTGCGGACCCTGGTCGTAACCGACCCGAGCCTGAATGTGATGGACGCGCTCGACGAACGCGCTGAGGTCGTCTTCCGGGTCGTCGAGCAAACGCTCGCAGGTGACGATCCAGTGGCTGATGTCGCTGGTGAAACGCAGATCGGGCAGTTGGCGGATCAGCTCAAGGGTGACCCACGGGTTGAACAGCGAGCGGGCACGGTGGGTTTCGAAAGTGACCGTCTGCCCGTGCTTGCGCGCCAGCTCCAGTGCCTGACCGAAGAAGTCCACCTGCTGCGGCAATTGCCAACGGTCATTGCCGGCCAGCACGTTAACGAAACGCGGCGCCAGCTCGGTTGACCAGGCGAGCTTCTGTTCCAGGTCGGTGAGGTGTTCAGCGGTGGTCGCTGATTGTTCCGGGAGGACATCGTAGGCGGTGAAAACGGTGGCGATGTAAGGCACGTGATTGGCGCGCAGGAAGGCGCCGAATTCCGCGCGCTCCACCGGCGTCAGCGGCAGGCGTGCTTCCATGCCGTCGAACCCGGCTTCCAGCAGCTCATCCAGCGCCTGGGCCTTGCTGGAGCGGTAGCCCCAGAGCGTGCGGAAGATTTCCAGTTTCATCGAGCGTCCTCAAAGATTGCGTCGTGCGGCTGACGTGTTACCCGACACAGGGCTGCGCCGCGGCGCGGGCTGAAACGGGGTACAGCGGCAGTCACATCAGAAAAGGCAATCTTCGGGCCGTGTCTCTACTGGACGGGCTCCTTTATTGGGGCCGATCTTAGATTCGGCCGATGAACGGGAAGAATAGGAAAGCTTAAATGCATAGTTCAGAGATTTCTGAACTATGGTGGGAAGGGGCTTTTTAGATGGGGTTTCCAGCCATTCGACGATCTGGTGGGAGTGAGCTTGCCCACGAAGAGGGGCGGCCATCCAATGCATCTTCAGCGGCTGAAATGCCGCTTTCGTGAGCAAGCTCACTCCCACAGGATCGCGTTGAGCCGAGACACTCTGTCCACAGCCGACTTCTCATTAATCCACAAACGTCATCCGCCCGGCTTTACCCAACAGAAACCCCTGATTGCGCTCGGTAGCCTCACGGATGTAATCCCACAGCAACGTGATTCGCTTCAACTTGCGCAGGTCCTCCCGGCAGTACATCCAGAACTGCCGCGTGATATCCACCTCACTCTCCAGCACCGGCAGCAGTCGCGCATCCTGTGCCGCCAGAAAGCACGGCAGAATCGCCAGCGCTCGTCCCTGCAATGCAGCGACGTATTGGGCGATGACGCTGGTGCTGCGCAGGGTGGCATGGGCGCCGGGGAGGAGGTTGCTGAGGTAGAGCAATTCCGAGCTGAACGCCAGGTCGTCGACGTAGCTGATGAACGGATGGTCAGCGAGGTCTTCGGTCTTGAGGATCGGCGCGTGGTTGTCGAGATAATCCTGGGTGGCGTAGAGCCTCAGGCTGTAGTCGCACAGCTTGCAGCACACGTAAGGCCCGTGCTCCGGACGCTCCAGCGCGATAACGATGTCCGCCTCGCGCTTGGACAGGCTGATGAAGTGCGGCAGCGGCAGGATATCCACTGAAATGGCCGGGTACGTGTCGGTGAAGTGACTGAGTTGCGGGGTGATGAAGAAGCTGCCGAAGCCTTCAGTGCAGCCCATGCGCACATGCCCCGACAATGCGACGCCGGAGCCGGACACCTGCTCGCAGGCGATGTGCAGCGTGCTTTCGATGGACTCGGCCGCGCCCAATAATCGCTGGCCTTCTGCAGTGAGGATGAAGCCGGTGTTGCGGGATTTCTCGAACAGCAGCGTGCCCAGTGACGTTTCCAGCGAGCTGATCCGTCTCGACACCGTTGTGTAGTCCACCGCGAGGCGTTTGGCCGCGGAACTGGCCTTGCGCGTGCGCGCCACTTCGAGGAAAAACTTCAGGTCATCCCAATTAAGGGCGCTCAAGGACGTGATGTTTTTTTGCATGTTGGACCTGCTTTTATGTGCGTTCTTATTAGAAGTTTGCACATCTATACTCCGAAGCGCGGCCGGATCCAACCAGCCCTTCAATGCCTGATGCAGTGCCTAATCCAACGAGGAAACACCCCGGCAAATCGCTCTACCGCCACACGCCATAACACCCTGCACAACAATAAATAAGCGGAGGAGTTTATGAAGAACGCTATTACGGCGGACGCTGGCGCACTCGATGCCAGTCCCGTGAAAAACGCCCGATCCTATCGGCTTGCCGGCGCGGCGAGCATGGCTGGCACGACCATCGAGTGGTACGACTTTTTCCTCTACGGCACAGCTGCCGCACTGATCTTCAACAAGATCTTCTTCCCTGCACTGGACCCGATCATCGGTGTGCTGGCGGCGTTCGCCACCTACGCCGTGGGCTTTCTCGGCCGGCCGCTGGGCGGCATTGTGTTCGGCCACTTCGGCGACAAGATCGGGCGCAAGTCCATGCTCCTCTTCACCCTGATGCTGATGGGCATTCCGACCATCATCATCGGCCTGATTCCGACCTACGAACAGATCGGCTATTGGGCCGCAGTGCTGCTCGTCGCGATGCGTTTCTTGCAGGGCATGGCCGTCGGCGGCGAGTGGGGCGGGGCGGTGCTGATGGCCGTCGAACATGCGCCCGAGGGCCGCAAAGGTTTCTACGGCAGCCTGCCGCAAACCGGCGTTGGCGCAGGGCTGGTGCTGTCGTCGCTGGCGATGGGCATGGTCGCCAAATTGCCGGAGGCCGACATGCTCAGTTGGGGCTGGCGGATTCCGTTTCTCGCCAGCGTCGTGCTGCTGGGCGTGGGCTGGTTGATTCGTTTGAAAGTCCCGGAGTCGCCCGATTTCGAGAAGCTCAAAAAAGACAACATCGCCGTCAAGGTGCCGCTGTTCAAAGTGTTCCGCGACCATCCGAGAGAAACCCTGACGATCATCGGCGCGCGCACCGCGGAGAACGCCTGGTTTTACATGTCGGTGACCTTCGCCCTGGCGTACGCCGCCAACCAGTTGCTCATCCCTCGCGCTGACGTGCTGAGCGCGATCACGGCTGGCGCTGCACTTTCTCTGGTGACGATGCCGCTGTGTGGGCACCTGTCCGACAAGGTCGGTCAGAAACGTCTGTATTTCGCCGGGCTTCTGCTGCTCTGCGCCTTCGTCTATCCGTTCTTCGCCATGCTCGGCACCCGCGAGCCGCAGATGGTGTGGTGGGCGATGGTGTTGGCGGTGGGCGTGGTCTTCCCGATCCTCTACGCGCCGGAATCTCTGCTGTTTGCCCGTCAATTTCCGGCGGAAATTCGCTACAGCGGCATCTCCGTCTCGGTGCAGTTGGCGGGCGTTCTGGGCGGCGGATTCGCGCCGATGATCGCCACGCAATTGCTGGCCATGGGCGGCGGCAGTCCGCGCTACGTGATCGCCTACCTGATCGGCATGGCGCTGGTGGCTTTGGTCTGTACCGCGCTGATGAAGCGCGATCCCCCTCGCCATCGCGCTGCCTGAAATCGACTTTTTTCAGCGCGGCCAGGCCGGCGCGCTGCCTTGAATGGAGCAATGGCAATGAACGTGTCACTGAACAAACACAACACCACCGTGGCCCGCGTGAAACTGCTGATCGGCGGCGAATGGGTTGAGTCGCAAACCACCGAGTGGCTCGACGTGGTCAACCCCGCCACCCAGGAAGTGCTGGCCCACGTGCCCTTCGCGACGGCCGCCGAGGTCGATGCCGCTGTCGCCGCCGCGCAAAAAGCCTTCGCAACCTGGCGGCACACGCCGATTGGCGCCCGCATGCGCATCATGCTCAAGTTGCAGGCGTTGATCCGTGAACACTCCAAGCGCATCGCCGTCGTGCTCAGCGCCGAGCAGGGCAAGACCATTGCCGACGCCGAGGGCGATATCTTCCGCGGCCTGGAGGTGGTCGAGCACGCGTGCTCCATCGGCACACTGCAGATGGGGGAATTCGCCGAGAACGTCGCCGGTGGCGTGGACACCTACACGCTGCGTCAGCCCATCGGCGTCTGCGCAGGGATCACGCCCTTCAACTTCCCGGCGATGATTCCGCTGTGGATGTTCCCGATGGCCATTGCCTGCGGCAACACCTTCGTGCTCAAGCCATCCGAGCAGGACCCGATGTCGACCATGCTGCTGGTGGAGCTGGCGGTTGAGGCGGGCGTGCCAGCGGGCGTGCTCAACGTTGTGCATGGCGGCAAAGAGGTGGTCGACGGGATCTGCACCCACGAGGACATCAAGGCGGTGTCCTTCGTCGGTTCGACGGCGGTGGGCACTCACGTTTACGACCTGGCGGGCAAACACGGCAAGCGCGTGCAGTCGATGATGGGCGCGAAGAACCATGCCGTTGTGCTGCCGGATGCCAATCGCGAGCAGACCCTCAACGCACTGGTGGGCGCCGGTTTCGGTGCGGCGGGTCAGCGCTGCATGGCGACGTCGGCGGTGGTGATGGTCGGCGCGGCGAAGCAGTGGATTCCCGATCTGAAGGCGCTGGCGCAGAAGCTCAAGGTAAACGCGGGAAGCGAGCCGGGCACCGATGTCGGGCCGGTTATCTCAAAGCGCGCGAAACAGCGGATTCTTGATCTGATCGAAAGCGGCGTTCAGGAAGGTGCGACCCTCGAATTGGACGGGCGCGGTATCACGGTGGCAGGTTTTGAGGACGGCAATTTCGTCGGGCCGACGCTGTTCACCGGCGTGACGACGGAGATGCAGATCTACACTCAGGAAATCTTCGGGCCGGTGCTCGTGGTGCTGGAGGTCGATACGCTGGATCAGGCCATCGCCCTGGTCAACGCCAACCCGTTTGGCAATGGCGTCGGGCTGTTCACTCAGAGCGGTGCGGCAGCGCGCAAATTTCAGAGTGAAATCGACGTAGGTCAGGTCGGCATCAACATCCCGATTCCGGTGCCGGTGCCGTTCTTCAGCTTCACCGGTTCGCGTGGTTCGAAGCTGGGGGATCTGGGGCCGTACGGCAAACAGGTGGTGCAGTTCTACACTCAGACCAAGACCGTCACCAGCCGCTGGTTCGATGACGACAGCGTGAATGACGGCGTGAATACGACGATCAATTTGCGTTGAGTGCGACGCGCTTTGAGCGGGCCTTGCTTGCTCGCGATCGCGTTGCGTCATTCAGCGTTGCGCTTTCTGAACGATCGCTTCGCGAGCAAGCTCGCTCCCACACGGGGCCTGCGTCGCCGGTGGAACTGGAACTGAACAAGGAGAACAACCATGAAAATCGCCTTCATCGGCCTGGGCAATATGGGTGCGCCGATGGCGCGGAACCTGATCCGTGCCGGGCATCAGCTGCATTTGTTCGACGTCAACCAACAGGTCTTGGCCGAGCTGGCCGAATTGGGGAGCCGCATCAGTGAGTCGCCCAAACATGCGGCTCAGGGCGCCGACCTGGTCATCACCATGCTTCCGGCTGCCGCTCACGTTCGCGCGGTTTACCTGAATGAAGACGGCGTACTGGCTGGCATCAGTGCAGGGGTGCCGGCGGTGGATTGCAGCACGATTGATCCACAGACCATCCGCGATGTGGCGGCGGCAGCGGCGAAACAACGCGTGGTGGTCGGCGATGCGCCGGTGTCCGGCGGGACCGGTGGCGCGCAGGCCGGGACGCTGACATTCATGGTCGGCGCGAGCCTTGAGCACTTTACGGTGCTCAAGCCGATCCTGGCGCAGATGGGCCGCAACATCGTCCATTGCGGCGAGGTCGGCACCGGGCAGATCGCGAAGATCTGCAACAACATGCTGTTGGGCATTTCCATGATCGGCGTGGCGGAAGCCATGGCGCTGGGCAATAGCCTGGGCATCGACACCGGCGTGCTGGCGACCATCATCAACAGCTCGACCGGACGCTGCTGGAGCTCGGAAATGTACAACCCGTGGCCCGGCGTCGTCGAAACCGCCCCGGCGTCCCGTGGTTACACCGGAGGGTTTGGCGCAGAGCTGATGCTCAAGGACCTGGGCCTGGCAACCGAAGCCGCCAAAGCCGCGCGCCAACCCGTGATTATGGGCGCGCTGGCGCAGCAGCTGTATCAGGCGATGAGTCTGCGCGGTGATGGCGGCAAGGACTTCTCGGCGGTGGTTGAGGGGTATATCAAGAAGGAAAACTGAGGGTGCACATCCGCCGGCCTCTTCCCGGCTAAAGCCGGTCCCACTAGGTAATCGAGTACATCCTTGGGGCTCGCGATTCCACTAAGGTTTTGCATGCGCCGCACTACCTTGTGGGAGCGAGCTTGCTCGCGAAGAGGCATTAACATCCGCTGAATATTTAGCGGCTGGAATGCCGTCTTCGTGAGCAAGCTCACTCCCACAGGTGCTGTGTTCACAGGAAGACGGCGGTGAAGAGAGCAGCATAAACAGCCTCATTTCACGGCGTCCTGTCCGAGGCATTCCCGGCTAAAGCCGGTCCTACAATGCGCACGCGGTCGCACCACAATTAACCCCGCGGGCCGTTGTAATTCTTGGCCCACTGCTCCTGGGCCACCAAATGCGCCTTAAATCGCGCGATCTGCTCGGCCACTCGCACCGGGGACGTTCCGCCCCAGCCGCCGCGCGCCGCCAGTGCCGCTTCCAGCGTCAGGCTCTCCAACACCTCTGGCGTCAGGCGCGGGTCGGTGTCGGCGAGCATCTTTGGCGTCAGCTCTGGCAGCCCGATGTCCTGCGCCTCGCACAGCTGAACCAGTTGTCCGGTGATCTCGTGGGCTTCCTTGAACGGCACGCCGCGAACGGCGAGCCAGTCCGCAATTTCCGTCGCCAGGGTGAACCCCAGGGGCGCCTGACGCAGCAACTCGTCCTTGCGCACCTTCATCGTGCGGACCATGCCGGCAAAGGCAGGCAGCACCAGATTCAGCGTGTCCAGAGCGTCGAAGATGGCGTGTTTGTCTTCGCTCAAATCGCGGTTGTACGACAGCGGCTGCGCCTTGAGCACCGACAGAATCGCGGTCAGCGAACCGATCAAACGGCCTGATTTACCCCGGGCCAGCTCGGCGATGTCCGGGTTCTTCTTCTGCGGCATGATCGAGCTGCCCGTGGCGTAGGCATCGTCCAGCTCGACCCAGCGAAACTGCCGAGACGTCCAGATGCAGAACTCCTCGGCCATGCGCGAAATATTGATCCCCAGCATGCTCGCGCAGAACAGAAACTCGGCCACGTGATCACGGCTGGCGACGGCGTCGATGGAGTTTTCACACGGGCCGGCGTAGCCCATTTCCGCCGCCGAACGTTGAGGGTCGCGGGCGATGGCGGAGCCGGCCATGGCAGCGGCACCGAGGGGCGATAGATTGAAGCGCTGATCCCAATCCTGCAGGCGCTGGATGTCACGATGAATCGCCTGGGCGTGGGCCATCAAATGGTGACCAAAGACAATCGGCTGCGCTTGTTGCAGGTGAGTAAAACCGGGCGCAATGGTCTCGACATGGGCTTCGGCCTGACTGACCAATGCCTGCTGCAGATCAAGAATCGACAGGGTCAGCACGCGAATCCGGTCACGCAGAAACAGCCGCATGTCATTGGCCGTCTGATCGTTGCGCGAGCGCCCGGCGCGAAGCTTGCCGCCCAGTGCGCCGAGGCGTTCGGTGAGCAGGCGCTCGATAAAGGTGTGCACGTCCTCGTCGGCGGGAATTGGCTGAATCGTGCCGGCGGCAAAATCCTCGTCAATCGATTGCAGCGCATCGATGATGCGGCGGGTTTCGTCGGCGTCCAGCAAACCGGCGCGCTCAAGCTCGTGGGCGTGGGCCTTGGAGCCTGCCACGTCATAAGGCGTCATGCGAAAATAGACGGCGGGCGAGCGTGACAGGTTGGCCATCGCTTCCGCCGGCGCGGACTTGAAGCGCGCGCCCCACAGGCGCTCAGTTGCATCGGACATATGCATTCCCCCTCAAACACGTGATTGCTGGCGAGCCAGGCGTCGACGACGTCAAGGGATCCTAGGAAAAACCGGCTGCCGATGAAACGTTACAAATGGCAAGTCGGGTTGGCAGAAATGGAAAGCTGACATCAACCCGCTCTTCAGATGAGTGGCGCTGATTATTTTTCTGTTACCGCAGGTGCCCGAATGTGCTGAAGTGGCACCCATTGCACCACCCGATTTTTCCCCTCGTCGACCTTTTCGCAGGATGCGCCCATGGATGGTTTCCTATCGCTTTATCAACACCTCGGCTGGACGTTGTCAGTGCTGGTGCTGCTGACGTTTCTGCTGGCCGGCACGGTCAAGGGCGTCATCGGCATGGGGCTGCCGACGGTTGCGATGGGCCTGCTGGGGGTGATGATGCTGCCGACCCAGGCGGCGGCGCTGCTGCTGATCCCCTCAACCTTGACCAACCTCTGGCAATTGGCGACCGGCGGGCATCTGCGCGGACTGTGCACGCGGTTGTGGCCGCTGCTGCTGACGATCGTCATCGGCACCATGCTCGGCTCCTACGCGCTGGGGCTTGGCAACGGGCACGGCATGGCGAGGGCGCTGGGCGGCGCGCTGTTTGTCTACGCGCTGTGCGGCTTGTTTCTGCCGACGCTCAAGGTGCCGCCTGCTGCCGAGCGCTGGCTCGGGCCTTTGTGCGGGTTTATCACCGGCCTGGTCACCGCGGCCACTGGCGTTTTCGTCATTCCGGCGGTGCCCTACATTCAGGGCCTGGGGCTGGATCGTAACGAACTGGTGCAGGCGCTTGGGCTGTCCTTCACTGTCTCGACCCTGGCGCTGGGCGTCGGTCTTTTCTGGAACGGCGCGGTGGGCAGCGCTGAAATGGGCGCTTCCTTGCTGGCGCTGATTCCCGCGTTGCTCGGCATGATGTTCGGCCAATGGCTGCGTCAACGCATCAGCGCATTGGTGTTCAAGCGCATGTTCTTCATCGGCATGGCGCTGCTGGGCGCGCACTTGATGATTTCTGGCTGATCACGCGGTGTCCGGCCCGCATTCACGCTGCAGGTCAATCAACGTAAATTCATCAATAGGCGCCTGACTCGTGATTCAGGCGCAAATGTATTTTGTCCTTCCGCTGCTTATTCCCCCCTCGTCTGACCGATATCCTGCCGTCCATTCCAATTGAAGACCCTCAATCCGGCACCGCAAAACAGCGGGCTGCATTGACGGCGGACGAGGCTTGATATGAAAAAAGTACTGTTTCTCAACGGCGGCAAACAATTCGCCCATTCCGACGGCCGCTACAACACCACGCTGCATGAAGCCGGCATGGCGCTTCTCGATCACGCCGGGTTCGACGTGCAGCAGACCTTCATCGACGGCGGCTACAACGTGGCCGAGGAAGTGCAGAAGTTTCTCTGGGCCGACGTGATCATCTGGCAGATGCCGGGCTGGTGGATGGGCGCGCCGTGGACGGTTAAAAGGTACATCGACGAAGTCTTCACCGAAGGTCACGGCAGCCTGTACGCCAACGACGGTCGCACCCGTTCCGATGCGTCCCGGCGGTACGGCAGCGGCGGCTTGCTGCACGGCAAGCAGTACATGATTTCGGCCACCTGGAACGCGCCGCAGCAAGCCTTCGACGACCCGGCGGACTTCTTCGAAGCCAAGGGCGTGGATGCCGTGTACTTCCCGTTTCACAAGGCCAACCAGTTCCTCGGCATGACCGGCCTGCCAACCTTTCTGGCCGTGGACGTGATGAAGATGCCGAACGTCGAAGCAGACGTGAAGCGGTACGAAGCGCATCTGGCCTCGGTGTTCGGAATCTGAGCGCGGGCCCGCAAGCGCGCTAATATCCGGTCTCTTGTGAGCGGGAGACAACAGTGAAAGCCAGGTCGGATGAGTTGCAGGTGTTTGTCACGGTGATCGAAAGCGGGTCGATTTCAGCCGCCGCCGAGCAGGTCGGGCAGACGCCCTCGGCGATCAGCCGCACCTTGTCTCGACTCGAAGGCAAGCTGGGCACGACGTTGATCAACCGCACCACGCGGCGCATGGACCTGACCGAGGAGGGCAAGTATTTCCTTGAGCGGGCCCGGCAGATTCTGGATCAGATGGAAGAGCTGGAAGAGCGCATGTCGGTGCGCCAGCAGACGCCGTCCGGCCGGTTGCGGATCAACGCGGCGTCGCCCTTCATGCTGCATTCAATCGTCCCGTACGTCGCCGAGTTTCGCACAATGTATCCGGACATCCAGCTGGAGCTGAACAGCAACGATCTGATCATTGATCTGCTGGAGCAGAGCACCGATGTGGCGATCCGCATTGGCGTACTGGCCGATTCGACCCTGCATGCCCGGCCCCTCGGCAGCAGCCCGCTGAACATTCTCGCCAGCCCTGAATACCTCGACAAACACGGCACGCCGAAAACCGTGGCCGCGCTGAGCGGGCATTCACTGCTCGGCTTCACCCAGACCGAAACCCTCAATCACTGGCCGTTGCGCCACGCCGACGGGGATCGGCTGTTCATCCAGCCAACGGTGTCGGCCTCCAGCGGCGAGACGTTGCGCCAGTTGGCGCTGGCGGGAGAGGGCATCGTCTGCTTGTCTCACTTCATGACCCACGAAGACATCCGCCAAAGCCGCCTCAACGTCATCCTGCCCCAGGCCAACAGCGGCTATCGCCAGCCGATCCACGCGGTGTACTACCGCAACTCGCAGCTGGCGTTACGGATTCAGTGCTTTCTGGATTTCATTCAGGAGAAGCTGGCGGTGTACGCCGCGTGAACCTGCTTACATTCCCTGTGGGAGCGTGGCTTGTCCCGCGATCTGCCGGGAACCGGCAGCAAACCCTGCAAACGCGGTCTGTCTGGAGGACTTGATTGGAATGGTTTTGCTACTGCTGCGCAGCAGATCGCGGGACAAGCCACGCTCCTACAGGCAGGTATCACGCCTCACTAATCCCGCTGAACTCCGCCCGCAACATCTCCACAAATGCCTCCCGCGCCGGGTGATGTTCGGCGTTCTCGTGCCAGTAAAACAGGTTGTCGATGGAGGTCAGTTCAGGGAATTCATAACCGACCCAGCCAGAGCCTTTGCGGTACTGCTCGTAAACACCCTTGGGCACCAGCGCCACGCCAGCCCCGGCGCTGACGCAACCGACGATGGTGCCGTAGTTGGCGATGCTGACGATGGGCTGAGTCTGGCCGTCGTGCTGCAACCATCGCTCCAGCGCTGCGCGATAAGGGCAGCCTTCGGGCCACATGAAAATCGATTTGCCCTGCAGATCCGCCGCGCTGCGTATCGGGCCCAGCGACTCGGCCGCAATCAGCACCAGATCCTCCCGGTACATCGACGTGCGTTTGAGCCGGGGGCGTTTTACGTCGATGGCGACAATGGCGCCATCGAGCTTCTGGTTAAGCGTCGCTTCCAGCAGTTGTGCGCCGGTACCGGTGGTCAGTTCCAGCGACACTTGCGGATAACGCGCATGAAAGCGCGCCAGCAGTCGCGGCAGCCGCGCCGTGGCCGAGGACTCGATGGCGCCGATGCGCAACGGCCCCGACGGCGCCGCATCCGGATGCACCGCGCGCTTGGCTTCGTCGGCCAGGCTGAGCATCTTGCCGGCGTAGGTGAGGAAAATTTCCCCCGCCGGGCTGATGCGCAATCCACGGCCCTGACGGTAAAACAGCTCGGTGCCCAGCTCCGCCTCAAGCGCCTTGATGCGCGCGGTGATGTTCGACGGGACGCAATGCAAGACCTCCGCCGCGCGGGCAATGCTGCCGGTGTCGACGACGGTCTTGAACATGCGGATCTGGGCCAATTCCATTCATCACCAACAGTGAGGGGTTGCGTCATTATTGTTCGGTTGTGGTGAGCATAGGTTGTTTCGATACTCGCAGCCATGGGCAGGCGTCGGGCTTGTCGGTGGGAGTATCGAGATGAGCGTGGTGGCTGAGCCGGTTGTTGATTCAAATATCGTGGTTAAAGGCACTGTGCCTTGGCAGGGGATGAAAGTTGCCCTTGCCACTGTCTTTGTGGTCGCCTGCTGGGGGTTCTCGCCGACCGGCATTCGCATCGGTTTGCAGGCCTACGAGCCCGGGCATCTGGCGCTGCTTCGATTTCTGATCGCGTCGGTGTTCATGCTGTTAATCGCCTCGTCGCACCGTATCGCGTTGCCGCGCCTGAAGGACCTGCCGTTGCTCGCGGTGCTGGGTTTCTTCGCCGTCAGCCTACACCACATCGCCCTGAATTTCGGCCAGGCCGGCGTGAGTGCCGGGGCGTCCAGCGTGCTGGTTCAATCGACGCCGTTGTTTACCGCGCTGCTGGCGCATTTCGTGTTCAAGGAGCGGGTCAGCGCCTGGCGTTGGGGCTGTGTCGCGCTCGGCCTGGTGGGCGCCGCGATTGTCGTCACCGGTGATCGCGGCATCGGCCATATGGATGCGCGCGGGCTGCTGATTCTGTTGGCGGCGTTTTCCTGGAGCGTGTATTTCTCGCTGCAGAAGCGTCACAGCCATCGGTACGACGGCCTGACCATGGTCTGTTACACGGTCTGGGCCGGCACGGTGTTCCTGCTGGTTTATCTGCCGGGGCTGATCGGCGAAATCCTCAACGCGCCGCTGCGGGTCAATGTGGCAGTGGGGGTGTTGGGGCTGTTCCCCAGCGCACTGGCGTATCTGGCTTGGGCGTATGTCTTGAAGCACATGGACGTCAGCCGCGCGTCGATGAGTTTGTACCTGACGCCACCGATGGCCATCGCCATTGCTTCGTTCATGTTGGGCGAGTTGCCTTCGCAGCGGGTGATCGTGGGGTCGATCGTGGTGCTGGCGAGTGTCTTGGCACTCAATCTGCGGCGGGAGAGGGCAGTGGTGTTTCCCGTCCGGGACCAACCTGAGCGTGCTGCGGTTTAGGGGCCTGGCCGTTTGCGTTTGTGGCAAGTTTCATCATTAATGTGCAGCCGGACCGTTAGTCTCTTCAGCCTCCAGACAGCACATCAGTAACAAGCTGTCGCATTCGTCATCAAGGAAGCCCCATGCGTGCAGTGACCCTCAAAACCCTTGCCCTGTCGGTGATCTTCGCCGCGAGTTCGCCGGTGTATGCGGTGGTGCTGGAAGGCGGCGCCGTCGCGTCCCCGGATCAATACGGTGCCCAGGTCGCCGCGCAGATTCTGAAAAAAGGCGGCAACGCCGTCGATGCCGCGGTCGCCACGGCGTTCACCCTGGCGGTCACCTACCCCGAAGCGGGCAACATTGGTGGCGGTGGCTTTATGACCCTGTTCATGAACGGCCGACCGTACTTTCTCGACTACCGCGAAGCCGCGCCGAAAGCGGCGACGCGCAACATGTACCTGGACGACAAGGGCGAAGTCATTCCGGGCATGAGTCTGGTGGGCGCACGCGCGTCGGGGGTGCCCGGCACCGTGATGGGGCTGTGGGAAGCCCACCAGAAATTCGGCAAGCTGCCGTGGGCCGAGTTGCTGACGCCGGCCATTGGTTACGCCAAAAACGGTTTCAAGGTCGCCGACAAGCAGTACATGTATGGTGCCGAAGCCATCAAGCAACTCAACGGCAAAACCAATTTTGCGGATTACTTCGGCGACATGAAGACCGGCGAGACCTTCCGTCAGCCGGAGCTGGCCAAGACCCTGGAACGTATCGCCAACAAGGGCGCCAACGAGTTTTACCAGGGCCAGACGGCTGACCTGCTGGTGGCGCAAATGCAGCACGACAACGGCCTGATCACCAAAGAGGACCTGCACGATTACAAGGCGATCTGGCGCAAGCCGCTCCATGTGAATTTCAACGGCAACACGCTCTACACCGCGCCGCTGCCCAGTTCCGGCGGTATCGCGCTGGCGCAGTTGATCGGCATGAAGCAGCTGCTTGCTGATGATTTCAAAGACGTGCCGCTCAACTCGGCGCGCTACATCCATCTGCTGGCAGAGATCGAAAAACGCGTGTTCGCCGATCGCGCCAACTATTTGGGCGATCCGGACTTTTCCGTGGCGCCGGTGAGTCAGTTGACCGACAACGCCTATCTGGCCAAGCGCGCCCACGAGGTCAACCCGACGGCAATTTCGCCCACCGAGAACGTGAAGGCCGGGCTTGAGTCGCACCAGACCACCCACTTCTCCATCGTCGATGCCAAGGGCAACGCGGTCAGCAACACCTACACCCTGAACTGGGATTACGGCAGCGGCGTGGTGGTAAAGGGCGGGGGCTTTTTGCTGAACGACGAGATGGATGATTTCAGTTCCAAACCGGGCGTTGCCAATGCGTTCGGCGTGGTGGGCGGGGATGCCAATGCTATCCAGCCCGGCAAGCGCATGTTGTCCTCGATGAGCCCGAGTCTGGTCACCCGCGACGGCGCAGTGACGCTGGTGCTGGGCACGCCGGGTGGCTCACGGATTTTCACCACGGTGTTTCAGGTGCTGAACAATATCTATGACTTCCACATGCCGCTCAAAGACGCGGTTGCGGCGCAGCGGGTTCATCACCAGTTGCTGCCGAAGGACACGATCTACACCGAGAAATTTGCACCGCTGGCGACCCCAGTGGCCGACGAGCTGACGGCCATGGGTTACACGGTGAAGGACCAGGGCTGGTCGATGGGCAATGTGCAGGCGATCAAGATTGACGGCGCGAAAGTCGAAACCGCGTCCGATCCCCGTGGGCGGGGCGTGGGGATGGTGGTGAAGTGAGGGCATGACGGCTGACTGATCGTTCCCACGCTGCGCGTGGGAATTCATCCCTGGACGCTCCGCGTCCGGAGTCAGGTGACGCGGAGCGTCAGGAGCGGCATCCCCACGCAGAGCGTGGGAACGATCACTTGGAGGAGTGAGCCTTAGTGATGCTCCCGCGTTGCGCGGAATTTCACGTCAGGCCAGCGCTCTTCCATCAAGGCCAGGTTGACCCGGGTTGGCGCGAGGTAGGTCAGGTGACCACCGCCGTCCACGGCCAGGTTTTCCACGGCCTTGTTCTCGAATTCCTCGAGTTTCTTTTTGTCGCTGCAATCGATCCAGCGGGCTGACCACACGGTGATCGGCTCGTAGGCGCATTCGACTTTGTATTCTTCCTTCAAGCGGCTGGCGACCACATCGAACTGCAGCACACCGACGGCGCCGAGGATGATGTCGTTGCTGCGCTGCGGGAAGAACACCTGAGTGGCGCCTTCCTCGGCCAGTTGCTGCAGGCCCTGACGCAGCTGCTTGGACTTCAGCGGATCCTTCAGGCGTACGCGGCGGAACAGCTCCGGTGCGAAGTGCGGGATGCCGGTGAAACCCAAGGCCTCGCCTTCGCTGAAGGTGTCGCCGATCTGAATCGTGCCGTGGTTGTGCAGGCCGATGATGTCGCCGGCGTAGGCTTCTTCCAGCTGTTCGCGCTCGCTCGAGAAGAACGTCAGCGCGTCACCGATGCGCACGTCCTTGCCGGTGCGCACATGGCGCATTTTCATGCCCTTGTCGTACTTGCCCGAGCAGATGCGCATGAACGCGATGCGGTCGCGGTGCTTGGGGTCCATGTTCGCCTGGATCTTGAACACGAAGCCGGTGAACTTCTCCTCGACCGGCTCCACCGTGCGCTCGTTGGCGACGCGGGCGAGCGGCTTCGGCGCCCAGTTCACGACCGCATCCAGTACGTGGTCGACACCGAAGTTGCCGAGCGCGGTACCGAAGAACACCGGCGTCAGTTGGCCGTCGAGGAATTCCTGCTGGTTGAACTCATGACAGGCGCCTTGCACCAGCTCCAGCTGATCGACAAAGCGATCGTACTCATCACCCAGATGAGCGCGCGCTTCGTCGGAGTCGAGCTTCTCGATGATCTTCACCTCGGTGCGCTCATGACCGTGACCGGCGGTGTACACGATGATGTAGTCGTCGGCGAGGTGATAGACACCTTTGAAGTCGCGGTAGCAACCGATCGGCCAGGTGATGGGCGCGGCCTTGATCTTCAGGACCGCTTCGATCTCGTCGAGCAGCTCGATCGGGTCGCGAATGTCGCGGTCGAGCTTGTTGATGAAGCTCACGATCGGCGTATCGCGCAGGCGGCAGACGTCCATCAGTGCGATGGTGCGGGGCTCGACCCCTTTACCGCCATCGAGCACCATCAGCGCCGAGTCGACAGCGGTCAACGTGCGGTAGGTGTCTTCGGAGAAGTCTTCGTGGCCCGGAGTGTCGAGCAGGTTGATCATGTGATCGCGATACGGGAACTGCATGACCGAGGTGGTGATGGAAATGCCGCGCTGCTTCTCCATTTCCATCCAGTCGGACGTGGCGTGGCGGTCGGATTTACGCGACTTCACCGTACCGGCGACGGAAATGGCCTTGCCCATCAGCAGCAGCTTTTCAGTGATGGTGGTCTTACCCGCATCGGGGTGGGAAATGATGGCGAAAGTGCGGCGTTTCGCGACTTCGGCGGCCTGTCTGGTCATGGGAAATCGCCCGAGAGGTGATTCAAAAAAAGGGCGGCGATTATAGCCCAAACCGGAGCAATAACCGAACCGTTCAGTCAATAAAGGGTGGCCAGATACCATCGCACGTGGGAACCTTTGCGGTTAAGGAGACGTCCATTCCCTGGTATCGCTACACGCCAAGGGTTGCAAAATCAGCAAGTTAGCTTGACGAAGCTGCGCTCATGGCTTGTGTTTTCGCCGAGGTATCAAACTTTCCGGCGACCCACCCGCTGCTCTTCGCGAACGTTCGCGTGCTGCCTGAAGAGGCCAGTTCCACGCCAGACGTTCGCCGACTGAAATAAGGAGTCCGCCCGTGGCAAATCGCTATGGCAAGGGGCTGTTGGGAGGTGTGATTGTCATCGCACTCCTGGCCCTGCTGGTCCAATGGATCGGCATCAGTACCATCAGGCAATATCAGGATGATCTGCTGTTTTATCTGCAAGCCCACGTGGTGCTTGTGCTGGCTTCGATGCTGGCGGCACTGGTGGTCGGGATCCCGACCGGCATTGTCCTTAGCCGACCGAACATGGTTGGCCGCGCCGAACGCTTCATGCAGATCTTCAACATCGGTAACACCGTTCCTCCTCTCGCCGTACTGGCCATCGCTCTGGGTATTCTGGGCATCGGCAGCGGTCCGGCGATCTTCGCTTTGTTCCTCGCTTCGTTGTTGCCCATCGTGCGCAACACCTACGAAGGCCTGAAAAACGTTCAGGGTTCTCTCAAAGAAGCCGCCCGCGGCATCGGCATGACACCGCGCCAGGTGCTGTGGCGTGTCGAGTTGCCCAATGCCGTGCCGATCATCATCGGCGGTGTGCGCGTGGCCCTGGCGATCAACGTCGGGACGGCGCCACTGGCGTTCCTCATTGGCGCGAACAGCCTGGGCAGCCTCATTTTCCCCGGCATCGCCCTGAACAATCAGCCACAACTGGTGCTGGGCGCCGCGTGTACCGCGTTGCTCGCATTGTTGCTCGATGGCGCCGTGACCCTGGCAAGCCGTCTCTGGCTGGAACGCGGCCTGGCTCGATAAGTCGAGCCCCGCTGAGAAAGGAATTGGTATGAAGAAGTTATGCACATTAATCATGGGCGTCGGGATGTTGCTGTCCGGTTTCGTCCAGGCCGCGGATGCACCGGCCGAAATGCCCGTGCTTCGCATCGGCGCGCGGGTGTTCACCGAGCAGACCATGCTGGCCGAACTGACCGCGCAGTACCTGCGCGACAAGGGCTATCAGGTTCAGATCACCGGCGGCCTTGGCAGTAACCTGGCGCGCAGTGCTCAGGAAAGCGGCCAGTTGGATCTGCTGTGGGAGTACACCGGCGTGTCGCTGGTTGCCTACAACCATGTTGATGAGAAGCTCGACAGCGAGCAGACCTATCAGCGCGTCAAGGAGCTGGACGCCAAGAAGGGGCTGGTCTGGCTGTCCCCCTCCAAGTTCAACAACACCTACGCGCTGGCGCTGCCGGACAAAATTGCGCAGCAGTATCCGCAGGTCAACAACATGTCCGACCTGACCACGGTGCTCAAGGCTGAGGCCGATAAAGGCCACATCGTTGCGCTGGACACCGAGTTCGCCAACCGTTCCGACGGTCTGGTGGGCATGGTCAAGCATTACGGCATGAACCTGGGCCGTGAAAACACCCGTCAGATGGACGCCGGCCTGGTCTACACCGCGCTGCGCAACGGGCAGGTTTTTGCGGGCCTCGTCTACACCACCGACGGCCGTTTGAACGCGTTCAAGCTCAAGGTGCTGGCGGACGACAAGCACTACTTCCCGGACTACACCGCGGCGCCGGTCATCCGCAAAGAGTACCTGGACAAGCACCCGCAGCTGGCCGACTTGCTCAAGCCGCTGGCCGCGCTGCTGGATAACCAGACCATGCGCACGCTGAACGCGCGCATCGACGTCGACCATGAAAGTCCTACCGTGGTGGCGGCTGAATTCCTGCGCGAGCATCCGATCAATCCTTCCGCCGACAGCGTGCCTGTCCCTCCGGCGCCGGCGGCAAAACAGGAGGAGAAACCATGAGTTTCCTCAGCGCTTTCTCCCATCTGGACTGGAATCAGGTCATGCACCTGACCCTGCAACACATCACCCTCGTCGGCATCGCGGTGACGCTGGCGATCGTCGTCGGTGTGCCGCTGGGCGTGTTGATGACGCGCTTCCCGACCCTCGCCGGGCCGTTGCAGGCCAGCGCCACCGTGCTGCTGACCATCCCGTCGATTGCCCTGTTCGGCTTGCTCTTGCCGTTCTATTCGAAGTTCGGTCAGGGCCTTGGCCCGATGCCGGCGATCACCGCCGTGTTTCTCTACTCGCTGCTTCCGATCATGCGCAACACCTACCTGGCGCTGACCGGCGTCGAGCCCGGCATTCGTGAAGCCGCCAAGGGCATCGGCATGACTTTCGGCCAGCGCCTGCGCATGGTTGAACTGCCGATCGCCGTGCCGGTGATTCTCGCTGGCGTACGCACTGCCGTGGTCATGAACATCGGCGTCATGACCATCGCCGCCACCATTGGCGCCGGCGGCTTGGGTGTACTTATTCTTGCTTCTATCAGCCGCAGCGATATGTCGATGCTGATCGTCGGCGCCGTACTGGTCAGCATTCTGGCCATCTTCGCCGACCTGCTTCTGCAATGGCTGCAACGCTCGCTGACTCCAAAAGGACTCCTGAAATGATCGCCAAACAAATGATTGAACTGCAGAACCTCACCAAGACTTTCCAGAGCAACGGCAAGGAAGTGAAGGCCGTCGATTCAGTGAGCCTGACCGTCAATGAAGGCGAGATCTGCGTGTTCCTGGGCCCGTCGGGTTGCGGCAAAAGTACGACGCTGAAAATGATCAACCGGCTGATCATGCCGACCTCCGGCAAGGTGCTGATCAATGGCGAGGACACCACCGGTCTGGACGAAGTCACCCTGCGCCGCAACATCGGCTACGTGATTCAGCAGATCGGCCTGTTCCCCAACATGACCATCGAAGAAAACATCGTGGTCGTGCCCAAGCTCCTGGGTTGGGACAAGCAGAAATGCCACGACCGCGCCCGCGAACTGATGAGCATGATCAAGCTGGAACCCAAGCAGTACCTGCATCGCTACCCCCGCGAGTTGTCGGGTGGTCAGCAACAGCGGATCGGCGTGATTCGTGCGCTGGCTGCAGACGCGCCCCTGCTGCTGATGGACGAGCCGTTCGGTGCGGTCGACCCGATCAACCGCGAGATGATCCAGAACGAGTTTTTCGAGATGCAGCGCGCGCTGAACAAGACCGTGATCATGGTCAGCCACGACATCGACGAAGCCATCAAGCTGGGCGACAAGATCGCTATCTTCCGCGCCGGCAAGCTGCTGCAGATCGACCATCCGGACACGCTGCTGGCGCACCCGGCGGATGATTTCGTCAGCAACTTCGTCGGCCAGGACAGCACGCTCAAGCGCCTGCTGCTGGTCAAAGCCGAGGACGCGGCGGACAACGCGCCGTCCGTGAGCCCGGAAACCCCGGTCGCCGATGCGCTGGAAATCATGGACGAAAACGACCGCCGCTACGTGGTCGTCACCGATGCCGAAAACAAGGCCATGGGTTACGTCCGCCGCCGCGACCTGCACCGCCAGGCCGGCACGTGCGAGCAATACCTGCGCCCGTTCAACGCCACCGCTGCCTACGACGAACACCTGCGCATCCTGCTGTCGCGCATGTACGAGTTCAATCGCTCGTGGCTGCCGGTGCTGGATGCCGAAAACGTGTTCGTGGGTGAAGTGACGCAGGAATCCATCGCGGCTTACCTGAGTTCCGGCCAGTCCCGCGGGATGAAGACCAGCATCGTTTCGCCGGCCGAGTTGGCGGAGCAGGCTGCGTTGAGTTGAGGTGAATGGCCTGGGTGCTTTTGGTGCCCGGGCCTTTTTTGACGGTGGTGCCGCTGACTCGTCACCGCTGACATGTCAGGTTGCTCTTGGTCTGCACGAACGACATGAGGACCACGCCCAGGGCGTTCCCTAAAATCGTGATGACCATGAGAGAGTCAACGGACTGTTGGAAAAACGCTAGCTGTGCGATCAGTGTGTAAAGGGCGGTTCCAGCAAAACCCACCGTCAGGATAGGCCGGCTGATTGTTCTTATAGACAGCACAAGTGCTGATTGCATCAAGATCAGGAAGAGCACTGTCAGCGCCGCCAACTGAGGCGCCTCAGAAACGATGGTCGCGAGGGCGCCATCCAGCAATCCGATCGTTGTGCACACTAGAAACGCGAACAGTGATCGACGGACCTGTATCTTGTGAAAAGATTGGCCGAGATCGTTGAGTCGCTTACTTAGGAGTGCGATGAAGTAAAGCGAAATACCGCACGCTATTGAAAAAGTCGCGCCTATTTCCAGCTCGTAATCATCATGTAGGCCTGCGCCTTGTATGACTGAGCTATATGAAGTTGACAGCACCCAAACTGTGCCCAATGCAAGCATAGAGCCGACTATGCCCAGCCTCCCCAGCTTTTGTACGTCCGTCAACGCCATGATGAGCGCGCTGACGGCTAGGGCGATGGCGGCAAACGCGGCTGGGTTTAGATTTAACAAGGCGGTATAGCCGCTGGTCCAGCAGGTAAACGTAAACAGGGTGATCCAGAGGTAAGGCTTGATCAGTCTTTTTGAAGATACAGCAGTGAGTGGCGGAGAGCGGGTAAACAGGAGCAGGGGTAACGCTATGATGATAGATGCCAGCGATGCGACGCTGGCAAGGACGACGGGTTCCAGGTCCACGTTTTGCTTGTAAGTGATGTAGTTCATCATCATGGCATTGCTGAATACAAATAGGATTAGCGTGGTAAGGCCTAGTGGTTTGGGTTGGGTCATAAGCGAGTCAATGTGCCGTAAATGTGAGGTTCGGTTGTATGTGTTTTTTGGTTTTGAGTGAGCTCTGATAGAAGGCGATATTTTTATTCTCGTAGTGGTCTGTGTAGGCCGGTGGTGGCGCGTACCACGTTAACGAAACCCATCCCAATGTTTCCTGGGCAGATTTTTGCTTCTTTGGTGTCTTGGCGAGGAAACTCCCTATGGCCGCCAAAGAAATTGATCGAGAATACGCTTTTTAGTGCGGTGATCAGGTTTATAGTTGCGCTCTTTTGAGGGGTGGGGAGTTCGTTGGCAGTGCTGAGCCCCATATGATTCAACGTGATTCGGGCCTTTGCAATGAAATCAGTCCCTTCCTCCTCGGTCGTCAAGTTGTTCAACAAGACGATGCCGATGGCATTCGAGTTATAGAGAATTAGATGCTCGCCTTTGAAGCGAATGTCCCTTCCTTCATAAATGATGCCCGCGCAATCAATTGCAAAGTGGTAACTGAAGTCGTCAAATATCTTGCCTTGTTGCTTCGCCTGAGTGTCCAGCATTTGCTCACTCCCCACACCACACGAATAACTCCTCCCTGCATGATGAAGCGCAATCATTGTGTAATCCCAGTCGCGAACCAAAGGTTTTTTAGGCGGCTTCGCGTGCCACTCCGACCGCTCAACAAACCCGTGGCCCAACTCCCGCACTTTCCTAATAATCGCCTCTCGCGTCGCGGCCCGATCATTCACGGTGACCACCATGGGCTTGGGCGTTTCCCCGTGGATCAACGTCTCGACACGCGTCGTACTGGTCACCACCCGGGTGTTCATCCCTGCAAGCTCCTTCAACTCGCGTACGGGCGAGCGGAACATGACGTGGAGGGAAACGACGGAGTCTGCTGAAGAACCCTCAATGCGGGCCAGTCCATAGTTGTCGGTGGTACCTGACTTTTGCTGACCATCCACCGCCGCCGTGAATGTCCGGTTCGCGAGCGGCTGCCCCGTTTCGCTGTCGCGGATGACGAACGTACGGGCGAAGATGTTCCCCGGCGCCGTAGTGGTGTGTGGATAAACAGAAGACGAGGTGTTCGACATGGGCATAGCAGGATGTGGCGCCGCAGCGGCGTCCGCTGCCGCTCGACTGGCTCCCGCACGCCCTGACCGCGGAGCAATCAATCGATTCGCGCCCGGCGGACACGCGCACAACACGAGCGCGTCATGCCCGGCGGTCGGTATGCCATCCCACGTGAAGCTGTCTTCCCCTTCGACAATTTCGCCCACTTGCCCACACACGCCGCAAGGGCTGGTCTTGTCGCCGAGCCGCAATGCCATGCGGCCATCTTCCAGCGAAGTTTGAACAAGGCTGGCGTGGCAGATGGCGCCGGTGGTGGTTAGGTCGCCGTCGAGGCCTTGCTCCCGGCCGTTGATATCGAAGATTGTCATGCTTCAATTCTCCACGTCGGGCAGAAAGTCATCCGGCCAGGCGACATCCTTGCGCTGGAGCAGAAGAAGAGAACCCTGCGGCGTGTTGATGATCTCGTCGCCGTTGCTCAAGCGGCTGCCCACCAGCGCCATTTGGCTGTTCGCCTTTCCTGCACCAGTGACGACCTGTGCCTCAGTGCCGTCGGGGTAAACGGCGCAGTCACCGACGCGAGCACCCGCAACCTCACGGCCGTCCGCCAGTCTGAACTCCACCCCAAGGGTGCCTCTCACGATCACACCACCATTGCGGGTGTGGCCGCCTTCCGCCGCCACCCGGAAAATGCCGGTGCAGGGGTGGGCTTGCTTGTAGGCCTCACTCTCTCTCACCTGAGCCAGCGCCGCCGGACTGAACGTGGCGAGAGCCTCTTCCGAAACAGGGGGTCGATCCAGACCACGCAGGTACTCGTAAGTGACGTCATTGTTGTACAGCGGGGAATAGGCAGTCTTTTGCATGACTTTGATCCTTGGTCGGGTTGATTCATCGCCTCGCACAGTTCGTGCGAGGCGAATGGACGCCAACCCTAGTGATCGGGATCAGTGGGATACGTGTGGGAAAGAGATTGGCAGGGTAGGGCATTTCGGGTGACTGAGTAGCCGACGTCTGACGGACACGTGGCTTTCGTGGCGAATCCCTGACAGGGCGCTGCGGGTGGCAACGTCCTGTCATGCAGCGGACTACCGCGTGTTCATAAAACGACGCGCACATTTGCGCACCCATGCTTGCACTCTGCGCCACAGGCTGCGGGAACGCCTCACCGGTGCTGAGACCCGGAATGTGGTTTCGGCCGGAAGAGAGCTCTGGTTGAAGATGTCGGTGACAGTGAGTGTCACCTCGTAATCTCCGGCAGCGAACACCGCCGTGCTAAAAATGGACGATCGTTTTTGAGGAAGCGCTTCGGCATCGAACGCCACGAGCACATCTCCCGGGAGAGAGCGGATTTCTATTGAGTAGCTCAACTGCGGTGGCGTCGACTCGTCATTCTTCCAGGCCACGATCACTGCTTCGGTACCCACTTGCGGTACGACGGATACGGATAAGATGGCTGCCGTCAACATCGCCGGTTTCGGCTTAGGATCAAACTGGTTGGGCTCCAACTGGATCGTGCTGTGGGTATTGCCATAGCTGCCACCGGCAATAAGCATGATGTTGGCGTCGCCAACGTTATCGCCGTCACCCACCAGCATGGCATTCCAGGTGTCAGGGTCGCCTCCGGCAGTTGCCACGTAATGAGACGGTTTTTGCCACGAACCGTCTTTGCTCATCCGGAAGTGCTGGCCGTAATAACCGTGGTAGCCCAGCGCGTCGCCGTTGAAACGTTCCAGAAATCCCGTGCAGGTAGTCCCTGAAATGGGGATATCAGGGCCGGGAACGGAAGCGGACATATAGTGCGTCCATTTCGCATCGGCGTAGGCGTACATGAACATGCCCATGCGCGTCACCGACTCGCCGGGAATGAACCAACGTCTGATCACGATGGCGTACCACTGATCCAGGCGCCATGGCATCGGGTGAGAGGTGTGCAGGCCAGTCCCCTCGCCGCCGAAATGCCCTGAATACAGGCCTTCAATCCCATAATCCAGGCGGACCTCGGCTTCAGCCGGATCGGAGGCGAGGTCCCAGATCGAACAGATATTGTTGTAAGTAAAAATCTGGCCCCCCACCAGGTTATCGTTTTGGTGCTGGATGCCTGCGTATCCCCCGCGCTCACCAAAATAGAAATTACAGCCTGACCAGTAAATATGGATGTTGTCCCCGGCTGTGGGCACGTACTGCTCTACGTATAGCAGTTCGGCCTCATTTTTCGAGAACCAGGAGGTTATCGACGGACCGGAAGTCGGTACATCGGCTCGTTCAGTCGGGTGGTTGATCGGCGGTGTTTTCATGGGGCGCATCCTCTCGTCATGAGGCACCAGTGTTGAGCATCTGCGGTCGTTTGAAACCTGTCAGAAATGACAGTGGACGACAGATGGCGGGGAGGGGCGTCGAGCGGTCGGGAGCACCCAGGCACCGTGTTTTGTTGGGAAAGGTGAACATCACCCTGTCACATCGGTCGGTTACTACGGGTTGATTGAACGCGCGTGGATTCCCGTCTGGCAAAAACGGGCAGAAACGCGACATTTTTAGTTGATCTCCGGCCCCTCAGGTCCTACAGTTCGCGCCGAACGTCCATGCTGGAAACGATCCATCCGGCTCAAGTACTGACGACGAGACAGCAAGGCCAACCGTGGTGTATCACCGGATGGCCTTTTTGCTTTCGGCCGAGCAGCCTTGGGAAGTAGGCGAACCAAAGTGGGGATACGGAGGACGTTCACGAGCCGCGCGCTCACACCCATTGTTTTTTACCGTTTGCCAACAGGAGTCCCCGCATGTCGATCCAGGTCGAAGACTATTTCGAGAAAAGCACCTTCGAGAAAATGAAGGCGTTTGCCGACAAGCAAGAAACCCCGTTCGTGGTCATCGACACCGCGATGATCAGCAAGGCCTACGACGACCTGCGTGCAGGCTTCGAATTTGCGACAGTTTATTACGCGGTCAAAGCCAACCCTGCGGTCGAGATCATCGACCTGCTGAAGGAAAAAGGCTCGAGTTTCGACATCGCCTCGATCTACGAGCTGGATAAAGTGATGGATCGCGGCGTTGGCCCGGATCGCATCAGCTACGGCAACACCATCAAGAAATCCAAAGACATTCGCTACTTCTACGAGAAGGGCGTGCGTCTGTTCTCCACCGACTCCGAAGCCGACCTGCGCAACATCGCCAAGGCTGCGCCGGGCTCGAAAGTCTACGTGCGTATTCTCACCGAAGGCTCGACCACGGCTGACTGGCCTCTTTCACGCAAGTTCGGTTGCCAGACCGACATGGCGATGGACCTTTTGATTCTCGCCCGTGAACTCGGCCTGGTGCCTTACGGCATCTCGTTCCACGTCGGTTCGCAGCAGCGTGACATCAGCGTCTGGGACGCTGCGATCGCCAAAGTGAAAGTGATCTTCGAGCGTCTGAAAGAAGAAGACGGCATCGTGCTCAAGCTGATCAACATGGGCGGCGGCTTCCCGGCCAACTACATCACCCGCACCAACAGCCTGGAAACCTACGCTGAAGAAATCATTCGCTACCTGAAAGAAGACTTCGGTGATGACCTGCCGGAAATCATCCTGGAGCCGGGCCGTTCGTTGATCGCCAACGCCGGTATTCTGGTCAGCGAAGTGGTGCTGGTGTCGCGTAAATCCCGCACTGCCGTCGAGCGTTGGGTGTACACGGATGTGGGCAAGTTCTCCGGCCTGATCGAAACCATGGACGAAGCCATCAAGTTCCCGATCTGGACCGAAAAGAAAGGCGAAGTGGAAGAAGTGGTTATCGCTGGCCCAACCTGCGACAGCGCCGACATCATGTACGAGAACTACAAGTACGGGTTGCCGCTGAACCTGGCCATCGGTGACCGCCTGTACTGGCTGTCCACCGGTGCCTACACCACCAGCTACAGCGCTGTAGAGTTCAACGGCTTTCCGCCGCTGAAGTCTTACTACGTGTAAGCGCTGCCGTTCATAAAGAAACCCGCGAGCGATCGCGGGTTTTTTGTTTCACTGCCTTGTGTGGCTGATCAGTTTTTCAGCCAACTCAAGACGAGGCATCGCTGATTCAATCATCTCCCCAAACCGCTCAATCGAAATCGACGTGAACAGGTCTTTGAAGTCACTCAACGAGCCGGACAAAAACCTCGCCAGATTTGCATACCCCTCACCCAGGTCCCTCGTGGCGTCTGCGATTTGCGCATGCAGATTCTTCATGTCATTGATCATCGCCCTGACCCCGACAATTCTGCCGTCGGAACCCATGGGGTCGAGCTTCCGATTTTTAGCGTATGCGTTGATGGCTCCCTGCATAAAGTCCACCAGTCGCGGCAAAACAAGCGATGAACGCGAATACAGATCTTTGGCCGTAAAAGCAGCGCGATCGTATTTGATCCACAGATCAAAAATCTGCTGCTTCACTTGCATGGCGAAAGGGTAGCCTGCTGTCGGACTCAGTATTTTCAGGCGTCCGTTCAACTCGAAGGGCGGTTGAGATAGATCCAGTGTCGAGAGCAATTTTTTGCGTTCAGAGCGGGTTAGCGCATCAACGACACGGAAATAGTCCGAACTGAAGCGCTCAAGATCGGCCACCAGATCCGACTGTTCGTAAAAGATCCTGTAGGGCCACTCCAGTATTTCGGGCCAGTATCGAAGCTGTGCCTGTACTTGAATGTGCATGTGTTCAAGTGCTGGCTGGTGAAGGCGGATGAACGCCTGATCCGACGCCAGGCCAAGATCTGCCTTGATTCGTTCGGTGGTCTCGAATGCCTGATGCAAGGTAATGCGGTAGCGATTGAGCGCATCGAAATGGGCCCACTTAAACAGAGGTGCTGACATATCGACATCCTTGTCCTGTGCAGGCCGTGACGGCGTCCTTGCCGTCACGGCTGTGAGTAGTGAGCTTTCAGCGGATGGTTTTCAGGTAATCAATCAGCGATGGCGCGATGGAGACGAAACGGTCCTCATAACCTTCCTGGTCACCCAGTTTCAGATGGTCGAAGAATGCAGTAATCCCCTGATTGAACTTTGCGTATTCAGCTCGGGCATTGAAAAAGCTCTGATACAGGGCATGAACGCTGTCGATCAACGTGATTTTAGCGGCGGTCATCTTCAGGTCGGCCGCTCGCTGATCGTGGCCGGGTTTAAGCGCTTCGATTTGCTTGATCAGGCGTTCGCGCTGATCGTACATGGTGAGATAGTTGAGCGCTTTGCTGATGTCTTCCAGGGTCTTTTTCATGTGCTCGACAGCCAGCCTGATGAGCTCTGCTTCGGGAGCCGCCATGCCGACTGCGGAGATGTTTTCCACACTGAGCACGGTGTCCTTGGCGATGTCTGCAAAGTTGCGTTTCTCAAGCACCGCCATTGCATCGCTCAAGACCTTTCGTGAAACCTCCAGCGCCTCGATTTTTTCTTCGGAGGCGATCTGCGCCAGATTCAATTGCGCCAGCTCGGCGTCCAGCTCGCTTTTATATTTGCCGGTGAGTGCCGGGTTGAATGCCACATCCGAAAGCGATTTGAAGCGTTGCTGTGCGTCCTTCTCGGCAGCGTTCATCCCTCGCTTGAGGATACTGATCGCATGCGCTCGGAAGTAGGCGTTATCTTCAAGATCCTCGTCGGAGGCTGTTTCCGTGCTTTTACCGCGCAGGGCATTGAGCTTCTTGAGCCCTTGAGAGGCACTCACCTCCATCTTGAGTGCCGCCTCATCCAGTGCTCGCTGGGCTTGAATGAGCGAGGCATACAGTCCTGCCGCCTTTACATGAATCGACGGCAGATAGCGTGTTTGATCGAACGAAAAATTGGCGACGGCAGTGAGGTCGAGCATTTGCTGAATGCAGACCTTGACCACGCCCATGTCAGGCGATACGGCGTTTACATCGGTATTGAAACGAAGGATATTCATTGGAAAAACCTTAAGAGTATTGATTAACGATTCTTTTTGATTTCTGCATCGGCTTCGGCGAAGACGGCATACAGTTCGTCCGCCTCTTTTTTAATCAGCGCCCATGGCTCGATGACCTGTTCAAAGTGGTAGGCCAGGAAGCTAACTTTCAGCGCATCGGTAATGACTTCTGATTCTTCTTGAGACGTTTTGATGTACAGATAAAGTTTGTTCCAGACGGTGACGAGGTTTTGGGTTGCCACATCAGCCTGTAGCGTCAGCAATTCGAGGTCCTGCATATCGCCTTTAACATCGTTAAGGCGCCGAAGTACTGTGCTTTTGGTGCCCATCTCGGTGTTTTTAACATGGCGCTCTTTTTTAAGAGCGTTTCTTTCCTGTCGGACGTTTTCTGCCTCTACACCAAAGTAGATGGCCATGCCCAAACCAATCACATTCAGTTTGGACGCAGCGCTTAGTGAATCATTGACCATCTGTTTGTAGCTGGCGCTCTTCTCGTCGATTTGTTTATCGAGGTCTTCAATTTCTTTTTGAAGCCGGACCACATCACCTTTGAAGTTGTTGTTGTCGATGGCGACCAGGCGAAGCGAAATTTCGGGCCGAACCGTGTTGGACAGTTCCCGAGAAAATGCGTCCAGATCCGCTTTCAAGCGATTGCTGCGCTTCTCCTCAGTATTGACGCGCATCAGTACCCGCTCCAGGATGTAGCTGACGCTTTTAACCGCTTCTTTGTCATCGTCGTCCAGTGTGATGTCCGGAAGCGCGGGGCCCATCTCCTGTTCGACCCGCTTGAGGTCTTCGAGCGTGATAATTCCCAGATCTTTCAGTACTTTCGACGCAGAGACAGTGTCCAGCTCCCGAACCACGCGTGCCCCCGTCGAGGTCATGAAGTTCGCGAAGAGTTTGAGCTCGCTGCTGATCAGTTTGATTCGCTGGCGCAGACCGTCCCATTTACTGGCATGGACCTTGATAATGTTGAACGTTTTGGTGAAGTCGCTGACTGCCAGCCCACGGCCTGGAGGGTTTTGCTGATGATAGCCAAGATAAACACTGACGGCTTCTGCGGTAGTCGGTAAGTGCAGGCCTTTTTGTTCATAGCGATACAGATCAATGATCTGCTCTTTGGTCAGGATAAGACCCGTGGTGCGCACACTGTCGTCGCCTTGTCCAAGGGAGGCGTCAATAAGCGCCCTTGGTGCCAGCGCTGCTTCTTCGGCGGCCTTGTTAGTTGAGGTGTTGAAGGCATTGTTCAATGCATGATTCATGAAAGAGTCCTTTCTTTAATAGTGGCGCCATCCTGGTGCCGGTTACGGAGTTTCTATCACTGCCTTTATGACAGTGGCCTGAGACTAGTGGGCGCTTGAGTCTTATGTCAAAGCATCCATGCCTTCAGCTGTTGTAGGAGAACTTACAGGCAGAACTCACCACGGCTTGCGCCCCGCTAATTCGGGGGAATGCCGTTAAATTCAAACCTGTGTCAGAACGTGTTTATGCAGCCGTTTTGGCGTTTTTGAGAAAGTGAGACAGGGCTGCTTTATCTTCAGCATTGCCAATGGCCGATGCTTTGGTGAAGTAGTCGATGGCCAGGCTTTTAATCTCTGGATGGGGTGACGACAACAGCGTCTGGCGACTGACCCGCAGAAAGTTGAGGTTGCCATTGCGCAAAGCCGTTCCAAACCAGTACAGCGATTGTTGAATGTCTCCTTGATCAGCCAGAACGGCCGCATGACTGAACTGACCGCGAAAATCGCCGGCCTCTGCCGAGCGTCGGTACCAGTGGTGCGCGGCGGGCAGATCCTGCTCGCAGCTCACGCCTTCTTCCAGATAGCGGCCGAGCATGTTCATTGATTTGGCATGACCCATGTGTGCGGCCTTGCGGTAGCAGGCCAGTGCGCGTGCCTGATCCTTATTGACGCCCCGACCAGTGGCCAGCAGGTTGCCGTAGTTATAGAAGCCCCAGTCGAGGTCGGCCTGCGCTGCCAGTCGATAGCACTCGGCGGCCTTCGCCGCATCTGGCTCGCACCCCCAGCCATGTTCGTGGCAGCGACCGAGCATGTTATGGGCCATCGCATGCCCGTTGCGTGCGGCGATCTGGAACCACGTCATCGCCAGCGACGGGTCCTGCTCGATGCCGGCGCCGTCGAGCAGGATCTGCCCGAGCAGCGCCTGGGCGTCGACGATGTTGGCCTGCGCGGCGCTGAGAATCGCCCGTGCGGCACTCGCCGGACTTTCTTCCAGCATGGCGCGCAGCTGGTCGCCATCGAGCACTTCTTCACGTCGCAGATTCCAGGTCATGACTCAGACCTCGACCCACTGCCGCAGCAGGTTGTGATAGGTGCCGGTGAGCTGAAGCAGCGAGGGGTGATCAGGCACGTCGCGGCTGAGTTGCTGGATGGCCGCGTCCATGTCGAACAGCAGCGTGCGGTGGCCATCGTCCCGCACCAGGCTCTGGGTCCAGAAGAACGAGGCGTACCGCGCCCCCCGTGTGACGGCGTTGACCTTGTGCAGACTGCTGGCCGGATAAAGCAGCAGGTCACCCGCCGGCAGCTTGACCTGACGGGTGCCAAAGGTGTCCTGAATCACCAGCTCGCCGCCGTCGTAGTCGTCGGGATCGCTGAAGAACAGCGTCGATGACAGATCTGTGCGCACGCGCTCGGCGCTGCCCTTGGCCTGACGCACGGCGTTGTCGATGTGCAAATCGAAACTGCCGCCGCCGGTGTAGCAATTCACCAATGGCGGGAAGACCTTGTGGGGCAGGGCAGCGGACATGAACAGTGGGTTCTGCCACAGGCGCTCAAGCATCGCCGCGCCAATCTCTACGGCAAGTGGATGACCTTCCGGCAGTTGCAGGTTGTGCTTGGCTTTCGCCGATTGGTGCCCGGCGGTGATCTTGCCGTCGGCCCATTCGGTGTCTTCCAGCGCCTGTCGGATGCGAAGCACCTCCTCGGGTGAAAACAGACCGGGGATATGTAGGAGCATGAATCGCGACCTGCGTGAAGAATAAGGCGGCGGATGATAGTGATTCTTATTGGTCGTGTAAAACGTCGCCCGCGCGCGTGAATGGGTCGATGTGAAAATTGGGTAATGGGAAAGTGTAAAGAATGTAAGTTTTCTGCGAATGCGAAGCAGTCTCAACTATATTCCGCCGCCTTATTGTTTCCTTGGGGAAGGAAAATGTCGCGCCAAGCACAACCGGTTACCGCACATTCGCAGCGTTCCATCGTCAGCGCCGTCGGCGTCGCACTTGCAGCGATGTCAGCCGCCCACATGGTGCAGGCCGCGGAACCCGCATCGGACAACGCGCTGAATCTCGGGGCAACCAACATCGACGGCGAGCGGGCCGACACGGCTTACAAGACCGAAGAATCGGCCTCGAAAAAGTACACCGCGCCCCTGCGCGAGACGCCAAAGAGCGTCACGGTGATCCCGCAGCAAGTTATCCGCGACACCGCGGCCACGAGCCTGACTGACGCCTTGCGCACCACCCCCGGCATCACCTTTGGTGCGGGCGAGGGCGGTAACCCGAATGCGGATCGCCCGATCATTCGTGGCTTCAACGCGGAGAGTGACGTGTTCGTCGACGGCATGCGCGATGTCGCGGCGCAGAGCCGGGAGATTTTCAACGTCGAGTCGGTCGAGGTCAGCAAGGGCCCGGGTTCGGCGTTCACCGGTGCAGGCTCCACGGGTGGCAGCCTGAACCTCGTCACCAAAGGCGCTCACCTGGGCGATGCCCTCAACGGCGGCTACACCTTCGGCTCGGACCAGACCCAGCGCTACACCCTCGACGTCAACAAGCAAATGACCGACACGTCCGCCTTCCGCCTGAACCTCATGAAGCATGATTCCAACGTCGCCGGCCGCAACGATGTCGACAACAGCCGTTGGGGCGTTGCGCCTTCGTTCGCGTTCGGTCTGGGCACGGACACGCGCGTCAAGATCGATTACTACCACCTGTCCACCGACGACATGCCCGACTACGGCATTCCGCTGACCAACACCACCGGCCGCAGCCAGTACGTGGTCGACAAGCCGGCCCACGTCAACGAAAATAACTTTTACGGCCTGACCGACCGCGACTACCGCAAGAGTGTCAACGACAGCGGCACGATCCGCCTCGAACACGACCTCAACGACAACCTGACGATCTCCAACAGCTTCCGCATGTCGCGCTCGACGCTGGATTACATCGTCACCAACCCCGACGACAGCCGCGGCAACGTCGCCAGGGGCCTGGTTTCGCGCTCGGCGAAGAGCCGCAACTCCACCTCCAGCGGCTTCGTCAACCAGACCGACCTGCAGGCAAAATTCAACACCGGTTTTGTCGAGCACAGTCTGGTGACCGGTCTCGAATTTTCGTATCAGGACACCCACAACCGCGGCTACAACGTGCTCAGCGCCAGCGGCGGGACCATCGGCTCGACCTGTAACGCTGCGCTGCTGGCGTCGGGCGACTGCACCAGCCTGTCCAACTCGTCGCCGAAAGACGACTGGAACGGCACCATCACCGACAGCCGCGCGTTCACCGATACCGACACCAAAACCAGTGCCGCCTATGTCTTCGACACGTTGAAATTCAACGAACAGTGGTCGTTGAACCTGGGCCTGCGCTATGACGATTACGACGTGCGCTCCAGCGGTTACAGCACCGGTGGCCGCGGCTCGGTGGCGGGCAGCTTCAAGCGCGAGAACACCAGCCAGCTGTGGAATTACCAGGTCGGCGTGACCTACAAGCCGCTGCCGAACGGCAGCATCTACGCGGCGTGGTCGACGTCCAGCAATCCGTCGGGTGAGACCAGCGGCAATGGCGGCCTGGAAATCGCGGCGAACAACGCCAACCTCGATCCGGAAAAGAACCGCAACTACGAGCTGGGCACCAAGTGGGATTTCTTCGACGACAATTTGTCGCTGACGGCTGCGCTGTTCCGCACCGAGAAGACCAACGCGCGGGTGATCGATCCTGACAACGCGACGTTTCAGGTGCTGGACGGCGAGCAGCGTGTCGACGGTCTGGAGCTGACCTACAGCGGCAACATTACTGGCAAATGGAAAGTCTACGGCGGCTACACCTACATGGAGAGCGAGATCGTCAGCGCAACCAGCAAGGCGGACGAGGGCAATCACATGCCGAGCACGCCGCGCAACAGCTTCAATTTCTGGTCGACCTACGAACTGATGCCGAAGCTGACCGTGGGCGGCGGCGCGACCTTCGTCGATTCGCGTTTCGGCAACGAAGCCAACTCGGTGGAAGTGCCGTCCTACTGGCGCTACGACGCCATGGCCACGTACGCGCTGACCAAGAACGTTGACCTGCAGCTGAACGTGCAGAACCTGACCGACAAGCGTTATTACGATCAGGTCTTCACCACCCACTACGCCCACATGGCCGCCGGGCGTACCGCGCTGATGAGTGCCAGCTTCCACTTCTGATCCGGATTCGGACACGTCACTTGTGGGAGCGAGCTTGCTCGCGAATGCTTACTTTCAGTCTTCAGAGAAAGTGGCTGAATGTACCGGCCTCTTCGTGAGCAAGCTCACTCCCACAAGTTTTGCGCTGGCCAGGCGAGCGCGGGGTGTCAGGGCAAGACCGCTCCCACTGGTTCTGCATCAAGAATCAGCCACAGATGAGAATGTATGCCGTTTGTGCGCATAATGCGCGCCGTAGCGGGTGAGTGAGGGGTCGAGGGTGTTGAAGAAAGTCCTGTTTCAAGTGCACTGGTTCTTCGGGATCACGGCCGGTCTTGTGCTTGCCCTGATGGGGATCACGGGCGCGCTGTACTCCTTCGAAGACGAAATCGTCGACGCGCTCAACCCTGACGTGTTGTTCGTGCAGCCCCAGGGTCGCCAACTGTCACTGGCGGAAATGGTCAGCAAGGTTGAAGCCCAGGGCAAAGACAAGGTAGCGATGTTCCGCATCGATGTCGGCGGCGACAGGATCGCCCAGGTCTGGTTCACACCGCCGCCCGGCCAGCGCCGCGGCGAGATGCACAACTTCAATCCCTACACCGGCGCGTTCACCGAGGATGCCGTCGGTCAGGACTTCTTCGGGTTCATCCTCAACCTGCACCGATTCCTGGCTGCAGGGGAATACGGCAAGCAAGTCACCGCAGCCTGCACGTTGATCCTCATTTTCTTCTGCCTCTCCGGGCTCTATCTGCGCTGGCCGCGCAAGCCGCTGAACTGGCGCGTCTGGCTGACCATGGACTGGGCGAAGAAGGGACGCAGTTTCAACTGGGACCTGCATTCGGTGTTCGGCACCTGGTGCCTGGTCATCTATCTGCTGCTGGCGATCACCGGGCTGATGTGGTCCTACGACTGGTTCAGCAACGGCATGACCAAGCTGATTGGCGATCCTCCCGTGGCGGGCGAGCAGCGCCGCGGCACAGGGGCGCGTCCAGTCCCTGCTGCGAAAGAGGCGCCCAAGGAAATCGCGGCCTCGGCGCCGGACTATGACGCCATCTGGCAGACCATCCAGAGCGCCGCCGGCCCGGATCTCAAGGCCTACAACCTGCGCATGCCCCAGGCACCGGGCCAGATGGCCACGGTGTTTTACCTCCTTAAAACCGCGCCGCACGCCCGTGCCTTGAACCAGATCAGCCTCGATCCGGCCGATGGCACGCTCAAGGCGGTGTCGCGCTATTCCGAGAAAGGCCTCGGTTCTCAGTTGTTGATCAGCAACTATGCGCTGCACACCGGCAGCTACTTCGGCCTGATCGGACGCATCGTTGTGACCGTTGCCGCGTTGTTGATGCCGCTGTTCTTCATCACCGGCTGGTTGCTCTACCTGGACCGCCGACGCAAGAAGCGCGACATTCGCAACGCTCGCGGTGAAGTGTCGACGACGACGGGCGAGCAGGGCGCGGCCTGGTTGATCGGCTTTGCCAGCCAGAGCGGGTTCGCCGAGCAACTCGCCTGGCAGACGGCCGGCCAGCTGCAAACCGCAGGTGTGCCGGTGAAGGTGCAGCGTCTGGGCGACATCACCGAGCAGGACCTCTATCAGAGCCGCAATGCGCTGTTCGTCGTGAGTACCTTCGGCGACGGCGAGGCGCCCGACAGCGCCCGCGGATTTGAGCGCAAGGTGCTGGGTCGGCCGCTGGCGCTGGACAATCTCAACTACGCGGTGCTTGGGCTGGGCGATCGTCAGTATCAGCAGTTCTGCGGGTTCGCTCAGCGGCTGCATGGCTGGCTGGCGGAGCGCGGCGGACGCACGCTGTTCGCACCGGTGGAAGTGGACAGCGGCGACGGTGCGGCGCTGCAACACTGGCAACAGCAACTGGGCCAGTTGACCGGCTCGACGCCGACGACCGTCTGGCAAGCGGCGGAGTATCACAACTGGAGGCTGGTGGCCCGGGAATGGCTGAACCCCGGAAGCGTGGGTTCGAAAGTGTTCTTGCTCGGCCTGACAGCCGATTCGACAACCCTCTGGGAGGCCGGCGATCTGGTGGAGGTATTACCGCGCAACCCGGCCTCTGCGGTCGAGCAGTTCCTGTCCGGTCTGGGCATTCCTGCTGATACGCAGGTCACTGTCGATGGCTTGAGCGAGACCCTCGGCCAAGCCTTGTGCTCGCGGCAATTACCGGTGAATCGCAGCCATCTGGTGGGCTTGCACGCGCAGGCGTTGATCGACGCGCTGATTCCGCTGGCGATGCGCGAGTATTCAATCGCGTCGATTCCCGAGGACGGTGTATTGCAGCTGATCGTGCGTCAGGAACTGCACCCCGATGGCCGCCTCGGGCTGTGTTCGGGCTGGCTGACCGAGCATGCTGCGGTGGGCGGCGCGATCAGTCTGCGGGTGCGTCGGAACAGTGGTTTCCACCTGCCGGCCGAATCGGCACCGATGATCTTGATCGGTAACGGCACCGGACTGGCGGGCCTGCGCAGCTTGCTCAAGGCGCGCGTCGCGTCGGGTGAGCAGCGCAACTGGCTGCTGTTTGGCGAGCGCCACGCTGCCCACGATTTCCACTGCGCGGATGAGCTAAAGGGTTGGCTGGCGAGTGGGGAACTGGCGCGTCTGGACCTGGCATTTTCCCGGGATCAGGCTGAGAAGATCTACGTGCAGGATCGCGTGCGGGAGGCCGCTGATGAGCTGCGTCGCTGGCTGGCCGAGGGCGCTGTGATCTACATCTGCGGCAGCCTCGAAGGTATGGCAGCGGGTGTCGATGCGACGTTGAACGCGCTGCTGGGTGAAGACGCCGTTCGGGATTTGATCGAGCAGGGTCGGTATCGGCGTGATGTGTATTGATCGGATCTGCTTGTGAGCCTGTCGGGTCATTCCCGGCTAAAGCCGGTCCTACTAAAAGCAATTCCCGGCTAAAGCCAGCCTACACTGCAATTCCCGGCTAAAGCCAGTCCTACGCCAGCCACAAAAAAAGCCGTTGCGCTCGCACGCAACGGCCTTTTTCTTACTCAACCATCACGCCACAAACTGTTCCGCGTAATGGCAGGCAACCTGACGGTTGTCGACCCAGCGCAGCTCCGGCACTTCGGCGGCGCAGCGCTCTGTCGCGTACGGGCAGCGCTTGTGAAACGCGCAGCCGGACGGCGGGTTCAGCGGGTTAGGCAATTCGCCGACGATTTTGATCTTCGGCTTCGACGGGTCCGGGTGGATCGTCGGGGTCGCCGACAGCAGCGCCTGGGTGTACGGGTGCAGAGGGCGGTTGTAGATCTCATCCTTGGGACCCATCTCGGCCGGGCGACCGAGGTACATCACCAGCACGGTGTCGGCGACGTGACGCACCACCGCCAGGTTGTGGGAGATGAACACGTAGCCGGTGTTGAACTCTTGTTGCAGGTCCATGAACAGGTTCAGCACCTGAGCCTGAATCGACACGTCGAGCGCGGAAGTCGGTTCGTCCGCCACCAGCACTTTAGGCTGCAGCATCATCGCCCGCGCCAGTGCGATACGTTGACGCTGACCGCCGGAGAACATGTGCGGGTAGCGCTGATAGTGCTCGGGACGCAGACCGACCTGAGCCATCATCGCCTGCACTTTCTCGCGACGTTCGGCGGCGGAAAGGCGGGTGTTGATCAGCAGGGGCTCGCCCAGTTGATCGCCGACCTTCTGCCGCGGATTGAGCGACGCATACGGGCTCTGAAACACCATCTGTACGTCTTTGCGCAGCTGTTTGCGTTGTGCCTTGGTCGCGCCGGTGACTTCCTGACCGGCGATTTTCAGCGATCCCGAAGAAGGCTCTTCGATCAGCGTCAGCGCGCGGGCCAGCGTGGACTTGCCGCAGCCGGACTCACCGACCACCGCCAGGGTCTTGCCAGCTTCGAGTTCGAACGACACGCCATTGAGCGCGCGCACGGTTGCATGGGGCTTGAACAGCCCACGGGACACATCGTAGTGACGAGTAAGGTCACGAGCGGTCAGTACGATTTCGCTCATCACGCCACCTCCTGATTCAGCGGAAAGAAGCAACGCGCCAGGCTATGGGCTTTCGGGTCGAGGCCCGGGCGTTGCTGGCGGCATTTGTCCTGGACGTAAGGGCAGCGCGGCGACAGCAGGCAACCACTTGGGCGGTCGTAGCGACCCGGAACGATACCCGGCAGCGTCGACAGGCGCGCGGCGCCCATGCTGTGCTCGGGAATCGCCGCCAGCAGTGCTTCGCTGTACGGGTGCGCCGGGACGTCAAACAGCCCCGGCACCTGACCCACTTCCACGGCTTGGCCGGCATACATCACGCAGACCCGCTGAGCGGTTTCAGCCACCACGGCAAGGTCGTGGGTGATGAGCACCAGCGCCATGTCCTGCTCTTTTTGCAGGGCCAGCAGCAGGTCCATGATCTGCGCCTGGATGGTCACGTCCAATGCGGTGGTCGGCTCGTCGGCGATCAGCAGCTTCGGCTCGCCGGCGATGGCCATGGCGATCGCAACACGCTGGCTCATGCCGCCCGAGAGTTGATGCGGGTAGGCGTCCAGACGCTGTGCGGCGCCCGGAATCTCTACTTTCTGCAACAGCTCAAGCGCGCGCTGGTGGGCCGCGCGTCCGGACAGACCCAAGTGCTGCTTGAGCACTTCCTTGATCTGGAAGCCCACGGTGTAGCTCGGGTTCAGCGCGGTCATCGGGTCCTGAAAGACCATCGACATGTCTTTGCCGACGATCTTGCGACGCTGGCGCGCATTGAGCGTGAGCATGTCCTTGCCGTCGAAGACCAGGGCGTCGGCGGTGACGATGCCGGGGTGCTCGATCAGGCCCATGAGCGCCATCATGGTCACGGATTTACCCGAACCCGATTCGCCCACGATTGCCAGCACTTCGCCCTTGTCGACGGCCAGGTCCAGGCCATCGACGACCGGGGTGGCCGTGGCGTCGCCGAAGCGCACGTTGAGGTTCTTGATGTTTAAAAGAGACATTCGGACGTCCTCAGGCGGCGTTCTTGAGTTTCGGGTCCAGCGCATCGCGCAGACCGTCGCCCATCAGGTTGATTGCCAGCACGCTGAGCAAAATGGTCAGACCCGGGAGGCTCACCACCCACCAGGCGCGTTCGATGTAGTCGCGGGCCGAAGCGAGCATGGTGCCCCACTCAGGCGTCGGCGGTTGTACACCCAGACCCAGGAAGCCCAGCGCCGCAGCGTCGAGGATCGCCGAGGAGAAACTCAAGGTGGCCTGAACGATCAGCGGCGCCATGCAGTTGGGCAGCACGGTGATGAACATCAGGCGCGGCAGCGTTGCGCCGGCCAGACGCGCGGCGGTCACGTAGTCACGGTTCAGTTCGCCCATAACGGCTGCACGGGTCAGACGCACGTAGGACGGCAGGGAAACGATGGCGATGGCGATGACGGTGTTGATCAGGCCAGGGCCGAGGATCGCGACGATGGCCACCGCCAGCAGCAGCGACGGCAGCGCCAGCATGATATCCATCAGACGCATGATGGTCGGGCCGAGGATTTTCGGGAAGAAACCGGCCAGCAGGCCCATGAGGATGCCCGGAATCAGCGACATCACCACCGACGACAAACCGATCAGCAGCGACAGGCGCGAACCCTGAATCAGACGCGACAGCAGGTCGCGGCCCAGTTCATCGGTGCCCAGCAGAAACTGCCATTGGCCGCCTTCAAGCCAGACCGGCGGGGTCAGCAGGAAA
>LIDZ01010666.1_pt1 | contig 52599 bp, 48 predicted proteins | sample 644651 | NCBI WGS metagenome assembly LIDZ01 (sample SAMN03856242, study PRJNA289617) | food metagenome | isolation source: wine grapes on drying loft during traditional withering process | host: Vitis vinifera cv. Corvina | place: Italy: Gargagnago di S. Ambrogio di Valpolicella | collected 2014-01 | reverse complement strand
AGCAGCACCGTGGTTGCCGCAGCGTTGCGGCAGGGCATCTCGATTCGGGCCGGCGCTGAATTCGGCATGCCGAGCTGGCTGAGAATTACGATTGGCACGCCCGAGCAGAACCGCCGGGTGGTGGAAATACTGCATACGATTCTTTTCTCCGTGGAGCAGCGTTAAAGCTACATAAGCAGAAACGGCTGCGCCGTCCTTTCAAGGATGGGGCAGCCGTTTCTGCGAGAAATATAAGACTACAATAGGCGCGAAACATATAAATATCTCAAAAAAACGGCTGCAGCTAAAGCTGTCTAAAAGACGTAAAACCCTTCAGAAATTACCGGGTCCGTTCTTCCCAGGGACTGCCGAACAGCTCTGCCGGTGTACCTCTTTCACAATAACCCCCTATCCATATGACAATATGATTTGCCACATCCCGGGCAAAGCCCATTTCATGTATCACCACGATCTTTATGCCATGCCACCTCGATGATACAGATTGATCCGTTTCTCCACCAAGGCCGCTACTCGCTCGATCAGGATGGTAAGCCCCCAGTAAATGATCGCTGCTGCCAGATACGCCTCGAAGAATTTCCAGTTCGTAGAAGCCACGATCTGCGCCTTGGCGTTGATATCGACAACCGATACGGTAAAAGCGAGCGTTGAGCCATGCAGCATGCCGATGACCGAATTCGCCAGATTGGGCAGACTGGCCGCCAGCGCCTGGGGAAATATAATCCGGCGCATTGCCTGGGGCAAGGTCATGCCTACCGACTGGGCGGCCTCCAACTGTCCGCGATCCACAGCCAAGAGGCCGGAGCGAATCACCTCTGACATATAAGCCCCGGCCGTAATCGAGAAGGAAATGTAGGCAAAGCCAATCATTGGAATCGACAACGAACGGAAGCCCCAGCCGAAGTGCACAGCCAAGCTATCGATCAACACGGGAAGTCCGAAATAGATCAGCAACAGATGCGTAAGCATCGGAGTCCCCCGGATAAACGTCACATAGCTCACGGCGAGCGGATAAAGCACGGGGGTCCTGAATATACGGATCAGCGCCACAAGGGTTCCGATAACAAAGCCTGCCAGGACGGAAACGGTAGTGATGGACAAGGTTATGGGAATCGCACCCAGAATTTGCAGGAGGGCGGTCCAGATAAAAACAGGATCAAGCTTCATTGCACCGTTCCTCCCCCACTCGACTTCATCTCGGCTAGAATCCGCCGTCTGGACCAGCTTTTACGGATAACAAAGCTTTGTTTCAGCGAACTGTTCCGTTCCTCATACCGTAGCAGCCGGCGTTCGGCCCGCAGCAGAAGCTTCTCAAGGATAAGGCTGATCACCAAATAAATAAGCGCCAAAGCCAGATAACTCTCAACAAAATGCTGGGTTAAAGTACCCAACGTCTGTGCCTTTCCCGTCATCTCCATTACGCCAAGCGTAAAAGCAAGCGAGGTATCCTTCAGCAGGGCAATGATCAGATTGGAGACTACTGGCACGGCAACCGCCAAGGCCTGGGGCAGTACAATGCGTCTGAACGCCTGGGAACCCGTCATCCCCACCGCATAAGCAGCTTCCACCTGCCCTCTGTCCACCGCAGATACAGAAGACCGGATCACTTCGGACATAAAGGCGCCAGTGTTAAGGCCATAGGTCAAAATGACAAAGAGCAGCACCGGCACGCGCGTCATATCCACATGAACAAGCTTCATTATTTCGGGCAAGCCATAGTAGAACAAGAACAGTTGAATCAGAATCGGCGTGCCCCGAAAAAAGGATAGATACAGCGCCGAGACCTGCCGAAGGACCGGCACCTTAAACATGCGCGGAAGGGCTACAAGGAACCCGGCTAGAATACCCACAAGCAGTGAACAGACAACGATTAGAAGCGTAGTGTTCAAGGTAGACAACAGCTTGGGTAAGAATGAGAATACATAGCTGAGATCAAACGGTTGGCCCATTGCAGTACCCCCTGCCTATTTGGCATTTCATCCTTATGGAGCGGAGAGGGCTGTAACGTCGGTACCCAGCCATTCTGTGCTCAGTTTCCCCAGCGTGCCGTCAGCTTTCAGCTCCTTGACCACCGTGTCGATATCATCAGCCAGCTTCTGGGATTTGGTATCCCCTTTGCGGAAGACATAAAGAATGTCAGCCGAGGAGAGAGCCTTCCCGACCGCTTTCAGTTTGCCTTGGGGATCAATCACCGGCAGTACGAAATCCGCCGATAGCGTAGCATCGGCCCGGCCCGAGGTTAGCAGGCTTACCGTATCGTTCGCAGCGCCATTCTGATACACAATGGTAATGGCATTGTCATGCTCCTTATTGTAGTTCTCTACAATCTGCGCCTCTGCGCTTGTTGCGCCCGTTAATACTTTCTTCCCTTTAAGATCATCCAATGTCGCAATGGAATTATTGTCTTTGGCCACCACAATCCGGTTTCGCCAATGGGCGTAAGGCTCCTTATTGAAGAGATATTTCTGTTCTCTCTCCAGGTTCTTCTCCATAACATGGGCGACCAAATCGATTTTTCCGGTATCCAGACTAAGGAGCAAATTGCTGAATTCCATTGTTTGCAGTTCAAATTCATAGCCCGGCAGGCGGCTGTCAATCTCTTTCAGCAGTTCAACATCGAAGCCAGTAAGCTTGCCATTCTCATCAAGAAAGCAGACCTGCGGAAATCCTGTGCCTGTACCCACCATGACCTTGATGGCCTTGACCGGTTCCGCGGCCTGGACCGGCAGTTCCGGCGCATTGCCGCCGTCGCTGCCAGCATTGTTATTGCCACCCGCACCGCATCCAGCAAGGCCAATCAGCACTGTTCCGGCAAGCAGCACGATCTTTAGCTTCTTCAAGACATCCTCTCTCCCTCTCTTCATCATTCGGCCTCACCGGCGGGAATCGCCAGACTGCCGGCCAGACGGGTATTTCCGTACCGGTCCGCGACAATAATCGCTTCCTCAATTAGCTTGGCATCCACTGCAAAGCTCAGGGTATCCGGATCAATGTCCACCCCACGGGCAATTACTCCCGCTACGGCAGAGGCATCCAGGGAAATGCCTAGCCGCCCCAGCGTGACTGGAAGATCCAGCGCCAGTAGCAGCGTAATCAGTTCATGGATTTGCTGCTCCGGTTTACCTTCCAATACAAACTGGACCAGTAGTCCAAAGATTACCTTCTCCCCATGAAGCGAGCCATGGGTCGCCTGCAGAGCAGTCAGGCTGTTATGAACGGCATGGGCCACCGCCGCATGGGAATTGCCTTGCGTAATACTGCCGGTCAAACCGGCAAGTATGATAATCGCGTCTACCGTCTCGCGGAAGGCAGCAGTAACCTGTCCCGAACGGGCATCCTTGGCCGCTTGAATCCCTTGCTCCTGCAGCAGATCAAGCGCCAGTCCTGCTATGCGCAGGGCAATGCTTAAGGAAATATCCCCCCGTGCCCCAGCCGCATGCGGCGCATTCTCATACCATTTCACCAGCGTGTCGGCTATGCCCGACTTCAGGTACCGTGAGGGAGCAGCCACAAGGATCGACAAATCGGCAAGGACCAGCTCCGGCGCGCTCTTCAGCGGGCGGGGGACGATATACCTACCCTGCTCATCATAAATAATACTCAGTGCGGACCAGGCAGCACAGGTAGCCGGAATAGTCGGGATAGTAACTGCCGATATACCGCTGTCTTCCGCCGCCGCTTTGATTATGTCCAGAATCCGGCCGCCGCCAACGCCGACAATCACATCCGCGCCTATCTCCCCGACCAGCTTCGTGTAAGCAAGAATCGCGGCAGAGGTGCATTCTCCTCCATAAGTATCGGTCACATAAGATACACCAGCGGCGTTCAGACTTGGCAGCAGCTCCTTAAGAGTTAAGGAGAGCGCCGTCCTGCCGCCGACAATCAGCGCATGCTTGCCAAGCTCGGCGATCGCACCGCCGGCGATTTGAAGGGCTCCTTCTTCGCTATAGTAGCGTTTGGGTGTTCTGACACTGATCATTTATCCTCACTCCTAAAGTTTGATATTACAAGCTTTCCCGAGCCTCTCTTTGCAAATAGTCGGCTATGCAGGCCAGGAATTATCGGATCTCGCTGTTGAAGTCGGTGCTCCAATAAACGCCGACATCAATCTTGCCCTTCAGCGATCCAACGAGAAGCAGCGCGTCGGCCACCTTCTGTTCTGACTGGATTCCTTCCGGGGTTGTGGGTATAATCCGGGTCTGCTTCTGCTGTTCCCCATCTTTAAATGTAGAGAGCGCCTGTTCCAGCGGCTGATGCGTATTGTCAGCTGTGATCTGCGCCCATTGCTCTTGATGATCCCGGCTCCAGTCGTAGAATTGATTCAGCCGACCGAGGAAATCAGCGATGGCCGCATGTTGGCCGGGGTCGGTGATCGCGCCCAGTGAGGCACAGACCAGGAAATTTCCGGACAGAATGTCGCGGGCACTGGCCAAGGTGGTTGCCCCCTTCTGGTGGGCTGTGATGATCGCGTTGCCATAGCTGGCTAGCGCGTCGATATTGCCTCCGATCAAGGCCGTCAGTCCGTCCGCCGTTGAGAGTTGTACCGGCTCGATGTCACTCCAGGCGAGTCCCGCCTCCTTGAGTATTTCAACCAGGAAATATTCCGCAGTCGTGCTGCTAACATAACCGACCTTCTTGCCCTTCAGTTCAGCCACGCTTGAGATGGGCGAACCCCCAGGAACTACAAGCTCCTGCAGCAGCGTGTTGGCCTCCATCACAGCGACCACCTTAAAATTCCCCCCGCCCACGGCCTGTGAGGCGAATATCGGCGGAATCTCGCTGGTTAAGCCTAGATCAAGCTGGTCCGCCGCCATCGCTTCCAACTGCAGATTGCCTCCCTGAAATACGCTGAATTTCACCTTGTACGACGTATCCAGCAAACCCGCCGCTTTCAGGCCCGCTTCGTAATTACCCCAGCCGGTCTGGCCTACGCGGAGTGTGACTCCGCTTAGATCTACTGTTTCTTCTGGAACAGCCGCGGCAGGTTCCGCCTGGGCTGTACCGGAGTTGCCGGTAGCACCGGTAGCTGCCGCCGATGGATGTTCGTTTCCCTTGTTGCCCGCTCCTGCAGATTGCCCGGAGCAACCTCCCGTCAGTGCGATCAGCAATACGAGGGGGAGGATGTACAGCCTGAACTTATACTTTTGAAACCTTGGGTTTATGGATGGACTCATGCAAATATCTCCGCCTTTCTATTGTTGAAACTGCCCATTACGTTGACCCGAACTCCAAAAAGGCCGGGTATTCTCCGCTCCTTCTTAGCGGGAATACACAGCCTCCGGTTGGTCCAGTCAGCATAACAGGAACGTCTTCGCGAAATACCTGATGTCTGATTCGTTAATCTGATGATTCTTAAGTCGCCGGGCCAAAAGCTAAATGGAATACGCCAGTTTCCGCTCCGGCGTTAATTCCGCTGTTTCTGCCTTCTTGTCCAGCAGCCGATCCAGGATCTGCTTCTCGAAATGTATAAATCCGCTGTCCCGCTCTCTCGGCCGGGCCAGTGTGATACGCACATCCATCGTAAAACGTCCGGCATCAATAAGTAGAACCCTGTCGGCCAGTGCTACCGCCTCGCTGACATCATGCGTGACCAGAATTACGGTGAATTTCTGTTCCATCCACAGCTTCTCTATCAACTGCTGCATCTCAATCCGGGTCAGTGCGTCCAGTGCTCCAAGCGGCTCATCCAACAGCAGAAGCTTTGGATGACTAACCAGAGCGCGGGCCAAAGCCACCCGCTGCTTCTGCCCGCCGGACAGAACACGGGGCCAATCCTGCGCGCGCGCCTCCAAGTCCATCATCTGCAGCGCCTGGAGCGCCAACTTCTTGTCCCGGTTCGGCGTACCAATCCGCACGTTATCCAGCACGCTTTTCCAGGGAAGCAATCGTGAATCCTGAAACATGAAGCAGGTGCCGATATTCAGTCCTTGGACAGAGGTTCCCTCCAGCAGCACATGCCCTGCACAAGGGCTCTCCAAACCGGAAATGAGACGCAGCAGCGTACTTTTGCCACATCCGCTTCTGCCTACGATAGCGATAAACTCCCCCTGCTGAATATTTAATTCTATATCCCGCAGCACCAGAACGCCATTATACTGCTTGCTGAGCTTGTCAATACATACGCTGCCCTGCTGCTCTCTTCGCATTTGCCGCAACCTCCAACCGTTTTAGATTTCCTTCTTGAAATTAGGATGCCACTGCAGCCACCTCTTCTCCATCCCCTTGGCCAGGGAATCCGAGAGCTTTCCCAGCAGTGCATAAATAATGACACTTAGCACGATGACGTCCATCTGCATGTACTCTCTGGCGTTCATCGCCATGTATCCGATGCCCGAATCCGCCGCCACCGTTTCGGCTACAATTAAGGTCAGCCACATAATGCCCAATGCGTATCTTACGCCTACCAGAATCGAAGGAAGCGACCCGGGAAGAACAATATTGCGGAACAGGGACAATCCCCTGAGGCCATAGACCCTGCCCATTTCCAGCAGGCCGCTGTCAATGGAGCGGATACCGTGGTAGGTGTTCAGATAGATGGGGAAGAACACACCTAGCGCAACCAGGACAATCTTGGCCTCCTCGCCGATGCCAAACCACAAAATAATCAGCGGAATCAGCGCCAGATGGGGTATATTGCGCAGCATCTGGATCGATGCGTCAAGGATCTTCTCAAAAAAGCCGGAGACGCCTGTAATCAGACCCAGCGAAAATCCGATGGAGCCTCCGATGAGAAATCCAGCTAGCGCCCGTTTGGCGCTGCTCACGATATAGCGGAGCAAATCTCCGCTATAGAGCAGATCGGCACAAGCACGGAACACCTCTATCGGCCGGGGTAGAATGTTCGAGCCGATCAGTCTGTACTGGGTCAATATCTGCCAGGCCAGCAGCACGCCCAGCGGCAGAATCCAGGGCATCATTCTTTGAAGCCCGCGTGTCTTGACGTTCATGCGCCTCTCCTTTTCCGCTCCCGCCAATCTTCGTTCAGGGCGGTGAGCCATGTTCCAGATTAGATGGCTGTTTCCAGCACTACGGAATAGATATCCTCCAGCAGCCGCAATGCGCCCTGATAACCGACATAGGATCGATCCAGCACCAGGCGCTGCCCGGCCGGCATAGATACACCCAGATAATGGCCGTTCAGTTCTTTGGCTAGCACTTTCTCCCAGATCGTGCCGATAATAATCGGGCGGCCGAAATAATTGGTATCACGGATTTGCCGATGCACATCCTCCCCGTCCGAGGTGAATTCCACTTCGGCCGTGATTCCATGGTCGTATTGTGTGAACAGCTCCCGGACCCGCGATTCATACTTCTTGGGCACGCCATCCATCACAAATTGCTTCTCCGGGAATAATCCTATGTCATTGACCAGAAACCGTGAAATGGACAGCGAGTAGAAGCTGTCGGCCACCGTCACGAACCGCCGACCGACCGAGCGGGTTTCCAGAAAGGTATCGGCCGCTTTTTCAATGTAATAATAGTATTCGTCTTCATGTCTGCGGATCACCTCTTCCACAACGTCCGAATCAATGCCGGCAAACTCGCTAACTGCCCGCAGGAAAAGCGCAGTCTCGGTCGGACCAATCGGCAGTACGGGATACTGCAGATAAGGCGTGCCGAACTTCTGCTCCAACTTCTCCATATTGACAAGCCCGACCCATGGCGAGACCAGCAGATTGAAGGAGGCCTGCGGAACTTTGTCAATTGCCCGCACCCCTCGTCCGGGACCGAAAATGGTATTCGGAACAAGGCCGATTTGCACCAGTAAATATTCCAGTTGCTTCAGATTTCCATGCCAGAACGGATCATGCGCCGGAACTGTGGCCCAGATGTTGACCAGCTTCTCCTGAACGGGTGCAGGCTGCAAATACTGCTCTATAATCGCGTCAATAACCAGCTCATGTCCCAGCAGGTTACTGCCTTTGAAGCCGGCCGTTTCTGCATAGATCACGGGCTTATCCGCTTTCGCAAAGGAGCGGACCACCTCTCCGACATCATCCCCGATGATTTCCGAGGTACAGCCGGTCAGCGCCACGAAGAAGTCGGCGTCGATCACCTTCAGTGCGTTAGCGATGGTCTCGCGCAGCTTCTCATTGCCACCAAAAACGATTTCTTTCTCGCTCAAATTAGAAGAGGGATAAATATGATAGGAAATATAGCCAGAACCTTGCCCGCCATTGTAGGAGGTCAACGCACTGGACAGCTTGGCTCCGCAGCCCGGTCCGGAATGGAGCACGGGTACGGCCCGTTCGATGGCATTGACTGTCTGCATCGCTCCAAGCGCGCATACATATCTAGGTTGATCAATCAACTTAACCATTTACGCCCACTCCTTCGACCAAAAATGTATTCGGGTGCTGCTTATACCACCATTCGGTGTAGGGCAGCTTCGTCCGTTTCGATAGGCTGTTGGCCAGACTGCGGTTAGTAACGGCATCCAGAATCATATAGGCGAAATCCAGCGTCCCGCCATAACCAAAGGAGGTATATTCGTCCATTACGCACACCGAGGCTGTTCCTTGCTTCAAAGCCCACACTGTAGTGCCAGAGTGCCGCGAGAAATAAATATCGGGCTTCAGCGTCTGCAGAATGTTCATCAGCTCGTAATTCTGCTGGTCACTTACACTTAGCGGGATATCGCCCGTCTCGATGGAAGCCAGATACGCAAGCTCCTCCACGGTTTGACCGCCGTCATAACCTGGGTCTAGATGCCAGGCGGAAGCCCAGACGATCTCCAGTCCCAGTTCCTGCAGCACACGGATAAAGTTGAAGGTATAGCCCGGTCCCATTCCGACCACCGCCCGCAGTCCTTTCAGACGCTCCTTGACCTTGTTCAGCTCGGGAAGTACTCTGACCCGCTCTTCTTCGAGGTAAAGCTCCACCTCTTCCTCCTTACCGAGAACGCCTCCGAGGGTCCGTAGCCATTCATCAAAACCGCTGATACCGTGTGGACGAAGCGACTGCACATAGGGGACGCCGTATTCCTCCTGCAGTCCGTTGCCCAAATAGGTTCCCAGTGTACCGCAGATGCTGACCGTGGCCACCGATTCGGATAATTTGGACAATTGCTCAATTGTAGCCCCGTTTGGCAGGAATAGCGGCTCCACGTTCAGGCGGGCAAACAGTTGGGTAATCTGCTTCTTCTCGCTGCCGAAGAAATTGATAAAATTGACGATGTTGTTCTTCTCCTTGGGCGGCTGGACGATCCCTGTCAGGATGGCGTGAAAGGCCATGTCAAAGCCTGTAGCCCAAATCTTGGTCTTGAACCCTTCACAAAAAATTGGGGTGATCGGCACCGGAATTTCTTCCTGCAGCTCCCTGATTACACTCTTGATATCCTCGCCGATCACTCCCGACACACAGGAGGTGGATACGAAGATTGCAGCAGGCTTATAACGCCGGTAGGTCTCCAGCACAATCTCCCGAAGCTTCTTCGTAGCGCCGAATATAGTATCCTGTTCGTTCATGTCAGTGCCGACAAAATGCGCGTTCCGCTCTTCGAATCCGAGAATCTTGGCAGTGTATTTGCGAGCGATATTCGCCCCGATCGCATCCACCGTACAGCCTACCGGGCCATGGTTGACCAGCGCTGTGTCGATGATGCCCGATACCATTCCCTGGGCACAGGCAGCATTGCATAGGCTGGATTGGTTAAAGCATCTTTCCTTATTGCTCAGTCCTCCGCAGCCCGATAATCCGACAACTTCCTGCAAGGTTCCGCTATATCCCGATATGGAGCCCAGTCGATGCTCGCGTATCGGTGCTTCAGACACCTTCAGATTCACAACCATATCCGTTCCCTCCTTTTTTTGTTCCCCTAAACAGGGTGTACTCTTTACATGAATAAGGCCGGGCCTGCGGATCTTGCCCCGACAGGCCCGGCCTCCGGTCATCCGGTTAGCCGTTCTTAATTTATTTTGTGAAAATTATCACAATTATAAGTATGTAACGACTAAAATGGCTGCCCTTTAACAACAAAAACGCCAAGCACTGTTCTTTGCACCCAAAGAACGGCTTAGCGTCTAGTTAACTAGTCGGCTAATATTATAATTCAGACTATATTTATAGGAATATATGTGTATATGATAATTAGATCTCCTTTTATTGTCAACTACAATTTTAGGATAACGTTATCACGTAAGCCATAAACTGATAGGCATTGTCTTTCAGAACCGCTGTAGAGGTCAATAGCTTCTTGCCCGATGGGCTCCAGCGCAGCTTGTCTGAGGCCTGCATATCGTTGGAAATCGGGGTTTGTTCACCTGTCTCTACCTCGGTGATGAACAACCGATTCTCGTTGCCATTCTCGGAGGTGGTGGTATAGGCGATCTTACTGCCGTCAGGTGACCAACTGGTGCCGAATACTTGCGTGCCAGAAGCCAGTGTGGAAAGCTCATTACCTGCGGTATCGCACAGGAATAGCGTCATTTCCGTAGGTGCAGTCCGCTTCACCAGTGCCAGCTTGGCACCATCCGGTGAAGGGATGGCCCACATGACCTCTTTTTTAAGGACAATGGATTGCTTGGTTTCTGTATCATAGGCGATCAGTTGGCTGTCCTCATGAGCAATGTAATAAATGATCGAACCCGCCTGCACCACATTATGCACGTAACCCACTCCGGTCTTGACTGCAATCTCACTATTACCGTTCACATCGACTCTAACAATATTACCTTCCATATTCGGAAAAATAACATGCTCATTGTCCGCCCATTCGCCCTCCGTGGTCATGAATTCCGCATCGCCCGTCTTTACAGACACGCCAGTCTCCATATCCATAATGTAGCCGATACCCGTAGCCTCATACACCTCTTTATAGAATACATGTTTCTTGTCAGGTGACAGCAGCGCGAAACCAAGGCTTTTCTCGCCTTCCTTCAGCGGTGTTTCCTTGCCGGAGGCCAAGTCACGCAGATAGAAATTATGCGGATAACGCTGCTGACCCTCGACGGTGACCGGGGTCTGCTCTTTGTTTACTTTATCCACAACCAGCATATCCTCACTAACCCAATCCATCCCCCGTACGCCCTCCAGCTTGTCAATACTCGTAAGCTTGAGCTTTGTATAGACGGATTCGGTAGTGTTATCCATCACGGTAATCTTTTTTCCCGACTGCTCAATGACTTTCCGGGCCTCTGTCTCTCCCGTGCCGCAAGCAGCAATGGACAGCAAGCTAACTGTACTAAGTAGAATCAGCACTGTTTTGCCGAGCTTACTGTTGATGATCTTCTGCATGAATGATGTCCTCCCTCGAAATCACATTGTACACTGCTGCTTCGGAAGCTGAATCCTTGCTCCAAGCATACTAGAGGAGTATTTCCAAACCGTCACGAGATGTTTCCAAGTTGTAAACTTTGGCGAACATCTACGATAAATTCGGTGCAGATCCTCAGGATATAGCCGGAAAAGACAGCTGGAACGTCGAGCCTTCCCCTTCTGTCTCCAATAGAGCAATACTCCCATTCTGCTTCTCCACCAGATTGCGCACTAGTGACAGGCCCAGCCCCGTACCCCCGGATTGTCTGGAACGATCCCGGTTGACCGTATAGAAGGGTTCGAATATTTTGTCCCTTGCTTCCTCGGGAATGCCAATGCCGGAGTCCCGAATGGTCAGCCATACCCGGCCTTGCCTCGTTTCACAATGAATATGAATCGTCCCTTCCGGGACATTGTATTTGATCGCATTATCCAGCAGATTGATAAAAATATGCATAAAGCTCTCTCGATCAATCCAGATATGAGCGGGCTCCACCTCAAGGGTAATGATCAGTCCGTAACGCTCCGCCTTGCCGCTCATGCGGCCGCAAATATCACGCAGGGCTTCCGACACTTCAAGCAGCTCTGCCTGTGACTCAAAATCATATTTTTCCAGCGCCGTTAGCTCCAGTACCTTCTCCACCATTTCGTACAGCCGTTGTGTTTCTTTGGCAATGTTGACCTTGGCATCCAGCAGCAGCTTGGGATCATCATCATACATATTAAGTAGATCCACGTAGGCTTTAATGGCAGTCAGGGGTGTTTTGAATTCATGGCTGATGTTGCCAATATACTGCTTCTGCTGCTGTTCAAGCGCCTGCAGCTTATTCACAGCCAGCTGTAATTTACGCTGCTCCTCATCCTTGGCAGCGATGTTGCTCTCAATTTCCTTACTCATGAAGTAGATGCCTTCAGCCAGTTCTCCCAGTTCATCCTTACGCCGAAACGGAGGGGCTGCGATATAATCGGCACGGCGAATATCCTCCGCTGCTTTCTTAAGCCGTCTAATCGCTGCGGCCGCCCGATTGAAATACAAATAACCGAGAATGAAACTGAAGACCAGCACGGCTATCCCCGTACTTAGAAATAAATTTTGCAATGTTCGCTGAAAGCTTTGGGAGCTCTTCAGTGAATATTGTAATTGTACTACCCCCATCTGCTCATCAGGCCCCTGCAGCGGGGCTAAGTATAGAAGCGATTCTCCCACACTCTCATACGCAATTTTATTCTGCAGCGCATAGGCCAGCACTGCCTTCACATCCGGAGTGCTGGGCCCTGGATTGCCTTGAATCGAGGAACCCACCAGCTGCCCCTTAGCGTCATAAAGTGTCACCTCAAGTCCGGTGAATCCAGCCAGTTCTACCGCCAGCTCCCGGCCCCGCTGTTGCATGAACGCCTGCGGCTCCAGACGCACACCTGTATAGTAAGTCTGCTTCACCCGCAGATTGACGGTTTTGACATGCTGGGCCAGATACCCTTCCGTCTGGCTCAGCTGATTCCGCTCCACTCCGCGCAGAACGACATAGCTTAACACGCTTACAGCCAGAATCAGCAGCACCGCCAGAAACAGGCTGAATTTCAGTTTAATACTCACTCTCATGAATAACTCCTCGCCTCCGGCACAGCTTTGTATCCAATACCATAAACCGTTTGCAGTATATTTTGGTACGGATCACCCAGCTTTTTACGCAGGCGCTGCATATGGATATCCACCGTACGTGTGCCTCCTGCATAATCCATATCCCATACCTGCTCCAGCAGTTCATCCCGCATATACACACGTTGGGGATGGGATAACAAGAGCAGCAGCAAATCGAACTCCTTCGGGGTTAATTCCAGCAACGCTTCGCCAAGCTGAGCCGTCCGATGATCCGGGTGAACCCGCAACTCGCCATATTGAATAAGCTCTGTCTTGACCTCGCCCGTATTCTTATCCAGTCTGCGCAGCAGCGCCTTTACGCGGGCTAGCAGCTCGCGGATTTCGAATGGCTTGGTCATATAATCATCCGCGCCAAGCTCCAAACCGACGATTTTATCGACAATATCATTCTTAACGGTCAGCAGAATAATACCAATATCATCTCGATGCTCCAGCTTCCGGCAGACATCGTAGCCGCTCATCTTGGGCATCATTACATCCAATACCATGACGTTCGGATGAAAGGTCAACGCCTTGCTGATTGCCTCTTCGCCGTCACCGGCCGTATCCACTTCATATCCTTCACGCCGGAGTGCATAAGCAATCGCGCTTACGATACCCGGCTCATCATCGACTACCAATACCTTTTTATTCATCAGTGGTTCACCTTTTCACTTGGGATTTAGGTTGTATCCTCTTGAGTGTAGTATAGCGTTGTTTGCGTATCAGGCCAAAGAATTGAATCTTTAGGTTATTTTAAAGTACGCTTAAGGTTGTTATCAGGTTGCTCCTTTAGAATGAATTTTAGCAAGAGATCTACTACACATCCATTGACGGTATTTCAAAACAAGAAAAGAGGATTTCAATGAATATAAAACGCGTGATGATTGTCGGAACCATGGTTGTTGCCATGTCCTTCGGAGGGATTAACTGGAACAAGACTACAGTGAACGCAAGCCCAGTCGCCAAATGGTCAACAACAGGTGTTGCAGATAAAGATGAATTGTTGGAGGGTCTAAAACAAGTGTCAGACGAAGAGTTATATGAAGCTTTATATGATGGCAAGTCACTGCATGATATTGCCGCAGACAATGACGGGAATATTGGAAGTGTGATTAATCTGCAAATTTCTCAGCTCACCAAGCAGCTTGATTTGCGACTAGCTAAAGGAAATATTACAGCACAGCAATATACCGCACACAAAGCAGAATTAAGAGAGATCGTTACTCAGAGCACCTTTACCACCTTTGGCTAACAGAGATACATATTACAGACAGCCCCTATATAACACCAAAAACCCCGGCCACATACGGCTGGGGTTTTTGGTGTTCTTTTATATATTCATAAAAAGGGGATATTGCCTTATTGCTTCTCTCTACTGATCTCGAGAATATCGAGAAAGAAGACAAAAATTGGGATGCCGAGAATAAGGCCCCAGACCCCTATATAATGCTCGGAGAACAGCAGCACGATAAAGGTGTAGAACATCGGCAGATTCATCTTGGAGGACATCAGCTTCGGATTCAGAAAATAACCTTCAATGACATGCAGCACCGCAATCAGCGCCATTACATATATCGTCATGGATAGCCCGCCAATATTATAACCAATGATGCACAGCGGGATCAGCGAAATCACAAAGCCGACGACCGGAATTAAGCTGAGCAGAAAAATCATAATAGACAGCGCGAAGAGATAGGGAAAAGCAACAAAAATCAAACCGAGTATCCATAATCCGATAACCGTAAAGCACGTATTGAACAACGCAATGAGAATCTGCGCTTCAATCACTTTGCCGAAGGACGAGATGAATTTCTTGCCGAAGTACTCCAACTCTACATAGAACCACGAAATCTTGCTTTCTCTCAGGCGGGAGGTAAAGCTGACAATCCGATTCTTCTCCAGGATAAACACAAGGCTCAGAATGGTTGCTAATACGAAGGTTGTGCCCCAATTGCTGATCTTCAGCACATATTCTATGCCCTGATTCATATAGGATTGATAGTTCAAATCCTTCAGCATATTAAATATATACTGAGTAATCTCATTCTTTGGAAGATCTTCAGGGGTTAAATTGCTCAGGAAATTGGTTAATTGCTTAATCTGGGTATACACCTTAGGCAGGTATTTAACCAGGGCCAATACGATCATGCTGATCAGCGCAAGATATAAAATGATAATGATTACCTTGCTGTTCACTTTGACGTATTTACTGATCCGCTTGCTCAGCAGAACCTGAAAGCTATTCATCACATAGGCAATCAAAAATGTCAGCAGCACCAGATTCAGCATGTCTCTAATACTGTACAACAACAGCGCAATTAGCGCCAAAATCAAAAAACGCCGGACTGTTAAATTCGCGAAGTAACGCTTGAATACTTCCATTGTCCCTCTCCATTCGCTTGCATATAGACATTAATTATAGTCTACATTAATGAAAACACTTATAGCAACTCAAGACGTCCTAATCCTGCGAAAATTTATGTTATTTGTCAGTTTCGCAGAGAAAATCTCGCATTATTTAGAGTAAGACTGGCTTCATGCTATAATATGGGAATATTTTCGAAAAAACCATCGGAGGGTATACCTTATGAGTAAAAATAAAATCATGTGCATCACCGGCGCTTCGTCCGGAATTGGCTTGGCAACGGCTTTAGCCTTTTCGCGTCAAGGCTGGATCGTCTATGCAGGCACACGTCATTTAGCACGTGAGCAACAGCAGTATGGGGAGGAAACTAATCTTCATTGGGTAGAGCTGGAGGTTACTAAACCGGAGAGCATTAAACTTGTTATGGATCGTATTGAGCTTGAGCAGGGAACACTGGATGTGTTGTTCTGCAATGCCGGGTTCGGCTACCTTAGATCACTGGGACAAGCACCTGTAGAGGACATCCAACGTGTCTTCGATACTAATGTTTATGGAGTCATGCATACTATTCAAGCGGCGTTGCCCCTTATGCGGCAAACCGGATATGGGCATATTATCGCTACTTCCAGCGTAGGCGGTTTGGTCGGTCAGCCCATGAATGAGATCTATTGCGCCAGCAAGTTCGCACTTGAGGGTTTACTGGAAAGCTTGGCTACCTATTACAAGCCACTGTTCAATATAGATGTTACTTTACTTGAACCAGGTGCAATCGCCACCGAGTTCAACAAAACTGTGCTGGGCCATGTCGCCAGCACTGGCGGCATTCTGGATGATGAGTATAAACCTATACTTGATGCTTATACCGCGACCTTTCTTAAACGAAACGTTGAACCCCAGACTTCCGAATCCGTTGCCGATGTGATGTGGGAATTAGTGCACATGGAGACCAAGCCGCTACGTATACGCACATCCGAACGGGCGGAACAATTCGTAGCCCACAAAGTAAGCACAGACCCCACTGGTCTGGAAGGCGTGCTAAGCACCCGCAAGATTCAGCTGAATCTCTAATCGATTTCTTGTTGTTATTCCCACTGAGCAGGTATCAATAGAATGCCTCACTGAATAGGCTATAGAATCAAATCTATACAGGAGGCTTCTACATGACCACTGGGAATGAATATTCGAATAGCCAAACTCAGCAGCCAGCTTATCCATATAATCGTCAACCTGCTAACTTCCCTTATTCACATTATTTCCATCTCAACCGCTCATATAATCAAGTCGAAAGAACGCAAATTGCAAACGGTTATGTAAATGGAAATATGGGCCAGGGACAAGGAATTAGCCTGGAGGCAGGCGGAGAGCTTGGCGGTAAACACGGCCTCGGCGCGAGCGCCGATGGGCATTTAGCCCACAATAGTGTGGGTGCTCATGCCAATGGGCACTTAGGCGCTAAGTATGGAATCAACGCACAGGGCGGGGCTGATGTAAACAGCAGCCAAGGGGCCGGATTTAATGGTGAAGCACAGGTCGGCGGCAAGTACGGCCTCGGCGCTAATGCCGACGGGCACTTAGGCATGAGCCAAGGCGTTGGCTTCAACACCGGTGCGCAGCTTGGCGGTGGGTACGGTCTTGGCGCTCAGGCTAAGGCCCAATTGGGCGGCGGCCAAGGGGCCGGCTTCAACACTGGTGTGCAGCTTGGGGGTGAACAAGGGCTCGGCGCTAATGTGGATGGGCACCTGGGATTCAAACAAGGGGTCGGCTTCAACACCGGTGCGCACCTTGGGGGTGAGCAAGGGCTCGGGGCTAATGCCGACGGGCATTTGGGATTCAAACAAGGGGTTGGCTTCAACACCGGCATGCAGCTCGGAGGTGAACAAGGGATCGGCGCTCAGGCTAAGGCCCAATTGGGCGGCGGCCAAGGGGCTGGCTTTGGAATCGGCGGCCATCTTGGTGGTCATGACGGACATCTAAATGTTAATTTGGGTAGTAAGAATAAAAAAGAGAACGCTTCGGAATAGCTGAATCTTGAGCTCTATCGGGTTTGCTCATTCTGGAACAGCAACTGATTGCTCTGGTGGAACTTTGCCAAGGTGCGGGGAAAAGCACAGCCTGCGATCAGTTGGTCAATGATCTCTTGTTCACCGGATGCCACCGCCACTCGCATATTCTGAATATATTTCAAGCCCGCATCGCGACGTCTTCTAATCTCATTTAAACTACTCGTCGTCTCTCCATGCCCCGGGACCATCAAGGTAATGGGATGACGGGCAATTATAGGTTCAACCTTATGTAGAGTTTCCTCATATGAGACACTGCTGTCCTCAATATACGGGAACTCTACATCTGATAAATAATCGCCGGCGATGAACAAGCCAAGCGGCTCGATTAGAGTAAACATTCCATCGTTATTATGCCCCCGAGCGCTATACCCCGTCAGTCTTATATCCCCAAAAGTCATCACCTGACCGTCTGCCTCCATAACATGATCCGCTACTGGATAGGTTAGTTCATAAGGTCGTCTGAGATAGTAGCTATCATCAAACTCACGAATTTGCTCCAGAATGTTCTCTTGCTCTGCCGTGCTTTTGTCAGCGAATGCTCTGCTTGCAATAACCTCCGCCTCCGGAAAAGCGCCATAGCCGATAATATGATCAAAGTCAGAGTGTGTAAATAAGAGTAGAAGCTTTCTTCCAGCACGAATTCCCTCTACATACTGGCGAATCTCCTCCACTTCACGGGGAAGCCAGCAGGGATCGGCAACTAATACATAGTCCGAGGTTTCTACGACGAGCGAATTCGTCTCATACAGATCACTCTGAAATAACGCAATGGACCCAGCCTTCCACTTTAACATTCTAAATCCCCTCACTTTCACTGCTATTCTGAGCTTGGTTTAAACCCGCTTGCCGGGAAATTCGCAAAATACTCGCCTTCCTGAAGCCCGTCCACAAATTGCTGCAGCCAATTGTAATACTTCACTGCATGCTGCAGTTTATCCAAATCTCTCAGACAATATTGCCGTTCCTCTTCTGGAGTGTCCGCCGCGCTGGTTAGCTCCTCAAGCTCCGGCATGACCGAACCTAACGCCTCCTTCATCACATCGATCTCCCGCTGCAGCTTCAGCGTGAAGAAATTCCTAAAGGTCTGGAAGAAATCCGTTTCCGCAACGTACAGATCCTTGCGCTCCCGCTTCTCGTCAAGCTTGGTAACCATCTTGGAGGACATCAACGAACGGACGCCATAGCTCATATTACTTTTGCTCATATTCATGACCTTCTTCATTTCCTCGAGCGTCATCGGCTTATCCTCAAAAAACATAATCCCATAGAGCTGCCCGAACGAATAGTTCGCTCCATATAAGTCCATCGTCTGGGCAATGGCATCAATCATTGGACGCAGCAGCTGCTCCCGTGGAGATAAATCCGCATTCTCTTCGCCAAAGGCGGCCTGTTTCACTCGTTGCACCTTCATTTCACTTAGTCTCTATCCTCTACTTTACACAGTGTACAAGCTTGTGCACACTATTCTAAAAATTTTACACAATCTCTTATCACTGTTTACGTCCTCTTGACCACATCACTGGCAGATGAGTGTACAATTTTTTTTGTACAGATGAGCTTTCAACAGAATTATACCGCAAAACATAAAAGATGGAATGGGGTATCCAAGAAAAAATGACACGTTCGAAATTTATAGGCGGTTTGAAGCCTGTGCTCTTTACACTGCCGGCGATGATTCCGTTCGTTGTATTTTGGCTGGCGCCATTATTGTATGTTTTTTATCTCAGTTTTACGGAATGGGACTTCATGAGCCCGGAGAAAACCTTTGTGGGCCTAACCAATTATGTGGATCTTTTCAGCAACCCGGCCTTTTACAAAGCGCTTAGAGTAACTGTGCTGTTCTGTGCGGGGAGTGTGCTGCCGGTCATTCTGATCGGACTGGGTTTAGCCCTTCTCATGAACAGCAAGCTTAAGGGCGCTGCCCTCTATCAAGTGTTGTTATTCTCGCCTTGGGTCACCCCAACGGTTGCCGTCTCCATCGTCTGGTCCTGGATCTATGAACCGGATGTGGGCTTAGCCAATACCGTACTTTCCTTTCTGGGTCTGGAGAAAATCGGCTGGCTGCATGATCCGAACTGGGCCCTGGTGGGTGTGCTTATCGTGACGATCTGGAAATCGGTTGGCTGGGCGATGATTTTCTATCTGGTAGCGCTGCGCAATGTCCCTACCGACCTGCTGGAAGCGGCTGGACTTGATGGAGCGAGCCCTTTTTACAAATTCATCCGCATCACGCTACCGCTAATCTCACCCACTACGCTATTTCTGTTCATTGTACAGATCATCGGGGCGCTTCAGGCTTACGATCAGATTAACGTGCTAACTCAGGGAGGGCCTTCCGGCTCGACGCGCACCCTGCTCTATATGTATTATCAGTCCGCCTTCGAGTCGTTCCAGATCGGGGAGGCTTCTACCGTCGCCATGGTCTTAGTGTTTATCTGCATGCTGTTGTCTGTAGTTTCGCTTGGAGTCAGCAAACGGACCACCCACTATCAGTAAAATTCACGTAAAGGAGGTCTTGGAATGAGTACGATCATTCGAATCGGCAGACTGTCCCGCCATTTGTTTTTTGCTGTAATTGCGCTCTTGATGGCCTTCCCCTTCTATTGGATGGTCACCAGCGCACTGAAAACAAATGATGAAATCTGGCAGTCCCCGCCTACACTTTGGCCGAAAGTCCCGCTCTGGGGCAACTTCGCTGAAGCCTGGCATGAGGCGCCGTTCTTCAGATATATGGGCAACAGCATCTTCGTCGCCGTCTCCATCGTGCTGCTCCAGATTATCAATTCCGGCATGATGGCTTACGCGCTAACACACATGAAATTCCGCTTAAAAGGATTGTTCGCAGGTGTAATTATGTTTGGCTATATGGTTCCGGCTACCGCGGTCTACTTGCCCGGTTATCTCGTCTTGTCGAAGCTTCATCTGCTGGATTCCTATGCCGGATTAATTCTATCCAACTGCGTAAGTGTATTCTCCATTTTTCTGATCAGACAAGCTTTCCTGCAGGTTCCGCATGAAATGGTAGAAGCCGGAGAAGTGGATGGATCCTCCCATTTGCGGATTCTATGGACCATTATTGTACCGATCACGCGTTCTTCCTTTGCTGTGCTGGCGCTGATCACCTTCATTGACCAGTACAACAACTATTTCTGGCCGATGCTGATCACGAAGGACCCGAACCTGCAGCTGGTATCTGCGGGACTGCGCAGCTTTTTCGTTGAAGGAGGTGCATACGGATTGAAATGGCCACTCATCATGGCCGCCAGCGCCTTTACCATCGCCCCTCTGCTGCTTGTATTTCTGCTGGCCCAGAAAACCATTATGGGAAGTGTCAATATGACCGCCGGATCAAGCAAAGGGTGAGCTTACAGATATATGGGATAACAATATATGAATAAAGAGGAGAATGATGATGAACGTATTGAAGAGAGTGTCCGCTATGTCTTTAATTGCCGGCTTTACGGTGTTGACCGCTTGCGGTGGGAATTCTGGTACAGAAGTGACGGCAGCAAATGGAGCATCAGCAGCACCTTCCGCTTCAGCAGCTCCGACACAAAGCGCACCCGTAACCATTGAGTTCTGGTATGGACTCGGCGGCAAGCTTGGCGAGAATATGGATGCACTCATCCAGAAATTTAACGCCTCCCAACAGGAAGTCATTGTCAAAGGCATTGTACAGGCCGACTATACCGAAACCGAACAGAAGCTGCAGGCCGCAATTGCTACAGGACAAGTCCCTGCTGCCGTGCTCTCTTCTAATGTAGACTGGGCGCGCAAGGGCTATTTCGCTCCGATAGACGACCTTATCGCTCTGCAGCCGGATTTCAATAAGGATGATTTTGTCCAGACCTTTATGAATCAAGGGCAGGTGGATGGCAAGCAATATTTCCTCCCAATGTACGGAACTACACAGGTTATGTACTACCGCAAGGATGCTTTGGAGAAGAGTGGTATTGATCCGAGCACGCTGAAGACATGGGAAGATTTGGCCGCTGCCGCTGAGAAAATGACTATTAAAAGCGGTGGGAAAACAACGTTCTTCGGCTGGGAACCGATGTGGGGCTCCGGCAATATGATCGATGCAACACTTAGCAAAGGCGGCCACATTCTTAGCGAAGATGGCAAAGAAGTGCTGATCGACTCCTCCGAGTGGATTGAGACTTGGGATCTGTTCCGCAAGTGGATTCACGAAGATAAAACGATGCAAATTCATTCCGGAGGTCAAGGCTGGGAATATTGGTACAAAACTATTGATGATGTAATGAAAGGACAGGCCGCAGGCTACATCGGTTCCAGTGGAGATCAGGGAGATTTGGACTTCAGCATCGTATCCGCGATGGAACAACCGGGTTGGGCCGGAGTTGGCGAAGGAAAACCGGTAGCTCAGGCGATAATGGCTGGTATCCCGTCCAAGGCAAGCGACGCTGAGAAGCAAGCAGCCATGAAATGGCTGACGTACTTCACGAATTCGGAGAACACCGCTTTCTGGTCCATTAACACTGGTTATATTTCCGTCCGCCAATCTGCGCTGCAAGACCCTGCATTCGTCTCGTTCAGCGAGAGCAATCCGCAAATCAAGATTCCACTGATGCAAGCAGCCCACGGTTCCGAGCCTTTCCAGGACCCTACTGGCGGCAAGATCAATGATGCCCTGACAATCGCAGCAGACAAGGTGCAAATCGAGAATATTCCGGCAGCGGAAGCCCTTAAGGAAGCCAAGGAAACGGCACAGGCGGCATTAGACAAATTAAAATAAAGGTGGGCGCTTATGTCTGAGCTTATCACTCCACAAGGAAGCTGCCCCGTATCCGCCATCCTGTTCGACAAGGATGGGACACTGCTCCAGTTCGTCTCCCTCTGGGGAAGCTGGGGTGAACGTTTCCTGGGCAAATTCGCTGAAATCATGGAGCAAAAGGGACTCGGTGAGCTCCCAAAAGCGCTGATTCCCTCCTTATTAGGAACCTTCCATGACGCACAGGGAAACATTACCGATTATGACCGCAATGGTCCGCTGGCCATGGGCACGATGGATGATCTCTACGCCATCTTGTCCTGGCAAGCCTACTTGCAGGGATTATCCTGGGCGGAGTCCCTAGAACTTGTCCACCTTTGCAGACAAGTAGCGGATGCCATGCTGGAACAGCAGCGGCCGGTTCTGCCCCTGCCCGGTCTGCAGCGTTTTCTGGACGATTGTGCGGGCCAGGGCATTCCGCTCGCAGTCGTAACCGCTGATGAAACCGCAGCGGCAGAGAAGCACCTGCAGTGGCTCGGCATACGGCAATATTTCGCAGAAGTCATTGGTACGGACCTGGTGGAGCGCGGCAAGCCGTTTCCGGATATGGTCCAGCTGGCCTGCGAAAGGCTTGGAGTTGCTCCTTCCCAAGTCGCAGTGATCGGTGATACTAACGGGGATATGCGCATGGCTAAGGCGGCGGGTGCCGCTTTAGCCATTGGCCTTGCAGGTACGCATAGCGATTCTGCACCACTCAGCATTCTCGCTGACGCAGATATCATCGTGCAATCTTATGATGAGCTGCGTATTGAGGCGAATGCTGACAAATAGTAGTGCTCCATAAAACTTAGCCCATGCTTTCGAAGTAGTTTTGTACGAAGTAATTCCGGATGTAACGCTCACAAAACTTAGCCCACGCTTACGAAGTAGTTTTGTACGAAGGAACTCAAGATGTAACGCTCACAAAACTTAGCGTATGCTTTCGGAGTAGTTTTGTACGAAGTAACTCAAGATGTAACGCTCACAAAACTTGTAGGAGGTCCGTTACTCATGAACATGAACACCAATAAGCATGATGAAGAACAACCTCTCGTTACCTTTCAAATTATTACGGATACGCATGTAACTGCTGATCCCGAGCATGAGTACAATCTTAACTTTGAGTTGGCACTGCAGGATATCGCCGACCATGGTGAGGGAAGTAGCGGCATCATGCATATCGGAGATGTTACGGATCATGGTTTTCCTGAGGAATACGAAGAAATGGTGCGCATTGTAAATAAGTATAAGGCCAAGCTGCCGGACATTACCTTCACCTTAGGCAACCATGATGTGGGGCTTGGACACTGGGAGTCGCGACTGGCGCTTTATGAAGCGGAGACAGGGATGACCGGTCCCTACCATGATCATTGGATTGACGGATATCATTTTATTTTTCTGGGGACAGAACAAGGTCTGCGGACCTTCTGCAACCTATCCAGTGAGCAGCTTCAGTGGCTAGACCATAAGCTTGGAGAGCAGTCCGTAGCCGATAAACCCATCTTTCTCTTCTTGCATCAGCCGCTCAAAGACACCGTAGCTGGTTCGCTAGAATCTCAGGGCTGGTATGGAGTCACACAGGATGAGGAATTAAAGTCCATTCTGGCCAAATATCCTCAGACTCTATTGTTCACCGGACATACCCACTGGGAGCTTGAAGTCGATAATACGATGTTCCCCGGCCAAGGAGAGACCGCTACAATGTTCAATTCCGCCTCCGTTGCCTATCTATGGACTAATGAGGATGAAGCCAAAATAGGCAGCCAAGGCTATTATGTGGAAGTCTACAGCAATAAAGTTGTTGTGCGAGGCAGAGACTTCAAGACTAGAACCTGGATTGAAGCTGCTGAGTATGAAGTGCGCTTGTTATTACAAAATATCTAGCCACAAAAAAGGCTCAAATCCAAAATCAGCGATTAACCTGTTGTAAGTAGAGCCGCTACGGTTCGGAGGGTTCTTACGATCGCTGTTAAAGCCCGATTTCCTGATTAAACAATGAATATAGGATGAAATCGGGTTTTAAAGGCGACCACTTTGTTTCTCCAGAATCCCTCCGACCCTCCGCTCCATCCGCACAGTTGTCAACCACTGACTTTTATATCTAGCCACACAAAAAACGATTGTTGCCGGCATCAGCCGCTGCAGCAATCGTTTTTTCTCTATGAGCATAGTTGCAGATTACAGATGGCGGACTGTAGATCCGCTATTACACTTTCGAGAGGGTATAGGCAACAGGAAGCGGACACAGGAGACACTATTGAACCGAAAATAGGTACTTTCGGGAAGAAACCGGGGTAATAGGGTCCCTGGAGTCCGCCAAATTCCCAAATTACCTGATTTTGAGCAAATAAGGGCTTTTCAGTCCGCTTGACGGCTTGTACTCTCTATATCATCTTTGAATCGGTTCAATCCGATACACTTCGGTTGCTCCGGTTGCGATCTGAGCACCGCCAAGAATCTGCCAGCCAAACGACAGTACAGTTTCCAGCCGCTTCTTCTCGTCTACAGTTAATGCTGCCTCGGCGGCTTCTTTGCCTTCTTCAAGTTCTAGTACTGCCACTTTGCCAAGGGCAATCGAGATCCAGCTGCGGATGCCACGGATCGTATTGTATTTGATCTGATAACCTTCGTGTACCGCCTGCAGGAATTCCCCCGGCTTCTCTGCCTGCAAAGCTGTCAGCTGCTTATAATCAAAATGGTATTCGCTCTCGTCAACAGGTAAATCTCCTACTGTCACTCTAAGCAGTAGCTCCTCATCCGACCAGCCTAAGCCCCGCAAGGATTCCAGCAATAACGCGTCCCATTGGGACAGTTTAACCCGGTTCAATGTTTCCGACATCTTATTTCCTCCTCTCATTTCTAATCTATTGCTGCCTTTTATGGCAGTGTTGACTCCGTGAAATCCCAGGCCACATAGTGACCCGGACTTACTTCCCGCAGCTCAGAAGAATCTGAAGGGCCTTGTTCAGCGGAATAGCCAGTTACGACTTTTCTCTGATTGGCCTGCTTCGGGTCAGGCTCCAAAATGGAAGATAGCAATGCTTTCGTATACGGATGGATTGGGTTATCATACAGTTCATCGGTCGCCGCAACCTCGACGAGACGACCGCCATACATGACGCCGATCCGGTCTGATATATGCCGGACCATCGACAGATCATGGGCAATGAAGAGATAGGTCAGTCCGAATTCGGACTGCAAATCCTCAAGCATGTTCACGACCTGCGCCTGAACGGATACATCGAGGGCCGAGATTGGTTCGTCGCAGACCACAAACTCAGGTCTGACCGACAAGGCTCTAGCGATAGATATCCGCTGGCGCTGCCCACCGCTGAACTCATGGGGAAAGCGGTAGAGATGCTCTCTTTTGAGGCCTACCTTCTCCAGCAATGCAGCCACAGCCTCCTTGCGTTCCTCACCCGGGTACACACCATGGATCTTCATGGGTTCACTAATCAGTTCAAGCACATTCAAGCTTGGATTCAGAGAAGAGTAAGGGTCCTGAAAGATCGTCTGGATGCGTCTGCGGAAAGGCTTAAGCTGCTTCTCGCCAAGCTTGCTGATCGGCTGTCCGTCGAATGATACTTCCCCGTCTGTATAGTCGTATAAGCGCAGCAAACAACGGCCCACGGTCGACTTTCCGCTCCCAGATTCTCCAACCAGTCCGAAGGTCTCCCCTTGCCGAATCTGGAAGCTGACTCCGTCCACTGCTTTCAGCACCGCTGTATCCCGTCCCCAAAGGTCCTTCCCTTTGGAAAAATGCTTCTTGAGATTGTTGACGTCTACTAGAATCTTATCTTCACTCACCAAAATCCCCTCCTTTGGCGCTAGCTACAGCCTGAGTTTCCTGTGTGCCGTCAGCCAACCAGCATGCGGAGCGGTGACCGGGTGATAGCTCAATGACTGGAGGACGCTCGCCGCAACGGGCGAATGCATGAGGGCAACGTTCCATAAACGGGCAGCCTGAAGGAGGACTCAGTAAATCAGGTGGTGTTCCTTCAATCGGAACAAGCCGTTCCCGTGATTTGCCGTCTCGCCGTGGAATGGAGCGGAGCAAACCGTTAGTGTATGGATGTTGTGGACGATAAAAAATATCCTCCACCGTACCCTCTTCCATAATTAGCCCACCATACATTACAATCACCCGGGTACATACTTGTGCCACCACGCCCAAATCATGTGTAATAAGTGCCACAGCTGTATGGGAATTGTTCTTCAACTCTTTAAAAAGCTCCAATATCTGCGCCTGAATCGTTACGTCCAGCGCAGTTGTCGGCTCATCCGCAATCAGCAGCTCAGGCTGGCAGGAGAGTGCCATCGCGATCATCACCCGCTGCCGCATTCCACCGCTGAACTCATGTGGATATTGCTGCAACCGCTGCTCCGGATTGCTAATCCCCACCTGCTGCAGCATGCGGACTGCCTCCGCAAGTGCTTCTGCTTTATTTAAGCCGCGATGTCTGCGGATCACTTCTGTCAGTTGTTGACCGATCTTCTTCACCGGATTAAGCGAGGTCATCGGGTCCTGAAATACCATGGCAATCCGGTTGCCACGCAGCTTCCTCCACTGCTTCTCCGAGAGACTGGACAGATCCTCACCGCGAAAGTTGATGTTTCCACCAATTATTTTACCCGGAGACGTGATTAATGACATAATCGCCTTGGCCGTGACGCTTTTGCCACTGCCAGATTCACCGACGATCCCTAAGGTTTCACCAGCATCCATGTGAAAGCTAATGCCACGTACCGCCTGATTCTCTCCATCACGGGTATAGAATGAAACCTTCAAATCCTCGACTGACAAGAGCCGTTCCGTCATGATGTCTTCACACTCCTATCTTCGGATCAGCTTCGGTTCAAAGCCAACCCGCAAAATATCGCCCAGAACATTAAAGCTCAATACAGTTAAAAGAATTAGTAACCCTGGGAATAGCGCCAAATAGGGTGCCTGTGCAATATATCCCTGTGCGTTATTCAGCATACTGCCCCAGGTGGCATTCGGAGGCTGTACCCCAAAGCCAAGAAAGCTTAGGGAGGACTCCATCATAATGGCCGAAGCAATATTATTTGTTGCGCCTACAATGATGACGGGTACCAGACCGGGAAGTATATGCCGTCCTATAATACCTGATGAGCTTTGCCCTGAAGCCTTCGCATACAGCACATATTCCCGCTCTTTGATCGTCATGGTCTCCGCCCGGATCACCCGGGCAATATTCATCCACATTAAGAGAGCAATAATAATGATAATGTTACTGACGCTCGGCTTCAGATACACGCTGAGTAGCAGCAGGATCAGAAAGGAAGGTATCGACATCACCACATCGAGTAACCGCATGAGGAGATTATCCAGCCAACCACCATAGTAACCACTAATTACACCTACTATCACTCCAATACCAGTTGCTATAATCATTGAAGCAAACCCTACCAACAAGGATACACGACCACCATATAAAGCTCTGGCAAAATAATCCCGCCCATAGTCATCCGTTCCAAACCAGTGCCCAGCTCCAGGCGATGTCAGACGAGCCATTACATTCATTTCATTTGGATCATATCCGGATAAGAAGGCAAAGATGGCACAGAGCGAAAATACAATTAATATAATGAGCGCTGCGACACCCAATCGATTCGTAAACAGCTCATTTCCGACACTTTTCCATTTACTGCGATTCATGAGGTCACCTCGTTAATTTAATTCGCGGGTCCACGGTACTATATAGAATATCTGCCGCCAGATTCCCTACAATTAGCATTAAGGAAGAGAACAGAGTGATACCCATAATTACAGGATAATCCATCCCTTTCACAGCAGTCATCCCTAATGAGCCGATACCCGGCCAGGAAAATACCGTCTCTGTGACGATAGCTCCTGCCACCAAATCACCCATGGACATACCGAGCAGCGTAATAACCGGAAGCAAAACATGCTTCAGCACATGTCGGAACAGAACCGTCGTCTTCGACGAACCAAAAGCATATTGAATCTGCACATAATCCTCTTTGAGTTGTCCAATGGTGCTGGAACGAATGTAGCGTACGTAGCCAGCCAGGAAACCAAAAGCCAGCACCGTACAAGGCAGAATGCCATGCTTCAATACATCGACTGCAGATTCCACACCAATCGTGCGCATTCCCATACTCGGCAGCATGTGCAGCTTAATCGCGAATAAGTACATAAGTAAAATAGCCAGCCAGAACAAAGGTACAGAAATTCCAATATAAGAAATAAAATTGATCAGCTTATCGACCCAGCGATTTCGGTTGGCACCCGCAAGAAGACCTAACGGGATCGCGAGCAGAACCGCAAGACCGATGGCACTTCCCATTAAGCCTGCAGTGGCAGGCAACCGCTCCAATATTTGACCCAGCACAGGCTGATGGTTCACAAGGGAATAGCCAAAGTTCCCCTGCACCATTTCTTTAATCCATATTAGATATTGAATATACGCCGGTTTGTCCAGTCCAAGGTTATGACGGATACGCTCGATATCATCTGCGTGCATATTCGGTGTAACGAAGGAAAGCACCGGATCTCCCGGAGCCAGCTTAATCATCGTAAAACACACCAGCGATACAAAAAACAGCATCGGCAGGGTTTGCAGCAATCTTCGAACGATGAGTTGTCTCATACGTATTCTCCCAGTTCATCATTATCGGCAAAAAAATAAGCTGGTTTGCCCAGCTTATTTTCCCCCGTGCTTATTTAAGGTAGATTTTAGACAAATCTTCAAAAATAACGACAGGCTTCAATACCGCTTCTTCAATCCCGCCGTAGTTCTTGGAAACCGCTACAATGGTCTTGGTATAGGCTATTGGATAAATCGGTGCATCCTCTGCAACAAGTTCTTGTACCTTTTTATAAATCTCCCCACGTTTGGTCACATCGGCTTCACCAGCTCCTTCATTTAGAAGCTTATCGACTTCCGCATTCGCATAATGCGAATAGTTGGACGAAGCACCCGAAGTGAACAGAATGCGGTAGGCATCAGGATCGTAGCCCATGATATATCCTGTCAGCGCCAGTTCATAGTCTGTAGCTTTCAGATCAATAAACTTCTGTACCCATGCTGTTGAATCCATGTTCTGCAGTTCAACCTCAACGCCAATGGCCTTCAGCTTTTGCTGCACATATAGCGAGATCGCTTCCTGTGCTTTATTACCACTCTGCACAATAAATCTCAGCTTCAAGTTGCTGACTCCAGCCGATTGCAGCAGCTCTTTGGCTTTGGCAACATCATTATCGAAAGAAGATACGGCGTCGGTATAATACAGCGCGTCAGGCGTCAGAAAAGATTTCGCCGGATCAGCATATTCGTTCGACGTATATGCAGTTTGAATGATTTCGTCTCGGCTCAGAGCCAGAGACAAGGCCTGCCGGACTTCTTTTTTCGCAAGTGCGCCTGTATCGCTGTTTGCATTAAACATCAGGTACGACAACCGACCTTCACTATAAGGCAATATTTCAAAATTGTTCGTTGCCTGAATCGTTCCAACATCCTGTGGGTCCAGATATTTAATGTTGATCTCACCGTTCTGAAGCGCAAGATTAGCAGCATTCGTATCCTTGGCGATCCGGTACGTTACCGAATCCAGATGAGGTTTGCCACCGAAGTAGTTATCGAATCTTTCCAGTGTCAGATACTCGCCTGCTTTATACTCTTTGAATTTGAATGGACCAGACCCGACTGGAGCAGCATTCTTTGTGCTCTTCTCAATGTCAGTTTCATTCTCAAAAATATGTTTAGGAATCGGGAATACCTGTAATAACGTAGCCTCAAAAGCCGGGCTGACTTGCGGAAGCTTGAAATCTACAGTCAGATCATCAACCTTCACCGCTTTAATCGATTTATCACCGATGAAGAAGTTTGCTCTCAGGAAGCTGTTCTGCTTCTCATCCAGGATGCTGTCAATGGTGAACACAACATCGTCGGCGGTAAGCTTCTCACCATCATGCCAGGTAAGACCGCTTTTTAATTTCAATGTATAAGTAAGGTTATCTGGCGAAAGTGTCAGGCTATCCGCAAGATAGAACGTCTTGACCCCGTTATTCACTTGAAACAGTGGAGCGTACAATGCTTGGTCTATTGTAAGGCTGACCCGGTCACCTGCATAGTTCGGATTTAGTATTACCGGATCGGAAGCGACCCCAATAATCAAGCTGCCACCATCTTTGGGTTGAGCACTTGCCACAGGCTCAGTACTAGCCGCTGGCGACTGGCTTGCCGCCGGTGATGCTGCGTTATTCCCCCCGGAGCACGCGCTAACCACTAATGTTAATAAAATCAAAATTGCAACTCCTGATAACCCTCTACGCATATCTCTCTCCTCCATGTCTGTACACAATATCACTTGCGATTTACAGATTATACATCGGAATAGTCGGAATTACAATGGATTTAAATTCACATTAATGTAACATAGAGGAAATCGCTGCTACTTACGTGGTCAGAACCTGCTTGTCCCAAACCTTCACCTCTTTCATTAAATCCCCACGCTGTAACGCATCCACATGCTCCATACCGGATATTACTTTTCCAAACACGGTGTGCCACCCATCAAGATAATCAAAGGTATCATAACAAATAAAAAACTGACAGCTGCCTGTATTCGTACCAAAATGAGCCATAGATAAGGACCCACGAACATGCTTGTGGGGATTATTCTCCGTTTCGCAAGGGATCTTGTCCGTTCCGCCCCGGCCAGTACCCTCTGGACAACCACCTTGGGCAACAAAACCTTGCACGACCCGCTGGAATGTCAATCCGTTATAAAAACCTTGATTAGCCAACTTCTCAAAATTAGCCACTGTGCCCGGTGCATCCTGCGGATAGAGTTCGATCTCGATCATTTGTCCTTGCTCTAATCTGATTAATGCTTGCTTCATACCTGTACAGCTCCCTTATCCTCTTAAGCTTTGTGTGGCCCACCAATATGCGCTACTGTCTTAGCGACCTCTTCCGGCGCGTAAATCTCCTGGACATCGTCCGCCTGCAGCGGACGGTATTCACCGTCCCCATCCATCCAGAACACTTCGGCACGCGGATTCATGGCCAGCAGCAGATTGATTAATTGCTGTACCTTTAACGGTGATTTCTCCAATACATTCACTCCTCTTCTCTTTATGCGGTCCATACCTCAAAAAATATGGGTTAGTCTAGTCCTTACGTAAATATATTGAATACATATAAATAAATCAATCAGTACAATTCTAGGACCGGAGGAATTTTATGATACCGATAGTTACTTGTGTAGGTGGACTGCGATGAGCAAGAACAAGCCACGTATACTGCTCGGCAGCCCTGTTCACCAAAAACCACTTATCCTGCGTCAATTTCTGGATTCCTTACTCCGCTTGAAGCGGGATGGCCTGGAACTGGATTTCTACTTCATCGATGACAACGAGGATGAGCGATCCAGCCTGCTGCTCCAGGAATTTAAAGAAACTACTAACAATATTCTTCTCCATTCCTCCGGCTTCCGCGATACGTATATTCGAAATGACAGTACCCATTACTGGAACTCGGAGCTGGTCTGGAAAGTTGCGAACTTTAAGAACACGATCATCCGGCATGCTGAAACCTTCGGCTATGATTATCTATTCCTGATTGATTCTGATCTTATCCTCTACCCCGAAACGCTAGTCCATCTCGTATCCACGGAAAAAGATATTATATCGGAGGTATTCTGGACCCGTTGGCAGCCGGAAAGCATGCTCCAACCGCAGGTATGGATGCATGACGAATACAATCAGTGGGAGATGCAGCCGGGAGAACAGCTTCGCCCCGAGGAAATCCAAACCAGATTCCATGAGTTTCTGGCCAAGCTGCAGGTGCCGGGCATCTATGAAGTGGGCGGCTTGGGAGCATGCACACTGATCAGCCACCAGGCCATAATCTCAGGGATAAGCTATAACCCGATCAAGAATATCTCTTACTGGGGAGAAGACCGTCATTTCTGCATCCGTGCTGCCGCGCTGGGCATCCCGCTATTTGTGGATACCCATTATCCTGCACTGCATCTATACAGAGACAGCGATTTAAACAGGGTTGAGGATTTCATCAAGCAGATTACTGGCGGTAAGGCTCTAGTGGAGTCCGTATCCGAGACAGAGTCAGAGTTAACGAATTCAAATCCCACATCGGCAGATTTGGCAATGTTAGCACAAGGAGAGGTTTCCACAAAATCCGATCCCGGAGCCATCCAAACCGTATCTACAACCCTAAAGCGTCCCAAGCTCACTCTTTCAATGGTCGTCAAGAACGAAAGCCCACGCTTCCTGCGACAGGTTCTGGAGGAACACCGCAAATATATCGACGAGGCTGTCATTATAGATGATGGCAGCACAGATGACACGGTAGCAGTCTGTCTAGAGGCCCTTCAAGGCATCCCCGTGCATCTCGTCCACAATACACATTCCAAATTCAGCAATGAAATTGAGCTGCGCAAGCAGCAGTGGGAAGAAGTCCTGAAGACGAATCCGGAGTGGATTCTAAATCTGGACGGGGATGAGCTGTTTGAAGCAAGGTTTGCCCAGGAAATTCAGTCTATGTTGCAGGAATCGCAGGTGGATTTGTACTGCTTCCGACTATACGACTTCTGGAATGAGCGATCATATCGGGAGGACACCTACTGGCGCTCCCATTTAAGCTACCGTCCGTTTCTGCTCCGTTACCGAAAAGATTTTAATTATGTGTGGAATGAATCCCCGCAGCATTGTGGAAGATTTCCGCAAAATATTTTCGAACTACCCCATCAGCTAAGCGACTTGCGGCTCAAGCACCTCGGTTGGTCCAAGGCTGAATTTCGGCTGGAAAAATATTTGCGGTATATGCAGCTTGACCCCGATGGACAGTATGGCTGGAAGGAGCAATATCTCTCGATCCTTGAGGAGCAGCCCCATTTGGTGCCTTGGGTAGAATAGCGCTCTTTTTTCCTCATGTACATTGGTAATGGAATGCTGGAGACCGGCTTGACTGTGCTCGGCAATTACTTCCTCGGGGCTAGCTGATGATGCGGGACTGATGCGTGGAGTGCACGCGGGGTATGCGTTTATATGCGAGCTGTTGTGCTCTTGGTCGGCATTCCTCTTATATAAACATTAGAAACAGAACCGCTGGAGACGTGGCTTCACACTCTTGAGGTCACCCTCCTAAGGCGAACTCCACTGCAGCATCGGCATGAATCTGCGTTGTATCGAAAATCTGTATTGTAGTATCTGCTTGTTTTATTAACAATGTAATTTCGGTACAGCCCAATATCACGCCTTCCGCACCGTTCATAACCAGGTTATTCATAATCTCTAAATACTGTTTCTTGGAGGCTTCTTTTATTTCGCCTTTGCATAATTCATTGTAAATAATATGGTGAACCCTTTCCCTCTCATCACTATCTGGAATAACCACCTCAACACCATATTTTTCGCTGAGAATCTTTTTGAAGAAATCACCTTCCATAGTGAATTTGGTCCCAAGGAGGCCAACCTTCTTCATTCCTTTTTTAATAACTTCCTGCCCTGTTACCTCTGCAATATGTAGAACTTTGATTCCCGCTACTTGTTCAATTTCATTGGCCATTTTGTGCATTGTGTTTGTGCATATCACCACAAAGTCTGCTCCGCCACCTTTAAGTTTCTGAGCAATATTGATCATTATACGCGTCAACTCTTCCCATTCTTCACTATGCTGCAATCTTTCTATCTCTTCAAAATCAACGGAATACAAGAAACATTTTGCAGAATGCAATCCACCTAATTTCAGCTTAACCATTTCATTGATCATTTTATAGTACTCAAGTGATGATTCCCAGCTCATACCGCCTATCAGTCCTATGGTTTTCAAGCGAATCCTCTCCCTCTTACGATATTATATCGCGGTATTTAGAATTTAAAAGAGTATCAAAAGACTGAAAATAAAAACTAGCAAGTCTCCATGAATAAGAGACTTGCTAGTTTATTACGCGATTCAGCTTCCTGTAAGCTTCCTTACACAGAACTAAGCGCTTCGGCAGCCTCTGGCTTCGTAATGGAAACGGTCAACTCGCCACCGGATTCGTCCACTTCCATGACCGAGCCCTCTTCCGCTTCACCGGCAATGAGCGCACGTGCCACACGAGTTTCCAGTGTGCGCTGGATGAACCGCTTCAGCGGTCTGGCTCCGTAAACAGGATCAAAGCCTTCCTTGGCAATAAAGCGTACCGCTGCTTCGCTAAGCACAAGTCCCACTCCGCGCTCTGTAAGGCGCAGACGTAACCCTTCCACCAGCTTCACGACGATCTGTTCAATTTCACGCAATGTCAGCGGCTTGAACATCACAATATCATCCACCCGGTTCAGAAACTCGGGACGGAAATGACCGCTCAGCTCCTGCATGACTCTGTCCTTGACCGCTTCTGTAAGCTCCCCATTATCATCGGTTCCTTGAATGAGATGTGGCGAGCCAATATTGGAGGTCATAATGATGATTGTATTCTTGAAATCGACCATCCGGCCCTGCGAATCGGTCAGCCGCCCATCATCGAGCAGCTGCAGTAGAATATTAAATACATCGGGATGCGCCTTCTCCACTTCATCCAGCAGGACAACGGTGTAAGGCTGGCGCCGCACTGCTTCTGTAAGCTGGCCGCCTTCCTCGTAACCGACGTATCCCGGAGGGGCACCGACCAAGCGGGACACGCTATGCTTCTCCATATACTCCGACATATCGATACGGATCATGCCATCCTCGCGGTCGAATAACGATACCGCAAGCGCTTTTGCCAGCTCCGTCTTACCTACACCTGTTGGTCCCAAGAACAGGAACGAACCAATCGGCCGGTTGGGGTCCTTGATTCCAGCTCTGGCCCGGAGCACCGCATCAGCCACCAGTCCAACCGCTTCCTCCTGCCCCACGACACGCTCATGCAGCGTTTCTTCCAGCCGCAGCAGCTTATTCCGCTCACCCTCAACTAATCGGCTGACAGGTACTCCAGTCCAACGCGAGACGATATCGGCAATCTCTTCCTCGGTTACAGCTTCGCGCAGCAGCCGCGTATCCTGATCCTGGAAAGCCGCCTCTTCCGCCGCCTTCACCTGCCGTTCCAGATCAGGAATAATACCATAGCTAAGTTCGGCTGATTTATTGAGATCGTAGGCCTCCTGTGCATCCACCAGCTCTTTCTTGGCCTGTTCCAGCCGCTTCTTAAGCTCGCGAATCCCTTGTATAACCGACTTCTCCTTCTCCCAGCGCGCTGTCATGCCAAGATGCTTCTCCTTAAGATCGGCAAGCTCCCGTTGCAGTGTTTCCAGGCGGCGCTTGCTTGCCTCGTCGGTTTCTTTTTTGAGCGCGGCTTCTTCAATCTCCATCTGCATCAGGCGGCGTGTCACTTCATCCATCTCGCCTGGCATGGAATCAATCTCCGTACGGATCATCGCGCAAGCTTCATCGATCAGATCAATCGCCTTATCCGGCAGGAAACGATCCGTGATGTAACGATTGGACAACACACCTGCCGCCACGAGTGCACTGTCATGGATTTTGACTCCATGATATACCTCGAACCGCTCCTTGAGTCCGCGCAGGATCGAGATTGTATCCTCCACATCCGGCTCGCTTACAAGCACCTGTTGGAAGCGGCGTTCCAGCGCCGGGTCCTTCTCAATATATTTCCGGTATTCATCAAGTGTAGTCGCTCCGATACAGTGCAGCTCACCGCGGGCCAGCATCGGCTTCAGCATATTGCCGGCATCCATTGCACCCTCTGTCTTGCCTGCACCGACAATCGTATGCACCTCATCAATGAACAGAATAATCCGCCCGTTACTCTCCTGTATTTCCTTCAGCACGGCCTGCAGCCGCTCCTCAAATTCTCCACGATATTTGGCCCCGGCCACAAGTGAACTCATATCCAGTGAAAAAATCGTCTTATCCTTCAGTCCCTCCGGCACGTCTTTACGGACAATCCGGTGGGCCAATCCTTCCACTATCGCTGTCTTCCCAACGCCCGGCTCCCCGATCAGCACCGGGTTGTTCTTGGTCTTGCGGGACAGGATACGAATGACGCGGCGAATCTCCGCGTCACGTCCAATGACCGGATCAATCTTCCCCGCCCGCACTTCCGCTACAAGATCACGCCCGTATTTCTCCAGCACCTCATAGGTGGCTTCCGGCTCCCGGCTGGTCACACGCTGGTGACCACGGATTTCCGCAAGCACGGACAGCAGCTTCTCCCGCGTCACCCCACGGCTGGCAAACATCCCCCGCAGCTCGCGGTTCTCACTGCCTGAATCGGATACCATCGCCAGCACGGCATGCTCCACCGCAACGAACTCATCCTGCAGCTGCGCGGCTTCCTTCTCTGCCTGCTCCAACACGCGAATCAGCGATGGGGAGGCATAGCGCCGTACGGTTCCCGCACCTGACCCACTAATACTTGCTTTACGCTGCAGCAGTTCATCTGTACTTTGCAGCAGCTCTGCTATCGGTATGTTCATCTTCTGCAGCAGTCTTGGCAGCAAACCCTCATGCTGCTGAAGTAAGGCCTTTAACAAATGGAGATTATCAATCTCTGGGTGGCCACCGCTGGAGGCCAGCGATTGTGCTGCAGCCACCGCCTCCTGTAGCTTCTGGGTTAATTTATTAAAATCCATTGTGCTCAACACCTTTCTATAGAAATTCGATCAAAGCTGATTTAACCCGCTGTACCTTTGCGCCGCTGTGTACCCGAATTTTGCCGTTTGGCACCAGCGTGAAAGCTGCCGGATTCGGCAAGCTGACGATATAGTTGCATCTCCGCTTCACTAGCAGGTCCAGGAATGACAATTTCAATAGCGAACAGAATATCACCGTTCGTGCCATTGCTGCGTTTCAACCCCTTACCGGGTATCCGCAGCGTCTTACCGCTCTGAATTCCTGCCGGAATCTTCAATTTCATAGTGCTTCCATTTGGCAGCAGTACCTTGGCCTCTCCGCCCAGCACTGCCTGCCAGGGAGCAATCTCCAAAATTCCATGCAGATCACTCTCCTGAATTTCATAAATTCCATGCGGCAAAATATGCAGGATAATGAGCAGAGCTTCGCCCTGTGCCACTCCATTTTTACCGTCTCCAGTTATATTAATGACCGCACTGTCTGTTGATCCAGCCGGAATACTGATATTCACATCCTTACCGCCAATCTGAACTCTTACACTTGCACCTGTATAGGCCTGCTCCAGCGAAATATCAAGCTGTGCCTGCATCGTACTGCGGGCTTCGCCCCAGGGGCTGCCCCCTTGACGCGTGTTACCGGCGCCTCCGGAGAAATCGAAGCCAGCCCGATCTGCCGACCCCCGGCTTCCGAAGAACATCCCGAACAGATCCTCTTCCGGGATGCCGGACCCACCGGAAGAATAACCTCCGCTCCGGCCTGCGCCGAAAGGGGAGCCATTGCCCACACCTCCCGTTGCTTTTCCTCGTCCAGCACCATATTGCTGCTCTTCGTCATAAACCTTACGTTTCTCTTCATTGCTCAGCACCTCATAGGCTTCCGCAGCTTGTTTGAACTGCTGCTCTGCTCCAGGTGCTTTATTCACATCGGGATGCCACTTCTTGGCAAGCTTCTGATAGGCTTTTTTAATCTCCTGCTTGGAAGCACCTTTACTTACACCCAAAGCCTCATAGAAGCTTTTTACTGCCATATGGTTTCCCTCCCTTCATAAGATTTCATAGCCTAGCTAGTAATACTTATATTTAATGGTCCATATTCTTCGAGAAAAGACGCATCATAGCCGGAATCCCCACTACAATGCGCCTTCTATAGTACTGCTATGTGAAAAGCCCGATGATTACGCCGTGACTGCTAGGATAAGTTGAACTTTCGAGAACATGCCCAAAAGCTCTAAGGCTCCTGTTCACCACAAGCTCACCGGACTTCATACGCCATTACTCCTGCTGTGATTCCGCGGACCCACCATCTTGGATCTCGATCCGTTTGTTTTGCAACTTTTGCCGTTTGGGAACCTCTAGCGTTAGCAAACCATCCTTCAAGGACGCACGAATGCCTTCTTCTGAAATATCCTGCACGTAGAATCTCCGCACATATTCCCCGTAGCGGCGTTCTCGACGTACAATCTGATGCTCCTGATTCTCTTCAGTATCCTCTTCCTTGCGCACCGCTTTAATCGTCAAATAAGAATTGGCATAGTCAATGTCGATTTCTTCTTTCTTAAAGCCGGGAAGCTCGGCTTCGATCAGATAAGCCTGCTCACTCTCGCGGATATCTGTTCTGAAGACAACCGTGGAGCTTTTGATCGGTGCAAAGAAATCATCATTGAATACTTCATTCAAAGACTTGGCGAGCACACCAAAAGCATCTTCTCTACCTTTTCCAAAAGGAACCAAATTAAACATTTACCATTCTCCTCTCATTGACTTTGACTTTGTTTGACCTTATGGCTTAATTATAGTCTTAATATCAGGGAATAACAAAGCCGATTCGAGTCCAAAAACGGCCGAATTCCGGCGTTTTTTTGCAGTTTCCTTAACAAATAATCGAATTTTTATTGATTTGACCTTATTTGACCTTCATGGCAAATATCGCGCTCGATACTCATTCTCCAGCATGCTCATCATGATCACATCATGGTATTCATGATTGTAGTAGAGCGTCTGTCGTCGCACGCCTTCTCTAACAAAACCTACTTTTTCATAGACATGCACCGCACGGTTATTATATGCGTAGACCTCTAATTCAATACGGTGCAAGTTTAAGATACCAAAACCATAATTCAGCAGCAATAACAGCGCTTCTTGTCCGTAACCCTTACTCTGGTGCTCAACCTTATCGATCGCTATCCGCAGATTCGCTGTCCGGTTACCCCGGTCCATATCCTGAATCGCTATATCGCCGATGACACTATCGTTCTCCTCTAGCGCGATCAACAGCAGCACACTGAAATCATCCCCAGCCTTGCGCTCAATATAACGGGCAATTTGCTCCTTGGTATTATGCTTCTGCGTTCCGGTAAGCCAACGGGTCTCCTCGTCATAGAACATTTGGTAATACAACTCGCTATCTTCCCCGTTAAGTGGACGCAGGTAGACCCGCTCCCCCGTCAGCAGTCTGGCTTGTTTATCACTCATCTTCATTCTCCTCCATCTCATATTAGCTCTATGGTATCGATTAACTGTATACTTTGAAATAGACAGAATCGTATAATTTTAAATGACAGATGGAGCGGATATTATGCTAATTGTCCCTAAGCTTGATCCACATAGTGAGGTACCTTATTACATACAGCTTTATACTTTTTTCAAAAAAGAGATCATCAACGGCGGCCTATTAAGCGGGACCCGCTTGCCTTCGATTCGCGTGATGGCCGCACAATTGCACATCAGCACTACTCCAGTAGAACTGGCATACCAACAGCTATTATCCGAAGGCTTCCTCACTAGCAAAGCCAAGAGCGGCTATTATGTTCAGCCTATCCAGACGTTCAACGGAATCACTGCACCCAGTGACCTTCGGCCTTCCAAACCTTATCCAATCACAGCCCGCGATTCCTATTCCTATGCCTATGATTTCCATATCTCGAAGAACGACTTCTCCAATTTCCCCCACAAAATATGGCGAAGCCTTTATCAGGAGCAGCTCTCTAACAGCGATCTGTTGCAATATGGAGACCCGCAAGGGGAGCCTGCCTTAAGAGACAGCATCTCCACTTATTTAAGGCAATTCCGCGGACTGCGCTGTTCAGCTGAGCAGGTAGTCATCGGCGGTGATCAATACACAATCTGCTCTCTGCTTAGCTTGATGCTTCAGGGTAGGACTACAAGCCTCGGTTTTGAAGATCCTGGGTATCATTTATTGCCATCTACCTTTAAAAGAAATGGATTCGAGGTGAAAGCTATCCCGCTGCAGGAAGATGGACTTCAAGTGGATAGCTTGTATAGGAGTAAGGCCAATACCGTTTATATCTCACCTTCTCACCAGTTCCCTAAGGGAATGACTATGCCGATAGCGAAACGTCTGACACTGCTGGACTGGGCCCTAAACACAAACGGCTATATTATAGAAGATGATTATGATGGTGAATTCCGCTATCATGGCCGGCCGATCCCCTCCCTCCAAGGACTTATGGAGGACAGCCCAGTCATCTATATGGGCAGCTTCGCACAGTCGGTTTCACCGGCTTTATGTATTCATTATATGATCCTGCCTAAGGTGCTACTTCCTGTCTATCACGAGTTAAAAAGTGAGCTGTATCTAGAGCATTCTGCCTCAAGGCTGAACCAAATTGCCTTGCATTATTTTATCGAAAGGGGCTACTTTGAGAAGCACCTGCGGAGAATGCGCCTGCTCTATCAACGGAAGCATGATATCGTCCTTCAAGCTATCAAGCAGCATTTTAAGAATAAGGTAACGGTTAGCGGAAAAGACGCCGGATTTCACATCCTGCTAACCCTAGAGCATAGCAGCACAGCGGAACAGCTTGTTTCAGTAGCTAAGGCAGCCAGCATCCGCATCACTCCCATGACCTATACCTGGTGGAGCGAGCCTGGCAATGATGCATTGGAATTTATCCTGGGTTTCGGAGGTATAGACGAAGATCAGATTGAGGAGGGCATTCGAACGTTGGCCGAAATATGGTTCCCTTTGGCTTAAGTGAGGTGTAATTAAAAGCAGGTTAGCCTAGCCTCGAGCGAGGCTCCTGAACGTTCAACTGTATTTGCACAGCAATCTGGCAAGCAGCCGTTTCATTTCATCGACCAGCTCAGCCGGCTCTTGTACTGTAGCCTCATCGCCCAAGCCGATGATAAACTTCGCAAAGAATGGAAGATCACTCGCCGGAATATCCCCTAGAAGCCTACCGGTTCCGTCCTCAAGAATATGCAGTCTGGAGGGAGACCACAGCTCTGCCTCGCAGCGCTGCACACCTTCCTTACTCAACTCCACATAGAGCTTAAGCTGCTGCTCTTCCGGCTCCATTTTGAACAAGTCTTCTTTATTTCCAAGATGAATCTGCCGCAGATCCAGTGGTTCTACGCGCGAGTCGTCATAGACCGCCGAATAGATTCTATCACAGCGGAACACCCTAATCTCGCCGCGAAGAAAACAATACGCTGGGCAATACCATAAGCCGCTGCTTGCGTAGATACCAACAGGTTGAATAAGTCTGCTGGACCTTAGTTCTTTCGATTCATAATCGATGAGAAGCACCTTTTGCTGAATAGCCCCCTCTAACAAGATAGACAAATAGGGAGATTCGGCTTGCCGTATCGGGGTAACAAAATCTACCCGGTTCTTCATCTCATCAATTCGATCCCGCACATCACCAGACAGGTTGTTATAAAATTTCCGGAGGGCTGAAGAAGCTTCCGCCTTGAAGGGCAGAACTGCATAGTGGCGCAGCGCATGACTCGCAAAAAAAATAGCGACAGCCTCCTCCTCCGTAAAAGCGATAGGCGGCAGAATTCTTTCCTTTAACACCTGATATCCGCCATGCGGACCCACTTCAGAGTATAAGGGAACACCCAACTCACTAAGTTCCTGCAGATCTCGGAGAATCGTTCTTGAAGAGACATTGAATTCACTGGCAAGCTCCTTGACGGTGAATTTCCGCTTGCGATTGACGGCCATCATCATTTCAAGCAGCCGTTGCGATTTATTCATTAGGCTCTACTCCATCATTATTATATTTATGACAATAGTTGTCACTATTATAAGCTATAGTAGGAAATAAGCCCAGCCTAAACAAATACAAACTTAAGGAGCGGTTAATATGACTTTACAATTGAATCCCTTTATCATGCTTGATGGAAATGCACAGGAAGCGATCTCCTTTTATGAAGTGGCGCTGAACGCCAAGGTTCTTTTTAAACAGACAGTAGGTGAAGGCCCGCAGAATCCCGATGCTCCACTATCGGCTGAGGAAAAAGAGCGTGTAGCGCACTCCGTCCTAAAGGTTGGCGACTCTGACCTGTTTGTGTCTGATCTGTTTCCGGGCCAAGCCCTCCAAAAGGGGAACCAGATTACTATTTGTATCACTACCGATGAGCTCGCCAAATCACAAGCTTTCTATGACTCCTTGCAGCAGGGCGGACAAATACTTATGCCACTCAGTGAAACTTATTTCAGTCCAGCTTACGGCATGATCACAGACAAGTTCGGTGTAACCTTCCAGATCTTTACCAAAAAGTAATAACAAAAGTCCAAGCTTAGCTACTTCAGTAGACAGGCTTGGACTTTTTGATCAGTTCAACGCCCTCCACAGTATGCTATTCTTTAATGTAAGTATCGCCGTATGCAATAATCACTTTTGTATTATTAGTAGTCATTGCACTATCGTAAACTATTTCATCTGGACTGAAGACTAATTCTGTCTGCTTCGTTTTCACAAAAGATCCGTCGTCTTTGGTGATTATCACATCAGGATGACCAATTCGTTCAAATACAACAGTTGGAATATTAGGTTCCTGTGCAGCATCATCCAATTGGCTAGTATTAACCTCAGCGGCATGAACATTAGACTTTATAATTCCAATTAGTACAGTAGCACTCACTACCAATATAGCCAATCGCAAAACCATTGGTTTAACTCGCAAAAATTCCATCTCCTTTACAATTATAGGGTTCCACACCCATACTTTTGAAATTAGGGGGATTTCCTCCCTTTAATTTCGTCAAAAGTTCCACCAAACAGGAAATAAAGGGAATATATCCCTCTATTATCGCATAATTAGCCCAAATTAGCCCATATATTCAAGATTAGAGGGAGGAATTCCCTCTAATCTCTTAAATAGCTTGTTTGTTGCACATTTAGAGGGAGAAATTTCCGCTAATTTGTTAGGGGCAGCAATGTTTCAGCTTTCAATACAGCGCCCGCCACAAATAGAACGTGGCATAGGCCTCCCAGCCTTGCCAACTCTCACCTAATTGCTGAAGCTCCGCCAAGGTCGGCTTTCTATCCATGCCCATGAGTACCTTTACAGCATTCTGCAAGCCTACATCCCCTACCGGGAATGAGGTGGCGTCCCGCAGACATCTCATCCGCACATATTGGGCCGTCCACGGCCCGATCCCGCGGATCTGGACGAGTCTCGCTTCGGCTGCTTCGGGGGATGGCAGCTGCAGCAGCTCTTCCCGGCTCAATTCGCCGCGGGCCATCAGGCCAGCGACTGTAAGAATCGTCAGTGCTTTATTCCGTGTTAGCTGCAAAGCGCATAACTCTTCCATAGTTACGCTTAGAAAAGCCTCCGGACGAGGGAAACGGTAATACGTATGCCCTGCCCATTCCACGGATTCCCCATATTCAGCGGTCAGACGCTGCTTCAGTCTGTAGGCAAAAGTCAGGTTTACCTGCTGCCCGAGAATAGCCCAGCACAATGCTTCGAACAGATCCGGGATGCCTACGATCCGCAGTCCATAAAAGCGCTCCACCAGCGGACGTAATAACGGGTCTCTACTAGACAAGCTGTAGAAAGGTTCAAGATCACGGTCCAGATCAAACCAATCCCTAATATAGCGGGCCAGCTTCGCCTGCTCGTCTTGACTAGGAACAGCCCCTTGCAATAAACTCACCTGCATGAACCCCACCGACGAGACCGTTAACCGGATTAATACGGATACGCCTCCCAGTTCGAAGAGACGATTCACCCCTTCATGATCGACGATATACAGACATTCCAGTGCAGAGCGTTCCATATAATCGAGGCACACAGCAAAGTTAAAGGTCTCGGGCAGCGCCAGCTCAAAAAGCAAATCGTTCATGTCCAGCAGCTCCCACATGTGTGATGCCTTCCAGCTCCAGCAGTTCCTGCTTGAGCTTCAATCCGCCCCGGTAGCCGGTTAAAGTGCCATTCGCACCAATGACCCGGTGGCAGGGCAGAATGACTGGCAGTGGATTTTGTCCATTGGCAGCACCAACTGCCCGAACTGCCTGCGGTCTGCCGATCTGCTCAGCCAGTTGCCTATACGTACTAACCGCGCCATAGGGAATATTGGCCAGCCCCAGCCATACTTCCTTCTGGAATGGAGTTCCCCATACATCCAAGGGAATGCTCGCAAAGCTCACCGGCAATCCGGCAAAATAACTTTCCAGTAGCGGAGTTACTCCCAGCTTCAGAAACACACTCTCGTCTTCTATGATCTGATAGGCAGCGGTATAACGCTTAAGCCACGGTTCCGGTAGTTGCTCATGATTCTGCTCAAAATCAAAAGAAAGGCGAATCAATCCTTGGTCACTGGCCCATAACGTCCAGGGTCTACTCCCCATGTTCAGGGTATGTCGATAAATGAGGGTCTGGCTCATGATTAGCTTCCTCCTTGAATTGAGTTCGATATCCCGTTGGCGTGAGACCTGTCTTCCGCATAAACCATGCTGCAAAATGGGAGGCTCCATGAATCCCGACCGCCTGCCCGATAGTGGAAATTGCCAGATCCGTATCCTTCAAAAGCTGCCGGATCTTCTCAAGACGCACACGATCGAGCTTGACTGCCGGAGAGTAGCCCATCACCTGTTTGTACGTTTTTTGCAGATGAAACGGACTTACCTTCAGCGATTCAGCCATAATCGCAAGCGTTAGATGTTCACTGTAACGGGCTTCCATAATGGCATCCGCCTGCTCGGCTAATACTGCATCAGGGCGAAGACATCCGCCTTCCTCCGGTCTGCAGCGTTTGCAAGGACGGAAGCCTTCTCTGAGCGCAGCCTGTAAGGATGTATAAAAAGCAACATTACTGGCGTTTGGTGTTCTTGCCCGACAGGAAGGGCGGCATACGATATGTGTAGTGCGCACAGCCGTATAATAAACACCATCATATGTGGATTCGCGCCGGACTACCGATTGATAGACTAGATCGAATAATGCTTGGTTCATTGGTTAATCACCTCATACCGCCAGTATAAACGAATGCCTTTGCCGTATGCAGCCTTTTGGAATAAGAAGGCAAGATTACGACAGTTTGGCCCCGAAATCGCTGACGACAAAAGGACTGCCCTGATGACCCAATCGGTCGTCAAGACAGTCCCTTTTTATAACACAGAAGCTCATAAAATTAATTATCCACGTTGTTATACGCTGTATATTATACTACAGCCTTTTTAATCGATACTTCCACAGGTTCAACCGGTGGATTCTTTTTTCTCATATAATCGGAATAATATGCGGTGATAATAGGAACCAGAATGGCAGTTACTATTACGGATGCCGCAACCAAAGCAGTCGCTGCTTCTGCTGCAGGCAGAAATTCCGGTTTCATGTTGGCTACAAGCATAGGGTTAGCAACGGCAGCACCAGCGGTGCTGGAAGCAGCAATTCCGGCGGTACCATTTCCTTTGCCAATGAATTTATCAGCCAGAATCAACGGAACACCCGTAACAATAATTACGAATACACCAAGCAGAATACCCAGCAATCCTGTATCGATGATAACACCCAGATCAATAGAACAACCAAGTGCAAAACCAAAGAACGGAATAAGAGCTTGTGTTGCTTTGCCGAAATACTCACGAAGATCAGAATCGAGATTACCGAGAATAAAGCCGACCAAGAATGGAAGTACAGCACCAATAAACAATTGCGGTTCAAATACGGCTACACCTGTACTGCCTAGAATAAGCATGGTCACCAGTGGTCCTGATTCAAGCGACATTAAGACAAACGCACCGGACTCTTCTTTGGTGCCGTATTGCTGCATGATGGATGCATATAGTCCGCCGTTAGTCATATCCATAGCAGAAATGATGGCTAGAACCGAGAATCCGGCAAAAAATCCGGTTTGCACACCGCCCTCAGGCAGAAACTGTATAGCTATCATTGCAACGACCCAGGCAACCAAAATTTTGGTCAATACCAAGGTACCTGATTTTCGCAATACGGTTCCGGTTGCCTTCACATTAATAGCAGCACCCATACAGAAGAACCAAACAGCTAGGATAGGTACAGTCCCTGTCATCAAGCCTTTAGTGAAACCTCCGAAATAATCACTAGCTCCAGGAACTGCAGTATGAATAATGGCTCCCAAGAACAGGGGTACTAACATCATACCGCCGGGAATTTTATCAATCGCTTTTTTAATTTTCATAGTAGTTACCATACCTTTCATCATTAGATAATGTACAAATTCCGCATAAAAAATGGTTATTTCGCTTTATGAAGGCGCAAGAAATCAGTCCCAGGAGGTTCGGCGCTCACGATTGAGTCCAATCTGTGAGAGAAGTTCCTGTGATCATTCTTGTATGACCACGCTTTCACACTACTTACGACTTAGCCCCAGCTCCGGAATCATCTTGGCGAACAGATCATCACTTTCCTTTAATTGCTGAGCAAATGCTTTGCCATCCTTGACCAGTAAGCCCAGTCCGTTCATTTTCATATAATCTCTGAATTCTTTGTCCTCAGTTCCTTTGATAAAAGCTCCGGCCAGAAGCTCTGCAATTTCATCCGGAGTATCCTTGGGTACAGCAAGTCCTCTCCATGTGCCGGTAAAGTTCACGTGAATCCCAGTTTGCTCTTCCAATGTTGGAACGCCAGGCAACGCCTCTGAGCGCTTGTCGGCATTTATCGCCAGTGTTCGAAGCTTTCCTTCATCCACATACTTCTTCACCTCGGCAGGACTTACAGGCACTGCATCCACAAAACCGTCCATCAGGGCAGATACTGCTGGTCCTGCTCCTTCAAAAGGAATATGTGCAAACTTCACACCTGTTTCCCGTTCCAATGTTACGGCAGCTAAATGCCAAATGCTCCCCGTCCCTGCGTTTCCCATTTTCAATTCACCTGGATGCGCTTTCGCAAAGTCAAGAAATTCATTTACGGTTTGCCATGGCGCTTCGGCTCTTACGGTAATGGCGGAAGGATCAAAATTGGTTTGGGCAATAGGTTTGAATTTCTCATAGGTAATAGGAAGTAATCCCAGATGCGGAAGAATCGTTAGCTCAGCCGGGAGAAAAGTAACTGTATATCCATCTCCTTTGGCATTTGCACCCTCCATCAATCCAACGGAACCCCCGCCGCCAGTCCGGTTCACGACGATGATCGGTTGACTGATAACTTTCTCCGTTGCTTTGGCTAAAGCTCTTGCTGTTAAATCTGTTCCACCGCCAGCTGCATAAGGTACGATCAGCGTAATCGGCTTCTTAGGAAAATCAGCGCTTTCACCGCTCCGGTTGTGATCACCAGACATTCGCGTTCCGATCAGAATCAATAATAGAACCATAAGCACGGATGCTACCCAAATCCCTAATTTGGTTGTTCGTTTCAAAACTATCCCTCTTCTCTCATTAACAGTGATCGAGCGATTGAACGAAAGAGCATCCCGTCCGCACTCGCTGCTTCACCCCCAAGTCTTCAGCATCAGCTGCGTTTTTTCACAGCTGTGAAATTTTTCTCAAACAAAGCATAGCGCACCTGGGGGTGGCGGGGCAATCGTATTATCTTATTCTGAATCGTCAGAAACGCTGGTTTGGCGCGGTTTTGGCTGATCTGCATACTCATTGGAATATTTGCTGCTCTCACGGAACTTGCCTGGGGTGATCGATTTGTTTTTGCGGAAGGCGCGAATAAAGCTGTTCTCATTCTGATACCCCACAAGCAGCGCGATATCCGCCAGCTTCATAGTGCTGTCCTGAAGCAGCTCACAAGCTTTATCAATTCTCAGGTTGGTTAAGTAGTCATAAACCGTCGTTCCGGTCTCTTCCTTGAAGATATTGCTCACTGAGGAAATGCCCATACTGACATGTGATGCGATATCCTGAAGTCCAATATTATGCTGCAGGTTATTCTCCATATATTGAATCATGCTCTGTGCGAGCTGATACTCCTTCGATTGTCGATGCTGCCCAAGCTCTTTCGACAGATGTACAACAATGCTGCAGAGCATCTCTTCAATCTCTGACAAATCCATTGTAGTTACTTGATACCAAGTATAATCCGCAAGCTCGACGGGAAGTGAATGTCCACCCGCTACGGCAATATCCAACACTTCCTCAAGCAGATCGTCAACCATACGGAAGACCCGCTGCGGTTGTATGCCTTTCTTGCGGGTATCTGCTGCCCAACGGTGTATCCATAGTAGCCCTGCATCCGTATCGGACGATTTAAGCGCATGAATCACTTCCAGCTTCCAGGAGTCATCCATCGCTTGAGTACTCTCATCATGCAGTTTAGCTGAATATTCTCGAACGCGTCCATATCCTTCATATAAACGATAGGACAACGCCAACTGGGCATCGGTGTACGAACGTGTAACCTGCGCAATACTGGAAGCAGACCGACCGATCCCGATAGATACGGAGATTTTTAATAATTCCTGCAGCATATCGACCAGTTTCGTTGCGTCTTCATGAAGAATAATGGTGGTCTGCCCCTTAGGCTGCAGCAGAACAACCAAACTGTCCTTCTGGGGGGCTGCCGTCACCGTGCGCCAGGAAGGTTCAAAATACTCGACCAGGATGTTATTCATCGCGTATTTAAGCAGCATCTGATCTTCTTCTATATAAGGTGCTGACCACTGTGCGTGACGGTCGATAGATATAATAATCGTCTCGAAGGGACCTGCCTCCCAGCCTAAGAAATAATGCTCCCATTTGGTCTCCGTCTCTTGTGTACCAATGCTTCGGGTGATCAGATCGTGGACAAATTTGGAGCGCAGCTCCGGCATACTCCACTCCGCCACACGTGATTTACTCTGAAAATCTCCGACCAGCTTACCGATAACCGGTTCCAGATCATACAGATTCCCATGCCCGGCAGCCCTTTGATCCGGGGTTAACAGTTTATTGATTCTTTTTAAAGGCCGGAAAGCCGCGAAATTATAGTAGTAAATAGCTGAACAGCCGACAATGATCGAGATCAAAGACAGCATAAGCATCATATTCCGGGCAATCGTTACATTCTTGAGCAGTTGCTCCATCGGAACCAGGGAAATAAGCCTCCACCCTGTCACATTCGAGAAAGTCTGATTAACCATATAAGCCTGCCCTTCCACCTTCACATGGGCGAAAGGACTGACGTCGATGGAAGACAACACTTCGTTCATTTCCGGCAGTGGAAACGGCAGATTCAGCTTGGGGTAGATCAGATCCCCATCGAGGTTATACACAAATTGATAGCTGGATAAATGGGTATACATCTTGGAGAACAGCCAGTCGTAATCCAGGTCAATCAGGACGGCACCAGTGACTTCTCCGTTCTGAACAATCGGTCTGGCCAGGGAGAGCAATTCGGTATTCCCAAGCTGTGAATCCGTGCCGGTATACAGCCTTCTTTTGATTAAGAGCGGCTTCTCTTTGATTTCTTCAATCCAGGTACTCCAGGCATAATCCGGTGCCTGCTCCCATGTAGCTCTGTAACCATAGCTGCTCGATAGAATGGAATGATCCTTAAATTTGATCACACTGATAGCATGAATATCCGGTTCCGTGGCCAAGGTGCGCAAATAGGTCTGCGGTTCAGCAGAAATCACGGCGTTATCTACGGTATTGGCATTAATGTATTTAAGGACTGCTGGATGAAAAGACAGATCTACTGCCTTATTGTCCGATTCACGAAACGCCCGGTTAGTCACGTCCAGATTAATTTGCAGCAGCTCTATATTGGGCGTGTTCAGTTCCGAATCCAGCGCATCCCTATACTCCCCATAGGAGAATAGACCAATCATAGTAATCAATAGAGACACGCTGAGCGTAAGCATCAGAATCAGTCTCGTCTGTTTATTTTTAAGCAGAAATTTTAATTTAAATCGCAGCATTATCGCAGCTTCATCCTTCCACATGTCTTTAGTTCCAAAAGCCTAGCAGAGTCTTCACACTCTTACTTCATTATGGAGCATATCATATCCTCTGAGAATATGGAGATTTAGTGATAAAAGCACGATAAATGCTATAATATAAGGAACTAAATGAAGACTAATAGATCACAGGAGACCGATAACAATGCAACCAACCTATGCCATGGATGATGCCCAGTGGAATAAGCTCATTCAAGATGTGGCGTATTATTTCAATGATCTGACCCTTAAGCGTGGGTTTCAATATTATAAACAGAAGCGTGTACAGCCGTTCAGGATGACCGAACCCCGGAAGATTAAGGCTCTGGTCGAAGGAAGCGATGATTACAGTGTATCCATTAATCTGGACGATTTTACCCTAAGCCGTTGCAACTGTCCCGTCTCAGGTCCTTGCAAGCATATGGCCGCTGTGCTGATGAATTATGCCGAACAACAGGAACGGTCTGTGAACAAGCTGGCTAACGCCACAGCGGCAGCGGCCCTGCACATCCCTTCAGCCAGTCCATCGTCTTCCCCAGCTACAGCCTATAATAATCGTCAAGAACAGCTGAAGGAGCAGGCCCGCCAGCTTCCTGCTCAGGGGATCGCGGAATGGCGGGACTATTTTGCGACATGTCTGGCCCCGCTGGCTCTGAACACCCGAAATCCACAATATGTGGAACGGTCCTTGTCCTCGATAGCCAAGTTGAAGCCGAAGCTAACGCCTATAAGCGAGAAGCTGTTCAGTCTCCACACTCACCTCTTTATATTAGAAGCCATAATCCAAGCATCAGGGAGCCCTGCCGGTGTCTATAGCCCTTCACTGGGGTATTTCACCCATCTTGCTGTATCTGAACTGCAGGATGCCATAGCACAGTTGTTAGTGGAGGAGCTGCCGCTGGCAGCAGAGCCTGACCAGTGGCAGCGTATCTCCGATACTATAACTTACCTGCGGCGCGAGATGTTGACGGAAGCACGGGATCGCTTGCGGGAGCAGCCCCGTTTCTCGGTATGTTATGACCTGCTCTGGAGAAATTGGATCACGCCCAATATCAGCAGCACAGAGCTTTATACAGAGGAAATAGCCCAGCTGCAGCAGGCGGAAGGCGAGCTTGGGGCTGCACTTTCTCGCAATGCACTCCTGCTAGCTAAGAGCCGGATGTATTTCTATCTGTCCGAGGATCAGACCGCTGTGACCCTGCTGAGAAGTGCAGCAGAGCGTCCCGGCCTTCATCCGGACGAGTTCATGAGCTTCCTGACTTCTCTTTTGGTTAGGGGTGATTGGCCACGAATGGCCGCATGGCTCGCCGAAATCGGCCCTTTACTAAACAGCCGTATCTATAATTTGCAGAGATATTCTGACTACTGGGAGGAAGCGGTTCAACATCTTCCTGAAGCGGAGCCCCAAATGTGGAGTACGCTGACCCTTATGCTTCCTACCTCTCGTGAGATTTACGATGTAAAGCTGTTGGCCTACGGCAAATGGCAGGAATGGATGGATTATCAGCTGTCCATTGGTAAAGAGCCCTCCGACTTCCGCGTCAAGGATCTGCAGCCCTTGGAGAAAAATGCACCGGAGATTCTCTTGCCTTTCTATCATCAGGCTGCAGAAAGATACGTGCTGGAGAAAAACAGGCATAGCTATAAATCAGCGGTTAAATTACTCAAACGATTAGCCAAACTATATAAAAAAATGAAGCGTGAGGAACGGTGGGAGCTATTTATGAGCTCCTTCACGATTCGTCACAGCAGGCTTCGCGCTCTGCAGGAGGAGCTTCGGAAAGAAAAGCTGATACCATGAACATGCAGCTGCGCACCATTACCGTTCAACTTGCCCTAACTCCATATGGGGACGCACTGATCTTCGGAACCAATAACGGGCACGAAGCCGTCCCTGGCCTCTATCTCAAGCAGCGGCTATTCGCCTGGCATGAGGACTCTTTTTACGGTACTGAGCTAACCGTTCAGAATGCCGAAGGTGTAGAACTCGTCATTCTTCCCGCGGAGCAGGTAATTCCGTTCTTCGCTGCACGCAAGCTGCTGACCCATATCGATTGGAACTGGGAGGGCTCAGCCGCTCAATTGATTGAGCTTGCACCGCTGCTGAGCACGTCCCTTGAGGAGAAGAAATATATTCCCAGCTTTACCGCTCATCAGGCAGGCAAGCTGCAATGGACTTGGGATGAAGAAGACCTACGGCTCGCGGCAGAAGCCAGTGCCCAAGCGCAAGCTGCACACTTAGAGCTTAGCCTGAACAGCAGCTTTGCAGACGGTCTGCAGGCAGCATTCTCTGCGGCTGTGTTCCAGCGGCATTATGGAACAGAAGCTGAGACCGGCGATCTACGCAGCGAGTATCCGCTGCTATTCGAGCGCAGCGGAGCGGGGGCGGCAGGTATGGATGCCGCCTCATGGCTTATGGCAATCGGCTGGAAGGCCGACACCGCGCCCTTCCGGCCCGCGCTGCAGCTACTGGAGCCGGACGCGGATGCGGACGACTCGCATTGGCGGCTGCAGCTGCTGCTTCAGGACAAGCGCGATGATTCCGCGCTTGTTCCGATAAGGCTCGCCGAGGATGGCGAGCCGCAGGGCTTGTGGCCGACAGCATGGTCGGCCCACGTGCACGAGCGCGCCGCAGGCTGGCTTACGCGCCTGCGGGCAAGCATGCCTGCCGAGCGCTTCGCGCCGCGCGGCGATGTGCTGGCCGAACCGCTGAGCGATGAAATCGCCTGGCGGTTCTTGACCGTGGACAGCCAGCTGCTCCTGGAAGCTGGCTGGCA